>Ga0233431_1000474_pt1 | contig 87937 bp, 68 predicted proteins | sample SI_118_April2016_FD_179867 | JGI IMG/M metagenome (GOLD analysis project Ga0233431, IMG submission 179867) | Seawater microbial communities from Saanich Inlet, British Columbia, Canada - SI_118_April2016_200_MG | ecosystem: Environmental > Aquatic > Marine > Inlet | place: Canada: British... | reverse complement strand
TGACCTTAACTCTCAGTCCCAATCCCACGGTTGAAAGCGATCTGATGCATTTCCTCGACGCCTTACAGAAACAGGCGTAAATTCAAACACACATTTCAAGGGCTTTTTTTGCAACATTAGGGTATACCGTAGATATCGGCTTCCCATATAGTTTTTTCGTAGGAAACGTCCGGATATCCCTTTGGGGAGACCTGTTTCTGCAGATCCGTTTTGACGGTGTAGATGAAGAGGTCTTCCCCTTTCATGCGTCGGAAGCTGACGTGCACTTTGAGGACGGGTCTTCCCGGAGCATTGCGCCATTTTTCCCGATCGGCTATTTCGGTGAAAAAGGGAATCCCCGCCTGATACAATTGGCGTCCGATTGCGGCTTTCAAGGCCGACTGTCCCCAATCTACATCGGGGGTTTCTCCGAAAATAACCAGCCCAATGCCCTCCAGATTCAGCAAGTTGGGATCGGGGGAATAATAGCCCCCCCAGTCTTCTCTAACCGCTCCCTTTGGCCAGGAAAGACGGATGGGTTCGTCTACCAGGTAATCGCGGAGGTATTCGGGGACACCCTTGGCCAGGGATAATCTCCCGCTTCCTACCAGGGCGCCGATTGCTGGCTGTTCTCCACGATTGCCGGGATCCGAAGAAATTCCGCCACTGCCGCTGTTTTCTATCCCCCCAAAGACCGGAATCTGTCCGACGCACAACAATACGACGAAAATTATCCGTCCCATGGTAATTCTCCTTTTCACATACCGACCTGGCGGACGTTGACAAAACGGCCTTTTTCGGACGACTCTTTGGCCGCCAGGCAGGCGTATACGCTCTGGATACCGGTTTCGATCGGACTCCGAGATTGGGCGGTTCCTTTGATCAGGCCGATGAAGTCGTGGGCCAGTTCGGTGTCGCCGCCGAAGTGGCTGGCTCCCGAGCCGGCGCGCTCCGTTGCGGTAAAGGGAGCGTGATAGCGGACCCTTCTGAGTTCGTTGGTGTACCAGTCGAAGCCGACAGAGCCGAGGTAGCCGCTCACCGTGGCGCCGCGGGTGCCTCCGTCGCGGCGGGCGTAGCAAACCTGGGTATAAACTCCGTGCGCGCCGGAGGCGAATTCGACCAGAGCGCTGGAAGCGTCTTCGTTGAGGGTGTTCTCCTCGGCCGAGCCACAGTCGACGCTGAACAGACAGGGGTGGTCACCGCCGCCGCCCGAGCCGTTGCGGACGCGGTTTTGAGGACTCTCCGGGCAGGTCTCCTGTTCCTTGCATTTAGAGCAGACGAGGCCGGCCTTCTTTTTGCCCCCAAAGACCTTGCCGACGGTTTTCATCGCAGAGACGCGGACGATGGGGGAATCCATCAGATACATCAGGTAGTCCAGGTCGTGGGTGGCCTTTTGCAGGAAGAGGCCCTGGGTTACCTCCCAGTTGCGGTAGAGGGCTTCCCAGTAGACTGTGCCGTAGGGGACGTAGTTGAGGGCGGTGACGTGGACCGGATCGCCTACCGCTCCGTCGGCGATGTAATCTCGGGCGAGCATGCACAGCGGGGAGACGCGCAGTGGAAAGCTGACCACTACCTGACAGCGGGATTTGGCGAACGCCTTTTCCAGGGAGGTGGCCTGGCGCATGTTGACGGCGACCGGTTTTTCGAGATAGAGCGGAAGATCGTACTTTGCGGCCTGGATGGCGAAGGGGGTGTGCAGATTACAGCGGGTGCCGATGGCCAGACCGTCGATCTTTCCCTGGCGGATCATGCTGTCCAGATCCTTGTAGAAGACGACATCTTCCCGATCGCATTCGGCCAGGCGCTGGCGTGCCCCCTGTTCGTCCGGGTCGACGATGCCGGCGACGCGGAGATCGGGTTCTACCTGGCGCAGGTTGTGCTGGATGACGCCGTTGATGCGGTTTCCGTATCCCACTACTCCCAGACGGATCATATTTCGTGCTCCTTTATTTGCCCGCAATCTCTGCGGGATGCATTATAGACTGTTGTTGGGGCGGACAAAATGCTCTAGTCGGGTGGCTTGGAATCAAGTCGCCACAGGGGATAAAATAGGGATTCGCCAACAGGTCGTCTACGAGGGGGGATCATGGCACTGCAAGTTATCGAACACCGCACCATCTACAAGGACAGACGCTACTACTGCGGACCGGGCCCTTCGGTCGTCGTCGACGGCGAAGGGGAACTGGTGATCGCCTTCCGCCGGGTGCCTTCGTGGCTGGACTACGGACATGCGGGACACTGGCACCCGGCTACCGAATCCTGTCAGGTGCGATCGGCTGATGGGGGCAAGAGTTGGAGCCGGCCGGAGGTTTTTCTGGGAGGATATCAATGTCCCAATCTGACGCGGTTGAAGGATGGAACGCTGATCCACAGCACGCATCGGATGGAACTGGTGCCGGAGGAGATAGCTGCTGGCGTCGATCGCGACCACGGAGTGCGGCAGAAACCGTGGCCGAGCGTGCACGCCGGCACTGCGATCTGGCGTTCGGAGGACGGCGGGAGATCCTGGGGAGATCCGGCTTTCCTGAGTGGTGTGCCCGATCTTTCGCCGCTCCATCCGAATTTGCCGATGCCGGTGGCGGTGCGCGGCAACGTGCTGGAGACGGCATCCGGGAGGCTGCTGATCTCGGCGTACGATCTGCTGGATCCGAACAGCGCCTACCTGTTCCAATCGATGGACGGAGGGCGTTCCTGGGGCTACCAGGCGAGGATCGTCGAAGGGTTCAACGAGACCTTTCTCTACGAGACGGAGAGTGGGGGGATAATCGCTTTTTCGCGGCGCTGGGGTAACGATCCGTCCCTCCTGCACCGAATTCGTTCGACCGATGGCGGAGATTCCTGGGGCCAGCCCGAGTCGGTGTGCCGGGGGTATCCCGCCTGTGCCGTGCGTATGCAGAGCGGTCGGGTGCTGCTGGCCTACGGGTATCGATTCGACGAGGGACCGGGAGTGCGGGCAAGGCTGCTCTCCCCGGAATGCGAATTGGTCGACGACCAGGAGTGCATCATCCGGGACGACGGAGCGGTCTTCGATCTGGGATACCCCGACGTGGAATTTCTTCCAGACGGTCGGGTGCTGATCGTCTATTACACCAATAGCATGAGAGATGCGGGCGATGCCACGGCTCCGCGTTTCATTGAGGCGTGTATAGTGGAGGAAGTGTAAAAGGGCATTTTCGGTCTTCGTTCAGTTGGCGAGAAAAAGCTGTATCTACTGTAAAGGGGGAGTAATGAAAAAGGGGGCGTTTTTCTGCAACAATCAGGGAAATCTGGATTCGGTATACGGGAAGGGGCGGAAGGAGCGGGTGGCCGAAATCGTGGATCTCTATCCGGAGACCATTACCGGCGAAAATTTCTCTACGCATGCGGAGGGTCTGAGGAATCTCGAAGTGGTTTTTTCGACCTGGGGGATGCTGCAGCTGGAGAAATCCGAGCTGGAACAACTGCCTGCCCTGGAAGCGGTGTTCTACGGAGCGGGATCGGTCAAGGGATTTGCCGAACCATTGCTGGAGCAGGGGATAACCCTGATGAGCGCCTGGGGGGCCAATGCCGTACCGGTGGCGGAATTCACCCTGGCGCAGACCCTTCTCGCCTGCAAGGGGTATTTCCGCAATACCCGGGAATGTGGATCTCCGCAGATTCGGCGCAGTGGACGGCCCTTTAGAGGGAAGGGGGTCTTCACCGAGACGGTGGGGCTCATCGGCATCGGCATGATCGGCAGTCTGGTGTGCGAGCTGCTGAAGCCATTCGAATTGGAGGTGATCGTCCACGACCCCTACCTGAGTGACGAGAAGGCCGGGGAACTGGGAGTGGAGAAGGTCGATCTCGAAGAGCTTTTCAGTCGCTCATACGTGATAAGCAATCACCTGCCGAATATTCCGGCGACCCGGGGAATGCTCGATGGGGAACTGTTCGCCAGCATGCGGGAGGATGCGGCTTTCATCAATACCGGACGAGGAGCGCAGGTCGTGGAGGGGGATCTCATCGGAGTGCTGGAGAAACGAGCGGATCTGACGGCTCTCCTCGATGTGACCTTCCCGGAGCCTCCGGAGGAAGATTCGGCGTTTTACACGCTGCCCAACGTGCAACTGAGTTCGCACATTGCCGGTTCGATGAACGACGAGGTAGTGCGCATGGCCGACTACGCCATCGAAGAATTTTTGCGGTGGGAGCAGGGAGAGGCTTTGAAGTATCAGGTGACGCTGGAGATGCTGGAGACGATGGCCTAGGAAAATGGACTAAATGAGCCTTTCAAATGTTCTCAAATAAAGAAAAAATACGCCATAAAAATATAAATAACAAATATTTAAGTGGTAGTTTTAGAATTAAATAATCCGGACGAACGGATAATTAACTTCCTAATATTATGTAATGTTAATTTGCGTTACCGAAGGGGATATTTTTCAGATCTAACAGGCCGGTTTCAACTCAGTCGCAAATTACCCCTCCGCCCAGGCAGATCTGATCGTCGTAGAAGACGGCGTGCTGGCCAGGGGCGATTCCTGGATCGGGATCGGCCAGGGCGACTTCGAGGCGGCCATCCGCCAGGGGTGAAATACGGCCATCGGTGAAATCGGGGCCGTGGCGCAGCTTGATTTGAAGGTCGACCTTTTCGGGCTCCCGGGCGACCCAATTGACATCGGCGACGGTGAATATGTAGCGATTGCGCGGTTTCCAGTCGTTTCGGTGGGCGACGTAGAGAAGGTTGTTTTCCACGTCTTTCTCCGTGACGTACCAGGGACCGCCGCTCAGTCCCAGGCCGAAACGCTGGCCGATAGTGTAAAACCAAAATCCCCGGTGCTCACCCAGGAGTTTGCCGGAGCCGAATTCGCGGATTTCTCCCTCTTTTTCTCCCAGGTGGAACTGGACGAAATCGCGATAGTTGATTTTCCCCAGGAAGCAGATTCCCTGGCTGTCCTTGCGTTCTTTGGCAGGGAGATCAAAGTCGAGAGCCAGGTCGCGCACCTCCTTCTTGTGGAGGTGGCCGATCGGGAAGAGAGCGCGGGATAGCTGCTGCTGGTCGAGATTGGAGAGGAAATAGGTCTGGTCTTTAACAAGGTCCGGGGCGCGTTTGAGCTGATAAGTACCGTTTCCCTCTTCGATCTGGGCGTAGTGTCCCGAGGCGACCTTCTCGTACGACGGGTCGATCCGGCGGAAAAACTCCCCGAATTTGATCCGCTGGTTGCAGAAGATATCGGGACTGGGGGTGCGACCGGCGCGCAGTTTGCTCAGGGCGTGCTCCACGACTTTTTCCAGATATTCGGACTGCAGGGGGATGATTTCCAGCGGAATGCCGAGTTGGGCACAGGTGGAACGGGCGTAGCCCAGGTCCTCTTCCCAGGGGCAGTCGCCCAGAAAGGCCAGCTCGTCTTCGAGCCAGATCTTCAGGTAAAAGGCGGTCAATTCGTGTCCGCCTTCTTCGTGGAGCAGGCGCAGGGCGAGGGAACTGTCTACACCTCCGGAGAGCAGTACGGCGATCTTCATATGCTGAGTCGATATAAGGTTTCAGGGGTTCAGAGCCGCGTTGGACTATAGTTGCCCGTGAAAATAGTAGTATATATTCCGAGCATCGTTTATCCGCAGCAGTTGGCTTATGCCGCCATATCCATAAAATAAAGGGGGAGAAGGGAAATGGCGGAAGTGGCAGGGGGTGGTCCCGAAGGAAAACCGATCTCTTCCGACGAGGTATAAATGGAGGCGCGCAAACTGTCGGTGATCATGTTTACCGACATGGTGGGCTACAGCAAGAAGGTGCACGAAGACGAGGACGGTGCTCTCGCACTGCTGGCCGAGCACAACCGCATTCTCGAAAAGCAGATTGCGGCCCACAGCGGCAACGTAATAAAGACGATCGGCGACTCCTTCATGGCCGATTTCGGCAGCGCCTTCAGCGCCGTCAATTGCGCGGTGGAGATCCAGAAAGAGCTGGCGGATGAAAATGCGGAGATCCCTCCGGAAAAGAGGATGGAGGTGCGAATCGGCATCCACGTGGGAGACGTTATCTATCGGGATCAGGATGTCTTCGGGGATGGAGTCAACATTGCCAGTCGGATTGAAGGACTTGCAGGAGCAGGACAGATCTTCATCTCGTTCGATGTCTTCTCCATCACCTACGGCAAGCTGAAGTGCTCCTTTAAGGATGTCGGCACCCAGGAGTTGAAAAATATCGACCGGCCGGTACACGTGTACGAGGTGCTCTGGGATCCGGCGCGGTCGGAGGAGGCGAGCCAGTTCCCCACAATGGTGCCGCGGGGGGTTCCGGAACAGAAAGGGATTGCCGGGAGGTTCGCCGCTTCGGGAAAGAGAGGGATTTTCGGATGGATATCGGCCGCCGTTCTGGGGGTTGCGATCATCGTTTCGGCGCTGATATTTTCGAACCCGTTCGCATCCGAAGAGGAGCGGAAACCCCGCCTGGCGGTCGTCGCCTTCAGCGATCTGACGGGAGACGGAGAGCTGCAGCGCGTCCAGATCGGCAAGATCATCAATGACGCGGTGATCCAGAAGTTTTACGAATTCCGCCACGTGCAACTGGTGAGTCCGCTGCGCGTCGCCCGGGCAAAAAAAGAGCTCGATATTGACGAAGCCCGGCTGACTGAGGACCCGAGCCTGGCCGAAGAGATCGGCCGGGAGATAGAAGGGGAACTACTGATCTCGGGATCTCTTAACAAACTGGGTGATCGGTACATTTTGAGCGCCGGCCTGAATCATCTGGAGCGCGAGGAATTGATCGCATCCTTGCGTCTCGAGGCGAATGCTCCCGAGGAAATCGTCGGCCCGTTGATCGATTCCCTGTGCGCCCGGTTTCAGGAGAGAATCGCCGAGAGCTTCGGCATTGACCGGAACGAACTTGAGGCCAGCGCCAGTATCGGAGAACTGACAACTTCCTCCCTGGAGGCATACGCGCACTTCGTCAAAGGGTCCGAACTCTACAAGAGTGGGCTGTTCTACCAGGGAGCTGCCGAACTGATAAAGGCCACCGAGATCGACACTGGTTTTGCCCTGGCATACTCAGAGGCGGCGTGCGCATTTTCCTTTGCCAAGGAAGATTCCCTTTCGAGCATCTACTCTCAAAAAGCCTCCCAATTCCGCGAGCGTTTTACCGGCATGAGCAAAGAGGCGCTGATTTTCAGGGGAAACTACGCCTGGTATCAGAACGACCTGGAGGGGTGTGAGGAGAATTACCGCCTGATAACCAGGCTTTACCCGGACGACAGAGAAGGCTTTTATTATTACGGTCTCTACTGGCAGTATCTGGGGAAGGACAACAAAAAAGCGGTTGAACAGTTCGACAAAGCCATCTCTCTGACCCCCGGATACTATCCGATCTACAGAGACAAGGCGTATATCCTCTGGAATACGGAGGGGGCGGAAGCGGCTATCGCCTTGCTGCAGGAATACCTGCGGGAATACGGCGACGGTCCGGGAGGGGAATTCGCCCGACAGACGATCGCCGAGATCGAGGGGGCGTAGAGCGAATTTCCGGTTATATGAGTTCGCGACGATCCCGGAGGATGAAAATCGGCTTACCCCGGGTTTCCACAGGAGAATCGCCGAACAATAAGACACCCGAAAAACAATTCGGTATGAGATCCGAGTTCCACCCAAACAGAAAGGCGCCGTGCACGATTCCGGAGCACGGCGCCTTTCCCTTCTCTTGCTTTGGTCTACAGCGGGCTCACGTTCTCCGCCGCAGGTCCTTTCTGCCCTTGGACCACATCAAACTCCACCTGCTGGCCCTCTTGCAAAGACTTGAAGCCTTCTCCCTGAATGGCGCTGTGATGGACAAAAACATCATCGCCGCCGTCGCGGGTGATGAAGCCAAAGCCTTTTGCGTCGTTGAACCACTTAACCGTTCCACTCTCGCGATCGGCCATTTTTTCGTTTCTCCCTACTGGAAGTGAGTTGGATAAGAATGCCTATAAAGGCAAGAAAAGATAGAACACATTTCGGTATAATGACAAGTAATTATTTCATCTGATGTCCCATTAAAGGGGAAAATCAGTCCGAAAAGCTGTAGCGCCTGGGGGGAAGTTATGGAGAAGGAAGACGTTCAGGGGGATGATTCGGCGAAAATCTTCGGAGGAAACGGTGCGGCATACAGTTATGGCGGTGGGTGATATTGATGACGTTCTTTTATAGCTGTTATCTTTAAATCTGCGTATATGAAGGAGTTATTATTAACCGGGACGCAAAGGAGCGAAATATGAGCGGGGATTTGAAGTTCGAACATTTCGGCGTCAACATAGCCGATCCGGTAGCAGTGGCCGAATGGTACTGTGAAAATCTGGGTATGAAGATCGTGCGGCAAGGAGAAGGACCGGTGTATATGCATTTTCTGGCGGATTCTACCGGGCGGGTGGTGATTGAGTTATACAGCAGCCCGCCGGAACTGGTGCCGGACTACCCGAACCAGCATACTCAGGTGTTGCACATGGCCTTCGCCACCGGGGATATGGACGGGACGATAGAGAGGTTGAAAGTGGCCGGGGCAACGCTGGAGGGGGGCCCCGGAACGACGCCGGCCGGGGACGCGCTGGCGATGATGCGCGATCCGTGGGGGTTTGCTCTCCAACTGACGCAGCGCGCGGAACCCATGATCTGACATTGGAGGAGGGAAAAATGCTTTACAGAGATTTCGGCAGTACGGGGTGGAAGGTATCGGCCATTGGCTTGGGCACCTGGAACATCGGCAATCAGTGGGGAGATGTGGACGATGCCACGGCCTGGGGCACGGTGCGGACCGCCTTCGATCAGGGCATGAATCTGTTCGACGCGGCCGAGTCCTACGGCCTGCCCAACGGGCTTTCGGAGGAGCGTCTGGGAGTGGCTCTGGCCGGCATCCGTCAGCAGGTCTACGTGGTCAGCAAGATCGGCAACTGGGGCAAGAGAACCGGACAGGGAGTGCCAAAAAATACGGTGGATATGATCCGCCTGTGTGCGCACGCCTCGCTGCATAGATTGCGCACCGACTGGCACGACGTGCTGCTGTGCCACGAAGGGGATATCGAAGACCCGTCCGTGTATCTGGAGGGATTCGAAGTGCTCAAGGAAGAGGGGCGGGTAAGGGTTTACGGGATTTCGACCAATAGCCTGGAGGTGCTCCAGCGCTTCAACGCCGACGGAAATTGCGGAGTGGTCGAGGTCGATTACTCCCTGGTCAATCGCAAGCCGGAGGAGGCGTTTCTTCCATATTGTCGGGAAAACGGCATCGGCGTGCTGGTGCGTGGCCCCTTGGGGATGGGGTTGCTGTCCGGTCGCTACACGGCGGAGTCGGTTTTTGAGGATCCGGTGCGGGCTCCGTTCAACAAAGGGGGAGATCGGCGCGCCGAATTCGAGGCGAAGCTGGCCAAAGTGGAGCAGCTCAAAGAGCTGGCTAAGCCGGGAGAGGAGATGGTGCAGAAGGCGCTGCAGTACGTGATTTCCGATCCGGCTGAACCCGTCGCCATTCCGGGAGCCAAATCCCCGGAGCAGGCCAAAATGAATGCGGCAGCCGGAGCATCGACACTGCCCAACGAGGAATTGGGGAAGCTACGGGTCTAAATTTCAGGAGTGTGATCGAGATACACGTGCCGGACCCATGGGTGGGGGGCGGCACGCTTATGTACACGATAATTCTCTTTACTTGGGGGGATCGGGATTACCGGTGGGGAAAGTGACGCGGAAGTCCGCACCTGTCGTCGTGAAAAATTCCAGCTCACCTTTGAGTTGATTGGTCAGACTGGCGACCAGCTTCAACCCCAGAGATTGGAGGCGGGAAAGATCGAGATCTGCCGGTAGACCCACGCCGTCGTCGGATACTGAAAGACACAGTTTATCGGTCTTACTCGCGTGCAGCGAGATGCAGACCTTGCCGCTGCGGTCCTCTGGGAAGGCGTGCTTGAGTGCATTGGAGACCAGCTCGTTGATGATTAGTCCGCAGGCGATGGCTTCGTTGATCCCCAGAGAAATTTCGTCAACCGCCACTTCCAACGAGACCTGGTCAGGCATGGCTCCATAGGAGTGGAACAGTTCCCCCGAAAGGATTTTGATATAGTCCGGCAGATCGATGTGTGTCAGATCGTTCGATTGGTAGAGCCTTTCGTGGAGCAGAGCCATGGACCGGATGCGGTCCCGGCTGTCGCGGAACATTTGCTGGATCGGGGGATCAGGAGCCAGCCTGGCCTGCAGGTCGATCAGGCTGGAGACGATTTGCAGGTTGTTTTTGACTCGATGGTGGATTTCCTTCAGCAGCACCTCTTTTTCATCGAGAGAACGTCTGAGGCGCTCTTCAGCCTGCTGGCGTTCGATCACTTCGGCTTGCAGGGCTCGATTGTGCTTTTCCATCAGACGCATGTCGTTCAGGCGCTGATAGGTCTCCGACAGCACGTTGGCCATCTCCTGCAGAATGTCGATATCTTCCTGGGAAAATGCGTCGGGCTCGGCGCTGTTGACAGCCAGTGTGCCTTGAGAAAAGGGGACATCGACGACCGAGCGGACGGTATGGTGGTAGTGCTCTTCAATTTTCATTTGCTCCTGGAAAACGTCCGCTTCCCCCAAATCGCGCCGATAGGTCGGTCCACCATTTTGCCAGAGCTTGAGGACTACGCCCGATCCGCAAGCGAGGCTCTTGATCCTCGCCTCGGGGTCGATTGCGCGAGTTTTGACCGAAGGAGGAGTGGTGGTTGTGTCTACCGTGTTGATGGCGCAGTCTTTGAAAGGGATTTCCAGGCTCACCAAACTGCTCTTGATAGTCGCCAGGACTTTGTCGATATCCTCTTCCCGCTTCATCTTCCACATTTCTTCCCGCACGCGCTGCAGGGCAAGCTGTCGGTTCTTCTGCCGTTCGCGCTCGGAGATTTCCTGTGCCAGGATCTGGTTCGCCCCCCGCAGGTCTGCGGTGCGCTCCTCCACCTGATGCTCCAGTTCCTCGTGTGATTGCTGCAGGAGCTCTTCGGCTTGCTGGCGGGCGGCCACCTCCTGTTCCAACTCTCGATTGCGTTGTTCGAGAAGCTGAAAATCATCGAGACGGGCAAAGCCTTCTCCCAGAACGGCTGCCACTTCAAGAAGAATGTCGATATCCTCAGAAGAAAAGGCGTCTGGTTCGGCGTTGTTTATGGCCAGCGTGCCGTGGGAGAAAGGAATATCGATGACCGAGCGGATCTGGTGTCCCATGCCGGTGTGGATGTAGGAATTTTCTCCGAATTGATCCTCTGCGGCCAGGTCGCGTCTGTAGGCGGTTTCTTTGAGCCGCCAGATCTCCAAAATTGTATTGACCCCCTCCCCTTCGGATTCGACCTGAAGCCAGCGGTCATCTGAGGTCATACTGTGGAACAACACGCGCGGAGGAGAGGTGGTAGTATCCACCAGATTGACGGCACAGTCGTTGAAATGCAGGCCCAGGTCGATGAGCGCCTGCCGCACGGTGAGCAGCAACTGCTCGATATCGTCACTGGCACGCATCGACCAGACCTGTTCCCTGATCCGATGAATGATCTGTTTGCGCTTGTTTTCTCTCTCCTTAGAGGTGACGTCTTCGCGCACCAGGATAGCACCTGTAAGCGCTCCCTCCGAGTCATGGAGCAGGTTTCCGTGGATGATAACGTGGACCGGTCCTGCCGGTCCTTCTTCCATAGACCAGTGGAGATTCTTATCCCGGCCTTCCTCGAAGAGGGAATCGACGAATTGCCGCAGGCGCTGTGTCCCTTCGATCGATCCTGCAAAAAGTGAGACATGCTGGCCGACGCGATCCTGTTTTTTTATCTCGAACCCCAGGCTCCAGGCAAAAGCGAGCATCGGCTGGTTCAGGTCGAGAATAGTCCCGTCCGAGTCGATCAGAGTCGTAGCAAAGGGGAATACATCAAAGGCGGCGGAATGGTGCCGTATAAGAGGCCGGAGATCCGCAGATTGTTTAGGTGAACGGGGGGCCGGGTCTGCCTGGTTTCCCTGTCCCTCTGTGGACTCGTTATGGCGTTTATCTCTATCTTTCAAATCCGGTGCCCTCCGCTGCCTGAGGTGCGCCGTACTGGGTGGGGAAGAAAAGAAAATGTACGGCTTCTGGAATTTTACTCACTGAGTGGCTTTCTAACAAGGAAAATATGCGTTCTCAGTCCCAAGCTGCAAGTTGCTTCAAGACTTTCCAATGCGTTCGTGAGATAATCTATCTTGCCGATCTCAAGCTCCAATAGATCGCTCCCCCTGGCGGTTTACCTTCCCGCTCTCATCAGGGCTTTTTTGCAGCGGGTTGATAATTCCGATCATGCCTCTCTACGCCCGCTCCTTTGGGGCCACCTACAGGATAGGTGACAGTGGGCCCAATTCGAACGGGGGAAGCTCGTGAAGGGCTTAGGAATCGAAGATAAGAGACGGAATTTATGGTTGCTGCGGGCGGCCTGTTTTTTTCAGGTTTTCGGCTTTGGCATCCAGTGGTCGTTTATTGGGGTCTGGATGAAGGATCAGGGGCTGGGGGAAGCCTTGATCGGGATCATCTCTTCCGTCAGTATTCTGCTCTGGCTTTTTTGCGGTCTGTTTTGGGGGCGCCTGGCCGACTCCACCGGAAGGCCGGACCGAATCGTCCGTTGCGGCTGTCTGATACTCGGATTGGCTCTCTTCTATCTGTCCTTCTGCCGAGAACCGGCAGAATTCATCCTTTATGCGGTGCTGGTCGGCATCAGTTTGCCGATGATATCTACTCTGATGCCTCTGCTGGCGATCTCTGTTCTCGGGGAAGGGGGCAGAGGAAAGGGATATGCATCTTATCGCATTTTCGGATCCCTGGGCTATGTCTTTGCCAGCCTGGTAATGCCGCGCGTGCTGGGAGAGACCCGGTTGCTGTTTTGGGCGGGGGGAGCTGCTTTGATGGCTGCACTGGTGCCGATGCTCTTCTTCCAGTCCACAGGGAGCAAGCGACGGGTAAAGGGGCTGGTTAGCGAGGTGTTGCGCAGCCGGGAATTGATCGGTTTCCTGGTGGCGGTTCTTTTCTTTGCCCTCGCCATTCCGGCGATTTTCACCTTTACAACCGTCAATGCCAGGGGGTTGGGCGCAGATAATTCCTTTATAGGTTTGTTGGCGGCCACACAGGGGGTGGTAGCCCTGATTGCCCTGCCCCTGGTCGGCAGGGGAGTAGATCGCTTCGGGGCTCGTTTGTTGCTTGTGGCTGCCTTTATTGCACAGCCGCTCCGCGCTTTGAGTCTTTCCTTTGTAAGCGATTATCAGTGGTTGCTGGCGCCGCAGATATTTCACTTCTTTACCTGGGCCGGGCTGGAGGTGTCGGGAGTGCTCTTTGTCGTCAGTCTGGCCCCGCCAGGTGGCAGGGCGACCGCCCAGGCGTTCTACATGGGGGCACAGGTGCTGGGGAATTTACTGGGTTCTTCTCTGGCGGGCTACCTGGCCGAGTTCCACGGATATGCGATCATGTACCAGGTCAGCAGCGGAGCTGCTGCAGTGGGGCTCGGGGTGTTTGTTGGAATGCTTATAATGCGCAGGAATAGAGCTGTCGATCAAACTAACAAAGAGGTGTGAGCTTTGGCCAAAAAAAGGGATTTTGAAGTCAGGACACTCAGTTCACTGAGCAAGGTGTTCGCCGATGAGGAATTGGGGGATCTGTCGGTTAAACGGGGATCGTGCCTGCTGGGGGAGGTGTTCTCTTTCCAGGTCGCCTACCGTTCGGTTTCGTTGCTCAAAGGGATCGAGGTGGAGGTGGATTCGAATCTTGAGGAGTGGATCGAAGTCCGTTCGGTCGGGCTTGCTCCTGCTGAGATGGTCGGGGCGATGTGCGATGACAACGTGCTGCGCACGACGCCAGGGCTGTATCCCGATCCTCTTTTCCCTATCGCCGAAGGTTGCCCTGCTTTGCCGGACCAGTGGCGTTCCCTGTGGATAACAGTACGTGTTCCCCGAAAAGGACTGAGAGGTAAATACGATATCGGGATACGGTTCAAGAGGGAGGGGAACCTCCTGGCCAGCATTTCTTTTGTTTTGGAAGTGGTGCCGGCGGCATTACCTCCCCAAAAACTTATCCACACCAGCTGGTTTCACTCGGATTGCATCGCCACGCGGTATCGGGTAGAGCCCTGGAGTTGCCCCCATTGGGAACTGGTGGAAAAGTTCATGCAGGGGGCGGTGGATCACGGTATTAACATGATCCTGACCCCCATATTCACCCCGCCTCTGGATACCCAGGTCGGGGGGGAACGTCCTACGGTGCAATTGGTGAAGGTGCGGAAAGAAGGGAAGGTGTACAGCTTTGATTTCTCTCTGCTGAAGAAATGGATTGAGATAGCCGATCGCTGCGGTGTGAAATTGTTCGAAATTTCCCATCTCTTCACCCAGTGGGGGGCGGCGCACTGTCCAAAGATAGTGGCGCTGGAAAAGGGAAAGGTGAAGAAGATTTTTGGCTGGAAGGACAGCGCCTCGGGGGCAAAATACCGACTTTTTTTGGACCAATTCCTGCCCGCTTTAATCCGCTTTATCGATCGCCAGGGAATCCGCAAACGGTGCTATTTTCACGTCTCCGACGAACCCCACACGGAGCATCTGGAATCGTTCGCCAAGGCTGCGGAGATAGTCCATCGGCATTTGGCGGAATTTCCCTTTATCGACGCGCTGTCGAGTATCGAATTCTACGACAGAGGTCTGGTTAAACACCCGATTCCCGCACTGAACCACATCCAGCCCTTCCTGGATCGCGGCATTGAAAATCTCTGGACGTATTACTGTGTCAGCCAGTGGAATAAAGTTTCCAACCGCTTTTTCAACATGCCATCGGCGCGCAACCGCATCCTTGGGAGCCAGCTCTATAAGTTCAACCTTGTCGGTTTTTTACAGTGGGGATTCAACTTCTGGTATTCGCAGTATTCCATACGGGAGATCGACCCTTTTAAGGTGACCGATGCGGATAAGTCCTTTCCCGCGGGGGATGCTTTCCTCGTCTATCCGGGGGAGGATGGGCCGATCGATTCGATACGGGCAGAGGTTTTCTATGAAGCATTGCAGGACCAGCGGGCTCTGCAACTGCTGGAAAAGTTACAGGGGCGCGATAAGACGTTGAAACTGCTGGAGCGAGATCTGGATCGAGGGATGACTCTGGAGAACTATCCTCGAGATGCCGCCTGGATACTGAAGATGAGGGGGCGGATCAACCGGAAGATCGGCGCACTGGTGGGTTAGGTCTGAACCGGTTTTGTGGATGGATTTAGAGTTTGGGGAGCTGGGATGTTCGAGGATGGCCGGGTTTTTGTCTCTGTTCGATATTCAGGAGAGATAGATGGAGCCAAAGAAAGTTCTGATCACTGGAGTTGCGGGAATCGTCGGCAGCTCCGCTTACCTGCACCTCAGCCAATTTCCGGAAAATTACGATCTGTACGGTCTGGGGCGGAGGCGAGCGCTTTCCGAGCGGGTGCGCGACGACCGTCTCGTCGATTTGCCCGATGACAAGTTTTTCGTATGCGACATCTCCGACATGGCAGGGGTCCAAAAGGCAGTGGAAGGGATGGACGTGGTAGTCCACATGGCTGCCGATCCGGCCGGGCGCAGTTGGGATAGTCTGGTTAGTGCCAACCTGGTTGGCGCGTACAATATCTTCGAGGCCAGTCTGGAGGCCGGAGTGAAGCGGGTTATCGCCGCCAGCACCATTCAGGTCGTCACTGGTTATCGGGGTGGGCAAGAGCCCTACAAGTCGATCGCCGAGGGGGAAATCGACGGATTGCCCGAGGGATTCGACAAAGTTGGATCGGACTCTCCGGCTGAACCGCGCAATCTCTACGCTTCGACCAAAGTGTTCAATGAGTCTCTGTGCAGGACCTACGCCTATTCGCGGGATATGTCGTGTTTTTGCATCCGCGTGGGTTGGGTGGTGGCCGAGGATCGTCCCCCTCATCCCAATGCAGTTGACATCTGGTGCAGCCAGAAGGATATCTCCCGGCTCATTCAATGCTGTATCGACGCACCAGAAGAAAAGCGTTTTGGCATCTTTTTCGGCCTTTCGGAGAGCAAAAAGCGCTGGTGCGATCTGGAAAATGCACGAGAAATTGTGGGGTATGTGCCCGAGGATTGCGGGGAGGATTTTTTGTAGAGCAGGAGCTCTCCATTTCAGAGAGACATAAATATGAAACCCCGGCGGTTTTTCTACCAGGCGACGTACGAAATCTTGGGCAATACCCCCCCAGGAGGAGATGGGAGTTCTGTTCCAGGGGAAAAGTTGATTTTAGAAGGTTTTCCGAGGGGCTTCATTCGGTTTGTTTTGATGAGGCCCTTTCTTTTTCTTGTGGAACTCGGCGAAGTTGGGGAGATATTGAGTAGGGCAAATACGGGGCGCTGTAGCCTGCGAAAAACTATTTCGTTGACCATGGTGACATTTTTTTGGCACTGTCCCTATTGCGATTCTTGATGCGCCATCGAGGAGCGGATGACTAATGACCCGACCGAATCAAAGCAACGGGAAAGCTGAAGGTAGGGGGATCTGGCAGCATTTCACGATGCGCGAAGGTCTTCCGGACATGAAAATCGAGTGCATAGTCGAAGACCGTCAGGGGGTGCTGTGGATCGGCACGCACGACCGGGGGGTGGTGCGCTACGATGGGGAGGAATTTCAGAGTTTCAGCCGTCGGGAAGGATTGGCTGGAAACGGGGTATTCAGCATCGTCGAAGATCGTTCTGGCCATCTTTGGTTTGGAACAGATGGAGGGTTGACTCGTTTCGATGGACAAAGCTTTGAAACGGTTGATTCGGGAGAACCCTGCAGCTTCTTGTGGGGGAGTTGTCTGGATACGGAAGGGCAGGTGTGGTTTGGCCTGGGGCGTCGTCCGGGGCGTCCTCCGGCGCTGTGTCGGTGGGATGGGAAACAATTGGATCTGGTGGAAGTAACAGGTGAGGGAGTAGCTGCTGGAGAGAGCATTCATAAGGTGATCTGCGATGAGGGGGGGACGCTCTGGGTGGGAGGAGAGCGTTTGTTTCGGCAGGTTGATGAGGGGTGCTTTGAGGTCTTGCATGTACCTTATCTCGCCATAAGGACGATCCACGATCTACTCATTGGAGACGATGGAAATTTATGGGTTTCCTCGGAGAATGGGATTTGGGCGTGTCGCGAGGAGGGTTGGGAGGAATTTTTCCAGAAGAACGAACTGTATTATGGCCCTGCCGCCTTTCTGAAGACACCATCGGGTTTGTACTGGATCGTGACCTACGACGGCAGATTACTCAGCTTCGATGGAAGTAGTTCCACCCTTGTCTACAGTCTGAATGCGGTGGTGCGGGGGGGGCTGTGTCTGGACCGATCGGGGCGTCTGTGGGTCGGCACGTATGGGATGGGGCTCTACTGCTACGATGCGACGCGAATAAAGATTTTCGGGGCGGAGCAGGGGCTCCCCGCTGATTTGGTCGAGTGCATTGCCGAAGATGAGGATGGAGTGCTGTGGTTAGGCACGCAGGAAGGATTGGTGCAGTACGACGGCCAGAATTTCATAGGTGTGGACGATGAAAAAAGATTGGGGAAATATCAGGTTACAGGTTTGCTGGTGGACAGTCGGAATCGTCTTTGGGCGAGTACGCGCAATGCCAATCTATTTGTGCGAGAAAAGGGGCAGACAGAACTGGCGGCTCGAGTGGAAGAGATGCAGGGGTATCGGATAGACAGCCTGGTGGAGGATGGGGCCGGGAGAATCTGGTTCGGATCTCCATATGGCAAGGGGTTCGGGTATTGGGAGGATGGGGGCGTTCGTTATTTCGGTCCAGAGGAAGGAGCGGATTATCCGGTGTGGATTGGAGTTCTGGGAGTGGATGGAGAAGGTTGTGTCTGGTTGGGATCGTCGCATCCGGCAGGTTGGGATGGGCTGTGCCGTTTTGTTGAAGGTGCTTTTGAAAAAAAAGAAGATTTATCGGGATGCTCCATCAGGGCGTTGTGCGTAGGTGGAGATGGAGCACTTTGGATCGGTACGAACGAGGGATTATATCGGTTGGAGGAAAAAGGGCTTTCGCATTTTTCCCGGGAGGATGGGTTGGCGTGCGAGATCGTGACGGCGCTTGTGGAGGACCGGGATGGGACCCTGTGGATCGGCACGGAAGGGGGAGGGGTATGTCGGTACGACGGCAGCGTCTTTCAGGCAATCCGGATTGAAGGAGAACCCGCGTGGGATGTGATCCATGCCATACACCAGGACCGAAAGGGACGGATCTGGTTCTGCACGCAAGGAGGCTTAATCCAGTACACCCAGCAGGTGTTGGCACCCCAAGTAGAGATCAATCAGGTAATTGCAGATAAAGAGTATGGCTGTGCCGAAAAAATCCGGCTTCCGAGCAGTGTTGAGAGGGTGCGTTTTTATTTCAAAGGAAGATGTGCGCGCGGGGCTTCTTCCTCCCTTGTTTTCCGTTACCGCCTGGCCGAATACGACAACGAATGGCACCAGAGGCGGAGTGGAGAAGCCGAATACACCGGTCTCAGACCGGGGAGCTATACCTTTTTATTGCAGGCGGTTGATTGCGACCTGAACTATTCTGAAATGATCGGTATCAAAGTGGAGATAACCGAAGACCCCTGGATCCAACTCCTCGACGTGGACCCGGATTCTGTGGGGAAGAATCTACCGGAAGGCGGGGGATCGATATTGATCATTGATGGGGATGACGCTTTTACCAGTAGATGCAGGCATCTCCTCGAAGAAAAGGGGCTCACAGTGGAAATCGTGTCCACCGAAAGAGAAGCTATGGAAAGGCTGGAAAAAGGGGTGTTCGATCTGGTCTTGTTGGATGTTCTCTCCTGTAAAAGAGGGGGAAAAAGGATACTGCAAAAAATTCTTGAGAGGACCGAGGGTATCGAGGTCATCACACTGGGGGATTACGAGAACCTGGAAGCGGCAAAACAATTACAGGGGATGGGAGCGAGATCTCACCTGACAAAACCTTTTGAGGCATTCCAACTCCTGGAACATATCGAGAAGGCGTTAATTTGGGTAAAAAACCCTTTGATCTCCTATATCCGGCCTCGTTGCGGGAAGGTTCAGAGCAGGGAGGAAGTCGCGGACTGGTTCAGGTTGAGTCCCAAAACGGTTTCAAATCGCCTTAAAAAGGCCACGGGTTTTTCGTTGAAGAGATTTCTGTTGATTTGCCGCATTGATGAAGCGCGGAGGCTGTTGATAAACACCGAACTGGATATCCAGCAAATTGCCGATCGTGTCGGGATGAACCATGCCGCGTTTTCAAGGGCTTTTCGCCGTTCGACAGGTCGTTCCCCCATACAGTTTAGAGAGGATAGTCGCTTCCCCGAGGAGTGAAGAAACCAAAAGGAGAAAGGGCTCTACGGTCAAAACGTTCCATTTTGATCAAGGATTTCCTCTACGATCAAAAACGGCCCTTTTTATCGCAGAAGGGACCTGGGGTCAAAGATTGCCTCTGTGGTCAAAGATTGCAGATTGAAGCGCCAGGAGGCACTCCCTACTATTTAAAAAGCCGGGAAAAACGACCACGACGGTTTCAGTAGGGAGGGAAGAAATGGCCCGAATTCTCATCGCAGACGACGACCCCGATATCTGTAGTTTTCTCTGTAGAATAGTCCGCAAGGCTGTGCCTGATGCGCAGATCGATACGGCCAGGGATGGAGATGAATGCCTGGATAAACTCTGTTCCATACCCATCGACCTGGCCCTGATCGATGTGCAGATTCCACGCCTGTCCGGACTGGATGTGATGTACATTATCAGGCGGAAAGGATTGGAAGTAGACATTGTTCTCTTGAGCGGGTGGGCGACAGCGGAGATGGCCAGACGGGCGGCTCGAGCAGGAGCACAGGACTTGCTGGAAAAACCGATCATTGTTCACGAGATAATGGGAGCTGTGCACCACTTTTCAGGTAAAGTCGGAATACCCGTTGGAAAGGGTGAATGATCGTTTGCTGTGAGGGGAGTCAGAATGTCATCGGCAAAAAGGATTCGTGGGCTTTTTGTTGGAATAGTATATTAAAAGGGGAGAGGTGTAAGGGGTGGAACTCATTCATATATAAATAGTTACAATATGTCTGAAGAAGAAAAAATGGAAATGTCTTCCCGAGGGAAAGGTATCCTCGAGCATTTCACGATGCGCGAAGGTCTTCCCGACATGAAGATTGAGTGCATCGCCGAAGACAGCGAGGGGGTGCTGTGGATCGGCACGCACGACCGGGGTGTGGTGCGCTACGAAGGGGACGAGTTCCAGGTGTTCAGTCGCCGGGAAGGACTGGCCGGCAATGGGGTGTTCAGCATCATCGAAGACCGCTCCGGGCATCTGTGGTTTGGGACGGATGGGGGGGTGACCCGTTTCGATGGGAATGTTTTTGAGGTGATCGATCCAGGTGTGCCTTGCAGCTTCTTATGGGGGAGTTGTCTGGATGCAGAAGGGCAGGTGTGGTTTGGCCTTGGGCGCCGTCCGGGTTTTTCCCCGGCGCTGTGTCGGTGGAATGGGGAGCAATTGGATTTGGTGGAAGTAACGGACGAGAAAGCGGCTGCCGGAGAGAGCATTCACAAAGTGGTATGCGATGGGAAAGGGATGCTCTGGTTGGGAGGAGAGCGTCTATATCGGCAAGTCGATGGTGAACGGTTTGAAGTTTTGCCGGTATCTTACGCCGAAATTGGGACCATCGCCGATCTGTTTATGGGGGATGATGGAGATCTCCAGATCGCCACGGAGAGGGGGATCTGGGCATATCGCGAGGAGAACCTGGAGAAACTCTTCCAGGAGAATGAACGGCATGGTCCTGCCGCCCTCCTGAAAATTCCATCGGGTTCGTACTGGATCGTGACCTATGACGGCAGATTACTCAGCTTTGACGGGAGTCGCTCCACCGTCGTCCACTGCCTGAATGCCGTGGTGCTGGGAGGATTGTGCCTGGATCGGTCGGGACGTTTGTGGATTGGCACGTATGGAATGGGGCTCTACTGCTACGATGCGACACGGATAAAGGTTTTCGGAGTGGAGCAGGGGCTCCCCGCCAATGCGGTCGAGTGCATTGCCGAAGATGGGAATGAAGTGCTGTGGTTCGGCACGCAGGGAGGCTTGGTGCAGTACGACGGCCAGGATTTTGTAGGGGTGGAAGATGAGAAGAGATTAGGGCAGTTCCAGGTTACGGGTTTGCTGGTGGATAGTCGGAATCGCCTTTGGGCGAGTACGCGCAATGCCAATCTGTTCGTGCGTGAGGATGGGCAGACGGAATTGGCGGTTCGGGAAGAAGGGATGCGGGGGTATCGGATTGACAGTCTGGCGGAGGATGGAGCGGGGCGGATCTGGTTTGGATCGCCATATGGCAAGGGCTTCGGTTATTGGGCGGATGGGGAGGTGTGCTATTTCGGCCCAGAGGAAGGAGCGGAGTATCCTGTGTGGATTGGGGCTCTTGCAGCGGATGGAGAGGGTTGTGTTTGGTTGGGATCGTCGCATCCGGCGGGTTGGAATGGGTTGTGCCATTGCAAGGACGGGAGATTCGAACAAGTTGAAGGGGTTTCTGGTAGCTCAATCCAGGCGCTGTATGTGAGAGAAGATGGCGATTTATGGATCGGCACGAACGAGGGTTTGAATCGCTTGGGGACAAAAGGGCATTTGCGCTTTACTCAGGCGGATGGGTTATCGTGTGAAATCGTGACGGCGCTTATGGAGGACAGGGATGGTACGCTGTGGATCGGCACAGAAGGGGGAGGGGTGTGCTGTTACGACGGCAGCGTCTTCCAGGTCATTCAGATACCGGGGGAACCCGGCTGCGACGTAATCCACGCTATCCAGCAGGACCATTCTGGGAAGATTTGGTGGGGTACGGAAGGGGGATTGATCCAATACTCCCGGAGGGATATCCGGCCGGAGGTGGAGATTGCCGAGATAATCGCCGACACCTCTTATCCGGTCTCCGCTGAAGTCCAGTTTTCCACCTCGGTTGGCAGGGTGCGTTTCTGTTTTCGGGGAAAGAGCGCCCAGGAACACTCCTCCTACCTGGTCTACAGATACAGGCTGGAGGGTTTTGAAGAGGATTGGCGCCAGACGAGGGATCGGCAGGTGGAGTACCCCCAGCTCAAACCGGGCGAATACGCATTTACAGTGCAAGCTGTCGATCGGGATCTGAACTATTCCAAAGTGGCCGAAATTCGCCTTCTCATCACGGAAGACCCGCGCATCGAGGGACTTACGGAAGCGCTGAGTTCCGAAACGATAAGGGGAGAGTTTATTGGGGAGAGCGTCGCCTTGACAAAGGTGAAGAGGCAGATCAAGGAAGTGGCCTGGACCGATTTGACCGTCCTGGTGCTGGGTGAGACGGGCACGGGCAAGGGCCTGGCCGCCAGGGCCATACACGCGTTGAGCGAGAGGAAAGGCCGGCCTTTTATCCACGTCAACTGCGGCGGTTTACAGAGAGATCTGGTCGAAAGCGATCTTTTCGGGCACGAAAAGGGGGCTTTCACCGGAGCTGTCACCCGGAAACTCGGGAAATTCGAACTGGCGGAAGGGGGCACGATCTTTCTGGACGAAATCGGAGACTTGCCCATTGAGTCGCAGACCAAACTCCTGCACGTGTTGCAGGAGCACTTCATCGAACGCCTGGGGGGGACCAGGCCGATACATGTCGATGTGCGGGTCATCGCCGCGACGAATCGAGAACTGGAAAAGACCGTGCGGCAGGGAAATTTTCGCGCCGATCTTTACTACCGGTTGAATGTCTTTCCGGTCATTATTCCCCCGCTGCGCGAGCGGAGAGAGGATATCCCCCTCCTGGCCCGGCACTTCGTGAGCCAGTTCGCATCTCATCTGCACCAGCAGCCTCCCTTTATCCACAAGGAAGCAACGGAACTGCTACTTGGGTATGAATGGCCGGGAAATGTGCGGGAGTTGGAGCACACCTTGCAGCGGGGGGTGATTCTGGCGGGAGAAACCGGGATCGATCGGGAACATATTAATATCGGGCCCGGGGGCGTAGCGGAACCAGCCAGAGAGGAGGATTTTACCATTTTGCCCCTGGAGGAATTTGAGCGCAGATACCTTGAGAGGGTGCTGGATCATACCAACGGGGTGATCCACGGTCAGCGAGGGGCGGCCCTGTTGCTTGGAATGAAGCCGACGACTTTGCGCAGCCGATTGGAAAAGCTGGGTTTGAAATAATCGGGAAGATCGAAAAATCGGGTGACAACGATATTTCGTAATGCTATTTTAAAACACTGTTTTTACTTGTTTTGAGGTCGATTGGGGCCGCGATGAGGGAAAGGAATGGCGATATTTCGTAATATTCATATTTGATGCATTGAAATTCTATTTAGGATAGAATCATTAAAGTATTGTTTTTAAATCACTTGAGGTTTTTCAGGTGATTTTTTCTTTTGGCACGAAATTTCCTGTAATATGAGGAGTTTGGGAAAATCCTGGGACAGAAATATAGAAGGCAGAATTCCAACACACGCGGGGAAATGGAGGAAAGGATCATGGCGAGCAAGATCTTCAGCGCGCTTTTGAAGGGGCCGGTCTCCTGGGCTGCCCGGATGATGGCCCTTTCGGCCGTACTCATTCTGGGAAAAGCCGAACAGGCGCAGGCTGCTCAGGTCGATATGGGGGATGAGAATTTCCAGGTGGGAGAGATCGCGGTGGGGGAAAGTGCGGTGAGTTACGTGCAGGTGGAGGATGTGAGCGAGTGGGAACCGGACAACCCTCCGAGACAGGAATAACCAACGCAATTTGGGAAAGGGTTTCAAGTGCTCGACACTCTGCGCCTGAACATCGCCTCGAGGATCTTGTTGTGGGGAGAACGCCTGGACCAGTTCTCCGCCGATATGGATGCGCAGCGACGGGGTTTGACCGTTCTCATCTTCTTCCACGGCTATAGCCTGGCACACACCATACGCCCCCTCGTCATTGCGCGTGCGCTGCGGGGCAGAGGTTATAGCGTAGTTCTCGCCGGACGCGGACCCCACGTCGACCGCGTCCGGCGGGAGGACTTTGTGATCCACGATGTCGAGACACTGCCCCAACAGCGAATGGACGAGTTCGTCCAAAGGTGTGACTACGAGTACTACGATGCGGATTGGATCGAACGGTGCGTGTGCTCGGAACGGCGGCTGATGCAGAGTGTAGAGCCGGATCTGGTGATACACGACATGAAACCGACGGTTTCTCTGAGTGCGCAGCTCGAGGGAGTGGACGACGCGCGGATAACTCAGGCATATAACCAGCCTGGCTACCCTTTTCCCATACGCCTGATGGATCGCTTTTCCATCGAAGGGGGACCTTTCGATCAGTTCCTGGCGCAGCATGCTGAAGGAGTAAAGGAGCAGCACAGTTTCTTCCTGCTGGCCGATATCCCGGAATTCCACCCTCCAGGGAGGATGGTTCCCGGGTTTCACTATGTTGGCCCGTTGTTGGATAAACCCGTTCCTCCAGAAAAACTGGCTATCCTGGACGAGGGATGGGATACCTCTTTGCCGCTGATCTACTTGACATGTGGAAGCAGTGGCAGAGATCCAGCTTACCTGGATCGGCTCTGCGAAGCCATTCGCGATAAGCCGTATCGCTTGTTGGTGACGACGGCCGGACGCTGGACCGGAAAAGCGCCGTCTGAAAGGGTGCGGATAGTCGACTTTCTTCCGGGAGAGTGGGTGCTCGAAAGGGCCAAGGTATTGGTCGGGGTCGTTGGTATAGGGGCTATCTACCAGGCACTGGGTCGTGGGGTGCCGGTTGTCGGGGCGCCAGAGCATCTGGATCAGGAATTCCATCTCAACAGAATCGAAGCACTGGGGTTGGGGATCAAATTAGACCGTTGCGAATTTAACGCGGAGGGGATTCTGGCCGCCCTGGAAAAAGTCCTGGGGGATTACGACTGTTTCAAAGAGCGCTGCGTTCCCTTTATCCAGCATCTCGATAAGTGGGATGGGGCAGGAGCGGTAGTGGAACTGGTGCGCGACCATTTCCGTGCTCGCGATCGGGAATACCGCGCAGAGCAGCCATACCTGGAGACGGAAGAAGAGTTTCTGCGCTATTTGGATACGACTACACCCAAGGGGTTATCCCGAGAAGTGATAAAGGGGATGATTCGCGAGGGCGTTAAGAGAGGGATGCCGTGTGCCGAACGAGGGGAAGAACTCTACCTGGATCACCTGGATTCGTGGAATTGGCTCTATGATAACGAGCCTCTTTTTTTTGAGGCCGATTACCGATCTCTAGAAAAAAAGAGGAGGCGTTTTTTTATACGAAAAGACGGGCATTTGAGGTCTCGGTGCACGTGGCAGCACTACCGGATTCAGTATCGTTTCCGCCTCTTTGAAAAGGGGCTCAATCCGGGACAACGCATCAAGTTTTTCCTGCCCTATCCCATTCTTCGAGATGACCAGCAAAGGGATATCAGTTTGTTGGAAATGTCTCCGTCTGAGCTTAAGAATAACTTGGCTCCTTCGCTGGGTTTCCTTTATGGTTTCGACGTTGAAGTCGAGAAGGGTATGGGTTTCTGGGATTTAGGTTATACATGCGAATTGGAAGTCGGCGAGACAGGAAGTGATAAAAGGGAAAATTCGGTTGGCCTGACTCAGGCAGAACGACGGAAATATCTGAAAATCGAACCTGCACTGTATGATAGGGCGGAAGTTGTGAAATTCCGCAGAGAACTAACCGAGAAAGCCCGGGGGAAAAAGACTAACAAAGCGCGGGAAATTTACAGACATCTGGTGCAGAAGAATCGCTTTAAAAAAACCAAAGACCGAACTCAGGGATTTTCCTACAGCACGGTAAATGCTTTGAAGGGGTTGGGGGGGCATTGTATCACCCTTTCCAAAGCGTTCATTGCTCTGTGTCGCATGGAGGGAATTCCCACCCGGGAGGTATCGGGTGCGCTCATTGGTTATCCCACTGGCGACCATAGATATGCCATGAGGAATTATAAAGAGCCCATCTTCGGGCATACGTGGGCAGAATTTTTTGAGGATGGCCGAGGTTGGAGGCCAGTCGAATTCCACGGGATTGTCATCGGTGAAAGGGGGATGACCCGGGCCAATGTAAAAGATGCTCAGGTGCAACGGTCCATTCGAGAAAACTCGGATGTATATCTCGACTATTACTTCGGCCACGTCGACAATCAGCGAATAATCTGTTCGAATGCAGTAAAAAATATCCCGGAATTCCTGTGGGAGAATCCGGGTTTCCCAACAGGGCACAGGAAACGTTGGCAGTGGTCATCGAACGTCGAGTTTGAGTGCCACCTGGAAGTGGAGTGCATCTGATGGAGTTGAGTATCGTCATTCCCACCCATAATCAGAAGGATAGATTGCGTCTCGTGCTCTGTGGCTTGGAGCAGCAAAGTCTCGACCAGCGGCATTTTGAGATTCTGGTGGTCGACGATGGCTCGGATGACGGCACGCTCGAAATGCTCAGAGAAACGACTTTACCCAACTTGAGCTTTGTGCGCTTGGATGAGAACCGGGGGCGCAATCGGGCAAGGAACGTTGGGATCGATGTCGCCCGGGGAGATCTGGTGGTATTCCTGGATGGGGATGCCCTTCCCGCTCCCGATTTCCTGGAGCGCTATATGGAAGCTCTCTTCAAAAGAGGAGAACAGGTGGTGCTGTGCGGGTTCCAGTACAGCCTGCCCGGTCTCGAATATTTTCAGACTCCACAGTCCGGGGAGTGGGGAGACCTGGAACTTCCCAGCGTTATGAAGGATTACCTGGTGGCGCACCGGGAGGAAATGGTGCTCAACGAAAAAATGGTGAAATGGGGCTTCTCCACAATTCGAGAACGGGCAAAAGAGGGGGGGTACCCCTTCCCCGAGTCTGAAGACCGTCAGAGGCAGGTTTGGGATATGCTGGCAGCTTGTCCCAATGCAGCAGTGCGTTGGCTGGGCTTTATCCCGCACAACGGTGCCATCGGGCGTCTCCTGCTACAGAAAGCAGGGGGATTCGACGAGGAGATTCCCTTCAACGAGGGCTGGGAATTGGCCTATCGACTACAGAACTTCCACGGCGCAACCATCTCATCTGTGCAGGCCGATTCGTTCCATTTGTATCACTATCATCCATTTGATGAAGAAGATGGGAGCCGGTTGGAAGCGCAAGTCCGTTATCGCGGCATTGAATTCATGGCAGAAAAGCACGGAGACCAGAGGATACGGTTACTCTATTTCTGGTACGCTCACCTGTGGCCCGATGCCTACATCCCCGAGGAGGCCATTGTAGATGATCTCGTTGATTTTGACCAAAAATACAGGGAACTCTCGGCTGAAATTTGGAGAGAATACCAATTAGTTTTAAAAAATCATCCCTCCCTTTCCCATTCCTACGAAACCGAGGAAAACTATGAAAAAAGTACATGATGTGAGGAGTGAAAAGAGATTGCTCAAGGATCTCAACGAACACGAGAGGGTAGATGATCGCCAGGCGCTGGCGCGGGATTGTTTTGAATTGGGTTTTTTGTTTCGACAACGAGGAGAGTTGGAACAATCCGAGATGATGTACCGTCGGTCGCTCGTTCTCAATGAGGCTTTGAAAGAACGGGGCAAAGTAGGAGAAGCCTACATCCAATTGGGTTTGCTGTTTGAAATCCGAGGAGATACCGGGCAGGCGGGTTTTTATTTAGAGGAAGCATTGGAGATCTTTTCCCTACAAAAAGATACCTCGAGGATTGCTGAAGCTTATGGATATATCGGCTTTATTCATCAGTTGGAAGGGAACTTCGAAAAAGCAGGAGATTTTTACGACAGGGCTCTAGCGCTGCATGAAGAATTGGGGGACAGGGATTCAGAGGCGGAAGTTTGGGGCAACCTGGGAAGTCTGTACCTGGAAAAAGGGCAAGAGGAAGAAGCCGAAGCTGCGCATGAGAGGGCACTTGGTTTATATGAAGGACTAAAGAATAAAAGAGGGATGGGGGGACAGCGCCGGAATCTTGGGATGTTGTGGTTGAAAAAGGGAGATCTGGAAAAAGCACACGATCAATTGGAGCAAAGCCTTGTCCTCTATAAGGAATGCGGCCATATCCTGGGGACTGGCCTGGTTTTCGATAGCCTGGGGCAAATAAGCCAGCGCGAAGGGCATCTTAAGCGGGCGGAATCGATGTACATCGAATCTCTCGAACTTTTTTCTCGTGCCGGACACCGCCCACACATGGCGTTGGAGTACAGTCGTCTGGGGACATTGTACGCCTTGAAACACGATTATGAGAGCGCCTGCACTGAGTTGGAATTGGCTCTCGATATGTTCGAAGAGATGGATAACCGGGCGGAGATCGCCAGGGTTTGCGCCAAATTGGGGGATGTATATTTGAGCCTGGCTTGTGAAGAAGAAGAAAAGATTATCGGGATGTATCAAAGAGCTCTCGGGGTTTTTCAGGAACTCGGGAACGAACCGGGCAAAGGGCGGATTTACGCGGGATTGGGTAACATGGCCGCCAGACGGGGAGATACTCATCAGGCCATTGCCATGTGGACGATGGCGTCGAAGCTGTTAAGGAAGACGGGAAATCGAGAGCAAGCCGAAAAAGTCGAAACGGCTTTGCGTAAGATGTGGACCAGAGGTAAGGTGCGCGTGGCTTGAAGGGATATGAATGATGCAAAAACGCGACGGAAAAAAAGATGGTAACAGCGAATCTTTCAGAGGGGTGCTTCGGGAATTGCAGGAAGAGATCTGGCGCTTTAACAGCGTGGAACAGTCTCCCGCCGTCCTGGCAGAACTCAAGAAAAGCCTGGTAGAGTGTATGGGGGACTTCCACAGCTGTATAGTTTACATTGTTGAGGGAAAAGGTGAGGAATCTCTTGTGCGTTATCACGATTTAACGGCGATGGGAGAGTGGAGCGTAATTGGGGACAGAAAAGAAAAAGAAGAGGTGCGACGTACCTGGCAGGAAGGAGTAACAATCTTCAAATGGGAGGGATTCCAGGAGAGGGAGAAGTTGGTGGAACGCTGCGGGCACCGGGTGCAGTCGATGTTGGAGGTAGTGCACTCCCACGGCGTTTTGGGGTTATATAGTGAGGAGCAGGCAGCGTTCGACAAGGGAGATATAGAGCGCCTGGAACAGGTGGCGTTAATCCTTTCGATGCTGTTCCATCGTCTGGAAGATCTGGAGAATCTGCAGGCCAAGGAGCGGCAATTGCGCCAGGTGCAGCGATTGCAGTTGGTGGGGCAATTGACGGCAGAAGTCGCCCACGAAATTAACAATCCTCTCTCTGTGGTGATTGGGGAGTGTGAACTCTTGCTGGATGGATCGCTCGAACCTGAGATGCTGGATAGCATCCGCGCCATAAGCAAGGCGGGGAAACAAGTCCAAGCGGTCAGCAACCGTCTGCTCGATTTTGTGCGGGGCAATAAGATCGAAAAGGAGTCAATCAACTTCAACCGACTGGTTCAGGAGACGCTGGTACTTTTGCGTCGGATGCTACAGAAGGCGAACATTCAATTGGAAGTCGATTTGGAAGGGAATCTTCCCTGGATGGAGGCGCACACTGGCCAGGTGCAGCAGGTGGTGCTCAATCTGGTTCAGAATAGCCGAGATGCGTTGGAGGGATATCGGACCGAGGGATTGATAAGGGTGAAAACCCACCTGAGTCAGGGAAATATCGTGCTGTCTGTCGAGGACAATGGTCCGGGGATTTCCAAAGAAATCCAGGAGAGGATCTTCGAGCCGTTTTTCACTACCAAAGAAAACGGCAAGGGGACTGGACTGGGATTGAGCGTCTGTGCGGGAATTGCCAAAGAGCACGGGGGAGAACTCAGGATTGAACCGCGCGTATTGGGCACCAGTATGATTTTCGAACTGCCGGTAAGGAAGAAAGGGATTATGAGTCCGAATTGATTGAGTTCGAATAAAGATTCTGAAGAAGAAGGGGTCGGTTGCCTGGACAACCGGCCCCAAGCTCTTTCCCAAATTGAGAGAGAAAATGCCCTTTCGCTTTGATGACGGAACTCTATGGACAGAGCCGGCGGAGGAATCTATATTTTCCGGCATCCCGAAAAAAACTTTGGCGATCCAAGGGTCGCATTTATGCGAGGAGAGAAAAAGTGACCAACATAGCCCTTTTGTCAGCTGCACATATCCATACCAAGGGATACCTGGAGGCGGTTTCAAAACGCGACAATTGCCAGCTGGTCGCTCTTTGGGACGACATGCCCGAAAGAGGTGCGCGTTATGCGGATAACTACGGGGGGGAATATTCGGATGATCTCAAAAAGGTGGTGGAGAGAGAAGATGTAGACGGGTTTATCATCTGCGCTGAGAATACGCGCCATCTGCCCCTGCTCCAGGCGGCCATACCGGTCGGTAAACCCATTTTTTGCGAAAAACCGTTTACCGCTTCCGCTGAAGATGCGGCTGCTGCGCTGCGCCTGATACGCGAACACTCGACTATTGTCCATATGGGGTACTTCCAGCCTTTCAGCGATGTGATGCGGGGAGTGGCTAGTGTCCTGGAACATGGCACGTTGGGAACTATCACCCACGCGCGCTTCCGCAATGCCCATCACGCGGCCTACGGACACTGGTTCGATTCGGATGACTTGGCCTGGTTTTACGACCCGGAACTGGCCGGTGGGGGGGCCTTCATGGACATGGGAACACACGCAGTGCACTTGCTGCGCACTCTCATGGGGCCGGTTGCCAGGGTATCCGCTTCTATCGGCAACGCGTCGGGGATTTACGAACAAGTGGACGACCACGGAATCGCCCTTTTCAACTTCACAAATGGAGTGTTGGGAACGGTGGAAGCTTCCTGGGTCCAGACGGGCGGGATCGGAGGGTTGGAACTGACGGGGAGTGAGGGAACTTTGTACAACGACCCGCAGCAAGGTTATATCATTGCCGCTCCCGGCAAGGACGCCATTCCGGTGGAAAAAGGAGAGGCCAGGCCGACCCAGGTCGAACGACTGATGGCGGCAATCGAAGGGACGCTTTCTGCGGAAGAACTCGCTGTTGACCTGCAGTGCGCAGCCGATGCGGTGGCCATTGTCGAATCCTGCTATAAATCCAATCGAGATGGGGCTTGGGCAGAAGTCCGAACGTTTGCTTGAATGGGAAAAAAGTCGGGGCATCCCCTTATAGGTGAAGTTCCGACTTTTTAGAGCGGAAGGTGAGATAGATGGTTGTCATCCTGATGGGAGTCTCCGGTAGCGGAAAGACGACCGTAGGGGAACTGCTGGCCAGCAAAATGGATTGGCATTTCCGCGATGCCGACGACTTCCATCCGGAGGAGAATGTAGCCAAGATGGCCACCGGGGTGCCCCTTACCGACGAGGACCGTTTCCCGTGGCTACAGATCCTGGCAGGTGAAATCGATAGATGGATTCTCTCGGGTGAGAATTGTATTCTGGGTTGCTCTGCGCTCAAGGAGAAATACCGAGAGATCTTGATGGGAGAGCGTCCAGAAGTGCAGCTGGTCTATCTGCAGGGCAGCAAGGAGTTGATCGGGCGACGTCTACAGGAGCGGGTGCATCGCTACATGCCGGCCACGTTGTTGGACAGCCAATTCGAGGCATTGGAAGAGCCGCAGAATGCTTTGAACGTCGATATTGGGCCGACCCCCAAAGAGATTGTCCGCTTTATTCATCGGCATCTGAGAGTCTGAGGAAGAGGACCATTTTTTTCCGGTTGTTCTAATGAAATGATGGATTCCGCCGCTTGTTATCGGGCAAAAAAACAGGGGTAAATTAAGGAGGATTCGTGGTCGAAGATTGGGAGAAGTTGGGGAGCCGCGCGCTGGCCGATTACCGAGTGCTGCGAGTTCGCCAGGATACCGTCCGGTCGCCGCGGACAAATGCGGTGCACGACTTTTTTGTGCTAGAGATGGATCCGTGGATAAATATCATCGCCATCACCCCGCAGCGGAAGGTGGTGATGATCCACCAGTACCGCCATGGCACCGAAGAGGTAAGTCTGGAAATTCCGGGAGGGTTGGTAGAAGGAGATGATGCCTCCATGGCAGAGGCCGCCCACAGGGAGCTGATAGAGGAGACGGGATACGATGCGGAGGAGATGGTATTCCTGGGAAAGGTAAAGCCGAACCCCGCGCTCCAGGACAATCAGTGCCACAGCTTCCTGGCTCTTGGGGCGCATCCGATTGGGGCGCAGAACCTGGATGCCGGGGAGGATATTTTGGTGGAGGAGATTCCGTTGGAGGAGATCCCGGGACTAATCGCCGCTGGTCGCATCAACCACGGATTAGTGGTCGCCGCTTTTTATTTTTTGGAGCAGTACGAAAAAGGCCACCCGGAGTAACCAAAAAAAGAGAAGCATGAAAAACCCCTGCAGGAGGAAGGTCCCTGCAGGGGTTTTTCATACTCCATCAAATATGGATGATTGGCATTAAAAGAAGAGAAATGTGGTGAGTATGAAGAGAGGGATCAGGATCACCAGGGAGTAAAGCATGTATCCGAAGAAACTGGGCATCTTGATCTCGTTCTCCTCGGCAATCGCTTTGACCATGAAGTTGGGGGCGTTGCCGATGTAGGTATTGGCGCCCATGAAAACGGCACCGACGGAGATCGCTTTCAGGTATTTCTCAAATAGCGCGATCTTTTCTGGATCGACGGCGACTCCGGCCTGTTTCAGATTGCCCCACTGATCGGCGGATAGGCGCAGAGCCTGGCGAATGGTGTCCTCTTCAAGGCCGAGTTTCCCAAGGGCCGAAGTAAAGAAAGTCAGGTAGGTCGGAGCGTTGTCGAGAAAACTCGACAGAATACCGGTAATCCAGAAGAAACTGGCTTCGTTTTTGGCCGCCCGAACCACGACAGCCAGAGAACCATTCTCTCCGGCCTTAAGGATGGCCAGCGCCGGAACGATCGTCATGAAGATGCCGGCGAAGATATAGCCGACCTGCTTGATGGGGAACCAGGTGAAGCCGTTGACCTCGCGCAGAGCCCATGGGGTGAACTTGAGTGAGAGCATGCCCATCAGGATGATCAGCAGATCACGGGCGATATTTTGCACGCCGACGTGAACGCCGAGAACATTCAATTCTTTGTGCGGATTCCAGATGCCGCTGAGCAGAACCGCTCCCATGATGCCGGCCAGGAAAATGAGGTTGTTTAGCCCCTCTATTTTCAGCGGCACCTTCTCTTCGGAGGCTCCTTCCTGGAAATCTGTCTGCTCCTTTTTGAACATGACGCTGTCCAAAATGTAGAAGAGGACGAGCAAGAGACCGCAGATCACGAGCATCTCTGGTAGCAAGCTGAGAGTCCAGAAGAACGGGACGCCATGGAGAAAGCCGAGGAATAGAGGGGGATCTCCAAGGGGGGTCAGGGACCCGCCGATATTGCTCACCAGGAAGATGAAGAAAACGACTACGTGGACTTTCGACTTCCTGTTTGCATTGGCGCGCAGCAGGGGTCTGATGAGCACCATGGAAGCACCGGTCGTTCCCATCCACGAAGCGAGAACAGTCCCAATCAGCAGGAGCATGGTGTTGACTACTGGAGTGCCGGCCAATGAACCGCGCACGACGATTCCTCCAGCGGCGGTGAACAGGCCCCAGAGCAGGATGATGAAGGGGAAATAGTCGGCCAGATAGATATGGAGAATTTCGTGGAAGGCGACTCCCTCATAGGCGAACAGGAAGGGAACGGCAAAAAGCAGGGCCCAACCCGCCGACACCTTGCCGTAGTGATGGTGCCAGAATTCCGGAGCAAAGAGTTCAAAAAGGGCTATGGAGAGCAGGATGCCGAGGAAGGGGATCACGCTCCAGAGGGGTAGAGATTCTCCCAGAGGCACATGCCCTCCTTCTGTGGCGGCCAGCGATGCCGAAGGGAGGGCGAGGGAGATTAAAATGAGAAAGCCAAGCTTTTTTTTCATATTCCCTCCTGTTACCGGATGGCTGCAAAGGGGGAAGGCTGAATTTTTCCAGGTACGATATTCATCAAGTTTAGATACGATGCGACGGAAATGCAAGGGTTTGACACCCTTTCTTGACGCTGTGGGAATCAGCCTTTTGTTTACCAGAAACCGAATCGTAAGCCGGTGAAAGAGGAGGATGGATATATGGCGATGGATGCGGAGATGGAGCCCAGAGTTTTTTTATTCCAAGCAGATGGGCTGGTAAAGACCAGGAGGGCGATCTTCCTCGGGGACGAAAAGCTCCAGACTGCGGACGATCGCTTGCTCCAGGAGGCAGACCGAGTCCAAGAAACCGGGCCATTTACCGTAACTGAAAAAGAGAAGGCTCCACCGAGTGGGGATAAGCACGATTACACGAGTATGGGGCCTTATTGGTGGCCCGATCCGAAGGAGCCGGATGGGATGCCCTATGTGCGCCGTGATGGAGAGGTGAATCCGGAAAGCCGGAAGTCCGATAGGCAGGCTTTGGCAGGGATGTGCGCAGCCGTCGACACGCTATCGACAGCCTATTTCTTCAGCGATTACGAGAGCTTTGCCGAACGCGCAGGTCTGCTATTGCGCTGCTGGTTTCTGGACGAAGCTACGCGAATGAATCCCCATCTTGAGTACGGGCAGGCGATCCCCGGGCGATGCGAAGGGAGAGGAATTGGCATCATCGATACTCTTCAGTTCAGTCGCCTGGTGGATGCGGTCGGCCTGCTGGGTGCATCCGCGGAATGGAATGCAGAGGATCAGGAGGGGTTGGAGATCTGGTTTGGGAAATATCTCGACTGGCTTCTGGAAAGTGATAAGGGCAGGGACGAAGGACGTCAGGCGAACAACCACGGCACCTGGTACGACGTCCAGGTAATCAGCCTGGCCCTGTTTGTCGGCAGGGAAGAGGTGGCTCGTCGCGTGTTGATGGAAAGCGTGCTTGGAAGGGTGGCAAGTCAGATCGAACCGGATGGCAGGCAACCTTTTGAATTGAAGCGCACCCGGTCACTCGATTACAGCATCATGAATCTGATTGGCTTCTTCGATCTGGCCGATTTGGGCAGGCACTGTGGATTGGATTTATGGGGTTTTGAAGCAGAAAATGGAAGCAGTATCAAAATAGCCTTCTACTGGCTGATCGAAAATGCGCTGGGGAAGAATGAGTGGGAATACCAGCAAATTTCGGAATTTGAGCAAGGGAAGTTGATCCCCTTGCTTCGGCGTGGAGGGATTCGCTTTGGGGATCCATCCTGCGAGGAGAGATTGCGGGAATTGGAGGGAGTCGATCTGGAAGGAGACCGGAGTCAGCTGCTCTACCCGGGGCCACGAGTTTGAGTATAGGCTGGAGGAAAGCGGAAGGGGATGGACGAAAAACGCTAGATCCGGAGAAAATACCACCATGTTGATTAAATCTCAAACGCTGGGCAGCGCGATAGAGAAAGTGCAAAGCGGAGAGCTCGATTTTCGGCGGCAAATCGGAGAACTCGTCGATCGAGTCGATGCACTCGATCGACATGTGCAGGCCATGATCCCCGAGGTGAGACGGCGGGAGCGATTGTTGGCCGAGGGAGAAAGACTCCAGGAGAGATTTCTCGACGCGGGAGAACAACCTGGTTTGTCCGGGGTGCTTGTAGGGGTTAAGGATATTTTCAGAGTGGACGGCTTCCTCACCCGGGCGGGATCCGAACTCCCGGCCGATTTATTCGCCGGTCCGGAAGCTGTCTGTGTCCGCCAGTTGCGAGATTCCGGGGCATTGGTCCTCGGTAAGACGGTGACTACTGAGTTTGCCTATTTCGAACCCGGACCGACGAGGAACCCCCATAACCTGGGCCATACTCCCGGGGGTTCGAGTAGCGGGTCTGCTGCGGCCGTGGCTGCGGGGTTTTGCCACCTGGCGCTGGGGACGCAGACCGTGGGGTCGGTGATACGACCTGCGGCATTTTGCGGTGTTGTTGGTTTCAAACCGAGCTATGGGCGAATCTGTGCGGATGGGTTGATCTTCTTTTCTCCGGCCGTGGATACGGTGGGATTATTTTCCCAGGATGTAGATGGAACACGCCTGGCGGCCGCAGTGCTATGCCGGGATTGGGATGATGCTCGTGAGGAGAAGAGACCGGTGCTAGGGATTCCAAAAGGCCCCTACCTGGAGCAGGCTACGGCGGAAGGGTTAGCTGCTTTTGGGGAACAGGTCGCCCATCTGGAAAGAGTGGGGTACGAGGTGTGTCGGGTGCCGGCACTGGGAGATATCGACCGGATAAATCGCCGCCACCGGTTGCTTATCGCTGGAGAGGTGGCCCGGGTGCACGCCGATTGGTTCGCTCGCTACGAGGAACTCTACCGGCAACGGACGGCGGATATTATCCGGGAAGGACAGCGCGTCGGAGAGGGTGCGTTGGAAAAGGCGGGAGAGGGGTGTTTGGAACTGAGAGCCGAACTGGAACAGGTGATGCGAGATCAGGGCATTGACATATGGATCTGTCCTTCGGCAATCGGGCCGGCTCCAGAGGGACTGGAGACCACGGGAGATCCGGTCATGAACCTCCCGTGGACACACGCGGGGTTGCCGGCACTGAGTCTCCCCGGCGGACAGGCGGAGAACGGAATGCCTGTGGGGTTGCAGTGCATAGGTCGCTATATGGGAGATGAGAGATTATTACACTGGGGAGAGGGGTTGGGGTCGGATTTATACCGGAATTCGCCATCTGGTTCCAGAGCAAAATGATAAAGCTTCTGGGCTTCGGGGCCGCCTGGATGAGAGTGGAAAGGAGCCTTGCCTGGGTGGGGCCGGTGGCTTATCGTTTCTGTGTTCAAACCGAGCACTCCGGTCGGAGTGCTGTCAGGCTACGATTTCCCGCTAACGATAATGGAACTGGATCCAAACATGGCCATTTTTGACTGGGAGTTTCCCTATCCTTCGCGACGCATGCCGGTGCTGGCAGAGAATGTGGTTGCCACTTCGCAACCGCTGGCCGCTCAGGCGGGATTGCGGATGCTGCTCAAGGGGGGGAACGCAGTGGATGCCGCTCTGGCCACGGCCATTGCCCTGACCGTGGTGGAGCCGAACAACAACGGCATCGGGTCGGATGCTTTTGCCATCCTTTGGGATGGGAAAGAACTGCACGGGTTGAATGCTTCCGGCCGTTCGCCGGCGGACTGGTCGCCGGAGCGTTTTGCAGGTTTGAGCAAAATGCCCGAGAGGGGGTGGGATACGGTGACCGTACCGGGGTGCGTTTCCGCCTGGGTCGAACTGTCGCGGCGCTTCGGTCGATTGCCTTTCGCCGAACTCTTCGAACCGGCCATTCGCTACGCCGCCGACGGGTACCTGGTGGGACCGGTAACGGCGCGGGGTTGGGAGGGGGCGGCTGAAATACTGGGGAAATTCGATGGATTTGCCTCCACCTTTCTGGTCGAAGGTAGGGCGCCCAGACCCGGAGAAAAGTTTGTCTGCAGGGATCAGGCGCGGAGTCTTGAGGAGATTGCCGCGACCGGAGGGGAGACCTTTTATCGGGGGGAACTGGCTCGGAAGATGGTGGCCGATTCAACCCGACTGGGAGGGGTTATGGGGGAAGACGACCTGGCGAATCATCGGGCGGATTGGGTGGGCACGATCCAGCAGGAATATCGCGGATATTCCCTGCACGAAATCCCGCCAAATGGGCAGGGACTGGCCGCTTTGTTGGCTCTGGGGATTTTGCGACATCGGGAGATGCCGACAGTTGATTCGGCGGAGAGCCTGCATCTGCAGATAGAGGCTATGAAGCTGGCTCTGGTGGATGCCCGCCGCTATGTGTCGGATCCCGAGAGTATGGATGTGTGCGTGGATGAACTGCTGGATTCCGACTACCTGGCCGGAAGGGCGGGAGAGATCGATATGGATCGGGCCCTGGACCCTCAGCACGGTCGACCTGCGCCGGGGGGGACGGTGTATCTGACGGCTGCCGATGCCGAGGGGATGATGGTTTCCTTCATCCAGTCGAACTACATGGGTTTCGGTTCGGGAATCGTCATCCCGGAGACGGGAATCAGCATGCAGAATCGGGGTACCGGTTTTTCGCTGGAAGAGGGCCATCCGAACCAGGTGGGAGGAAGAAAGCGTCCCTTCCAGACCATCATTCCCGCATTCCTGACTCGAGCTGGAGCGCCGGTAATGAGCTTCGGGGTGATGGGAGGACCGATGCAGACTCAGGGGCACACCCAGATGGTTATCCGCCTGGTCGACTACGGACAGAATCCCCAGGCGGCGGCGGATGCTCCGCGCTGGCAGGTTTTTTCCGGTTTGAAGGTGGGCATCGAAGAGGGTTTTGGCGCCGAAGTACTGGACGGACTGCGGAGTCGGGGACACGACGTAGAGCTACATCCGCGCTCCACTCCGTTCGGGGGAGCACAGCTGATCTACCGGTTGGAAGAAGGATACCTCGCCGCTTCCGAACCGCGCAAGGAAGGTCAGGCGGTCGGTTTCTGAGGGGACAGGAAATATTGGGAAGCTGCTCAAAGAGGTGGTTTCCTGCGGCCAAGTAGTAGTTTTTGTTTGGGAAAGGATTGGGCGCCTCCTTCTCCAGGAGGAGGCGTCTATGATGTCTTGCTTCATTCGCCGAATTTACTCGGAAAATCTATCCATCCAGTGACGACAGTCCAAAACCGGGAAGCTACTCGAAAAGTCCTTCACTAAAAGTGGAGGAATTTGGGGTGAAATTCCCAGTTAATATTGTAAAAAAGGGGAGACATGAGCCAAGCGCACGTGAAAAAGATTGCGGTTGAACTGGGAATTGGGACCCGGCAGGTTGAAGCTACCATAGAGCTGTTCGACGAAGGGGGAACGGTACCTTTCATTGCGCGCTACCGGAAGGAGGTTACCGGCAGCCTGGATGAAGTTGCGATTATGGCTATCCGGGATCGACTGGGGCAGTTGCGGGAACTGGACAGGCGTCGCGAAGCGATTTTAAATTCGCTGGAAGAACAGGGAAAACTCACTGACGAACTTAGAAAAAAGGTGACGGGGGCCGAGACCATGACCGCGCTCGAAGATATCTACCTTCCCTATCGGCCGAAGCGGCGGACTCGAGCTATGATTGCCAGAGAAAAGGGTTTGGAACCGCTGGCGGAGAGACTGCTGGCGCAGGAGGACGGCTGGGAGCCAGTGGTGGCCGCCGAGGAGTTCGTCGATGCGGAAAAGGGAGCGGAAACGGCCGAAGAGGCGCTGGCCGGCGCGCGCGATATCATCGCCGAACGGGTCAACGAGGATCAAGACGCGCGCGGTAGAGTGCGCGAATTGTTTTCCTCTCTGGGGAATTTTCGCGGCAAGGTCATCCCGGGAAAGGAGGAGGAGGGGAGCAAATATCGGGACTATTTCGACTGGGAGGAGCCGGTGGCAAAGGCCCCGTCTCATCGGATACTGGCGATGCGGCGCGGGGAGAAGGAGCAGTGTTTGACAATGCGGGTCATCGGGCCGGAGGCAGAGGTGTTGGGGGTGCTGAACGAGCTGTATGTCAAGGGTGAGAATGCAGCTGCAGAGCATGTTAAAACGGCGGTGCAAGATGCGTATAAGCGATTGCTTTCCCTCTCCATGGAGACCGAGTTACGCGTGGCGACCAAGCAGCGGGCGGATGAGGAGGCGATCCGCATCTTCGCCGAGAATCTCCGCCAGTTGCTGCTGGCTTCTCCTCTGGGGGAAAAGAGGATGCTGGGGTTGGATCCGGGTTTCCGTACCGGGTGCAAGCTGGTCTGCCTCGACCGACAGGGGAAGCTGGTGCACACCGATGTGATTTTTCCGGATCGGAAGAAGGATGAAGCGGCGGCAAAGCTCAAAGGGCTGTGCGAGCAACACAAGATCGAGGCGATCGCCATCGGCAACGGCACCGGGGGACGGGAGACCGAGGCGTTTGTGCGCGGCATCGGTCTGAGTGGGGGCATCGAGGTGGTGATGGTAAACGAAAGCGGAGCTTCCGTTTACTCTGCATCGGAAGTGGCGCGAGAGGAGTTCCCCGAGCACGACCTGACGGTGCGAGGGGCGGTATCGATAGGGCGGCGGCTCATGGATCCACTGGCCGAGTTGGTGAAGATCGATCCGAAATCGATCGGCGTCGGGCAATATCAGCACGATGTCGACCAGAATGCGCTCAAGCAGGGCCTGGATGACGTGGTGGTCAGCTGTGTCAACAGTGTGGGGGTAGAGGTGAATACCGCGAGCAAGGACCTTCTCACCTATGTTTCCGGTTTGGGGCCTCAGTTGGCGAAAAATATCGTCGATTACCGCAACGAAAATGGGCCGTTTAAATCGAGAAAAGAACTGGGTAAGGTGCCGCGTTTGGGACCCAAAGCGTTCGAACTAGCGGCCGGTTTTTTGCGCATCAGGGATGGAGGGAATCCGCTCGATGCCAGCGCTGTGCATCCGGAGAGTTATGCGGTTGTCGATCGCATGGCTCGGGATGTGGAGTGCAAGGTGGGGGATCTCATTCAGAGCGAAGAACTGCGCAGCAAGATCGAGTTGGCAAAATACGTGGATGCCAAGGTGGGGTTGCCTACTTTGGTGGATATCATGGAGGAACTGGCCAAACCGGGGCGGGACCCGCGCCAGGAGTTTGTGAGTTTCTCTTTTGCCGAAGGAGTGGAGAAAATGGAGGATCTGGTTCCGGGCATGAAGCTGCCCGGGATCGTCACCAATATCACCGCCTTCGGGGCATTTGTCGATATCGGCGTGCATCAGGATGGCCTGATTCACATCAGCCAGTTGGCCGATCGATATGTGAAGGATCCCAACGAAGTGGTAAAAGTCCATCAGCAGGTCGAGGTCAGAGTGCTGGAAGTGGATCTGGGACGCCGGCGAATCGCCCTTTCCATGAAGCGGGAGCCGGACCTGGAGGAAAAAGGGGAGGGGAAAAGGGAGGGGAAACCGCGGGAAGGGAGTCGCGGAAAACGTGGAGATGGGAATCGATCTGGGAGCAGGGCGAAAACTCCGCAGAAGAGAGATGAAAAACCGAATACGGCCATGGCCGAAGCATTTAAGAAGTTGGGGTTGGGCGGAAAGCGTTGAAGATAGCTCCTGCGGTCCCTATGTTTGGGGTAACTGTGGGAAACCTGGGAAAAACGGGAGCTGGGAAATATGGAATATCAGGTGAGAGAAACGATCTATGAAAATCCGCTGGCTGCCCCGGGGGATGTCAAAGGGTTCGCCATGGAAGGAGAGGCGGCCATCACCTTCCCGGTGGAACGTATGCGCATGGAGAATATGCGCGATCCGGAAGAGGGACAGGCGGCCAATTTTGTGTACTGGTGTCCTGAAATCTTCCCGGACAGTATCGCCATCTCATGGGATTTTTGGCCGGTGCGGGAGCCGGGATTGTGCATCCTGTTTTTTGCGGCTACCGCCCGGGATGGCGGGGATATTTTCGATTCGAGTTTGAAGGGGAGAACCGGGGAATACCATCAGTATCACAATGGTGATATCAACGCCCTGCACGTATCCTATTTCCGTCGCAAGGCCCAGTCGGAGCGAACGTTCCAGACCTGTAATATGCGCAAGAGTTACGGCTTCCATCTCGTCTGTCAGGGCGCCGACCCACTGCCGTCTATCCCGGATGCTGCGGGGCCGTATCGGGTGAAATTGGTGAAGCGGGGGCCAGAGGTATTGTTTTCGGTCCGGGATCTGCCCGTTTTTCACTGGATCGACGCCGGAAAGGAACACGGCCCGGTTTTGACAGGGGGGCGAATCGGCTTCCGGCAGATGGCGCCGTTGATCGGCGAATACGCCAATCTGAAGGTGGAGTCGATCGCCTGATTTTTTTGGAGGAGAAGATGGCTACTGGAGAAAAGGAGGGAGGGATCCGGGTAATGTCCGGGGAACTGGAAACCTGGGCCGGGGAGATTTTGCTGCAGATGGGATTGCCGAAAGAAGATGCAGAGCTGGTCGCCGCCTGTCTCGTTCAGGTCGATCTGCGCGGGATCTTTTCGCACGGGACCCACCGGCTTGCGAGCTATGTGTCGCAGTACCGCAAGGGGGGCTTGAATCCCCGGCCTTCCGTTCGAGTTGTCCGCGAGGGACCGGCGAACGTAGTTCTGGATGGGGGCGGAGGGTTGGGGTATATGGTGGCCCGGAGGGGGACCGAATTGATGCTGGAGAAGGCCGAAGAGACCTTGTTGGCCGTGGTTTCCACCCATTGCCACGGTCATGTGGGGAGCCTGGGGATCTATGCGCGGATGGCGCTGGAAAGGGGGTTGGTGACTTTTTCCGTTGCCGGAGGGCGCGATTGGCAGGCTCCGATCGAAGCTGGGGAAAATGTGTGGGATGCGATGCAATCTCCGCCTATTTGTATTGGGATTCCCTCTGCATCCGGGCCGCCGCTGGTGATCGATATGAGTGCCAATTTTTTTCGGGACAGAAAGCGATTGGACGAGGCGATACTCAGCTTTCCCGAACCGGTCATAAAAAGTCTCGGATTGAAATTTGCGGCTACCCTGTTGGGAGGAATACTGGCGGGGGGGATCGATGAACCTGTCGGTTGTGGCGGCTATTCGGGGGCGGTGCGGGGGTTTCTGATGTTGGCACTAAAACCGGATCTGGTGGGAGAAGAGGAGCGTTTCCTCGGTGAGGTGACGAGAGTGATCTCCGCCAGCCGGGAACTGGCTCCCATGCCCGGGCAGGAGAGCGCCGAGGTGGCGGGTAGCCTGGAATGGGAAAGGGAGAGGAAGTGGGTGGAAGAAGGGATCCCTCTGGGAAGCGGCCACCGCGAGAAACTCGAAGACCTGGCAGAGGATGTCGGAATTCCGGTTCCCTGGGAAGGGTTGTGAAATAGGAACGATCTTCCGACCGGAGCGTTTGATGGATAGAAGCAATTCCACGGGTTCGGTGAGGTCTTTGCATAGAGGGTTATGACCGCAACCCTCGTATCTGGTCTCAAGTCGAGTTGTGGAACCTCTTTTCCGAAGACGTGACCAAGAGTACAGATCCGATTCGGTTATTTGGGCATATTGATAAAAAGAGAACGGTTCGGCGGGGCGTTCTCTCCCCACTGGTAGCTTATTCGGAATCTTCCCCTGGATACCGTACGGAGATCGGCTTATGGATTCGGTCAATATGAGCACCGAGCGGCTGCGATTCCTCCTGCGCGAGATCAGAGAGAAGGATCAGGATTACACCCTTTGTGCCGCCCGGGATATATACGGACCGGGAGGTGGGGTGTATATCACCGCAGATTCCACCCTCGAAGAAAAACATCTGACCTGGTTGGAGCGGCGTAACCCGGCTCCCGAAGGGGATACCTTTGTTGAAGTGGTTCTCTATAAAGGGAAGCCGTCGGGGGGAAGAACAACCGCTTCTCCCGCCGTGGAAATGGATTTGTCGGAAGAAAAAGATACCGGGGAGGAGAGTTACCGGGACCGGGCAGAAAAGAGATCTGCCGAAGTGGGCAAACGGGCAAAGGAGGTTGCCCGCCAGGCGGAGAAGATGTACAAAACCATCGGCAAGGCGGATTTCTCGATTGCCGATCTGCATCGGGCGGAAGTAGAAGGGGGGCTGAAGGAATTCGAGAAGCGGATCAGGGTCTTCCACGGGGCGGTTAAAAAGGCGATCGACGAGTACATGCGGGGCAATACCCTTGTCATGGATCTGATCGTCAAGTTCCAACTCGACAAAAAGGCGGTGCGCCACGCGCTCAACGTGGCGGCCTTTGCCACGGAGATAACCGCACAGCTGGCGCTCAAAGGAAGTGATGGGAGCGATCTGGAGGAGTATTTCGAGGGGATGTCGCGGGAGGAGTTACTGGCCAAGTCTGGGGAGGGAGGGGATGAAAACGGCGATATAACTCCCGAAGAGCTGGAAACCAGGCGCGAGGAACTCTTCAGGGATGAACTGGTGGAGATCTTCCTGGGGGGATTCATGCACGACTGCGGTCTGTGGAACGAGCCGTTTTGTCTGGATGAGGGGCATGAGATCAAAGGGGCAAAGCTGATATGGGAACTTCAGGAACTGCAGAAATTTGCCCCTTCCCTGGTGAAGATCATCCTCTTTCATTCGGACATCATCCGTCTGTCCGACCGGTATGGTGTAGTCAAGGTGATCGAGGCGCCGGATGATCCCGAGCGCATTTCCTTTAAGCGAGAGTTCTTCCACACCGGGGAGGATGCACACACTGCGATCGAGATGCGGCCAGGGAATTTCATGGCCAGCATCCTCCTGGCGGAAGATCTGCGCAAGGTGGTGCCGGTGGCCCTGGCCGAACGCTACATCACCCAGACACAGGATATCGACAATAAATCTCGTCGGGAAGTGATCAACGATCTGGCTCGCTATGTCAAAGGGGGGCTTTTTTCGCGCTATGTAGTTGCACTGTGCAATGCCCAGGTCGAGGTGATTGCCCCACGAAGAGCTTATGTGAAGCTGAATGGGAGGGTTACGGTCACTGTCGACGATAAGAGGGACGGGCGTCGTGCCCAGCGCCTGGACGTGACGGATTTCGAAGCGGCCAGTATCCATCACGGGAAGGATCGCAATTCTCCGCATCTCATCTCGCTGTTCATTCGGAGACCGGATGGCAGTCGGGATAAGGCGGAATACGTCGGCCCTCAGGAGCCTGGGTTATGGGAGCGCGTAACCAGTACGAAAGAGCGGATGTACCTGCCGGTGGGTCGTTTTCGGAACAACCTGTCTCTCCAGGTAACGGGTTTTATCAGCGAGGATGTTTACGGGAAAATTCTGGAGGAATACGAACGGGAGTTGAAGCTTCGGATGAGTTATTGAGGAAGGTTGAAAGCTCAGCTATCGGTTGGAAGGGGAGCGCTTTACAGGCGTTCCCCTTCGCTTTATAATGAAAAACAACGGATGGCAGGATTCGATGGGAGAGGATGTCGCGTGCAACTTTCGCAGGATTACCTCCATAGGCGATTGGACCAGATTCGCAAGGAACATAGCTCGGGAAAGTTATTTTTGCGCGTGGCGGCTCTGCTGATGGTGCTCAATGCCCTGCTGATAGGGTTCAATCTGTTTCGGGGATGGAAGACGTCGGATTATCTCTACACCTTCATTCTGGCGATTTGGACCGGTTGCTTCTTCGTGCAGCGAAAGATCCTTGCCCGCAAAGAGGAGGAGGTGGAAAGATTGACCCGGGAACTGCAGGAGGGGGGTAACGGCAGCATCGGGTAAAAAAATCCCTGCCGGGCATTGGCATGCCCGACAGGGAGCCCCAAGGTTGGGGACAAAGGTCCGTTAATGACCTCAGTCCATCCACTAAATTAGATCGGCGGGAAGCTGAGTAACTTTAGAAAAAAATCGCTTTTGCTACCTGAGTTTTATAGAGGGGAAAAAAGTGCTCTCTCTCAGAGAAATTCCGCCTGGAATAGAGGTAGAAATTCCGCGTATTCGGTAAAGATTGTATGGGCACCGGCCTCTCGCAGCACGGGGGCGGGATAGCTCGAGGTAAATCCCAGAGGGAGCATCCCGGCGCTGCAGGCGGCGCGAATGCCGAAGACCGAATCTTCGACCACGGCGCAGGCGTTGGGAGCGACCCCGAGCCGGTCGGCGGCGAGTAGGAAGAGATCGGGGGCGGGTTTGCCGCGCTCGACTTCGATGGCGCTGCAGACTGTGGTGAAGAAACTTTCCAGGCCGACGTGGTGCAGCGAGAAGTGGATTTTCTCCATGCGACCCGAAGATGCGACTGCCAGGGGGATACCCCGGTCCTGAAGCGCGGAGAGAACTGTGCGCAGGCTCGAAAAAGTTTGCAGGTGCTCCCTGGCGAGGGCGAAGTACTCGCATTCCCGTTCGTCGTATATCTCTCGGGGGAGATCAATGCCGAGCTTGTTGTGGAAGTAGTCCACCACCGCCTGGTCCGATTTTCCGATAAAAGTCTCGATTTCGGCCAATTCGGCCTGTATTCCGTGGCGCTCCAGCACGGGAAGCCAGGAGGAACAGCTCAATTTCTCGCTATCCACGAGAACGCCGTCGCAGTCGAAGATGATGGCTTTCATGAAGAGGAAATATAAGGGACGATAGGGGTGGAGGACATCCGTTGGTATCGGGAAAGCGCAGATAGGGAAAGAAAAAGGGCGGTTTCCCCCTTGATCATAGAAATAATTGATAGAAAGAGGAATATAGATCTTTTTTCCCAATCGATATCGAGGAGGAGCGCATGAATCTGCACCACCTTCGCTACTTCCTGGCCGTTTCCCGCACCGGAGGTTTTACCCAGGCAGCCAGGGAACTCCACGTTACCCAACCGACGGTGAGTAGCGGTATCGCCGAATTGGAACGGAGCCTGGGGGTGAGGTTGTTCAATCGGGGCAGCCGGCACGTCTCGCTGACCATGGAAGGGCGGATGCTGGTCGGCTACGCCATGCAGGTGGAGGATCTGCTGGACGAAGTGGAAGAGAAACTCAACCGGCGGGAAGTGGGCCCCGGGGAAGGTTTCCAGTTCGGGGCCATCGATACGGCGGTGATCTATCTGTTGCCCGAAATCCTGAAGGCATACATGTGCGATTACCCCGAGGTGGAACTGGCCACACAGGTTGCTCCTTCCCGCTATCTGGTGGAGGATCTGCTGTTCAACCGCTCGGAGTTCGCCCTGATTTCGCTGCCGTTCACCCATCCCAAGATCGAAACGATTTCGGTCTGTCGGGAGGAAATGCCCCTGGTGGTGGGGCGTGATCATCATTTTTCAACGCGCCAGATCGTGAAGCTGGAAGAGGTGGCGGAAGAGTCGTTGATCCTTTTCCATCCCGATTCGGTGTCGCGGAAGATCGTCGACGAGCGGTTTGTCGAAGTGGGGGTATCGCCGCATATAGTGATGGAGATGCGGAGTCCGGAGGCGATGCGCAAGCTGGTGGAAGTGGGGTTGGGGATCTCCTTCCTACCGGAGCTGACGGTGCAGGAATCGCTGACGACCGGAGGGCTGTGCACCGTGCCGGTACAAGGGGTGGAATTCGGTCGGGAGATCGGGGTGGCCTGGAGGCGGGGGCGCTACTTTGGACCGGCCATTCGCCACCTGCTGGATGCCATTTTCGCAGCATACGGAAGGGAGGAAGAGTGGGCTGAAAAAACGGCTGCTGCGGAGATGTAATTTGTGTTCTACAGCTCCTTGCGGACGGCTTCCGCAAGGAGTTCGATCCCCTGGGCCATGGATTCGGGTTTGATGGCCGAATAGCACAGGCGGAAACCGTGTAAATGGGGGTTGCCAAAAAAGGCGGGGTCGGAAGGGAGTATGTAGACGTTTTTGGTGGCCAGATGGGAGGCAATTCGCTCGAGGGAAACCCGGGAAGGGAGCTCGAACCAGAGGAGGGGACCTCCACCCGGAGTCGTCCAGCGAACCTCCTCGGGCATGGTTTGTCGCAGAGCGTCGAGACAGCGCCGGTAGCGATCGTCCAGTTCGGCGTGGAGTTGCCTGAGATGGACATCGTAATAGCCGCGATCGAGAAATTCGAAGACGGCTGCCTCGACGATGAGCGGGGTGCCGAGAATGGAAACGTGTTTCGACTTGACCAGCGCCGGTGTAGTCTGTTCGTCTCCGACCAGGTAACCCAGACGCAGAGAGGGGAGCAGTTTTTTGGTGAAGGCGTTCATATAGAGGACGGCCTCCCCTCCCCGGGCACGGAGAGAGGGCCTGAATTCGGAGAAGGAGAGCATATCCGACCCCCAGTCGTCTTCCAGCAGGCCGAAACCATATTGGTTGGACAGCGAGACGACCTGGCTGAGTTCTCTGGTGGAGTAGGTGTAGCCGGTGGGGTTCTGGAAGTTGGGAATCAGGTAGAGGAGCCCGGGCCGAGCGTGGGCGATACGGCGTTCCCATTCCTCAATGTCAATACCGGTGAAGGGGTTGAGGGGAAGGCCGAAAAGTTGGACGGCGTTCATTTCGAAAAGTGATTTCCCGATCTGGTACGCCGGGTTTTCGGTGGCGATCTTCTTCTCGACCAGCATCCTGCAAACCAGATCGAGGCACTGCTGTGAACCGAGTGTGGTGACGACGTGTTCGGGAAGGGCGGGAATACCGCGCCGATTGAGTCGCTGTGCGATCTTCTGACGGAGTGGAAGAAACCCCTGGACATCGGGGTAGGTGCCCATCTGAGACTTGCGGTCCTTGAGCACGGAACGCAGGCAGGCGGCAAATTTTTCGGCGGGGAGCAGATCCGGGTCGATAGTGGCCCCGCTAAGGAAGATTGGAGGTTCCTCGTTGGGAACCGAGCGGCGACGATGGGGGATAGCCCCCTCCGGGATATCGATGAAATTCGGAGAATGGGCTTTTTGTTGAGACTGGGAGATGACGGTGGGAGAATCCTCCCGGGGAGAAGAGAGAAACAGGCCCACTCTTTCGCGGCTTTCGAGGAGCCCTCGGGCGACCAACTCGTCATAGGCGCGCTGCACCGTATTCTTGGAAACCCCCAGTTGGTGGGCGAGGACTCTGACGGGGGGCATGCGGCAGCCGGAGGGCAACTGGTCTGCGGTCAACTGGTCCCTGATCAGGTCGACCAACTGGGCGAAGTTGAGATGACGGCCCGAAGGGCCGGTGTTGACATTGATGCTTAGATAGGGCTGAGTGGGCATCGCAGCCTCCTCGATTGGGGATTTTTGACAAATATAAGCAGGCGAACCCAACCTCAGAAGGGACAGGCCGCAACAAATACCGGGGACAGCGGCGAGAGGGTTTTGTATTGCGGTAAATAGGGGAATCTGCGTTTTTTTAATCTGAGAGAAGATTCTGAACATTTTTGCCAAGAAAAGGGTTGAGAAATGATCGATGTGAAGGCTATCCGAGCCAATCCCGACGGACTGCGCGAGGCGATCCGTCTGCGCAAGGTCGATCCGCAGGAGGCGGATCTGGATCGCTGGCTCGAGTTGGACGAGAAGAGGAGAAAGCTGCAGGCGGATATCGACGCGCTGAATACCGAGAAGAAGCAGCTGGCGCGTCTGGGGAAGAGCGATCCGGAAGCTGCCCGCCAGAAGGGGCAGGAGATTCGCGAAAAGGGCCGCCAGATGGAGCAGGAGATGGGGGGCATTACCGACGAATGGCAGGCGATCCTCGACTGGTTTCCCAACTGGCCGCACCCGGAAATGCCGCACGGGGAAGGGGAGGAGGACAACGTCGAGGAGAAGGTTTGGATTCCGGAACAGGGGTATCTGGCGAACGAAAAGCTGGGCAAGGCGAACGACAGTGCACAGTACATGCCCACCAGGCCTCTGCACGCCGATAGTGACGACTTTGAACCACTGGGCCACGCCGAACTGGGGACCCAGCTGGGAATCGACACTCTGCAAGGGGCCAAGGTATCGGGCTCGCGTTTTGCCTACCTGCGGGGAGATGTGCCGCGGATGCAGTACGCGCTGACGCAGCTGCTGGTCGACGAGCTTCTGCGCCGCGGGTACGAGATGATGATACCACCCCTGCTGGTTCGGGAGCGCACTCTGTACGGCACATCGCACTTTCCCGAGGGGCGCGATCAGGTATATTCGATCACCACCGAAAACGTCGAAGACGGGACGCAACTCTTCCTGGTGGGCTCTTCGGAGCCGACCAATTTCAGCTACTTCATGGATCGCACGCTGAAGGAGGATGAACTACCGGTGAAAATCTTCGCCGCCACTACCTGTTTCCGTTCGGAGGCCGGTTCCTGGGGTCGGGATGTGAAGGGGATCAAGCGAGTGCACCAGTTCGACAAGATCGAGATGAATTCGGTCTGCCATCCAGAGCAATCGGAGGGGATCTACGAGGAGTTAGGAGAGATCAACGAATGGCTGCTGCAGCAGCTGCAACTGCCCTACCGAAGCGTCGATAAGTGCACTGGAGATGCGGGATACCTGGCCACCCACCACCAGCGGGATATGGAGGTGTGGATGCCGGCCACTGGCGAGTACATGGAGGTGATGACCGACACCAACACCACCGACTACCAGGCTCGTCGTCTCAACATTCGCTTCAAGGGGGAAAAGGGGGGGCCGAAGTTCTGCCACACGGTGAACGACACGGGGTGCGCCATGGGGCGCATTCTGATCGCCATCATCGAAAACTATCAGCAGCCGGGAGGGGCAGTCAAAGTCCCGGAGGTGTTGAGGTCGGTGGTCAAGAAAGAGTTTTTGCAGCCGGGTTAGCGAAAGGGAAGTAAAGGGCGCGAAATCGATCTCTGATCGGCGGATCGCTCTGCAGGCAAACCATCAGGCACGCTCAGAGGTCGATTTCGAGGGTTTCCCCCGGAGGTAGTGATGACGATTTCCTTTTTGCGCGAGGTAGAGTTGTTTAGCGGCCTCACCGATGAGGAGATCCACCACCTGGCCGATTTGACTACCACGCGCCGCTTCCGCAGGAACAGTGTAATCATCCTGGCCGAAGAGGAAGGGGAAGATTTCTTCCTCATTCGCGAGGGACAGGTTAAGGTCAGTATCGTCCACGAGGACGGCCGGGAGATCATCCTATCCTTCCTGGGGCCGGGGAAGGTCTTTGGGGAACTGTCCCTGCTGGACGGCCGGCCTCGCTCCGCCAACGTCATCGCTCTGGAACAGACGGAGCTGATCACTCTCAGTCGATCCCATTTTATCGGCCTGCTCCACAAACATCCCCACATCGCCACGGCGATGCTCGCCGAGTTGGCCTCCCGGCTGCGGAATACGGATTTCCAGATCAGCGATCTGGCGCTCTGCAACGTGACGAACCGGGTCTCGAAGACGATCCTGCGGCTGGTGATGGACCAGGGGGTCGAGACCGATGAGGGAATCCTCCTCAAACGCCGTCCAACCCACCAGCACCTGGCGCGGATGGCGGGGACGACGCGGGAGACCGCCACCCGGGTGATCAGTCGCCTGGAGAAGGAAGGGTACATCGTCTGCAAAGGGCGAGAGATCCTGGTCCTCAAAGAGACGTACGAGGATCTCTGAAAGCAGATATTGGAGAACCAAAAAGCCGGCTTTCCTGGGGGGAGCCGGCTTTTCCTATGCTGGGGAATATAGTTGCGCCTACCTCTCTCCACTTGCTATCTTCTGCGCGAGATAGGGGCATTGCGGTGGAGAGAAGTCGGAAAGGGCATGAAGCCATGGCCAAGGAAATCCACATCAGGGTGCCGGCATCAACGGCCAATCTGGGACCGGGGTTCGACTGTTTGGGGATGGCTCTGGGGCTGTACCATCGATTGACGGTAGTGGAGGGGGAGGGAAAAGGGTTGGAGATCCGCGCTCATGGAGAGGGGGCCGCCGACGTAGCTCTGGACGAAAGAAACATCGTGTACCAGGCGCTGGTGGAAGTTCTGGGGGAAACCGGTTACGTTCCAGGGCGTTTATTGCTGGAGTCACACAACGATATTCCCCTGGCCTGCGGATTGGGCAGCAGCGCCGCGGCGCTGCTGGCGGGGTTGGCAGCCGGTCTGCTGCTGAGCGGTAAGTGTTTGGAGTGGCGGCATCTGATCGAACTGGGAACGGGGAATGAGGGACATCCCGACAATATCGTTCCCTGCGCGCTGGGTGGGTTTACCGTGGCGGTGGTGAAGGGAGGAGAGGTGATCTGGAACCGCCTGGAACCGCCGGAGCAATTGAAAGGAATCGTCGCCATACCGGATTTTAGATTGCCCACCAGGGAGGCTCGCGAGGCGTTGCCCAAAAGGGTGGATTTCGCGGATGCCGTTGCGAACCTGGGGCGAGTGGGGTTGCTGGTCGCGGGGATGGCGGGAGGGGCGCTCGAACTCCTGCGCGCGGGAATGGAAGATCGCCTCCACCAACCCTACCGGGCGGAACTGATACCAGGTATGGAGGAGGTGTGTGGGGCAGCGTTGGAGGCCGGAGCGCTGGGGGCGGCATTGAGCGGGGCCGGACCGGCGATGCTCGCCCTTGTGGATGGAGATAGGAAAGAGGTGGGTGAGGCCATGAAAGAGGCATGGAAGGGGCGGGGGATCGCCGCTCGCACCCTGACGTTGGACGTGGATAGGGAAGGATTACAAGGAGAGATCATCGGGAGATGAAGAGAATACAGGAAAGGACGGTAGAGGGGTCATGGGCGCTTCACGACCGGGCTATCGAGGTAATACCGATGGCCACTCAGACCCATTCAAAAGCGCCCCGAGAGGGACTGCGAGGGATAGAACCCTGCTATCTGGTGCGAGGCGAGGGGGGGCGGGTTTGGGATGTCGACGGCAACGAATATATCGATTTTCGGAACGGTTTGGGGCCGGTGATACTGGGCTATTGCTTCCCGGAAGTGGACCGGGCGGTGCGCGAGCAGTTGGAGAGCGGAGTGGTCTTCAGCTATTCACACCCTCTGGAGGTGGAAGTGGCCGAAAGGCTGGTGGCGCACATTCCCTGTGCAGAGAGCGTGCGCTTCCTGAAAACCGGAGGGGAGGCGATGGCAGCCACCCATCGTTTGGCCAGGGGATTCAGCGGACGGGATCTGATCGTCAGCTGCGGTTACCATGGTTGGCTCAACACTACGTCGGGAGTGGGGGTGCCGGAGGAGATTCGCTCGGTGTATCGGAATTTGGCCTGGGGGGAAATCGAACCTTTTGCCGAGGTTCTGGAGAAGGAATCGGTCGCCGCGGTGAGCGTGGCCTGCAGCTATGCCGACGTGGAGAAGGGGGCGGATTTTCTCCCGGCGCTGCGCGAATTGACGCAGCGACACGGAGCGCTGCTGATCTTCGATGAGATCGTGACTGGTTTCCGCCTGCATCCGGCCGGGGCTCAGGGTTACTTCGGGGTTACTCCCGACCTGGCGGTTTTTGCCAAGGGGTTGTCCAACGGGGTGCCGCTCTCCTGTTATCTGGGACGGCGGGAGGTGATGGAAGCAGTGGGAGATGTGGTGGTTTCCTCCACCTTCGGAGGAGATACTCTCGGTCTGGCTGCGGCCCTGGCGGTGCTCGATTTTTACGAAAGGGAAGATGTTGTTGGGAGAATATGGGAGCGGGGGCGTCAGTTACACGTGGGGTTCGGGGAGATTTGCGATCGCCTGGGAGTGCCGGCCGGTTTCCAGGGGCTTCCACCGCTGGGGCAACTCACTTTTGCACATGCGGATGCCGAGCACAACGCCGAACTTTTTTTGCGCTTCAATGGGGAGGTTTTGCAGAGGGGTGTCATCATCTACAGCATCTGCTATCCGAATTTTTCACATACCCCAGAAGATATCGACGAGGCCCTGGGGGCGATGGAGGATGGGCTTGCAGAGATGAAACGAGAAGGACTTTTCGACTGAGGAGAGAAAATGGTTCTCGAAGAGATCAGGGAAAAACTGCGTCCTCCCTGTCCAGTTCTGGACGTGCACACGCATCCTCTGCCGGGATTCGGTCCGCATACGGTCAGGTCGGTCGAGGAAGACGCGGAACTGTTGGCGGGGGCGGGAAGTCGTTCGGGAGTGGTGAAGGTCTGCGTTTTTTCGGTGCACCACACCTGTCCGCGCGAACCGACCATGGATCAGTGCCGGGAGGCGAACGACTACGTCCTGCGTCTCAGGGATGTAAAACCGGAGTTCTTTTTACCGTTTTGCTATGTAACTCCGGAATTTCCGGAGGAGTCTGCGGCGGAAATAGAGCGGTGCGTCGAAGGGGAGCGGATGGTCGGCGTCAAGATTTGGGTTGCCCGTCGCGCCACCGATCCGGGGTTGGACCCGATCATGGAAAAAGCGGTGAAACTGGGCGTGCCGGTGCTGCAGCACGCCTGGCGCAAGACGGTCGGCCAGTTGGAGGGGGAGTCGTATCCGGCGGACGTGGCCGATCTGGCGCGACGGCACCCGCAGGTGAAGATCATCATGGCCCATCTCAACGGGGTCAACCCGCGGGGGATTGAGGATGTGGTCGACTGCCCCAATGTCTCGATCGACGTTGCCGGAGGAGATCCCGAAAGTGGTGTGGTCGAGCAAGCCGTCTCTCGCCTGGGAATGGAGCGGGTGCTGTACGGATCCGACGCTCCGATACGCCACTTTGGGGTGATGATGAGCAAGATTCTGGGTGCGGATTTGAGCGTCGAGGATAAGCGGAATATACTGTGGAATAATGCGGCGCGGCTGCTGCCCCCGTGGGCGGAAGTAGAACCGCTGGAGGAGGTATAGGGGTATGGGAGATATGAACGTCCCGATCATCGATATCAATGCCTGGACGGGGCATTGGAGCACTTTCCCCGTCAAGGGCAGCGTGGATGAGGTGCGGAGCTCGCTGAAGGAAATCGGCGTCGATCGAATCTGCCTGGCCCCGCTGAATGGGGTTTGGGGGCATAACCCCCACGTTTGCAATGGGGAAGTATACGCTGCGGCGGAGAGATATGAAGATGTGGTGCCGGTGCCGTTCCTGGATCCGACGATACCGACCTGGCGGGAAGAGTTGGAGAAGGGGGGCAAACTCGGGGTGCGCTTGGTGAAGCTCGTGCCGGCCTATTCCCAGTACGAACTGGGGGAAGCTGGAGAACTGCTGACCGCACTAACCGAGATGGAGGTCGGGGTGATTGTGCAGACGCGGATTGAGGATCCCCGGCGGCAGCATCCCCTTGCTCTGGTGCCCGATTTTCCGGCGGATGCCGTAATGGAGATGGCACGGCAACGACCGGAACTGCTGGTTATTCTGGGGGGGGCAGTTTGGAGAACGATTCTGGACATGCGGGAAGCGCTGCTGGAACTGCCCCTGTTCTTCGCGGATGTTTCTCAGGCAGACGGCATCGACAGCCTCCTGATCATGGTGGAGGCCGGTCTGGGTGAGAAATTGCTCTTCGGCACGCACGCACCCCTGTTCGTGCCGCAGGCGGGGTTGGCCCGGGTGGTAACCGAGTTGGACGACGAGTCGGCTCTGGCGATCCTGGGAGGTAATGCGCAAAAGATTCTGGAAGAATCGACCTGAGGAGGAAATAATGGAGGACAACGGCCATGTCCTGGCCTTTATGGCCCACCCGGACGACACCGAATTCCTGTGTTCCGGGACGCTGGTGCGGTTGAAGGAGAAGGGGTACCAGATCCACCTGGCGACGATGACGGCCGGAGATGGGGGATCGATGGTGATGGGGCCGGAGGAGATCACTCGCAAGCGGTTGCTCGAGGCGGAGACTGCTGCTCGGCGACTGGGGGCGGTCTATCTTTGCGCTGGTGAGAAGGATTTCACAGTCTGCTATCAGCCGGAGACGATCCGGAAGGCGGTGGAGATCGTCCGTCATTCGCGGGCGTTCATGGTAGTGACCCACTCCCCGGTGGATTACATGCCGGACCACGAGATCACCAGCCAACTGGTGTGCAACGCCTGTTTTTGCGCCGGAGCGCCCAATATGAAAACCGATGCTCTTCCCGCTGCTCGACCGCTTAAGGGAATTCCGTATCTCTACTACGCGGCTCCTCTGGAGGGGAAGGACCCATTCGGCCGGGATGTAGATCTGGAGTTCTACGTGGATGTGGGGAAGGAGATGGGGGAAAAGGAAGAGATGCTCAAGTGTCACGCCAGCCAGCGGGAGTGGCTGCTCGAACACCACGGGGTGGACGAGTATTTGGATTCGATGCGGCGCTGGAGCGCAACTGCGGGAGAGCGAGGGGGGATGGAGTTCGCCGAAGGTTTCCGCCAGCATCGGGGCCACGCTTACCCGCAGGACAACTACCTGAAGAAGATTCTCGAAGGGAAGATCGATTAGCTTCCCGGGATCCAATAGGAGGAGTCGACGTAGCGATTCGCGGGATCAGCGACTACTGGGACGATATAGTGATCCCGGGGATGGACTTCGTAGTGGTCGAAAATACCTGTGGAAAATACGGGGGCGATCTCAGAGAACTGAACCGCATTCCGCACAACGTGCAGGCTATGGTGGGCAACGTCGAGGAGATAGGATAGAATATGGAAGCGAGACCGTTGATCGAAACGGAAAAGGCATTGATCGACCAGATGACCCGTCCTACGGCTGAGGTGGAAAAGGCGGTCGGAGAACTGGACGGGGATATTCTGGTCCTGGGGGTGGGTGGAAAGATGGGGCCGACCCTGGCCGAACTGCTAGTCCGGGCGGGGGCGCGTCGCGTCATAGGCGTGTCTCGTTTTTCCGACGAAGAGCAAAGGCGCTATCTGGAAAGTGTGGGAGTGGAGACGGTGAAGGCGGATTTGCTGGACGAAGCGGCTTTGAGCGGCCTGCCGGATGCGCCGTACATATACATGATGGCGGGGTTCAAGTTCGGATCGACGGGGAACGAGTCGATGACCTGGGCGATGAACAGCTGGCTGCCGGGCCGGGTGCTGCAGCGCTATCCGGATGCGAAGATGGTGTACGTGAGTTCGGGGAACGTATACGCCTTTAGCTCGAGTGTCGGGAAAGGGGCTACCGAGGAGGGAGAGATCGGTCCGGTGGGAGAGTACGCCCAGTCGCGGTTGGGAGGAGAGCAAATCGCCGAACATTTCTGCCGGGCGCAGGGGACGCCACTGGTTATTGCGCGATTGTTCTACGCTTCCGAATTGCGTTACGGGATCATCCACGATATTGCCTGGAAGGTGTTTCAGGAGGAACCGATCGACCTGGCTATGGGACACGTAAACCAGATCTGGCAGGGGGATGCCAACGCTTATCTGGCGCGTTTTTTCCCGCTGTGCAGCAGTCCGGCGACGGTTGTTAACCTGACCGGAGCCGAGGTGCTCGAGGTGCGTCGAATTGCTCACCAGGTGGGAGAGATCCTGGGCAAGGAGCCGACGTTTGTGGGGGAGGAAGCGGAGACGGCACTGCTGGGGGATGCCGGGAAGCAGTGTGCTCAGTTCGGAGAACCGGTGACGCCTCCCGAGCAGATCGTCCGCTGGATGGCTCGCTGGGTGGAGATCGGCGGCAAGAGTCTGGGTAAGCCGACAAAATACGATTCGCGCAGCGGGAAATTTTAGAATTATTCGAAAGAATCCCGCGGGCTGCACCTTTGGGGTTGCGAAAATTCCCAAACGGTCCTGAAATTGAGGAGAGAAGAGATATGGCCGCCAAAAAAGCAGTGCCGAAACTGCCTTTCCGCAACTTCTTCATGTACCGAGAAGTAACGGATTTTCTCGAGAGCCTGGCGAAGGCGCGCCCAAATCTGTGCCGGCTGGGGTCGTTGGGGCAATCGCGGCAGGGCCGAGAGGTGCATCTGTTGACCGTTACCGATTTCAAATCGGGAGATCCCGAGGATCGGCCGGGGTATTTGATCCACGGGAACATCCACGCCGGGGAATTGGCGGGCACGCACGCCGCTCTGTTTACGGCTAGTCAACTGCTGGCGGATGCGCCGGAACTGCTGCAGCAGGTGGTTTTCTACATCGTGCCGCGGTTGAATCCAGATGGGGCGGAGTTTGCGGTGACCACGACGGGGCGAGTGCGCAGTCGGACGGATGAGGATGAGCGGTTGCCGAACTGCCTGTATCAGGAGGATGTGAATGAGGATGGATTGATCCTGTCCATGCGGCAGCGGCATGCGGATGGCGGGTTCGTCGTGGATCCGAAGGATCCGCGGTTGATGATAAGCCGGAAATCAGATTCCAAAGGACCTTTCTATCGCGTGCTGCCCGAGGGATTGATCCACGCGTGGGATGGCAGCGATCAGATCCGCCAGGGAGGGCGCAGCTTCGACTGGAACCGGAACTGGTCCTACGACTGGCGGCCCGAACCGGAACAGTTCGGAGCCGGGGATTTTCCCTTCAGCGAGACTGAGATGCGCCACATGGGTCAGTTCATGCACGGTCGTCCCAATCTATTTGGTGTCCTGGGATACCACACCGGGCCGGCCGCCGTGCTGCGACCGCCTTCGACCGGCAGTGACGGGGATCTGGATGAAGGGGATGTGCGCATTATGGAAGATCTGGCGGAGATCGCCGCGGGGGAGACCGGTTTTCCGGTGATCCCGGTGGTGAAATATCACCAGGAGCGCAGCCGCGATATCAACCTGCGGGGCCACTTCCACAACTTCGGTTACCACCACCTGGGGCTCTTTGTTTTCGAATTCGAACTGGGCACGATGCGCAACAGCGCCGGGATGCCGACTCCGGAACAGATGAGTGTTCGCAGCGAAGAGGAAAGCGAAGCTCAGGCGCGTCGGGTCCTGAAGTGGTGGGATCGGCAAAAGAAGAGAGAGCCGCTGTTCAAACCCTGGAAGAAGTGGAATCATTCGCAGCTGGGTAAGGTGGAGATCGGTGGATTCCTCTTCCCCAATCTGGCGAATCCGACGCTGAAGGATCTGCAGAAGATCGCCAGGGGAACCTATCGGTTCACGTTGGAGCACGCTCGGCGGCATCCGTGCGTCGAACTGGAGGATGTGAGTGTGGATGCGATGGGCGGACAGGTATATCGGATCAGGGCACGGGTGGCAAATCGAGGGGAATTTCCCACCCATGTGACGAACAAGGGCAAGGGGTTGAGGAGACTGCGGCCGGTGCGGGTGGAATTCCATCTTGCAGAGGGAGCGGCGCTTCTGTCCCGCCAGGGGCATTTCGAATTGGGGCATCTGTCCGGGGTGAACGGCAGCAGGGAACTGGAGTGGTTTGTAGAGGGCACTGGGGGGGAGATAGGGGAGATCCGCGTGCTGGGTGGAACCGGAGGCAATGTGAAGGTTCGGGTCTGATTTTCGCTTGAGCACAGAGGAGGGTCCGATGAGTATTTCTGCAAAGATCGGGGAACGGCATTTCACTACGGTCTATCCGGCCGATCTAATTTATCAGACGGCGGAGCTGGACAATTTGTGGATGGGGGAAGAGGATGAGGGAATCCGCCTGTTCTATGGGGAGGTAGTGGGAAACGACGGACCTGGCGCCGGGCGCTCCGATGAGGAGGGGATCGAACCGTTCGTCGCCGTCGAGGGGCTGAGAGTTCTGCGCAAGCTTTTGACGCTAGAGGAGCCGGCAACGGAAAAAGTGATGCTGGCCTTCATCGCTCGGGAGTGCGAGGATAATCAGGCCACCCTCTGCTTTACGGTAAACGGCCATGCGGTGTCCAGGCCACCTTCCCGGATTGCGACTCCGGATGCTCGACAATACTGGAAGCTGACGGTAAGGGGTCGGAGCTGGAGCCGATGGTACTACGTGGAGGTCTCTCCTGAAGTGCTGTGGGAAGGGGAGAACGAGATCACCGTGGAAGCGGTTGACGGCCAATCCGGGTGGGAATTGATGGTGGCCGATTATCGGGATTTTCACAAGGGAATGGAAGATCCTGTGGTGCTGCCCGAGACCAGTCAGGTGAGTGAGGATGGAGGGAAGACGTGGAGCGCCGAGAGAGGGGAGTACGTCCTGCGCCTGGCGCTGCAGCGGTTTCGGAGAAAAGGAGAATTGGTTTCGTCCATTCTCGACGCGGCCGGGGAAGAGGACATCAAAAGAAGGTTGAAGGTGCGACAGCTGCGTCTGGACTGGGAGGTGGAGTGTCCGCCGGATTCGACAGTGGAATTCCAGGTGCGAACCGGAGCACATCCAGTAAAGATGGATGGGTGGAGCGACTGGCAGCCCTGCGCGTCGGGGTCTTCCCTGGAATCTGTACGGGGTCGCTACCTGCAGTGGAAGGCAGAGCTGACTTCGGCAGCGCCGGAAGCGACTCCGCTGTTAGGGCAGATGCAGGTCGATGCGGTGGCGCAGATGCAAAGGGTGGAGTCGGAGGTTCGGGTCCTCAGGGCGGACAATGCCCGGGTTCTGCATTCCGCTTCCAAAGGGGCTATCGACGATTGGGACTGTCGGTCGCTCAAGGAACTGCGGGAGCGATTTGAACTGGATGCCGTGGTCGCCGGAGCCCGAACTGAATTCGAGAAGATTGAAAGGCTGCTAGAGTGGGCCTACTTCGTCCCCCTGGGAGATTGCCTGCATTTTCCCTGGAACGTTTTGGACTGGTTGATTTTGGAGAGGGATGAAGCGGGTGGAATTCGGATGAACCAGTACGAACAGCGGCGACGGGACAAGATGTGTCTGTATCCCAACGTGGTGCTGGTGGCAGCCTGTTTGAGCATGGGGATTCCCGCCCGGCACGTCAATTTCCACAGCGAGGGGATGACCGGGCACGAAATCGCCGAGGTCTGGTCCAATGACTACGGCAAGTGGGTCCATATGGACGCCACGCGAGATTACTACTGGTACGATCCGAAGACGCGGGTACCTCTGGATACGCTGGAGATTCACCAGGCGCTGACAGAGCGCCTTGAGGGAGCTGAACGCTGGGACCGGCCGTACCTCTTCCATCAGGATCTGGAGGAGTTAGTGCGCGATTTGCCGATTGCCTTCCGCGAGGGGAAGCATCCGTTTTCGGTGGAGGAAGGAGCCCTGTTCCTGTTTCGTTCGTTCTGCCATTTTCGCATCGTCCCACGCTATGACCTATTCAGCCGAGAGCGACCTTTACCGGTGAGCCAGGGAACGGAGGTTTGGGCGTGGGATGGTTATTTGAACTGGGCGGATGACAAAGTGCCTCCGCTCCTGCATTTTTCCCACCATACAAACCGCCGGGAAGATTTCTATCCATCCCTGAACCAGACGCGATACGCGATCGAAGTGGGTGAGAACCCCGGGGAACTACAGGTCTTTCTGGATACCAACATGTCCCGATTCAGCCACTTTTTGGTAAAGCTCGACGGGGGGAACTGGAGGGAGGGACCGGATGAGTTTACCTGGGCTTTGCATCCGGGCCTGAATAATCTGCATGTGCGGGCCCACAGCAAAAGTGGAGCAGATGGTGGGATAAGTTTCCTGAGCGTTGTTGCGGGTGGGGAAGAGAAACCCGGGTACTTTGGGGGGTGAGTAAGAGGGTTATGGAGCATACCCCAGAGCGACGGGTGGCCGAATTCCGCTTTTACGAGGAACTCAACGATTTTCTTCCCCTGGCAAGACGGAAGCGGGCTTTTCAGCACGAATTCGCTGGAACTCCTTCGGTAAAGGATACCATTGAGGCGCTGGGCGTGTCCCACACCGAGGTAGATCTGATCCTCGTAGGAGGGAAATCGGTAGGGTTTGATTCTCTCCTTGTCGGTGGTGAGAGGGTCGCCGTCTACCCGGTCTTCGAGGCGCTGGATATCTCCCCACTCACCCATCTCAGGCCGCATCCCTTGCGCCGCACTCGCTTTATCCTCGACGTGCATCTGGGGAAACTGGCACGTTACCTGCGGCTGTTGGGTTTCGATTCACTCTACCGGAACGACTTCGACGACGCAGAAATAGTCGCCATATCTTTGAGTGAACGACGGATCATTCTCACTCGGGATAAGGGAATACTCAAAACAGGAGCCGTCACTCACGGCTACTGGCTGAGGGAGGTCCGGCCGAAAGCGCAGTTGCGCGAGGTGGTGAAAGCGTTGGATTTGGGACGCAGTACAAAACCGTTTACGCGCTGCATGGTTTGCAATGTTGAGCTTTCCCGAGTGGAGAAAAGGGAAATTGTAGACCAGCTACCTGAGCGAGTCAGGGAAAATCAGGATACATTTGCGCGCTGCTCAGGTTGCCACAGGATCTTCTGGGCGGGTTCACACTACGAGCGTTTGCAGGAGTTGGTGCAGGAACTGATACCTGATTCCGATTGATGCGGATTCAGAAAGGCCGAAGAGAGGTATCGATAGGTCGTGCTGACCGGGGACGAAAACCCTTGACATTGTTATGGCGCGGGCAAATAATGGATAGGAGGAATACATACCAAGAGATCTGATTGGGGAAGAATATGATCGTCTATCACGGCACCACGCAAAGAGCAGCTCGTCAAATACAGAGAGAGGGCTTCTTTCCCCGAGCTCCGTCCCGAAGGGTGTGGTTTGCCAAGGGCAAGGGGTATGCCCAGCAGCGGGCTCGGACCAAGGCACGACGGGCGAGAGATCGGGCGGTGGTGTTGACTTGTAATGTCGATCTGGACAGCCTGCGCCAGCGGCTGGGGGGACGGAAGGTCTTCGTGGGAGGTGGGGTCATCTCCGTTGCGGGAACGGTGCCTTCTTCGGTGCTGCGTTCACACGGCCTGTTGGGTATTCCGAGCACTCCGGATGAACTGGTGCACTGGGTCTGTGCGCTGCTGGATATCAAACGCCACAAGGGGCCGGGGAAGAGTCATCCGGGCATTCTGCGACTCTCCCTATGGGTCCAGAATCGGATCGCCGTCAATCCGACAGGCAATCTCAGCCAGCAGGAACTGTTGGGATTAGCCCAGCAGTGGCTGCCGGAATACTTCGAGGGGGTCGAGGTCGACTTCGAGCATCTGCGCACCTTGCCCAGGGCGATCCCTCCTTCAACAGAGGATGAATCGGAACCCTCTGCCCAGGAGGAGAGTCCCGATGACAGCCGGGAAGAGGAAGCACTAGAGTGCCTGGAATCCGACAAGGCCAAACGTCGGGTGCGGGGGTTGAAAATGTTGGTGGAACTGGAAGACCCCGATCTCTTCGAATGGTGCACCATGTTTCTCGAAGATCCGTCGCTGCAGGTGAGGGTGCAGGCGCTGAAAGGGATGCGTCACTGTGAAGAGATAGAGCTCGAGTTGGTCGAGCCGTTGACGGAAGCAGGGGACAAGACCATCCGGGCGGCGGCGATAGAGGTGATGGCGGTGCACGGGGGAGAGGAAGCGCAAAAATGGTTCTGGCAGGGGGTTACTGACCCGGATCCGCATGTGCGGCTGACGACTGCACGTCAACTAGAGCAGTTGGATCCTAAGGAACATCGGGATATCTTTGAGGCGGCTCTCTACGACACTAATCCGGATGTCGCTCGCACGGCCCAGAAATTGACCGAAGGAAAGGGATTTACCAAGCTGACCTGGTAAGGGTATAGGGACAGGAATAAGGACGGCGCCACCGAGAGCAATCGGTGGCGCCATTTTTTAGGAGGGAGAGAGCCAGTAACGGGTTCTGAAGAGATCAAGCGATGGCCGTCTCAATGGCGACGACCACTCCCTCGACCAGGACTTCGAGTGGAATCGAAGGCAGATGCATCAGATTTTCGGCGACTGCCAGTTCCAGAGAGAAAGGGATGTGGATGAAGCCGGATGAAAAAGAAAGATTCCGGGTCGCTGCCAGATGAAGGACCTGATACATCACGTGGTTGCAGAGGAAGGTGCCGGCGTATACGTGAGGGTTGGCCGGGATGTTGCGACTGCAAAGAGCTGTCGATATCGCATCGACGTCGATGGAAGTGAAGTAGGCGGCGGGTCCATCGGCGACGATCGGCATTTCCCGTTTCTCCCCGTCTCCTCGGCGCAAGTTGAGGGCTATGCGTTCGATGTGGAGACCGGTCGCCTGGGGAGAAAGCCCCAGGGACAGCACCAGCCGTGGATTCCGCTCTTCGATGATGGGAAAGAGCCTGGCCGTGTCCTGACCGAAGGCGACGGGTAGAATAAGCGTTTCGACCGAGGCTCCTTTGATAGTCCGACCGTGCAACTGCTCGGCTACCTGGCGGGATGGATTTCCACGAAAATCGGCAAACGGTTCAAAACCTGTTACGAGCACTGTGGACATGGGAGAACACTCCTCGCTCTTGGGGTGGCTTTTAACCCATGCAGATCCAGGCGACGTGGGTATCCGTGCGCAGCCTCCTGAAAGAAAGGTAATTCGCTCGAGTGGATCAAACAGAATTCGAAGAGGAAGAACGGTAGTTTCAGATATGCCTTTGGACTCTTGACCTGGTGGGGGAAAATGGGCTCTTTGTGAGGGATGGAAATGAGGGAAAGAGAGGATCCCCAGGGACTCAGGTCGGGATGTCCAAAGGGAGTTATATGGGAGTGGAATTGATGATCGAATATGCGGAGGAATGATGGAGAAGATAAAGGCGGAAAAGATCCACCGGGCATCGCTGGAATTGCTCGAAGATCCGGGGATCAAGCTGGAGCACGGTGAAATCTCTGAGTTGGTTTTGAAAAACGGCGGCCGAAAGGGGAATGAAGCCGATGTAGTGCGAATCCCGTCGGAACTGGTGGAAGAATGTCTGAAACAGTGCCCCAGAGAAGTGGAGCTGTGCGACCGGAAGGGTAAGGCCACGCTGATTTCCGCCGAATCGGAGCCGGCTTTCTGGTCCGCTCCCGGCATGTATCTCTACCGGGAGGGGGAACATCGACCGTTCAATTCGGGGGATATGGCCGATATGGCCCGATTGCTGGAGCAGTTGGAGAACGTCCACGTGGTGTTCGGAATGGCGATGGACGATATCCCCCCCAGAGTGCGAGACGTGGTCGGTCTGAAAGTGATGGCCAACAACTGCACCAAGCACATCCGGGTGCTCTGCTTCTCTCCGGAGGGCGCAGAGGCGCTGGTGGAGATGCAGCAGGTGATCGGTGATTATCCGTGGTTGAGCATTGGCTTCACAGCGCACGGGCCGCTGCGCTGGACCGAGCTGGCGTTGGAGATTTATCGCAGGACGGCGGGATACGGATTGCCGGTCACGATCAATGGAGAGCCGATGGCCGGGGTTTCGGGGCCGGTCACGGTTGCCGGGTCGGCTGCGGTGGGGAATGCGGAAATTTTAGCCGGCATCGTCATCAACCAATTGTTGGAACCGGGCCGACCGTGCATCTACAATCTGGGACTGGCACATACCTTCGACATGCGCACGGCGATCGCCGTCACCGGAGGACCGGAGAATGCGCTGTTCGCCCGGGTAGCCGCTTGGATGGGACGATTTTACGGACTGCCTTCCTCCTCCTGGGTATCGACCGAGTCGATGTGTCCGGACGAGCAGGCGGCGCTGGAGAAGATGTTTGGTTTCCAATCGCACGTGGAGAGCGGAGTAAGCGCCATCTGGGGGGTGGGACAGTTGGAATCCGAACTCACCCTGTCGCCGGCACAGGCGGTGATCGACGACGAGATGATAAGCTACGTGAAGCGCTTCCGACGTGGAGTGGAAGTAGACGATGAGAGCCTGGCGCTGGATGTGATTCGGCGAGTGGGAATCGCAGGGTCTTTCCTGGAGGACGACCACACCCTGATGAACTTTCGTTCGGAACTATTTCAGCCTGAACTCCTTTGGCGGGATCGACGAGCGGTCTGGGATGAAGGTGGACAAAAGGATCTGGCCACCCGGGCTGAGGAGCGAGCGACCGAGTTGATGGGCAATACTGTCGAGAATGGACTGGATGAAAAACAGAAAGCCGAACTTGAGAAAATAGCCGGCCGTTTGTCACAGAACGCGTGAGGTAGGAACCGAGGAGACTCGAGGGATGAGCGCTTTCAAAGAAATCGAAACAGGCAGTCCTTACCACGAGGGCTGGCCCTATTCCGAAGCGGTGCGCGCCGGGGATTTCATCTTCGTCGCGGGAATCGGTCCCGAGGATGATAAGACGGGTGAGATGAGAGGGGAGACGGTCGAGGAGCAGACGCGGCTCATCTTTGAGAAGATCGACCGGATCCTGGGGCACGGCGGGGCGGAACTGCGCGATGTCTGCCGGGTTTCCGTGCATTTGAGGGACATCGAGGATTTCCAGGCGTTCAGCGATACGTTCGCCGAGATATTCTCCTGGAAGCCCAAGCCGACACGTGTTACTACACAGGCCGGATTGTACCCCGGGCTGCTGATCGAGGTGGAATGCACTGCGTATAAGCCGGTTCCATAAGAGGAGAAATCGGATGGACCTTCTGGAGCGGATTTCAACACATATCGACCGGGAGTGGATTGCCTCTCGGACAGTTGAACTGGTCCAGATTCCGAGCTTGACCATGGAAGAGGCTGAGGTTTGCCGCTGCTACGGGGGGATGTTGGAGGAACTGGGTGTGGAGGTGGAAAGGCGCCAGGTGAGTCCGGGGCGCGACAACCTCTATGCGAGAATCAGGGGGAGTGGAGGGGGGCCGACGCTGATGTTAAATGGTCATCTGGACACGATTCCGAACGGGAACTGTCCGCCCTGTTGCCGGGAAGGAGAGCGGATTTACGGCCGGGGCGCAACTGATATGAAAGGGGGGATGGCCGCCATCCTGGGAGCAGCCCGTGCGCTGAAACTATCCGGGATGCAGTTGAAAGGGGATCTGCTGTTGACGGCAGTGGTCGGCCACGAGGAGCCGGAAGCGGGGAAGGATGGTCCCTGGGCGCTGATCGAGGATATCAAAAGTGGAAAGCTTGGGTGCGACGCCATCCTGATCGCCGAGGGACCGGATGCTTTGTGGGTGATGAGTATGGGGTCAATGGTCTTCACCATAACGCTCGAGTCGGATCAGGGGGGGAGGCACACGCAATACGTGCCTTTTGGAGAGAACCCGATTCGCCATCTTGGGGAGATGATCCAGCGCATCCATCAGTTTCAGCGGGAGTTGGATGAGGGACAGGTGCACCCGTTGGCGGGTGCGGAACGGATCGATCTGGGAATTGTCGAGGGGGGGGATTACTTCAATCGCACTCCTTTGAAATGCACGCTGACCGGCACGCGTCGCTGGAGTCCTGGCCGAACGGCGGGGGAGGTGCGGGCTGAACTCGAGGAACTTGCTGCTCCCTTTGCCCGAGCGGGAAACCTGCAACTCTCCGTGGAAATGCAACACGAGCGGGAGCCGTTCGAGACGCGGAAAGATGATTCAATTGTGCAGGCTGCTGCCCGGGCCTACGCGCAGGTGGTGGGAGAGGATGTGGAGTACGTCGGTATGCGGATCGTCGGAGATGCCAACCTGTATCTGCCGGGGACGGGGTTGCCGACGCTCTATTACGGTCCTTCGAATGAAACAGCCCACGCCGATGTGGAATGGGTGGAAATCGGGCGTCTGGAAAGGGCGGCAAAAATATACGCTTTGACTGCTGCAGATTACTGTGGAGTAAAATAATAGATCGCTTGATACGGCTGTGAAATTGATCTATACTGAGCGAACCCGAACCCGCTCGTTGAGGGATCGTCCGAGAAAGGTTTCAACGGTCCCAAAGAGGAAAGCACATGGAAGAGACGATTCCAGCCCATTTTGATGCAAAGCAATTTTTCGCCGGGTTGAAGGGGGATATCCCGGGTATAGGGGATTGTGCCTCGGAGAGTTGGGACGAGGATCGAGCCTGGGGTGCATGGCACGGGTATTTAGCGGAGAGAAGAGAACCGACCTGGTTTTTCGACAGCGTTTCTTTTGGGAAGGTGGTGGGAAAATGCTGGCCGGGATTGGTGCGGGTCTGGATCGAGAGGTCTGAGCGGCTGCTGGCAGGAACCTGTCCGGCCGGTGATATGGTCGTGCCTTATGTCCCCGGAGAAGGGTTGGACTGGAGCGCCAATCCACAGCGGACGATGAGTGCCCTGGGGTTGCACTACATGTTCTTCCTGCGCTGGCCGATACGAGCGGCTATGGTTACTGGAAACGGGCGCTATGTGCGTGCGGTGGCCGATTGCTTCCGCAGCTACGTGGAGCAGATGGATCAGGTGAGGGATGAGGGGAATATAGCTCGGAGAGGACCCGAAGAGGGGGGACGGTATGCGGTGTGGAACTCCCTGTCCATCGGGTTGAAACTAAAGGCATTGGGGGAGGCGCTCTATGCCCTTCGCGATCATCCGGAATGGACGGCAGAGGATTGCCGCAACGCCACTGTCTTGATCTGGCGCCACGCTGACTTCCTGCACCGCAAACTGGCGGAACAGAGCCCGGTGGAGTGGCAGCAGGAGCTGAATTTCATCGCCTCGGGCAGTGGAGGGTTGGGAGGTGTGGGAGCGCTGTTGCCCGAGTGGAAAGAGGCGGGAGATTGGCTGGAGATGGCCCGCCAGGTGCAGGAGGTGCTGTTGCTGAACCAGGTGCACGCCGATGGGATGCAGAAAGAGCTGTGCACCCAGTACCATTCGACCGTCATACGCTCGCTGGCGACGCTGCAGATGATACTCGCCAGGCGGGGGGAGCCGAGTTTTTACGACACCGAACCGTTCCGCACTCGTTTTCTGGATATGCACCGTCTTCTGGCTGGGATTCTGGCACCGGACGGGTATACTCCATCCTTTAATTCCGCGGTGTATGGCACGGAATGGATGGCGATTCTGGCGGCGGGGAATGCGTTCTTCCGCGATCCGGAACTACAGTGGCACCTGCGGCGCTGGTATAATCCAGAGATGGTACCGGTGCAGAAAAACGGTCCCGGGTGGTCCTGCACGCTGTTGCACGATCTGTGTATCCCCAGACCGAAGGGGTTGCGGAGTCGGAAGCCGCGGTCCACTTCGCAATTGTTCCCGGAGTCGGGAGTGGCGGTGTTGCGGGATAGTTGGGATGGCGATGGAAACGCGCTTTTTCTGGACTTCGGGCATCCCGAAGGAGGACACGCTTACGCCGCCCGTGGATCGTTTTCGGCGTGGGTAAAAGGGAAGCCGGCAGCGCTTTCCCCGGGATCTCCTTTTGCTTACAGCAACCGGGACTACAGAGCCTGGTATTACGGAACACGTGGACAGGACACCGTCTGGGTAGACGAAGAGGACCAGGAACTCTGGAGACCGGGAGGCAAGCGGCGAATATGGGGACGGTTGCTGGATTGGCGGGATGACCGAGAGGAGACTCGGATACGCGTCGTTCACGACGGGTACCTGCGCTCAAAGGGGATCGGGCACGAGCGGACGGTGCTGCTGGCGAAAGGGAAGTTCTTCCTGATCTACGATTTGCTCGACGGGAGTGGGAGTGAAGAGAATCGCACGCTGCGCTGGACTCTCCGGTGCCCCAATAAAATGACAGAAACTGAAGGTCGAGTCGTAGAGAGTTCGGGAGATCCCGGAATACGGTTGGTGCCGGCCTGGACGGCGCGGATCGAGGCTGCGGAGATCGACTGGGGACCGAGTATGGTGCCGCTGGCGTATCAGGAGGACATGTCTCCTCAGCAGGGGCAGACCTGCCATGTGCGATTCGTGCAACAATTGGAACGGGGTGAAAAAGCGCGTTTCCTGGTGCTGATGGTAGCTGGCGACTGTGGAGAAGCGGAAGTGGAGGGAAAGGTGATGGAAAGGGGAGTGGAGGTACAGGTGCGTATCCAGGGAGAGACCTGGAACGGGATGCTGGAGTAAGCCATGGACCTCGACGTTATTCGCGCGGATTTTCCGGCGCTGAAGCAGTATACCTGGTTTCAGAACGGGGGGGTCAGCATCACCCCTGCACCGGTGGCGGAAGAGCACGGTCGTCTGATGCGGGAACTGCTGACGCGCGGGCCGATGCATATCGTCTACCCGGATGAGGAGTACCCCCGCCGGCGGCAGACCATGGAGCGGCTGGCCCGGTTCTTCGCAGTGGAGCCGGGGGAACTCGCCTTGATGCGCGGGGTGAGCGAGGGATTCCAGACGGTGCTTCGGGGAATGGAGTGGCGCGCGGGAGATCAGATTATCATCACCGAGGATGAAGAAGCGGCCTTGCTGCTGCCGGTCCTCCATTTGCGGGATCTGTTTGGGGTGGAGATGGTCAAGGTGCCGCTGGTGGATGAGGTGGAGGGGCAGGTGAGGGGGGTGGAGGAGTGCCTGACAGAGCGGACGCGGTTGGTGGCGCTCAGTCACGTGACGACGGATTTGGGGTTTCGGCTACCGGTAGAGGGCATTTGCGAATTGGCCAGGGAGAGGGGGATTCCGACATTTCTGGATATGGCGCATTCGGTGGGGCTCTATCCGCTAGCGCTCAGAGAGTTGGGGTGCGACTACGCTGGCCTGCTCTCCTATAAATGGATGTACGCCCCCTACGCTTCGGGAGCAATGTATGTGCGCCGGGAGCGGCTGGAAGATCTGCAGGTGACCTATGCGGGGGGGCGCGCGGAGAAGTGGTTGGACTTTGAGAACGATCGGTACGAACTGCACGACACGGCCGAGCGCTTCCAATACGGCCCCTGGTCGTGGCCGCTGGTGCATTCCTGGGCTTTTTCCGCCGGTTATTTGCAGGAGATCGGATTGGGGGAGATCTGGAAACGCACGGTGGCGCTGGCGGGGCGATTGAAGCTGGGATTGAAAGAGATTCCCGGGACAGTGCTCTATACGCCAGAATCTGCAGAGCTTTCGGCTGCCCTGGTCAGCTTCGGCCTGGAGGGATGGAAGGGCAAAGAGCTGTGCCAGGAGTTGCGGAAGCGCTGGAATATCATCATCAAACCGCTGCCACACACGCGCGAAGGGTTGCGTGCGAGCCTGCCGTTTTTCCTCAAAGAAGAGGAAGTGGATCGATTATTGGAGAAATTGGGAAAGTTGGCAATGGAGAGAAAAGTTGAATAAAGGAGAGTGGTGAAATGGGTATTCTGGATAAATTCTCATTGGAGGGACGCATCGCCCTGGTATCGGGAGGGGCGGGAGCTATGTTCGGAAGCAGCATTTCCGAGGCGCTGGCCGAGGCGGGGGCAACCGTAGTGACCGCGTCGCGTTCGTTAGAGCGCAATCGGGAATTCGCCGAACGGATGAAGGGGGAGGGATTCGACGTTCATCCGATGCAATTGGATATCACGGAGCCCGATTCGATCGAGGCACTGAGAGTGGGGGTGATGGAGCAGTTTGGGCGGGTGGATGTGCTGGTCAACAGTTCGGTGGTGGGACGGGGAGGAGGGTTCGAGGACCAGACGGCGGAATACTGGGAGTACAGCGCCCAAGGGAACATGGTGGGACTGATGGCGATGTGCAGGGGTTTCATTCCGGAAATGGTGGAACAAGGGAGGGGATCTGTCATCAATATCTCGAGCATCTACGGAGTGGTGGGGAACGATCCGACATTGTACGAGGGCACGGATATGAAGCAGCCCCCCGACTATACCTTTGTCAAAGGAGGGATGATAAACTACACCCGATACCTGGCCAACTATTTCGGCAAGAAAGGGGTGCGGGCAAACTGTCTCTGTCCGGGGGGATACTACAGCGAACAGCCGGGACCGTTTCTGGACAACTACAACAAGCGCTGTCCCATGGGGCGGATGCTTGAGAACGACGATATCAAGGGAGCGGTGGTCTTTTTGGCTTCGGATGCTTCGCAGTATATCACTGGCGTTCATTTGATGGTCGATGGCGGTTGGACTTCGCTTTAGGAGAAAAGAAATGCTGCGGGAATTCGGAGAGCGATATCGCTTGGATCTGACAGAGCGGGTCATTCCCTTCTGGTATGAGCATTCGCTGGATAGAGAGTGCGGGGGATACTTCACCTGTCTGGATCGGGATGGAACGGTTTACGATACCAAGAAGTACATGTGGCTCCAGGGGCGCGAGGTGTGGATGTTTTCGAGGTTTTACAACGAACTGGAGCGGAAGCAGGAATATCTGGATGCGGCTACGCTGGGGTTGGAATTCATCCGCGCCCACGGAAGAGATCCGCAGGGGCGACTTTATTTTAGTTTGACGCGGGAGGGAAGGCCGTTTTTCTACCAGCGCAAACCGTACGCAGCGGTCTTCTATATGGCGGCGCTTCTGGAGTATTACAAGGCGACGGGGGAGCGGGATTGCCTGGAGGAGTCGAAGGAGCTGTTCTGGCTCATCGTCGAGTGGATCGAGAATCCGGAGTTGCTGGACAGACCGCCGATGGATGGGGCCCCGGCAATGAGCAGTCTGGCCAATGTCATGGTGCTGGCCAGCATGGCGATCGAGCTTATCCAGGTGGAGGAGGATCCCCGCTACCGACAGGTAATGGCCGATGCAATAAACGGGGCCAAACGGCATTGCGATGCCGAGCGCCGTATCCTGGTCGAGAACGCCCTGCTCGAAGAGAATGCGGAGGTGGCTGCCTGGCCGGAGGGACGGTTCTTCAATCCAGGTCATTCGATTGAGGTCGCCTGGTTTTTGCTGCACCTGCTGGAATACGTTCCGGATGGTGAATGTGAGAAGATGGCTCTGGATGTGCTGGAAGGCTCTCTGGAATTCGGTTGGGATCGCGAATTCGGGGGACTGTCCTACTGCATGGACCTGGAGGGGAAGCCGACGCTTCAACTCGAGTCGTCGATGAAGTTGTGGTGGCCGCACACCGAATCGATCTATGCCCTGGTTCTGGCCTATTGCAGAACGGGAGAAGAGCGCTGGCTGGAGTGGTTGGAGAAGGTAGACGCGTACACCTACGAGCACTTCGTCGACGAGGAATACGGGGGATGGTTCGGGTATTGCGATCGGCGGGGGAATCTTACCCACACCTGTAAGGGGGGTAATTACAAGGGCTTTTTCCACGTGCCGCGCGCCCTGTTGATGAGCGTGCAGCAGATAGAGAGGATGGACAAGTGAGAGTCATCACCGGAGCAATCGCCCACGAGACCAGCACCTTTACGCCGGTCGCGACTACCTGGGAGAACTATCGGGAGCGATTCGGGTATCTGCGCGGGGAGGAGATGTTGACGGCCTTCCACGGCAGCAATTCGCCGATCGGGGGATTTATCGAAGGAGCGGAGGCACACGGCTTTGAATTGATCCCGACGGTTTTTGGTCAGCCGCAGCCGAGCGGGCCGACGCCGCGGGAAATTTTCGACGAAATCCTGGGGGAGTTGCTCGAACGGACTGCGGCGGCCGGTCGGATCGACGGGGTGCTGCTGGAACTGCACGGATCGATGGTGGCGGAGGGGATCGACGATGGAGAAGGTCACATTCTGACGGCGGTGCGGGAGCAAGTGGGATCAGAGGTGCCGATTCTGGTGCAGCTGGACATCCACTCCAACATCTCTCCGCTCATGGTGGAGATGGCCGATGTGTTGATCGGCCGGGAGACCTATCCCGAGGTGGACATGGCCGCGCGGGGCCGGGAGTGCACCGATGTGCTGGCGCGCATCTGGAGCGAGGGACTGCGACCGACGATGGCATTGCACCGGATCCCGATGATCTGGGGGATGAATCAGGTCACCGCGCACCCGCCGATGCGCGAGGCGATCGAATATCTCCACCGGATCGAAGCGCGTCCCGGGATCATCTGCGGATCGATCGCCACCGGCTACTCGCTGGCCGATGTGCCGGATATGGGCTCTTCGGTGTACGTGGTAGCCGACGGAGACAGAGGACTTGCCCAGACCTGTGCCGACGAACTGGGGGAGTGGATCTTCGCCCGCAAGGAGGTGTGGCAGGTGGAGATGCCTTCGACCCGAAAGGCGTTGGAGCAGTCGGAGAGGGATGGGCGCTTCCCGGTGATTTTCGCCGATCGAAACGACAACACCGGGGGAGGGTCACCAGGGGACAGCACGGGTATGCTGAAGGCTTTTCTGGAGGCGGGAGTGCAGGATGCATGCGTGCTCTACATTGTGGACCCAGAAGCTATCACCCGCTGCGAAGAGGCGGGAGTGGGAGGAATGCTCGAACTGGACGTGGGGGGGAAGTCATCTCCCATGCAAGGGGAGCCCTGCAGGATGCGAGTGGAGGTGAAGGCGCTTTCTGACGGCCGCTTTTTCTACGATGGACCGATGTACGCCGGGCTGCAGGGGAATATGGGTCCTTCGGCCCACGTGCAGCAGGAAGGGGTCCACGTCCTGCTGGTGAGTCGCAGGGAGCAGCCTTTTTGCACCGCCTTTTCCCGCACGCTGGGGCTGGAGCCTCCCCAGATGAAGTACATCGGGGTGAAATCTGCAGCCCATTTCCGCGCTGGATTCGAGGAGTGGGCGGGAGGGATCCACCTGGTGGGGGAACCGAGCGTGCACAGCGGGGAAAGGGTGGCCTACCGGAATTTGGGGCGGAAGCTGTACCCATTCGACGAAATCTGATGTGCTGAAATGTTTGATATGGGAAGCCGGAACCCGCTACTCGAGAGCTATAGCAGGAGGGGGCAGTTGCCCCAATGGCTGACTCCCTGTGCTATATTGAGTTGTAGTCTCGGTAGTTTCCATATTGTCCTTTCCGTTGTGGAGTGGTTGAATGAAGAATGCGCCTGAACGAACTGCCAGCAGAGCGTTGCCAGCAGGGATAATCCTGGGGTTGCTCCTATGCGCCACCGTCGGTCAGGCAGAGATCCAGAGATGGCGGGTCGGAGATAAAGAGCATCCCTGGGTCCTGGCTCCCGTCAGTGGTCGAAGCAACTGGGGACAGGGGTGGGCAGTGGAGATTATCGCAGATGACGACGGAGACGGTTTGACCGATGAAGACCCGGTCGAACTCGTCGATAACGACGGGGATGGCCTTATCAACGAAGATGGTCCCGATCCCCAGGTAGACGACGATGGGGATGGACAGATTGGCGAAGACCCGACCAACCGCCTGGACGACGACGGGGATGGGTTGATCGACGAAGATCCGGTGGAGGCGTTCGACAGCGACAACGATGGCCTGGTGGATGAAGACGGTCCCGATCCACAGATGGACAACGATGGGGATGGGTTCCTCAACGAAGACGGACCGATGACGGATGGGGATGACGATTTCGACAGTCTGAGGAATGAAGATCCCGCCAATGGGGTGGATGACGATGGGGATGGCCTGGTCGATGAGGACGGCCCCTTCCCGGAGGGAGACGGGAACCGGACTACCTGGGTGCAATCGGTGCGACTGAACCCCAATCGCAATCTGGCTCGACTGGTCCACGATCGCTTTCTCGAGGGTGCATATGGCGGGGTGCCGGGAACGGGTAGGGAGAACCCGGTCGTCATCGTGCCCAATGAATACGGATTCCGCCTGGAGGGGGCGAAGCCGGTGGGTCACGAAGAGATGATTGACGGTAACCTTTCGACCGCTCATGGCTCGGACAACGGAGGGGGAAGTATCGGCATCGGTTTTAAAGGTTTTTTCTTTATCGATCGAATTTTTTTCCGGCCCCGCCCAACCATGCCCGGGGCCACGGTCACGGATTACCTGATCCAGTACGGCGATCCGACTACTATCGATCAGGTAGGAGCGGCTCTGAGGACATGGAAAATTCTGATCAGCCAGGTGTCGGGGCAGGCCTTCCCAACAGTAAAGGAGATCGTGCTGGAGGATCCGATCCTGATGGGGAATTTGTGGGTTCGGAGCACTTCTCGGGGGCCGTATGCGGAAACTGCCGAACTGGGCATCTTCGGGGATGGCTTTTCCCAGGATGGCGTCCTGATTTCGGAAATGATCGATGTGGGGACAGCCATTCCCCGAATCCGCCGCTACAGCCTGCAGTGGGATCTGTTCGGAGCCGGAGAGCAGGATCGCGCGGAAGGGGAATTCACTGTTCAGGCAGGCAAGCGGGTCAACTGGGGAAAGGTTCGCTGGAAGGGCCGCCGGATGGGAGAGGGGGGGGATATTCGCATCCAGTTTCGCACGGGCAACAGTCTGGATACCCACATATACGCCAGGCGGTTGGGGCCGGGATTGATCGACGAACGGGATGCGGAAGGGAAACCCCTCGATGCCTTTTCCTGGGCCCAACTCCTCGATGGGCGGATCGAAGAGAAGGATTTGCGTTACAACGAATTGGGGATGGACCTGGGGGCGGATGGCAGGGATGGGTGGACCTACTGGTCTGCTCCCTTCAAGCTCGAGGATGGGCAGATCGACGAGAATCTCCCACAGGAGAGATGGCAGGAGCAGGGAATACCTCTACCCCTTCCCGGAGGAACGCGCTACATACAGTTCCGGATCTTCTTCGACAGCACCCGGGAGAGTGGCTGTGCACTGGATTTCGTGGAATTCGACTACGGCACGAGGCTGGTGGGAGGGGGGGTTATGGCGGAAATATATCCCACGCGAGCTGAATTGGGGCGGGAAACGACCTTTCACTATTTTCTCAGACCTTCGTTTATGAGGGGAGAACAAGATGGTTTCAATCGGATTGAGATCGATATGCCGAGCGCCGAAGCGCGGTTGGATTCATTGAAATTCGACGGTTTCCCCTGGGAGGAGATTCCGTTTGCCAATGGGGAGGATATCGTGGGAGATCCGCTTCAAGGTGTGGAGCCACAACTCCCGGAGGCGACGGAAGAAAATCCATTTCCCATCGGCCAATTCGCTCAGAGAGTGGTCGTGGATTCCGTTTCGGGGAAGCCGCGCCTCGAATTGAAGCTGCCGATGATGGGAGAGCGGCATTTCGAGGCAGAAGAGAATATCGAGATCGTCTTCAGCGACCGACTTTTCCGCGGGGCTGAGCGGTTCGAGGGGGTCGTCTGGAACGACAGCGGGGGAGACCGGCAAAAGATCATTCCTCAGTCCATCGAAGAAGGAGATGCCGTTGCGGATGTCAGCACCGATGCGGTGGGGGTAGTAGTAGAGAAAATCGGCAATATTCTCCTTGGGCCGCAGGTGCATCCCAATCCCTTCACGCCGAATGGGGATGGAATAAACGACCGCGTCAAATTTTCTCTCGAACTCTTTCTCGTCCTCGGAAAGGTGGGTGTAAGGATCGAGATTTTCGATCTCTCCGGACGGTTGGTCCACATCATCGGACCGGAAGACTACCGGGCTGGTTCGGTGGAACTGACGTGGGATGGCAGGGATGGGAATGGAGATTTATTGTCGCCGGGAATTTATCTCTATCGTCTGCGGGCAGGGGCGGAACGGGCAGATGGAGGACAGATGGGGGCCCTTTCGTTGGTATATTGAGATTATTCAGGTGGATCCCGGAATGGAGCGTATGGTCCAGATGCGGCCCATCGGCCAGAGTCAGATACGGTGTTTCAAGGCCCGGGATCTGCACGAATGCGGCATGCGAGTCTTGTGACAGGATCCTCTCTTTCTGGTCAGCGAGGATTCTCGGGGAAGAGCGGAAGAGCACCTGGTGAAGATGGGGAATAATAAGAACTGAGATTCCTCTTTTGCGTTACACCAGGCCTATAGTCATAAAGAGGTGTGCCGGAAGAGGAAACAAGCATTATCTTATTGGGTCACAAAACCAATGACCAACACACATTATGAGAGAGGTGAATGATGTCATCAGAAGAAAGAAAAGAACAGCAAACTCCTGTAGGTAAGTGGTTATCCTACCGCCCGGAGATTGAGGTACTGGATGCCACCATCCGCGATGGTGGGTTGATGAACGACCACCAATTTGACGATGAGACGGTCAAAGCGGTATACCATGCCTGTGTCGAGGCGGGAATCGACTACATGGAGGTGGGGTACAAGAACTCCAAGAAGATCTTCCCCCCTTCCGAGAATGGACCGTGGAAGTACAGCGACGAGGAGGATATCCGTCGGATCGTGGGCGATAACGACACCTCGCTGAAGCTTTCGGCGATGGCCGATGCCGAAAAGAGCGACTACAAGGAGGACATCCTCCCCAAAGAACAGAGCGTGCTGGATATGATCAGGGTGGCTACTTATATCCACCAGATTCCCCTGGCGCTGGATATGATCCAGGATGCTCATGAGAAGGGGTACGAAACCACCGTCAATTTGATGGCGGTTTCGACGGTTCAGGAAAGGGAACTCGACGAGGCGCTGGGCATGCTGGCCGAATCGCCCGTAGGGGCCATTATCGTCGTGGATAGTTTTGGAGCTCTTTACAGTGAGGAAGTGCAATCACTGGTGGAGAAATATCTGAGCTATGCAAAACCGGCCGGCAAAGAGGTGGGGATCCACACGCACAACAATCAGCAGCTGGGTTTTGCCAATACGATCGAGGCGGTGGTCAGGGGAGCCAACAAACTGGATGCCAGCATGGCGGGATTGGGCCGGGGGGCGGGGAATTGCCCGTTGGAACTGTTGATCGGATTTCTGCACAATCCGAAATTTCGGATCCGCCCGGTGCTTCAGTGCATCCAGGATCACATCGAACCGCTGCGCCAGGGGATGATTTGGGGATATGACTACAACTATATGATTACGGGTATTCTCAATCAGCACCCGCGTTCGGCCATTGCGGCCAACGAAGGCAAGGAGAGGGACCAGATCGTCAAGTTCTTCGACTCGATGATCGAGGAGGACTAGGAAAAAGAGGAAACTTTGTTTTCTCGTTGCTTGGGAGTTTGGCTCCATGGCCATGGAGCCAAACTCCAGGCGTTATCACATGGAGATCGGTGAATCTTTCTTTTCGTCTGTTCGCCGAAAAAGCCCTTATGCGCGCCGTTGAAAAAAGGGGAAGCGCTCGGTGGCCGATTCTGAAATTCTCCGCTCCGGGGAGATAGATCCCTGGGACACTCGTTTCGGTTTTTTCTGGTATAACGATCGAGAAATTTTTCACTCCACTCCGGAGGATCTCGGCCGCCAGGCCGGGGAGCTGGCTGAGGCCGGCATCAATCACATCATCACCTTCAGCTGTACTCACTTCCGCTGGTCCTTCCATCGCTACTGGGATCTGATCGACGATACCATCGCCCGAGTAGTGGAGGCCTGCCACCAACATGGCATTCGGATTACAGAACACCATTCCTGTCACCTGACCTTCAATCCACTCGATAAGGAGGGTGAGCACTTCCTGGAGCGCGTGCTCCGGGTGCGGGGATCGGCGCTGGAGTCCTGGCCCGGTCTCAGGGGTGATTGCGATGTAGATTCGGAGATTGCTGGTGTGCGGCTCTCTTCCATACGACAGATCGATGGGCGAACGGGGAAATGGGCGCGATCGGCGTATCATGGCTGGTGTCTGTGCTTCAATAATCCGGATTTTCGCCGCCTCTACTGCGCCTACCTGGAGAGGCTCTATCCACTGGGGATAGATGGAATTATGACGGATGATGTGCAGTGGTTTGGGGAGGGCCATGCCTGTGCTTGCACACACTGTCGGAGACTGTTCTCCGCACAGACTGGATACGAATTACCCGGACCAGGGGAAAAATGGGATGCGTGGCACGGAGATTACGGAGAGCCTTCATATGTCGCCTGGCTCGATTTCCGCTTCCGTTCGAACGCAGATTTCCATCGGGCGATTAAGGAACACTACGATCATCTGAAGTTGCGTCCTTTGCGACCCAACTACGTATCGACGGCGCTCAATCGGAACTGGACTTCCTACACACTGGACAATCTGCCCGATCTGGATTGGATCTTTCAGGAGTGCTGTTTTTCCACCATCATCCGCTATTCCTGGCCTCACTGGGCGGTCGAGGCGTTCCATCGTTATGCTGTGGGGCGCTGGAGAGACATTCCGTCGATGGCGATGTTCTATCCGGATAGGCCGGACAGTATGCTCTTCACCTGGGGGCTGGCGATGAGTTGGGGAGGGATGTATCTGGCTACGCCGGAAGGGCATTCGCTCAATCGGGAGGAGAAACGGCTGCGGGATTTCGAAAAACGGCACGCCCACCTGCTGCGCGCTCCGCGTCGAATCGCTCGTATCGGGTTCTACGATTCGCGTCGCAATCGGAATCTGTACGGGGATGCGGAAAGTCGAAGCCTGGCTGGTATGCGGACCTGGATGCAAGCCTGCTATCGCCGCAGCGTGCCCTGCGATCTCTTGCAGACAGAAGAGCTGGAGCGGTTGGGAGATTATCAGGTTGTGATACTGAATGAAGTTGCGCTTTTGGGGGAGGATGAACTCGACGCCTTCCATTCGTTTGTGGTCAATGGAGGGAAGTTGGTCTGGAGTGGCCCCACGGGTAGCCTGGATGAAAGAGGAGTGAAACGGGAGGAGGGTTGGCTGGCCAGGTTCTGGGATGTAGAGGAGATGAAAGGGATAGAGGATGGTGGAGAGATGGTGGTAAATCCCCTCGGAGATGGGAAGCTGGTGTTGATTCCGGGAGACTTTGGATTGGGACCTTATGAACCTGCTCATAACGCCGATCGTTGGCAGGAAGAGGAGGTTAGGGTTGAATTCCGGAAAGTCAGAGCAGATGAAAAGGGAGACTGGGAGGGGATTATTGATCTCCTGGTCGATCTTCTACCCGACGGTCGAGATCTGACGGCGGAAAATTTGCCGGATGGGGTGGTGTTGACGGTTTTCGAGGCGAAGGATGGAAGCGCACTGGTTTTGCATCTGGTAAATGCGGCCGGGACGCTGGAACCCGAACGGGAAGATCGGATAGGCCACAGCGATCTGATTCCCTTCCCGAAGCATACGGGGAAAGATATCAGACTGCGGATGAGGAAACCCCGGTTCTCAGCGGTCGAAAAAGTCCGCTATTTTGACCCGGAACAGCCGGAGCAGGAGGAGGGGATACTGTTGGAATTTGCAGATGATGGGGATTTTGTTGAAGTAATCGTAAACCCGGAGTTGATCCGGGGTTACGGTCTGATTGAAATTGGCATTCCAATACTCTCGAATGAGGAAGACCATGGTTGAAATCGATATCCCCGATTTTGGGGAATTGCGTCTGGATCATCTGGTAATGGACTACAACGGCACGCTGGCCTGCGATGGGATTCTCATCGATGGGGTCGGGGAACGCCTGGGACAACTGCGGGAGCAACTGCGGATCTATGTGATCACCGCCGATACCTTTGGCAAGGTCCGGAAGGAAATGGAGGGTTTGCCGGCGGAAGTGGTAGTGCTGCCGAAGGAAAAGCAGGATGAAGGGAAACTGGCTTTTATTGAGAATTTGGGGAAAGAGAGAACGGTGTGCATCGGCAACGGGCGCAATGACCGACTCATGCTGAGGGAGGCGGCTCTGGGGATCTCGGTAATGGAAGGAGAGGGAATTGCGTCGGTTACCTTGACCGCGGGGGATATTGTCTGTTCCGGCATCCTGGACGCCCTGGATCTGCTGCGCAATCCGCTGCGCCTGACTGCCACGCTGCGCTCGTAGACGAAAGATACGGGAGAAGGATGAATCGAGAACTGGAGAGCGTCACCCTGAGAAACGGGGAGTGCCTGGATATTGCTGATCACCGGGGCGGCAGGTCGGGTTGGGTCGGTTCTGAGACGGAATGGCGGTATCCGATCCGAGGGGAATTGAAATGAGATTCGACGGCCATATTCCGATTTCCGTACCGGGACGCAGTCGGGTGCACGATACGGTCGTCGCCGAACTGATTCTGGCGTTTGAGAGTGTGGAAGGTGCGGCTACAGCAGTGCAACGGGAGGAGAGAGAAACTGTGGGAGGGGTCTGGGCGGGGTTGGTCGGCGAGTCCGAGATCCCACGGGGTTTCATCTGGTCGGGGCAGATCGATCTGCACAACATTGACCCGGGGATGGATGTTTATGAACTGCTGGTCGATGAGGATGGGCTATTTCTGATTGGAAACAGTCCACGCGGCCTTCTTCAGGCAGTATATAGACTGCAGGAACTGGTGCGGGAAAGGGTTGAAATTGAGGAGGGGTTTCACGAGCGGGAGGTTTTCCGCATACGAAGGAGGATCTTCCATCAGCGGTTCGACGCCTGGCCTGGGGAACGGGCGGACATTCGCTATATCAGTCATCTTGGGGCAAGCCACTGTCTGTTGACCCATGACTGGCAGGGGGATCGGCGGCACATGCAGGGGCACGTGACCAGCCCCCTCTTTCCGGAGGCAGTGGATGCGGGAACGGTGCAAGAGAACCACGCAGGTCTGCGCAAACTGATCGAAGATTGTCTGGATTTCGGATTGGAACCGTGTATTTGGTTCACCGAGCTGCCCTGTCAGGGAGGCCCCTGGGTGCCGGAGGAGAGAAGGGAGCAATTCCTGACGCGTTTCCCGAACGATTTGCTGGCGGACAGTGGCACCTACCAGGGGAAGGTGCTGTGCTTCAGCCATCCTCGCGTGCAGGAGTTTTACCGGGACCTGATGGCCCGTTTTTTCGGTGAATTCCCGGAGATTTCCACCATTTTTCTTTTCGGTCTGGATGCCGACGGGGAGTTCTGCGATCCTTCTTCCTGTCCGCGGTGCCGGGGGATGAGTAAATTTGCCCAGCGGGATCGGTTAATTTACTTCCTCGTCGAGGAAGGGGAGAAGGTGCGGCCCGGTTTGCGGGTGCTGACAACCGGGTGGCAGTGGGACTGTATCGATACGGAGGAGTTCCTGCGTCGCCAGGAGGGACTGCCGGCCGCCAGCGGGTTGTTCATGGCGGCGGAGAAGGATGGGTGGCAGGCGGAACGGCAGTGTCACGATTTGCTTCGGGAAGCCCGGTCGGTCTGTCGAAGACGCGGACAGTTGTTCATCGGGTACGACGATTTCCACTGGGGAGATGATACGGTCCACAGCCTGGATGACATCCAGGATTTCCCACTGGGGATCGGGGCGAAGATGGAGCGCTGGCACCGTCTGGAGGTGGATGGGGTCTTCGATCACTGGGGGGGATTCAACCAGGATATCTCCTGCAATTCGGTTGCTTGCCGTGCATTTTTTCTCAATCCACTGGCAGATCGGGAGGCGGTTTGTCGGGAGATCGCAGAAAAGCAGTTTGGTGAAGAAGCCGGGCAATGCGCCTTCTCTGCCTGGGTAGAACTCGAACGGGCCCACGCCATCCTCTCGAATCACTGCACCTGGTCTCCCGAGCAGTGGCCCCAGTGGTATCGCTGGATGGATAAGCCTCCGCTTCCCAAGGAATTTGCCCGGGAGGAATTGGGCGGGGGAGGAGAGAAACCGAAGAAGGCCGGCCCGGTCGTATTCAATCCCGAAGAGCCGATCGGGAGGCTCGAGGGAGTGCGGGACAGCTGGGAGCGCGCTTTCCCGCACTACGCTGCGGCGATCGAGAAGATGGAAGAGGCGGTTCAACGGGCAGACGACAGCCTTCTCTTCTACGCCTTCTGGTGGAATGGGGAGAAGGAGAGCCCGAATCGCAGGGAGCACCTTTCGCGTCAGAAGATTTATCTCGAAGCGGTCGCTTTGACGGGGCGGGAGATCGGCCTACACTTCGGTTTACAGGCTCTCTTCTTGCGATTGAATGGGGATGTTGAAGCCTATCGCCAGCAGGGGGTGCAGATGCTGCAGGAGGAAGTGTCGGCCTGCAGGGAAGCGGCGGATTGCTTCGCGAGGCTGCGGGAGCAGGGGGCGGATCGCGTATCGGAGAGGGGGTGGGTAGAGGGCTATCTGGAAAAAATGGAAGCGGTGTCGGCTTATTTGAACAAAAGTTCTTTGGGCCATTTCAGTTGATGCTGGAAAATAGACGAAACAAATAATCCGTCAGGAGGAAGAAAATGAAGATTGGCGTGGTCGATATCGATACATCCCATCCGCAGAATTGGATTCCCATTGAAAGGGATCTGGGTCACCAGGTCGTGGGGATTTGGGACGGAGGCGCTGTGCATCCGTCCGAATATGTGGTGAAGTTTGCCGAGGAGCACCAGGTGCCGAAAGTGTACGGCGAGTTGGAAGAGATGGTGGCAGATGTGGATTGTGCGATCATCCACGGCTGCGACTGGGACAGCCACGTGGAAAAGGCGCGGCCGTTTGTGGAAGCGGACAAGGGGGTGCTGCTCGACAAGCCGATGGTGGGAGATATGAAGGACGTCCAACAATTGCTGGATTGGGCGGCCCAGGGGAAAAAGGTCACCGGAGGCTCCAGCCTCCGTTTTGTCGCCGAGGTGCAGGAGTATCTGGCGGAACCGGCGGATGAACGGGGAGAGGTGCACACCGCCTTTGCTGGTTGCGGCACGGACGAGTACAACTACGGAATTCACGGATATGCCCTGCTGTCGGGATTGATGGGAGCGGGGATTCGCTCGGTGCGCTATCTGGGTGCTTCGGCACAGAAGCACTTGCAGGTGGAGTGGAAGGATGGTCGGATCGGATATCTGTGCATCGGCGAAGGAGCCTGGCTGCCGTTCCATATCACCGCGGTGACCGATAAGAATGTGCGTCAGATAACCTGCGATAACGGCAAGCTCTATCGCAGCCTGTTGGAAGCGGAGCTGCCGTATCTGGCGGGAGAGCAGGAGGAAGCACCGTTGGAGATGTCGGAGTTGCTGGAACCTGAGCTGTGCGCGCTGGCGGCCCGTCAGTCCTGGCTGCGGGGAGGAGCGCAGGTCTTTCTGAGCGATCTGGAGTTGGGAGATTCCGGATACGACGGGGCGATTTTTGCGGAGGGATACCGTCGTCAGCGATACCCAAAAAGTAGCGATTGAATCCAGCGTTCTCATTGAAGCGGTTTTCTACAGGGAAAAAAACGCCTATATCAGCATCCCCTAACAAATCTTCAAATTTTCCTGGATTCAATAAGAGAAACGAGAGAGCATGGGCCGCACCGCGCGTCTGAAAACCCGATATTACCGGGCCCTCCCGATCGATGCACCGGGGTATGAGGAGGAGGTTTTCGAACTCTCCCTGGAGAAGACCGCCCTGGTGGGCATGCACTGCTGGAATATTGGCTGTCCGGATGGCCCGCCTGTGGACGTCGATTTCTGCGTCGGCATGGGCTGGCCCCAGGCGACAGAAGAAGCCGGGCGCATCATGCGCGAGATAGTTCGGCCGGCCATGGACGCAGCGCGGAGAGTGGGGATGCCGGTGTGCCACGTGGAAAGCGACTGGATGGATGGACAGTATCCGGACGTGACTTCGCGGCGACGGCGAGATCGGGAAAATTTCCCGGAGGGCAGAGTCGGAGAGATGCTGGCACGGGCGCACGGGCGGGATTATTTGGGACGGTCTCCGCTGGCGAGTATGCGTCGGGCGGAGATCGTCTCTCCTCAAGGAGAGGAACCGCTGGTGTTCTACACCGATCAGCTGGACGCGTATCTGAAGGAACGTGGCATTGAGACGTTGATCTACACGGGGTTCGCGACGGACATGTGTGTGCTCGGGGCTGATGGAGGTGCGCGTCCCATGCTGGGGCTCGGATACCGCTGTATATTGATGCGGGATGCCACTGTCGGGGTGGAGACGCCCGCAAGCTTTGAGGAGCGGCTGGCCACGCGCTACGGCACGCATCTGTTCGAGTGGCAGGTGGGATTCAGCACCACTTACCGAGATTTTTGCGAAGCGCTCGAAGGAGGTTAGGCGATGTCTCTGCGGATTTGCGACTGGAAGCACGGAAAGCGCTGGGTCTACTCGATAACCTATGATGAGGCGCTGGCCGAACTGCATCGATTTGCAGTACCTATGCACGAGGAATACGGGATTCCGGGACACGTGGAGGTAGTGGTCGGCCAGCTAGGACAGGTGCGCGAGATCGGCACGTCGAGCTACAACGGTTTCCACCACATGACCGGGGAGCAACTGCGGGAGATGCTGGAACGCGGCTGGGGAGTGGGCAACCATTCCTGGAGTCATCTGGTGATAACGGAGGAGATGATCGATCAGGAGCTGCGTCAGGCGCGAGAGGTGCTGGAGGAGGCAATAGATTCGCCGGTGCATCTCTACTGTGCGCCGGGGGACAATACCAATATGTCCGACCATGTGTTGGCCGCCTGTCGCGAACTGGGATATCTTGGGGCGATGAGCCTTACGGATGCTCTCAATCGTCCCGGAGACGAGTTGTTTTGGATCAATCGCACGGCTTTGCACGATCAGTACTACCCGCCTTTTTACAGCGAATTTGATCCCTTCCGCAACATCCGCCATGCTCGCGAGGAGGGTGGGTGGATCATCGACTACTGTCACTGCCCGCTGGAGGAGCCGGTTCATCGGAACAAAGATTGTTCCGAAAGTCAGCTGAGACGGCGTTTCGAGGCGGTGCTGGGAGAGGGAGGGGACGAGGTCTGGTGCACGGTGCCGGAAGAGGCGCTGTTTTACCATCTTTGTCGGAGACACGCGCATGTCGAAACGCTGGTGGATGCGGATGAAGAGAAGCGGTATCGCCTGAGCTTCAACGGCTTGAGTGAACGGGTGGATAGGCGGGAACTCACCGTGGAGGTGGAAGTCCCGGCCTGTTGGTGTCGTTTCCCTCGGGTCTGGATTGACGGGAGACCCCGATCTGCCGAGTTGGTGCGGCCCGGACTGCTGAGGGTCCCGGTCGAGGTGGAAGGGGAGACGGAACTGGCTTTCAGACAGAGCAGGTGATATCGGATGGATCGCTGAATGCCCTGATGTTGGCCGGTTTTTCCTCTGGAAGGGCTGCGAATATTTGGACATCAGTTCCTCAAATCGGTATGAGTGAAGGGTTAGAGGATTTCTGGGTGCATGCTGAGATCTCTTTCAGTCGCCGCTGGAGTATTTTAACCGGCATCTGATTGCTGCATATGAGGGAGGAAACGGCGTGAGTGTCGAGTTGATCCGAAAAACACATCCTCGTCTGTACCACCCTGCGGACGACCCGGAATTCTGCTTCGTTCCTCCCCGGGACGAAGTGCGCCAGCGCATTCTCGCGAATATTCTTATCGACTGTGAGCTGTTTTCCAGACGACGGCCGTGGAAGAGCATCCCCGAAGTCCCGAACAGCCGTCATCCCTTCCACCAGCTCTATATCACCTTTTACAGCAGTATGCAGGCGACGACACTGATCGAGACCTATGCCTTTGCCTGGCGAATAACCGGGGAAGAGCGCTGGTTCAGGCATGCGCGGAAGTGGCTGCTGGCCGCTTGCCAGTGGGAGCACAGTGATCGGATCGAGGAGCATTTCTACACGGCAAACAGGTACATGCACGCCTTCGCTTTTGCGCTGGACTTGATGGGTGACAGGCTTGGGGCCGAGGAAGTCGAACTGGTAATTGGTTCCCTGGCTGGGATGATGGAACGGTGGTGGCCGGAGGTAGAGGGAAACCGCTATTCTGCCGAAGGGGGCCACCACGCCGTCGTGGACAACGGCCATTTCGGAGTGGCCGCTCTCTATCTTTTAGGCAAACACTCGAAAGCATCGGAGTGGGTCGATGCGGTGATCGATCGCTTTCGAGCGGGTATCATGCCCCATGGTTGTGGTTCGGACGGGGAGCCGTTGGATGGCCCTTCCTTCTGGCCGTGGGAAAATATGTGGATGCTGCAGTTCGCCGACGCGTTGAGGAATGCGACCGGAATCGACCTATATGCGGAATTTCCTCGACGGCTCTCCCTGCCGATGCGATGGTTCCGTTACCACCTGGTCGGGACGGAGTCGGCGTTGGGAGGGGGGGCGCGGCCGGTCTGGGCTCCGACCCTGCTGCGACTGAGTCAGGAGAGCGGGGATAGGGAACTGCGTGGAGTGGCATTGGGAGACGAAGACCTGGGGCGGATTTATCATTTTAAAGCAGGGGTGAAAAATTCTTCCGCCGAGTGTATGATCGCGTATGGTCCTTCCGCCTATCTGTATTTAGATCCGGATTTCGGGAAGGGTCGGAGTATACGACAGTTACCTCTTTCCAAAAAGTTCACCAGCCGCAGTGGGAAGAGCGGAATCCTGCGCAGCGGCTGGGCATCCCGTTCTCTGGTAGTCGAGACTACCGGTTACAACGGTGGAGTCGCTTCGGGTTTCAGCGATTTGCAGGTTTGCTGGGACGGACATTCCCTGCTGCGCGCGATTCCCTGTGAAGAAGCGCAGCCGCTGGCCTGCGGAAGTTTGCCGTGCGTTGGGGGACAAAACGAGGTCTTGGCTCTGGTGAAGGAATTGAAACGGGATCTCCAGGGGGAAAGACTGCGAGTTGAGTCGCCGCGAGTGGAGCACGAATACTGGCTTCTTCATGGGAAAGCCCCTTTGCTGCTCGTAGCCCTACGGCGCAAGAAGAGGGGGATGGTGCCGAAGAGAGGGTTCGTTCGTCTGGATGGGCGGGATTACCTCCAGTTTCCGCGAGAGCCGTATTTCGATTCGAGCGCGGGGGAACTGCGCATGCGGGTGCGGCTGCGGGAAGAGGTAGACGACAAAAGGAACCGGATTCTGTGGAATACCGGTATTGGGGTGCCCGGGTCGATGGGGACGCAGATCAACAATTTCTCCCTGGGTTTCTTCGGCGGGAAAGGATTGGTTTTTGCAGTGCAGAGTCAACGATACACCCGGGTAGAGGTGCGAATTCCACTGAAGGAAGGGAAGGTGAAGCCGGGGGTATGGCACGAAATAGCCGCTGTCTGGGGTGGATTCAACGATCCCCGTAGGAAGCCGTTTATCGAGGTGGAGTTGGATAGAGTCAGGTGGCGTTGCGACGACCAGGCGCTTTTCGGAGAGCTGGAAAAGGATTCCCAGAATTTGCGTTCGCGTACCGAGCCCCGCACGTTTTTCATTTATCCGAATACTGTATTGAGTTTCGGGGCAGCCGTGCAGATCCCGGGAACGGGAACCAGGTGCGACATTGCCGCGATTAGATTGGAATGTCCGGGGAAACAGGTTCTCGAACCGGATTTTGATGCGGGTTCGGTTGATGAGACGGGAAGTGGGGCCCTGGTGTGGAAATTGAACCCGGTGGACCTGAGGGGGGTGCGACCGGGAAAAGTGAGATTGGGGGCCGGGAGGCAGGTGGTAGAGGTGGCGGCCGTTTATCCGAGTGGACTGCGATTTTCTGCAGAAGATGTGCCTTTCGCTCCATCGGGGTTGGCAGCCGGTAGCCTGGTGAACCTGGGAGCGGACCCGGACCGATCAGGGACGCGGGTATTGGCCGATGCCGGGGAGGAGAGTTGTGTGGTTCTGGCATTTGTACCGAGGAGTGCCGGATTAAAGGTCACCCGCAGGACCGGGGGTTTTTGTTTGCAGACGAAGACCGGAAATTTCGAATTCGATATTGAGCCGGAGGGGAAGGGGATCTTAACCCGGCGTTGATGGCATTTAAAAAGGGGAATATCAGATGACAGAAAAGAGAGAAAGAGCAAAGTACGGGGCGGAATCCCTGAAAGATGCCGTGGGGGAATTGCCCAATCCGTTTCCCCGCACCATCGGACCGAATGCGATGAAATATCTGCAGGAGGTGGTGGAGAGCGGTCTGAGCAGCGACATGATGAGTCGGTTTGAGCGCGCCTTCGCCGAAGTACACGGGGTGGCGCACT
>Ga0233431_1000472_pt1 | contig 88130 bp, 69 predicted proteins | sample SI_118_April2016_FD_179867 | JGI IMG/M metagenome (GOLD analysis project Ga0233431, IMG submission 179867) | Seawater microbial communities from Saanich Inlet, British Columbia, Canada - SI_118_April2016_200_MG | ecosystem: Environmental > Aquatic > Marine > Inlet | place: Canada: British... | reverse complement strand
TACCTGCAGTCGACCTTTGGGCAAGTCAATGATTTATTCGTAGAGGCCATCGAAACGCAGCGATATTTCGACTTTCCCAAATTGAATGACTATACATATTTTTCACAAATCAATTAGGATTGCTGTACAGCAGGGGAACCTGCCTGGCAAATCACCCAGCGATCTGCGCACAGCCTACCACCAAATGAATCTCGACTACACCGCCGGAGACCTGCGCTTCGGCCTGCGCGGTGAGGGGTTTGCCGCCAGTCGATCGGGTCGCGATTACGGCCATCTCGCCCAGCGTTTTGTCCACTACCGCCGAGGGCGCCTGCAGCTCGAAGCCGGGCACTTCTACGCCATTTTGGGCAGCGGCCTGCTTCTGCACGCCTACGAACTGCCCGGAGTCGTCACCCAGGAGAGGGGATCGCGCCGCCGCTACCAGCTCACCCGCGACCTGGACGGATTTCACCTGCGCTACCGCTGGTCACAGGTCGATCTCCGGCTCTTTCAAGGCACTCCGGTCGACAGCGGCCTGCCCCCCGGCCTCGAGGGAGTTGATCGCCGCGAAGGCACTATCCGGGGAGGAGGTCTCCTCCTCCGTCCCCTGGACCTGACCGAAGTGGGAATCGGTGCAATGCATGCCCAAAGAGGGGGCGAGGAGGAATTGGATATCACCACTCACATCCGCCTGCGTCTGAGGCCCGGTGCGGCCTACGCCGAGATCTACGGCGAATACGCCCAGCGCGACGCCACCCTCGATCGCTGGTTCTCCCTGGATCGAGAACTGCCGCGCGCCCTCTACCTGTCCACGACCGCTACCTGGGGCCCTTGGGGCATGAGCCTGGAGTACAAAGATTACCGGGACTTTCTCATCGTCGATGTCAACAATCCCCCTCCCCTGATCAGGGAGCACGACGCCTTTCTACTCAATCGCCTCACCCACGATCTGCTCCCCGACGACGAAACGGGGAGTCAGCTCGAGCTGACTCGCAGCTTCCCTGGGGGCCAAACCCTCATCGCCAATCTTACCGACGCCACCCGCCGCCAGCTGCGGGGAAATGACGATGACGAAAAGCTGCGGGAACTCTTTCTCCAGTTCGACTCCCCCCTGGGAGAATCCCTTTACGCCCGTTTTTTCGTCGACCGGACCCGCAGTCAGATCCCGCGCAAGGATGAGCGTCACTTCACTCTCGGCTCCGGCCTTGACTGGCAGGTCGGATCGTCCTACGCCCTGAATGCAGATCTACAATTCCAGGATGTAGACCGCCGTTTCGGGGATCTGGAATTTCCCTTCACCAATCTCTATTTAAATCTGGGAATGAGCAGAGGAGAGGGTGGTTCCCTCTCCCTCCTTCTGCAGCGCTCCACCGACAACCTGGAGACCGGGGCGTCTCCGAGCGGGAAGACCCTCTGGTGGGGAGTAAATGCCGGCTGGGAAGTGCACTACGGACACCGACTGGACCTCTTTGCGGGCAAGCGACGCTCCGGGCTGGCCTGCTCCGCCGGCACCTGCCATGAAGTCCTCGGTTTCGAAGGGATCGAGATTCGCCTGCTCGACCAGTGGTTTTAGCGGATCAGTAATAGCTTGTGAGTGCGAATGCCCTCGTGAGTTTTCAGTCGTAGCAGGTACACACCCGAGGCCACTGGACGCCCGTATCTGTCTCTGCTGTCCCATCTGACAGTTTGTTCGCCTGCCCGTAGCGGCCTGCTCAGCAGCTCGCACACCTCTCGCCCGCCGCTGTCGTATACCTTAAGAGAAGCCATTCCTCCCTCCATCAGGCCAAAGCGTACGTTCGTGCCGGAGTTGAACGGATTGGGAAAATTGGCTCCCAAAAAAAATCGTGCTGGTAGCCCGGCTTCTTCCCAGATGCCGGTCGCATTGGGGGGGACTTCTTCCTCCTGCTCCTCTTCTTCCCGTGCTGCAGCTTCCTCTTCTTCCCGCGCTGCGGCTTCCGCCTCTTCCCGCGCTGCGGCTTCCGCCTCTTCCCGCTCTGCTGCCAGCTCGGTCAGCGACTCTTCAATTGCCGCTCTGATGGCCGATTCCTCGAGCCGATTCCCGAGACGCCCGGAGGAGCGATAGCGAAGCACTCCCTGGTGATCGATTACCGCATAATTGTCCTGTGCGTAGCCGAATGTTCTGCCCACCCCGCTTCCCTCCAGCAGCAACGGGTAGGTTGTGTCCGTCCGCTGTTTGAAAAGCGCCTCCACCTGACTTGGAGTTCCGTCCCACACATCGATCCCGATGGTGGCGAAATCCTCGCCCTGAAAATCCTGCCAGATCTGTTCAATACTCGCGGCCCCCGCGATACAGAAAGGTCAGCTGTACCCTAAGAAGTTGATGAAGACCACCCTGCCGCTGAAGTCGCTCAGCGCCATCTCCCCCCCTCCCAGCCGTTCGAGGGTGAAATCGGTAACGACGTCGCCGACCTCAGGGACCTGGGCCTGTGTTCCTCCCGGAAGCGCCAGCCCCGCCAGTAGAACGAAAACGAGTACCATCGGGCAATAGAATATCTTCATCCTCCTTCTCCTCCTTCTCGCCCGGATGCATCGGCACCGAGCAATTCGTCCAGTTTTTCCCGCAGTTTTTTCTCGTCACCAGGCCTGTAGCCCTGATGTTTGAACACCAGCTCCCCCGTAGAGGAGATGATCAGAGTCGACGGAACGGCAATCAGCTGAAACTGCTTCATCACCTCATTGGTCTCGTCGAGGAGCACCGGCAGCTTCAGTCCGTAGCGTTGGAGAAAAGGCCGAATTTTGGACAGGTTGCGCGGCCCGTCGATATTGATGGTGATCACCCGCACCCCCTTCTCCCGGTACTGTTCGCCGATCTCCTGCAGCTTGGGCAATCCCTTGATACACGGCTTGCACCAGGTCGCCCAGAAATCGAAGATGATCGGCCCCTTACCCAATTCCTTCTCCAGCGAAAATATTTTCCCATCCAGATCCGGAAGAACCAGCCGTATTCTCTTCTCCGCGGACAACTCTCCGCTCCAGAACAATATGAAACAGGCGAAAAATAAGGGGAATCTCTTAATTGGCATGCGCATACGACCTATTTATTGAATCCAAAGCAGCTAAAGAGGATTCGGGAAATGTCGATAGAGGCTGTTCGGCCGGTGTGAGGAATCTCCTCACTGACGGTGCTGAATCCAATCGCGGACGGAAAAAAACCGGGTTTCTCCTATCCGGGTTTCTCCTATATTATATCACCAATCCTACTAAAAACAAATTCCAGGACAGCAACCGCGATAACCTGTCGAATCCCACCGGCGAGAGAGGCTCTCTCAAATCGGAGCTCACGGCGCTAGTTCACTCATCGCAAAAAAAAGGATCGGCTCAAGCGAGCCGACCCATCCCATCTCCCATCTATCGATTCTCGCTACCGATCCTTGTTGAGCGATTTCAACCGCTTGGCTATCTTTTTCCCTCGCTCCTTTCCTTGTTGAACTGCTTCGACCACTTGGCTATCTGTTTCCCCCGCTCCTTCACCGCCATCCGCTCCTTGTAATCCTGCCGCGCCGCCAAATGTTGCAGTTCCCGCTGCAGTTTCAGATAGCTTTCGAACCGCTTCGGATCGAGCGTTCCATCACTCAACCCCCGCTGCACCGCACACCCGGGCTCTCCGCTGTGACCGCAGTCCCGAAAACGGCATTCCCCCGCCAGCGCCTCGACATCCTCAAAGGTCTCCTTGAGCCCCTCTTCATCCGTCCACAGTTGCAGTTCGCGCATGCCCGGATTGTCGATCAGCACCCCTCCCCCGGGCATCGGCACCAGTTCCCGGTGCGTGGTCGTATGCCGCCCCCTTTGGTCGTCGGCCCGCACAGCCCCCACGGCCAGCACCTCCCGACCCAGCAGGCTGTTGATAAGCGTCGATTTGCCTACACCCGAGGAACCGAGGAGAGCGACGGTCTGTCCCTGCCCCAGATATTGGAAGAGCGGTTCCAACCCCTCTTTCTCGGTCGCGCTGATAGGATGCACGGGCACGCCGAAGGCGATTCCCTCCACCTCGGCCACCCTCACCTCCAGTTCGTCGCACAGATCCGCCTTGTTGAGCACCACTACCGGGCTGGCTCCGCTGTCCCATGCCAGGACCAGATAGCGCTCCAGACGCCGCAAATTGAAATCGCGGTCCAGACCAGCCACCAGAAAAACCGTATCCACGTTGGCCGCCACCACCTGCTCTTCCGTGCGCACGCTTGCCTCCTTGCGCGAAAAACAGCTCTTACGAGGGAGAACGGCCTGCACCATCCCCTTCCCCTCCTCCAGATTGGGCTGCACCGCCACCCAGTCTCCCACCGCCGGCAGCTCGCTGCGCGACGTCGCCTCGTGCTTCATACGGCCGGTCAACTCGGCGGTCAACTCCCCCTCTTTCGCGTAAATCTGATAGGTGGCGCTGTGGGTCCGCGCCACTCTTGCCGGAATCAGGCCCTGCTCTGCAAACGGCGCAAACTCTTCCTCCAAGGCGGCATTCCATCCAATCGTTGCTAAATCCAATTCCTCTTCTCCAAAGCCAAAATTTCTTTACTAACTCTCAGGAAAACCCAACGCCTGTCTGGCGTGGCATTATCTTTCAATAAACACATTTGGGGATGCACTCTGGGGTCCAGCGAAGGGTATAAAGAAGGGAGAGCAGGCAAATTAAGCCCGCTCTCCCGCAATAAAGCAAACAACTGTTGAATTTAATCAGGAGTAACTGCTCAGCGCTCCGAGCAGGAGCAGCAGAAACGTCTCCCCTATGAAAAACCCCAGCAGAAAGACCTTTGCCAATCTAAAGGAACTTTCTGACTGGCCGGAACCCACATCAAAACTAAGGGCCATGGCAAAATGTCCAACGCTTATCCAGGGGCCTCTGTGGGGCAGAGGATAAATTAATTATAGCGAGATTTCCCATTTTGTCAAACGAGAAAATCTCCCTCGAAAGGAATATCCCCTCCTCTTGTCCCTCATCTCTTGGTGCCGTAATATACATCTTTCAGATCTTCTTTCCCTGCCCACACTTATCTGGAATAGTTTCCTATGAAAGTTCTCATCACCGGTGCCCGGGGTACCATCGGCAGCAAACTGGTTCCAGCTCTGGAAAACGACTGCGATCTGCGGCTGCTTAGTCGAACGCATATCCCTGGCGATCCCCGTTGGCTCCAGGTCGATCTGAGCGATTTTCGCCAAATACGGGAAGCGCTCGAAGATATCGAGATGGTGATCCACCTGGCCATCGCCAGCGGTCGCCAAGGAGACTACGAGGGCGAAGAGTTCAACTCGGAACGCTTCGACACCAACGTAAAAGGCACCTACCATCTCTTCCAGGCCGCCCGCCAGGCCGGCGTGCGCCGGGTGATCTACACCAGCAGCCTCACTGTCGTCTGGGGCTATCCGTATCCCGAAAAAGTGGCCGGAGACGCCCCCGCCCGCCCGGTTGGCACCTACGCCCTTACCAAACAGCTGGGGGAACAGATCGCCGCTTATTTCGCCGAAGTCTACCGCTTGCCGAGCCTCACCATGCGCATACCCGCACCGATAGATATCGACGATCCCCAAAGTCGCGAACGGCCCATCCTGCCGCAGTGGATCGCCTTTCCCGATCTCATCCAGGCGTACCAGCTCGCCCTGAAAGCCCCCGATATCGACCGGCAAATTATTACTATCGTCGGCGAGAGCAGCAAGCGGCGCTGGGATCTGTCGCTGGCCGAAAGCCTCCTGGGATATCAACCCCAATATCGCCTGGAGGAAATGGGCTACACCCTGCGCCAGGAACCCGATTCCTACGAGGGTCAGGGCGTCGTCTGGGGCCCCTGAGCCTTCTCTTTTCCCGGAGAAACAGTGTGTCCGCCAGAGATCAGATGACCAAGAGGGAACGCGTCGAAGCAACTCTCATGCTCCAGGAGACCGACCGGGTGCCGGTCTACGACATCCTGATCAACGACGACGCCATCGAGCACTTTTCCGGCAGGCGCCCCCCGGTCGGCGAAGAAGGCCTGAAGCTCCGTCTACAGGCAACTGCTCGCTGCCTGGACATGACCCGCATGGTCGGCGTCGCCCCCCAGCCTCCGGGAGAATCGACCGACGCCGACGGCTTCGTCCGCCACCGGGACGATCACTGGATAGGCGGGGGCATCCGCCGGCGACCGTTCAGCGACGAAGAAGGGGCGAAGAGCTGGCTCGCCAAGGCGCTCCGTGGCCTGAGCGTTCCCTTGGACCTGAAGGGACACGCCGAAGCGTTCCGCGCCGACTTCGAAAAGTGCCGTGCCTACCTGGGCGACGACACCGTCGTCCTCCACGAATACGGCCCCGGCCTCGATTGGGTCCGCTATTCCCTCGGCCTGGAACTCTTCTCCTACCTCTCGGTGGACGCTCCCGAGATGATCGCCGAATACATCGAGCTGTACACCCAGCGCGAAATTCAGAAAATCCACGCCACTGCAGATCGGGCTCTCTCCCCCTGCGCCCTCACCTATGGCGACATCGCCTACAAGGGAGCGTTGATGCACGCTCCCAAATGGCTGCGCCGCGAATTCCTTCCCTCGCTGAAGCGGATCGACGACGCCCTCCACGAGCACGACGTCAAATGCCTCTTTCACTCGGATGGCGACATCACGGAAATCATCCCCGATCTGATCGCAGCCGGCGTCGACGGTCTCAACCCGATCGAGGTGGTCGCCGGGATGGATCTGTCCCGGGTCGCCGAGCAATACGGCGATCGCCTCTTCCTCACCGGTGGTATCGACATAAGTCAGCTGATGGCCAACGGCACCCCCGACCAGGTGCGTCAGGTCTGTCGCCGGGCGATCGACGACGCCAGCCCCGGCTACTTCATCGGCTCCACCACCGAACTCGACAACGGCTCCAGGCTCGAAAACATCCTGGCCATGCTGGAAACCGCCTGGGCCTATCGGAAATCCTGATCTCTGGGGAAATCCGCAAAACTCAGAAACCCGGCCTAAACTGCGGGTCTCTGCAGATCTCGTGACGAACGACACAACGCTTGCCCGCCTATTCCATCTCCGCTATCTTGAGCGGCATCTTGCCACAGCCGCATACCAGAGGAGCCCATCATGAAGCTGAAAATCACCGATGTCGAAGTCATCCCGATCTACCCTCGCCTGGCCAGCCGCTACGAAAGCCGCAAGGTCGATCTGTACGGAATCGACGCGCGCACCGTTTTCAAGGTCCACACTGACGCCGGTCTGATCGGCTACGGCGATCAGCGGGTCCGCCCCTGGGGTCAGCCCGAGCCGGACTGTGCCAAACACCTCATCGGCCGCAGCCCCTTCGATTTCCTGAACAACAGCCTCTCCCTCGGCGCCGGTCTCAACGTCGCCCTCTACGATGTCATGGGAAAATTCCTGGAACTCCCGGTCCACAAGCTCCTCGGTCAAAAAATGCGCAACGCCGTCACCGTCGCCGCCTGGACCCGTCCCGCTTCTCCGGAACAGTTCCGCGATGAAATCAGCCGCGCCGTCGAGCAGGGATACACCACCTTCAAAATGCACACCTGCGACTACCACGACGTTTTCGAGCAGACTCGCCTGGCCGAGGAGGTCGCCCCTCCGGGCTTCACCATCCACTTCGACTTCAACCACAACCGCAGCCTGGGCACCGTCCTCCCGATCGTCAAAGAGCTGGAAAACCACCCGATCGTCGGCTACGTCGAAGACCCGATCGTCAAGAACGACCTAGACGGCTGGCAGCGCCTGCGGCAGCAGAGCAATATCCCGATCATCATGCACGGCACTCCCCTGGGCGGCATCCAGGAGATCATGCTCGGCATGGCCGACCTCTACATGATCGGCGGCTCCATCGGCGATACCATGGCCATCGGCACGGCCATGGCAAAGGCCAATGTGCAGACGATCCTCCAGTTCGAGGGAGGCACCCTGGGCAAGGCGATGGCCATGCACATGGCCGCCGTGCTGCCCACCCACACCGCCCATTCGATCAATCTGGACGACCAGTACGAGGAGGATATCACCACCGAGCGCATCCCGGTGGTCGATGGTTGCTCTCCGGTTCCCGACGGCATCGGTCTCGGTTTCGAAGTGGACGAAGATGCCCTGGCTCGGATCGCCTCTCAGAAACTCGTCGAACGCCCCACGCACGTCGGCGTCCTGTACATGCCGAGCGGCCACGTCTACTACGGCAAATCCTACATCTCCCCAAGTTCCCTGATCGGTCGCCAGGAGGGAGCCGTGCGCGGCTTCCGCTCCGAATTGTGGGAGGATGACGGCTCCGCCGAATTCAAAAAGGTCTACGACAAGGTCCAGAGCGAAGGCACCTTCCGCGCCGAATAAACCTCTTTATAGAGAGACGAAAAGATCCCGAATCGCGATATGACGCCCCGCCAACGCCTGTTTGCCGCCTTAGAGGGCAGCCCGACCGATCGCACTCCGGTCTGGCTGCTCTTCCCCTACAACCCGACAGGCTACTACGTCGACGTGCGCACTCACCCGCGCTACTGTCCCCTGTTCGAGCGCTCCCTGGAGTGCGCCGTCACCCTGAACAGGCGCAACTTCCGCGTCCCCCTCCACACCCCTGAAGTCGCCCAACGCCGCGAGGAGTTCCGGGAAGGCGACCTCGAGCTGATCCGCCAGCACGTCGAATACCAGGGCCACAGCATCTTCTCGCAAACCTGTGTCGCCGATTCTTTCAAAAACCACAGACTCCTGAACAGTCCCGAAGATCTGGAATTCTTCTGCTCCCTCCCGGTCGAGACCAATCCGGACAGAATTCAGGCTACCCTCGACAATCTGCTCCCCGAATATCTCCGTGAAAAAGAGGCGTTTCCTCCTCACTACGGCGCCATGATGCTCGACCTGGGAGAACCAATCGGCCCTCTCTACGGTTCATCCAACTTGGAGGAGTATGCCATCTGGTCCCTGACCCACGACGACATGATCGTCGCCTGGCTCCAACGGGTGCTGGAGCGCTGTCGCCTCATCTACCGCTACTGCCTGGAGCGCGACCTGGCCGATGTCTACTTCATGGTCGGCAGCGAGTTGGCCTCTCCCCCTCTGGTCAGCCGGAGCACCTTCCAGCGCTGGATAGTCCCCTTCGCCCGCGATCTGATCGACCTGGTCCACAGCTACGGCAAAAAGGTCATCCAGCACTACCACGGCCAGATAGCCGAGATCCTCCCCGATTTCCTCGACATGCAGCCGGACGGACTCCACACCATCGAGGCACCACCCACCGGCGACTGTACCATGCCCCAGGCGTACGAAGTCGTCGGCGACCGAATCACCCTGATCGGCAACGTCCAGTACGACGAATTCCGCTCCGCCACTACCGAGCAGATGGCTGCCTCCGTGACCGACCTGCTGGAAGAATGCCGCGACCGGCGCTTCATCCTCTCCCCCACGGCCGGCCCTTTCGATCCCGATCCGCCCGAGTCCATTATCCGCAACTATCGCGTCTTCCTGGAGACCGCCTGGGAATACGGAAACGAATTCTGATGTCGGCCCGCAGGCTCCCCCTCGATCGCAGCACTCTCTGCGGTTTTCTCGCCATTCTCCTGTGGAGTACAACCATCGCTCTGGCCCGCAGCCTGAGCGAACAACTCGGCCCCCTCACCTCGGGAGCGACTGTGTATCTGGTCGGCGGCGTGCTCTGCCTGCTCCATCTCCGGAGATCTATCCAACCCCTAATAGCGCTGCGCCGGCTACCCCGCCTCTACCTGATCGGTTGCGGCGCTCTCTTCGTTCTCTACATGTTTGCCCTCTTCGAGGCGATCGGGCTGGCCGCCGACCGCAGCCAGGTGCTCGAAGTAGGCATGGTCAACTACCTCTGGCCCTCCCTCACCATCCTCTTTTCGCTCCTCCTGCTGGGCAAGAAGGGAAGCTGGCTCCTGATCCCCGGCTCCCTGCTGGCCCTTCTAGGCGTCTTCCTGGTCCTGACCCAGGAGACCGCGATCTCCTGGACCTCCTTCGCGCATAACGTCGCCGGCAATCCCCTCGCCTACGGCCTGGCCCTGACCGCCGCCCTTTCCTGGGGACTCTATTCGAATCTGACGCGCCGCTGGGCCGGTTCCGACGACACCGATGGAGGTTCCTCCAGCAGCGGTGGGGTGGCCTTCTTCATGCTCGCCACCGGCGCCGTCCTCCTGCTCCTGCGCCTGTTCAGCGCGGAAATCAGCGTCTGGAACCCGCGCGCCATCGCCGAAGTCCTCTTCCTGGGGCTGGCCACTTCCCTCGCCTACGTCTGCTGGGACGTGGCCATGCGCCGGGGGGACATCGTCCTGGTGGGTGCCGCCTCCTACTTCACCCCTTTCTTGTCGACATTGACCAGCTGTCTCTACCTTCAGATCGCCACCGGCCCCGGGTTGTGGCTCGGATGTTTCGCCATCATCGTCGGCTCTCTTTTGAGCTGGCGATCCGTCACCGATGCAAGGGAATCTCCCACACCGGAGAATCGCCGGCCTTATGACTGATCGATTACCCAGGGGGCACAGACGAATTCCCACTCTTCTGCTGGCGTTTGCCCATGCCGGCCTGTTCGCAGCCCAATTCGGCTGTTCGTCCGGAGCTTCCGCCTCCTGGTCCCTGGTGAAGAAAGCGATTCGCCTGCGCAATCCGTCCGTCGCGCAGCTCTCCACTGAAGATCTGGCCGCCTGGCTGGCAAAACCGGATACCACTCGCCCCCTTCTCCTGGACATCCGCGACCCGGCGGAATTCGAAGTCAGCCACCTGCAGGACGCCCGCCTCGCTCCCGACCTCAACAGCGCCCTCGCCCACCTCGCCGACGCCCCCCCCGACACTCCGATCGTCGCCTACTGCTCAGTCGGCTACCGCTCATCGGATCTGGCCGAACAGCTTCAGAAAGACGGCTTCACCCGGGTTTACAACCTGGAGGGATCGATCTTCCAGTGGGTAAACGAAGGGCGTCCCATTTATCGAGAGGGTGAGGTAGTGGACGAGGTACATCCGTATGGAGGGCTGTGGAAACAGCTTCTGAAACCCAAATCGAAATCCAAAAAAAAACGCTGACAATCCGATGCCCACTATCGACGACTTCCGCACCGCCCTGGCCTCCCATCCCCCTCGCCTGGCAACCAGAACCGAAAAAACTCCGGCCGCCGTCGCCATCATCTTCCACGACCGTGCCGATGAGTCGCATCTGCTCTTCATCGAACGCACCCGCCAGGAGGGCGACCCCTGGTCTGGCCACATCGCCTTTCCCGGAGGACGCCTGGAAGAGGAGGACGCCGACCTCCGCGCCGCCGCCGAGCGCGAAACAATGGAAGAAGTCGGCCTGTGCCTGGATGCGGCCGAGTATCTGGGCCGCCTGGACGACCTGACCGGCTCCACTCTCCCCGTCCAGGTAGCGGGATTCGCCTACTGCGTCGAGGAATTCGCAGCACTCGCTCCAAACGGCGAAGTCCAGGAGGCGTTCTGGGTGCCGATCGGACATCTCCTCGATCCCGAGCGACACCTGGAAAAGCAGTTCCCCTTCAGGGGACTCGAAAACCGAATCCTGCCGGCCATCGATATCCTCGGACCGGACCGCCCCGTGCTCTGGGGTATCACTTACAGGTTTGTCTCCCAGCTGTTCGCACTGGCCGGCTATCCTCTGCCTGGAGCGGGGGGGGAATTGTAACCTCTATACTTGCTATCACTTAACCAGACTGACAGCACCCATCAAATCTTCTTTTCAACGGCTTTCTTTCATTTCCGACGACAGAAAGGACGGTTACCATGGCCAACGCCCAAAACCCTCTTCCCAACATCATTTATTGAGCACGGCGTCCCCTGTCCGACACCCAAAAACGTCTCGGGAGTCGACTATCCAATCCTGTGGCAGGTGTAGAGAACTGAAAAAGGGGACGAATTGAGTTTAATTCGCCCCCTTTTCTCTCGGCAAAGCCCCACAAAGCGTCAGGCGTTTTAACCGGATTTCACAATATCGTTCACTGCTTCAATTTTTGGTCGGACTTCTTCACGACCAGTCGAAAACCGTGCCCCCAAGTAACATCGGATCATCTCGCAGTCTATCGTATACCTCGACTGCATCCTCTATCGGGACGACATCCTTTATCAGAACGGGGAGATCCAGCTTTCCCTTCGCCGCCCATACAGTCACCTGCTCCAGCGTCGGCTGATCGAAGTGCGTCGACTGGAAAAACGAGAGGCGCAAGACAGAGGCCCACAGGAAGTGGTAGTCGACGCGGAATCGCCCCGCCACCAGCGCCACGCGTGCAAAGCGATCCAGTAGCCGATTTTCCGGCTCCATGACCGAATCGAGAGGAATTCCGGCACACTCCAGCAGCACCGAATAGGGACCATTCTCCCGCAGCGCATCTGCTTCTCCCTCCGGATCGAAGACGGCATCTGCCCCCATCTCGACACCGAGTTCCCGTCTGTGCTCCGTGCGCGCAGCGAGCGTCACCCGCGCCCCCATATTCCCTGCCGCCTGCATCGCCATGAGCCCTATACCTCCGGAACCGGTTACGAGCACCTCATCTCCCTCTTCGACGCCGACCCGCGCGGCGTTGAAGTGCGACACCCCAGCGATGCCCAGCATGGTGGCGGCCGGAAGGTCGAGTTCCGGTGGCACTCTGACGATCAGGTCGCTCTCCTTTGCCGCGTGGTATTCCACGTGGCCAGGTGAAGTCCCGGTATAGACCACGTCCCCCAGATCGAACACCGTTACTCCATCCCCTTTTTCCACCACTTCGGAAACATTCAGATATCCGATGCGATTGGGCCATTTCTGCCCCCCGTACGCACCTCCGGTCAGGAAACTCCGCTCGGTGCCATTGCTGAGACCGGAGAAAAGAGTCTTCAGCAAAACCTCGTCTTCACCGCACTCCGGCTTCGGTTCGTCGATGAGCTCCGTAATTCCCTTAGCCGTAAACATGACGCCTTTCATGAACTCTCCTCCGGTATTGCGAAAATTATTACAGTCGGTTCCATTTGCTAAGAGTTCTCCATCCTCAGTAACACACCGTCAAAAAGATCGATGATGCGACCTTTTCGCTACTCCTCCGCATCTCCACTTCGCGTCGAACGCCCATCGATGATCGCCCCGAAGAACAGCGCATTGGCGAACAGCTTGTTGGTCCCGTACCAGAAAGCCCGGAAGTTCACCCGATCCATTATCGTAATCACCCTTCCCCTGCCGGCACTACCCACCGATATCGCCGCGGAACCGGCCAGCGCCTCTTCGTTTTTCTGCGAAACGTAGCCGCTCAGCAGCGGCTCCTCGGCATACTGCAGCGGCACCGCATACGGGCTCTCCGCCAGTTCGGCAAAGATCGTCCCCCGCCTGAACACGCTGATGGTCGTATCCCGATACCCGTATCCCAGAGGATGGGTGCGATCGAGATGAGCTTCGAAGATCGCTCCCCCGATCACCCGTGCCCCCCGATCCCGGGCCAGATCGGCGTACGCCCTGCGCACGCGCACACTGTCATCTTCCGCCTTCTTGAATTTTCCCGCGACGAGGGAATCCTCCACTGCCCACTTTGCCCCCCGCCCCATCGCCACCAGCGTTCCGCCCCCTTCCAACCAGCGCTTCAATCCTCTCTTCCCACTGCCACTGATTCCTCCATACCCTCCCTCCACCATCACCACTGCGGTGTATCGCTCCAGATCGACGCGACCGAGCTGTTCCCCCTCCACCATGCTCAGATCCATGTCGTAGCGCTGATCCAGCAAATGCCAGACCTCCCCCGCATCGTAAGACGAAACTCCATCCCCCACCACCATCAGCACCTCCGGCTTTTTCAGCATGGCAAAGCGCGGGCTCCCCAGATCGATGCCATCGGCACTCAACCCGCTGCGCAGGGCGAACACCTCCATACCATCCTCGGCGACAATGAGCCCCATCAGCGAATCGATATCTGCCGGCTTCTCCTGTATCCCCATCGGCACCATGATTGTCCCATAGTCAAACTCCTTTTTCCCCTCCTCCGTCTCCGCCTGAAAAGGCCGGGTCGCCACCTTAGCCTTCACCTCTTCTCTCAGCAGCCGATTGAGCGCGCGCGGCGCGTAGTACCCCTTCCACTCGAAGAGATAGGCGTACGGCCGATCTCCACCGATCAGCCTACCCTGCGGAAATTCCGGCCGTTCCACGGGCGCCCCCATCGTCCGACTTCGCGGCAGAGATCTCAATTCCGCGTGCGGCAGCCCAAACGCCAGCGGCATCGTCCAGGTGGAGACGTCGTAGAACAAACTGTCCTGGAAACTCGTCCGCGTTTCAAAAAGAGCGGTGAGAAGGCGATATTGCGGCTGTCGCACCGGGACGATATAAGCCCATTCCCGCTTGAACTCCTGATCCCCAATCTCCAGATCTCGCGCCAGTTCGCGCACGTCGATCTGGTGGGCGCGCAACAACTCCAGAAAATGGAAAGTGCGCGCCGGATCGTCTGGCGAGCCAAAGACGTAAGCCTTCGTCTTTTCCCGCTGCGCCTCCTCCAGCGCCGAAACGTAAAAATCTCGCTGATGCGCCAATAATTCCGGACGCAGCGTATGGGCTGCCTCCAGCGTCGAAAACGAAGCGGTCACCTGGTTGCGCACCGCGAACGGAAAGTCGAAGTCGCCGTGCACGCTCTCCTTGACGAAGCCCCGGGTGCTCGCCTGTTCAAAGAGAATGCCGACCGATCCGTTGAGATCCGGATAGGTAGATCCCTTACCGGCATAGAAGTCGTCAAAGCTCTCCCGGGAGTAGTAGAGGGAACCAATTTCGTCCAGCCTCTCGGCGTGGAATGAAGCGATCCGGGCGGTCAATTCAAAAGTCCGTTCCGGCGTCAGCGGATTATTCCGGGTCGGTATCCCCGGCTGAAAAAAGAACGTCTGATCGCTCCCCATCTCGTGATGGTCGGTCAGCACATTCGGCTTCCACTCGTGGAACTTTTCGATCCGCCCCCGGCTCTCCGGATGCTGGACCAGCAGCCAGTCCCGATTCAGATCAAACCAGTAGTGGTTGGTCCGTCCCCCCGGCCACACCTCGACGTGCTCCCGGTGGTGCGGATCCGGAATCGCCCGTTGCCCCCGATGCATATTGACCCACTGGGTGAAGCGACTCAGACCATCCGGATTGAAACTGGGATCCACCAGGATCACCATCCGCCTTAACATATCCTCGACCTCGGGATCGAGCGCCGCCGCCAAATGGTAGACCACCAGCGGCACGGCGTTGCTGCCGCTCGCCTCGTTCCCGTGTATGCTGTACCCCATCCACACCACTGCCGGCATATCGCCAATCGCCATCTCCGCGCTGCGCTCCGGATCGCACAGCGCCCGGTGCTGTTCCTTGATCGCGTCGATCTCCCGGTGGTTCTCCTCTGCCGTTACCGTCAACAGCAGCAGAGGACGGTCTTCGTAGCTGCGCGCGTACTCCTCGACCGACACTCGCTCGGAGAGGGTCGCCACCATCTCCAGATAGTCCACAAGTTGATCGTGCCGCAGGTGCCGTTCGCCGATCTGGAAGCCAAAAAAATCCCGGGGCGTCGGAATCCGGGAGTCGTATTCCGTTCCCACGGGAAGGTAGTAATCCAGTTCCAATCCGTTCACAGCGCTCCCCGCCATAACCATCAGCCCGACCAGAAAGATTCTCTTCATCTGAGACATCGCACCCTCGCTTCGTAAAATCGTCAACCGATTCTCGTATCTTTCAACCCGAAATCTAACCCCGTTTGGATCGTATCTGCTGAACGACCAATCCCCCGATGATCAGCACCAGCCCGACAAAGGTCGAGGGTGAGATCTCCTCACCCACCAGAAAGTGGATAAAGATCAGCGAGAGGAAGGGAGACAGAAAGATCAGATTCCCCACCTTTGCCGCATTCTCCGAAAGTTTCAGCGCCGTCAGCCAGGTGGCAAAGGTGATCCCCATCTCAAAACATCCCACGTAAATCGCCCCCAGCAGGCCGGCGGAATTCGGGATGCGGATTTCCGAAAAAAACAGACAGAAGATCAGCACAAATGGAAATCCAAAGGCGAAATTCAAAAAGAGCCCGACGATCGGGTCCCGGTCGCTCCTGGCGTTGAAGATCCAGTAGAGCGCCCAGATAACCGTGCTGCCCAGCGCCAGCGCCACCCCGAATGGATTCGAAAACTGCAGCCCCAGCAGATCCCCGCGCGTGGCGATTACCAGCACCCCCGAGTAGCTCACCAACCCCGCCACGATCTCGTTCCAGCCGATCTTCTGCTTGAGCAGTGGAATGGAGAGATAGGCCAGCGTCAGCGCCCAGGTGTAGTTGAGCGGCTGCGCCTCCTGGGCCGGCAACAGCTCATACGCCTTGAACAGCACCAGGTAGTAGAGAAAGGGATTCAGCAGTCCCAGCCCGGCCGACTGGGCGTACTCTCTCTTCGAGCAATTCAGCACCAGCCCCACCTTCCCCTGCCCGATCAGAAGTCCCCCGAGGACCAGAATCGAAACTCCGCTCGCGTAGAGCAGCAGTTGGGCGACGTCCAGATGGCGCAGCGAGAGCTTGAACGCCGAAGCCACCGTCGACCACAGCAGCACCGTCACCAGTCCGTACAGATACGCCTTTCTCTGATTGTGCATCCCTTCCAGCTACCTCCTTGCCGTCTCACTTTACGAATGCCAACCCATCCCGTCAACGCAACATCGGCAGGTCGGTCTGGATTTAGGTATATTTACATATAATTATACGTCGATATCTAAATGCATACTGTTACGGAGTGGAGGAAGATGGATCATCCCCTTCGCAAAAAACCGGGAAAATTTCGCTCCAACATTCTTATCTGTCTATTATTTATAATACTTACAGCATCTTACATTCTTTCTCCTTCAAACGCATCAGCCCAATCCCCACCTTCCATCCAGGCGCATCGGACTTCGACGCCCCCCAAAATCGACGGCAACCTCGACGACCCGGTCTGGCAACAGGCGTCTCCCAGTGAAGAGTTCTTCCAACGAGAACCGATCGAAGGCGCTCCCGCCAGCGAGCGGACTGAAGTGCGGATCCTCTACGACGACGGTTTTCTCTATTTCGGCTTCCGCTGTTTCGATTCCGAGCCCCAACGGATCGTCGCCAACCGCATGCGCCGGGACGACGAACTCGAGGAAAACGACAGCGTCCAGATCATTCTCGATACCTACAACGACCGACGCGGCGGTTTCTTCTTCAGCACCAACCCCCTGGGTGCCATGTGGGACGTCCTGCTCTCCGATGAGGGACGCAGTCACAACGAAGCCTGGGATGCAGTCTGGCAGTGCCGCGCCGCACGCAATGAGGCCGGCTGGACCGCCGAATTCGCCATCCCCTTTGACCAACTGCGCTACGCCGAAAGCGACGACGCCGTATGGGGGATCAACATCGCCCGCACCATCCCGCGCAAAAACGAGGAGGTCTTTCTGGCTCCTCCTCCCCAGTCCTATGGTTTCGGCGCGCAGTTCCGCACCTCCAAGCTGGCCGAACTGCGCGGCCTGGGTGCCCTGCGCCCCCGACCCCGCCTGGAAATCCTCCCCTACCTCCAGATCGGTAGCGAGCGGGATTTCGAGGCACTCGATCCGACCGAACAGCGCAAACTGGACACCGGCGTCGATCTCAAATACGGCCTCACCCCCAGCCTGACCCTCGATCTCTCCTACAAGACCGACTTCGCCCAGGTGGAGGCGGACCAGGAACAGGTCAACCTCACCCGCTTCAGCCTGTTTTTCCCGGAAAAACGCGGATTTTTTCTGGAGGGAGCCGGCATCTTCGAATTCGGCGAGCGCCGCCGCGGCTTTGGCGGTCCTCCTCCAAACCTGCTCTTCTACAGCCGCCGCATCGGACTCCAGGAGGGGCACAACCTGCCCGTTATCTTCGGCAGCAAGCTCACCGGTAGGGCGGGATCCTACGAGATTGGGCTACTCAACCTGACGACCGGCAAGGACACCTTCATAGACGAAGTGGAGGAAGAACGGTTCGTGACGGATGCGGGAGAGTTTCTCGACGAGGATGATCCGCGGCTGGACGAAGCCACCATCCTCGACACGGTCGACGTCGACGTGATCGACACCCTGCGGGTGGAGCGCACCAACTTCTCCGTATTCAGACTGCGGCGCGATATTCTGGATCGCTCCAACGTCGGCATTATCGCCATCAATCGCGATCCCGGAGAAGAGACCGATTTCAACCGCTCGCTGGGCGCCGACTTCAACCTCTCCCTGCTCCAGTCCGCCATGAACATACGCGGCTTCGGCGCCAAAACCTGGTCGCCCGATCTGCGGGGCGAGGACTACGGCGGCCAGCTCTCCTTCGACTACCGCACCGGAGTTTTCGAGACCAGCGCCTCCTACCTGGACATCGGCGAGAATTTCGACCCGGAGGTCGGCTTTGTCCCGCGCTCCGATATCCGCCGCTACAACGTCAGCGGCCGCTACCGTCCCCTGGGACGCCACCCCTGGATCCGCCGCTACTCCTTCGGTCCGCAGTTCTCCTATTTGACCGACCGCGACGGCGTGCTCCAGACCCGCGACATCGAAATCTCCCTCTTCGTCAACCTGGAGGTGGGGGATTGGATCGGCCTGCGCTACCGCCACCGTTTCGAGCGCCTGGACGAATCGTTCGAGATCCACGAGGATATCGATATTCCAGTGGATGACTATTCCTTCGGGGGGTTCAGCCTGAATCTGTTCTCCAGCCAGAGCCGGCGCATCTCCGTGCGCGGCTCGGCGGAAACGGGAAACTTTTTCGGCGGCACCCGCACCCGCTTCTCCACCGATGTCGGCTTCAAGCTCAGCCATCGCCTGACGGTCGAAGTCGATTACGAAATCAATCGCGTCGACCTACCCCAGGGAGACTTCCTCACCAACGGCCTGGGCAACCGCTTCATCTATTCCTTCAATCCCGACCTCTACATCCGCGGCTTCGTCCAGTGGAACAGCAAGGACGAGATGGTGGGCGGCAACTTCCTGATCAACTACAAATACCGCCCCGGAAGCGACATCTATCTGGTCTACAATCAGGTGTGGGACACCGAAGACGGCCTGGATCAGAAACAGCACTCAGTGCAGTTCAAAACCACCTATTTCTGGAACCGCTGAGTTACCGTCCTCTTTTCTCCATCCAGAAGACCTGCCACGGCCCATCCCCGACGACGTAATCCACGCGTCCTTCGCGCACGTCGATGACGAACGAGCTGCGCGTGTTGCCGTTGAGAATCGGCTCCTGGCGCAGCAATTTGCGACAGCGATCCACCACATCGTCCTGGTCCAGGGTGGGAAACCAGGCGTACAGCTCCTGCAGGAACTCCACCATCCGCTCGTAGCGGACGACGCTCCCTTCCGAAGCATTGTCCACCAAACCGAAAACCGAATGGTTCCCCCGCGCCAGATATCCCTCTTCGACGCTCTCGGACTGCGCCTTGCCCCCGAAATATTCGGTCACCGAGATCCGCTCCGCATCCGCCAGCATGACATTGCCGCCGAGCATCTGCGGATTCTCGGCGGCGTATCCCTCAATGCGGGCGATCCCCTCTGCCACCGAGCCGCACTGCGCCAGCACCTCACCGTTGAGCACGGTGCGCAGTTCTTCCTCTTCGGGCGTTCCTGGATCATTCCATCCGGACCGGGAGATCTGCAGCCCCAGGCCAGCAGCGTTGAGCCCGGAATTCACCCCCTGCTGCCCGTGGTCGACCAGGGCAAAATGCGGATGCCCGTCGTCAAAGGTCTCGAAAAACGCCCACCCGGTGGACACCGGCCGGTAGTCGAAATTCTTCAGCAGGAAGCTCTTGTCCCCCTGGATAATGGCGCCTATGGTGCACATATCAAACCTCCTGTCAATCTCCAAAATTTCATCTGCAGGCGATTACTCCAGCCCACTGGTAAACGGCCGCCCCCCGAACTTCTCCAGGTTGTTGGCGTGGTGCCCTCTCCCGGTCTGGCGCAATCGCTCGCAGTATTTCTTCCACGACGGATGTTTCTCATTGGCGTGCAACGGCCCTCCCTCGGCGATGATCCCCCAGAACGGATCGCCGCGCAGCCCCTCGCGCATCCGCTCCCCCATCCAGCGATCCATCAGCAGCAGACCGTGCCCCACCAGATCCGGTCGCTCCGTCGCCAAATTGGTCGTTTCGTGCGGATCCTTCTCCAGATCGAAGAGCATGAACTCCGGAAACTCCTTCATGCCGGTGTGGTAGGTGCGGATCAGTATCCAGTTGTCCCAGCGGGTGCTCCGCTGACAGCTCCAGGCCCCCTGACTGAGCACCAGGTAATCTCGCCCCGCATCCGCTTCCGTCAACAGAGAGCGGGCGAAACTCTCGCCGTTCCACGCTGCCGGCTGCTGGCGCCCGGTCAGTTCGGCCAGGGTCGCGGCCAGGTCCAGATTGTAGTGAAAGGCGTCGCACGCCTTGCCCTGCTGCCCGTCCGTCACCCCCGGCCAGCGCACGATCAGGGGAATCCGGTTGCAGATATGGTCGGCGGTCTGATGGTCGCCCCACACATTCAGCTCTCCGTGGTTCTCCCCGTGGTCCGAGCTGACGATGATCGCCGTCTCCTCGTAGATCCCCAGATCCTTCAGATCCTGGATCAGCTTGCCTACGTAGTGATCGGCGTAGTGGATCCCGGTGTCGTACCCGTCCATGTGTGCTTTGGCGTCTTCGAGATTCTCGATACTCCCCCTGCCCATGCGCGCCCGCGGTGGCAGCTGATCCGACTCACCCGGCACCTCCGTGGCGCTGTGCGGCCCGAAGCTCTGCCGTTGGCGGTCGATCAAATCCTGAGTGATCCAGTCCTCGATCGGCTCGTCGGCGAACGGATTCCCGTACTCCTCCGGATGATCGTACGGCGTGTGTGGGTCCCACATATTCACGTGCAAAAACCAGTTGTCCTCTTTGCCGTTGGCCTGCAACCAGCGTTGTGCCGGTGGATATATCTCGTCGGCGTTGTCGACCCCGCCGCCACCCGTGTCGTAGGTCTCGCTGAAGCCGTAGACGATGTGGTAAGAGGTGTGCCTGTTGGGAAACGGACTGACGCTAGCCGTATGCAACCCCGCCTGACGCAGCATAGTTCCCAGGGCATCGGTCGACCAGGACGAGCGAAATCCCCTGCTCTCCCCATCGAGCGGCAGGTCGGCGTATTCCCCCCCGTGGTTTATCGCCCCTGTGCAAATGCCAAAGCGCCCGGTGAACAGCGCCGTGCGGCTGGGCAGACAGGGGGTATCCGTGGCGTAGTAATTGGTAAAGCGCACCCCTTCCGCCGCGATACGGTCGAGATTGGGGGACGTTTTCCGCAAATACCCGTAGCAGGAGAGGTGGTCGGGTCTCAAAGTGTCGATGTCGATGAAGAGGATGCGCATGAAAAATCTCCTTGGGAATGGGTCCACTTGATCAAAGGCGCGCCGTCGATATCTTAAGTTCAGAAGGCGTCAAGAAGAAAATGTAGGCTCCTGATAAAAAACTGTAAAATCGCCGCTCGGGAAATCCCCCTAACTCCAGATCTGCAGCCAATCCGATGACTCTGCTAATCATCTTATCCACCCTGGCCTCCCTCACCGTCACTCCCGTCTTTGCCCGTGACGCCGATCCGGACAAAGACTTCGTCCGCGGCATCACCATCTCCACCCACGGTGGAGGGCGGGATTGGGGCACCGACGTCATCGTACCCACGCTGGAAGATATCCGCACCGTGGGCGCTAACTGGATCTCCATACACCCCTATGCCCGCATCCAGGCGGATGGTTCCGTCCGCTTCCGCGAGTTCGACCCGGAAAACCCTCCCGCCTACCTGAAACGGCCGATCGAAGAAGCCCATCGCCTGGGGCTGTCCATCTGTATCAAACCCCACCTGGCCTACTGGCGCACTCCTTTCGCCTGGAGAGGAGAGATCACCTTCAACGAGGCAGAGCAATGGGAGCAGTTCTGGCGCGACTACCGCCGCTGGATCGTCGCCCTGGCCGCCGCCTGCCGAGAAGCGGACGGCTTCGTCGTGGGCACCGAACTCGACCAGACCCTTTCTTTCGAGAAGGAGTGGCGCTCTCTGATCGCCGAAGTGCGCACCCTCACCGATGCCCCCCTCACCTACGCCGCCAACTGGACCGACTATCAAAACGTCCCCTTCTGGGACGCCCTCGACGTCATCGGTATCCAGGCCTACTTTCCGCTCACCGAAAAACCGAATCCGACCATCGCCGATATCCGGGTCGGCTGGAATCGGCGCATGGACGAACTGCGCGCCTACTCCGAGCGCTCAAGCCGCAATATTCTCTTCACCGAACTGGGATACAACCAGTCCTATCTGGCCGCTTCGAAGCCGTGGGACTACCAGGTTGACGACGACGGCTCCCGCGCCCTCCAGGAAATCTGCTGGCAGGTCGCCCTGGAGGCTATCGAGCGCGAAAACAGCATCGTCGGTGCTCTGTTGTGGAAGTGGTTTCCCGCCCCCCGTCCGGTCGGCCGCAATTTCCCCCTGGCCACACCCCGTATCAAGCGCATTATCGCCAGGGCCTGGCGCCCATAAAAAAGCTGACCGCCAAGGCCAAAGAGAGGCAGAAGGGATAGCCGCAAAAAAGAACTCGAGGTAAAGATACGAAGGGCCCTCCCGTTTTTTCGAGAGGGCCCTTTTTTTAGCGCTCTTTAGTAACCTCTTTTTTGTTGCTGCACAGACTCGCTGTAAGCTCAGGCTCCGCCGTAGACAGCCTGAATCATGGCATTGATGTAGCCGAAACAGTAAGCATAGGACTGATAGGAACCCTTTGGATCGTCGTCGGTACGCGGGACGTGGTCTGGATCAATGCCGTAACAGTAGCCTGTGTCCTTGAGGGCCTTTAATACCCGGTAGAAATCCATATCTCCTTCATCGGGCAGGGCCTCACGAAAGCTGTAGCGCCCGCCGAGGAGGTTGCGATAGTGAACCAGGAAAATCGTATTGCGGCTGCCAAAGTATTCTATGAAGGGGTAGATTTCATTGGCCGAATCTTCGAGCATTTCAGCGATGGAGCCGACACAGAAGTTCCAGCCGTGATATGGACTGCGCTGAATCTCGATGAAACGCTTCATCCCTTCAAAGTCATTGAGAACTTTGTCGACGCCCTTATAACCGGGGGGAGTGGGAGGGTCTTCCTGGGAATTGCCCATTCGAACATTGAATTCTTCGGCTACCGGAATCATGCGTTCGAGCAGATACTCAATTCGTTCCCAGTGCATGTCTGCCGTGACGCGCCCGGCCTCGGTCAGCCTGGCCTGTTCCTCTGCCGGAATCTTGTCCAGGCGGAACGCGGTGTGGTAGTAGCCGCCGCGACCTTCTTCTCGTTCGCTACGGTCGATGGGCAAAATGCAAGTGTTATAGCGCAGAGAATTGATGCCGGCGCGCGAAGCGGTTCGGATCATTTCGCATACCAGATCGATTTCCCGGTCGCGCTCCGGGCTTTTGCCAAAATAGATGATGTTGGGAAATTTCTCATAGATGGGCAGCGAGCTCATGTCCAGTGTCAGCCCGAAGGCTTCGTGGTGCTCTCTTTCACGGATCAACTCATCGAGATGCCAACCGTGGTTAGAGTGGAAGGGAAAGGTTGCGGCCTTGTGGCGCACGCCACAGCGCTGCAAAAAGCGCAACTCGGCATCGGTTGATCCAAAGCTCTGTGTGCGCACATACATACGCCCGCCGTCCGCCGATGTTTGTGATGCGCCTCCGGCGGCAGAAGCCGCTGCCTCGCCGACTGCGAGACCTTTTTCGAATGGATCGGCTTCCTTCATGTGATTCCTTTCGTTGATAGAGAGGTGTTTAAACCCAACGTTCCGCCTGAGCCGCGCGCGCTTTCCAGCGCATCGGACTCCACGCAGTGGTTATATATTTCTTTGTATTTTTTCAATTGTTACCCGTGCAATTCTCTCTAACTCATCAAAACATCTGGAAAATCGCTCTGGGTCCTGAGCCCTCTTGTTTGTGTCATAAGTGTCGGTGAAATCGATCTGGCCTTCTCCAATGAATTCATAGAATAGCATAACTTTTTTGGATTTGGCCCGATCTCCAAGTCGGGAAAGTATCTCTTGCCTGCGATCCATATCAGCTACCAGTATCAAATCCGAATCTGTAAGATGTTGTAGCGCTTCTTCATCAAGTATATCGCGCTTGAGGGGGCCGTTCAAGCCTCTTCTTCTCAACTCGTTTCGCACTTCATCAAGCAAAAGGTCGACGTCTGGGTAGGCGTCTATTGGTGCCGTACCACACGAAAACAGCTCAATGTTTAGGGAGTTCCTTCCCACATACTCAGCTAGGTAGTGATGAAGTACTTGACTCCTGGCAATATTGCCATGACAGACAATACTTATTTTCATGCTTTCGCTCTCCATATAACTAAAGATTGTACCGCCTGCCCGCCAGGCGGACACTGTCTGATTAACCGGGCAATGGTCGGCCAGGTTCAGGACAGAGTACTACCGATCTCCTCCGGTCCACCACCCCCCTCTTCTCTGCGGAGCAGGTCGTCGCGCCAGCGTTTGCGGAATCTTGGCACCACCAGCGCCTCTGGCGACTGTATGGTCAGTCCCCCGTCGGCAGTCAGCAGGATGCCGGTGACAAACGCCGACTCGTCCGAAGCCAGGAACAGCGCCACGTTGGCGATGTCTTCGGGCGTCCCGTAGCGTCCCAGCGGGTAACAGTCCCTCTCCGCCCACTCGTCCCGCGGATCCCCCTCCGCCAAACTCTCGGCCGTCCGCTCCCCGACGACCAACCCGGGAGCAATCGCATTCGCCCGAATCCCCCTCCGGCCGTATTCCAGGGCGATGGTGCGCGCCAGTGAGTTCAGGCCGGCCTTGGACGCTCCGTACAACCCCAGCCCGGGGTTGGTGATGGTGCCGTTGACCGAAGAGATAAAGACGATCTCTCCCCCTCCCGTCTTCATCATTTTGGGAATACAGTGCTTGGCACCGAGCCAGGGACCTCCCAAACTCACCGCCAACCCTTTATCCCATTCATCCTGGCTGATCTCGATCACCTCTTTCCCGGTGGTCTGCGCCGCATTGTGCACCAGGGTGGTCAACTTCCCGAACCGCTCCAGTGCCGCCTCGACGCACTCCTCCCACATCTTCTCGTCGGCCACATCTCCCATCACGCCGACCGCTTCCCCACCGACCGCCTCGATTCGCTCTATCGTCTCGTCCAGTTTTTCCCGGCGCCGACGGGTATTGACCACCACCTTCGCACCTTCCTGGGCAAAGCGCAGGGCGGTCGCCGCGCCGATCCCGCCCCAGGCGGCTCCGGCTACGATCGCTACTTTTCCTTCCAGACGCATCTCATTCTCCTCCGTTTCTCTCATCTCACGCGATGATTCCGGTCGCCCGCAGCAGCGTCTCCTGCACCAGCAACTCGTGTTCGCGAGGGCGATCCGGCTCCTTCCCATCCCGCACGACACCGACGAACGCCGCCAGTTCCTTCTCGTACAGCTGCTGGCGCGACCACCCCTCTACCGGCACGCTCTGTTCTCCCACCTGAAATCCCTCTACAGCCTCTTCCAGACAGAGCCGGATGATATGCCCCGGCTCGAACGGCTCGATCAGAATGGCGCTGCCGCGCGTTCCGTAGACTTCGAAACGCCGCGCCATCGGTCGGCTCTCCATAGCCGCTATATCCACCCAGGCCATCCCCCGCTCGTATTCAAAAACCCCCAGAGTATTGTCCGCAAAGCCGGGCAGTTCGCCGCTGTCGCTGCGCAGAAACGCCGTCACCTTCTCCGGCCGCCCGAGCAGCCAGACCACCTGATCCAACATGTGACCGGACAGATCGAAGAAGATGCCGCCGCGATGGGTATCGATTACCTTGCGCGCCTCCACCGGAATCGAGGTGGACATGTGAGCGCGCACATTGTAAATCGAACCGAGAAGGCCGGATCGACTCCAGTCGGCAATTCGGCTGAAACCGTCGTGGTAGCGCAGCATGAATCCCATCTGGATGTACACTCCCGTCTCTTCAGCCCTCTCCATCACCTTCTGCCAGCACGGCCAATCCTCACCCGCCGGCTTGTCGTACCAGACGTGCTTGCCCGCATTCACAATCGCCTCGGTCTGGGCCAGACTTTCGGAGTTGAGCCCCTCCGAAGCCACGGCGAGGATCGAATCGTCCCCGAGCATCTCCTCTTCGCTCTCGAACCAGCGTACCCCCTCCCAGATTCCCCCAGCCTCTTCCAGCGCCTTTCGTCTCTCCGCATCCGGTTCGTACATCCCCACCACTTCGACGTCCGGACTATCCTGCATCGCCTTCAGCTTGCCGCCGGCGTGGCCGTGTTTGGTGCCGTACTGGGCCATGCGTATCTCTGTCATCTTACGCCCCTTTCATCTGTGTGAGGAAAGAAACAGTTCCGGGTATAGAGCGAAACATTCCATCCGGCAAACTGATCAATCGATAACTCATTCTTAGATACCTCTCAGACGAGCCTACCGCCCCAACCACCCCCCGTCCACTACCAGCGTCGTCCCGTGCACATACCGGGCAGCATCCGAGCACAGATACACTATCGCTCCCTTGAGATCATCCGGCTCCCCCCAGCACCCGGCCGGAATCCGCCCCAGCAGCTGTTCGCTGCGAACCGGATCGTCGCGCAGCGCCTGTGTGTTGTCCGTGATGATGTAACCCGGGGCGATGCCGTTGACGTTCACCCCTTGGCCCGCCCACTCGTTGGCCAGCGCCATGGTCAGCTGGACGATCGCTCCCTTGGCCGCCGCGTACCCGGGCACCGTGATTCCTCCCTGAAAACTGAGCACCGAGGCGGTGAAAACGATCTTCCCCCAGCTCCGATCGAGCATCTTTTTACCAAATTCCCTCGCCAACACGAAATGCGCGCTCAGATTCACCTCCAGCAGCCGATCCCAGTACTCGTCCGGGTGCTCCGCCGCCGGTTTGCGCAAAATGATGCCCGCGTTGTTGACCAGGATGTCGATCTGGTGCCCATCCGTCTCCACCTGTTCGACGAAGTGGTAGAGCGCCTCTCGATCCGCAAAATCACAGGTATACCCGGAAAACGAGCGATCGCACTCGCGGACATCCCGCTCCACCTCGCTCCCCTGCTCTTCCAGAGAAGCGCTCACTCCAACGATATCCGCCCCGGCCTCGGCTAATCCCCGGGCAAAACCGCGACCGATTCCCCGCCGGCAGCCGGTCACAAGCGCGGTTCGACCGTCGAGTCGAAACTGCTCCAGCACGCTCATCGTCGCCCCCTCACTTGAGGAATAGCTCCACCACCGGCACCGCCACGCTTGGCTGTTGCACCGGCAGTTCCAGCGTCAACGCATCCCTTCCTTCGCCGTCGACCTCGGCCTGATGTGCCGGTTTTTCCACAAAGCGAATTTCGGAAGCATCATTGAGTAGCTGAGCATACTCCACCCTGCCCCCCAGTCCATCCAGATGCAGTTGGCGAAATGGCCAGGCGAACAGGTGCACGTAGAGACGCTTTATATCCGGGTTATAGGTTAAACGGCAGTCCTGGGGACAGGCGAACTCCTCCGGCGCCGCCGTGCAGCCGTAGATCGATCGACCGTGGCGCTTCATCCACTCCCCCATCCCCGCCAACCGGTCCATCGCCCGCTCATCGAATTCCCCTCTGCCGGTCGGCCCGACGTTGAGGAGCAGATTTCCGCCCTTACTGACAATTTCTATCAACATCCGCAGCAGTTGGTCCACACTCTTCCAACTCATCTCGTCCCGGTGATAGCCCCACGATCCGGAAAACGTCTGACAGGTCTCCCACACCACCGGCTGGCCATCCACTTCCACCCACTGCCGCGGCATAAACTGCTCGGGGGTGCGAATATCCCATCCTCCCTCTACGTCGAGCAGGTCGAGCCGGTCGTTGACCACGATCCCAGGCTGCAGTTCGCGCGTCATCGCGATCAACTTTTTGCTCTCCCAGTCATCGCGCCCCTTCCCCTGAAATCCCTCGGGCCGACCGTGCGACCCGGGTGGATAGCTGAAATCGTAGAACAGCACGTCGACCTTGCCGAATTCGGTCAGCAGTTCACGCACCTGGCCGTGCAGATACTCCGCATATTTCCCCTGAACCCGCTCCTCATTCAGCTTCTCCCGCTCCGGATGATTGCGCATCGAGTGGACATCGTCGATGACAAAGTGCGGATGGTGCCAGTCGATGAGCGAATGATAGAAACCCACCTTCATTCCCCTGCTGCGGAACGCCTCTGCCATTGGCGCAATCAGATCCCTGCCGGCCGGCGTATTCGTCGCCTTGTAGTCGGTCAGCGCCGAATCCCACAGGCAGAACCCATCGTGATGCTTCGTCGTAATCACGAAATATTTCATCCCCGCTCCCGAGGCCGCCTCTGCCCATAGCTCCGGATCGTACAGATCGGGATCGAAATGCCGAAAGTATTTGTCGTACACCTCATCTGGAATCTGCTCCCGCTGCTTGACCCATTCGTGTCGGGCCGGCAGCGCGTACACCCCCCAGTGGATAAACAGGCCGAAACGGTCCTGTGAAAACCAACTGGTATCGCCGACAGTAGGTTGCGGCTGTTTCATATTCCATTCCTCCTGGGAAATCTGCGTCGCATGGAAAAGTCGAATCCCCGTATTTCAGTTCACCACATTGCGCAGCGGCTCTCCCCGCAACGCCCGGCGCACTCCCTCCGCTACCTTGATCCTCATGTCCTCCAATCCCTGTTCCGAGTAGAACGCGGTGTGCGGGGTGACCAGCACCCGGTGATGGGCTGGATGTCCCGGGTCGCGCCAGGCCGCGATGAGCGGATCGTCGTCCGCCGGCGGCTCCACCGGGAGCACGTCGATCCCCGCCCCGGCCAGGCGCCCCGAAGCGATGGCATCGGGCACCGCCGACGTGTCGAGCACCGCCCCCCGCGACGTGTTGATCAAATACGAACCGACCGGCATGCGGGCGATGGCCGCCGCGTCGATCATATTGTGGGTTTCCTCGGTAAGCGGGGTGTGCAGGCTGACCGCAAACGCCTGGGCGAGGAGTTCCTCCAGACTCTCCACCCGCCGGATCCCCAGCCCCTTGTCGTATCCATCCTGCTTGTACGGATCGTAGAACGCCACATCCATGCCTATCGCTTTGCCCCTCAACGCCATGGCCGACCCGATCCGCCCCAGTCCCACAATACCCAAAACACGGCCTCGCAAACGCAGTAAAGGGGCTCCCTCCGTGTACGCCCACTCCCCCTGCCCCTCTCTCAATCGGGAATTGTAAAAGACAATACCCCGCGCCAGGCTCAACAGGTGCCCCATGGCCGCATCGGCCACGTCCTCGGTGCCGTAGTCGGGCACGTTGCACACCGGGATATCCCGCTCTCGCGCAAATGCCCGGTCGATGTTGTCGTATCCCACTCCCCCGCGCACGATCACTTTGCAGCGCTCCAACCGCTCGATAGTGGTCCGACCGACACTTAGATAATGATAGACCATCAGCGCATCTGCCGCTTCCACTCGTCCCATCAACTCCTCCTCGCTGGTCGCCTCCAGAGCCTCGATCTCCGCCAACTCTCCCAATACATTGCGCTCCAGTTGCAGATCGTCATTGACAAAATCGGTGATAACGACCCTGTATTTCCCGCTCATCTCTCCTCGTTTCTATCGTGATTTTTTCTCGGCATCTCCCTCCGCAGCGATCCAAATCGTCCCATTTTCCCTCCTCCGACCCGCAAAAAACCTCTCCACGTCGCCGGAAACGGGGAAGCACCGCTACAGGATGGAGATATTCTTAACGATTTTTCTCTTCCCTGGCAAAAGTGCACAAGTCTTGCCAAATCTCTCCTGCTTTTTTATTCTGTCAAAATCGAGTTTTCCCATCTCTTATTCGAGGCGACGGACTCCATGCCCGAATTCAGCGTTGCCGCAACTGGCGAGATCGTCTTCCTCATCTTTTTTTTTCTTTCGGCGTTTCTGGTCATCCACGCTTGTCTCAATCTCATAGCCCATCACGGAAATCTCAAGCTCCGCATGGCCGAAGTAAACGCCGAAATCGATCTGCTGCGACCCCACATTCCCGAAAAGCGGGAACGCGTAACCGAACTGAAGACCGGCCTACCCGCGCTGAAACGGCAGCGCCAGAAGATGGCCGACTACTACCGCAAGCTGGTTAATCTGTTGAACGAAGCAGAAGAGCAGCAAAAGGAGGACGAAGGAAAAGAGGGGAAGGAGAAGGAACAGGAGAAAGGGGCCAAACTGCGCACTGAAATCAGACTTCATCAACTGGACCTGGATTGGGAGAACGAGTAGCAGGCCCATTTGAACAGGTATGAAGATATCCAATAAGAGTCTGTAACTATACTCCACGAGCAAAAAAGTCCGCGGCGCTCCCAGATGCGGAGCACGCGGATCTTTTCGTTTTTTCCGCAGACAGAAAGAACCCCCTTAGAGGTTGCGCTCCCTCGCGGCTTATCACATCGCCGTCTTTCCCCCTATCCCTGCAGCGCCTCCGCCTCGGTGTCGAAGATCGTCGAAGCCTGCAGCAGGCCCATGATCTTGAAGGTCTTAGCCATCGTCGGAGTAACGCAGCAGAATCCCACCTTTCCCTTCAACTCCTTCACCTTTTCGATCACCTCGATCAGGCAGGAAACACCCATGCTGTTGACGATCTTGCACTTCTCCAAATTGACGACGAAATGGAGTATCCCCTCGTCGATCAGCTTATAGCAGGCACTGGCGATTTCATCACCGCCTACGGCGTTGATGTACCCCTCCACATCCAGCACCCCCGCTCCTTCTACCTGCCTTACATTCAGTTCGAAATCCGCCATTCTTCCGATTCTCCCCTGTCTGTGAATCCTCGCGCTTTTCCCCTCAGCGGCGCTTGGTCATGGTGATGCAGGTTCCCGTCTCCCCAGACTCGACCTTCACGTCATCCATCAATTCTTGCATGATGGTCAGCCCCCATCCCCGTCTCGACTCCCCACTCTCCCGACGCTTCTCGAGTTTTTCGCGCGCCTGGCCCATGTCGAATCCCTTCCCCCGATCGGTGATCTGTATGGTCAACTCCTCAGTCCCGATATCAAAGCTGATACCCACTCGACCATCTTCGCTCTTGCTGTGCTCGAAGGCGTTGATGCAAGCCTCGATCAGGGCCATTTTGATCTCCTCAATCTTATCCTGATCCAGCTTCATGAACTCCCCCACTGCCTCAGCGGTCTTAGTGGCCGTGAGCTCCATCTCCGGAATCATCGGGATGATGAGGTCCACATCTTTGGGTTTTTCTTCCATCTCGTGTCCTTTCCATAGCCGGTCCGGACCATGTGCCGAGCCCTTTCGCGCCCGAAGACCGTGCCCTCACCCGGACCATTCCCCCCTCTTTATTCACCCATGATACGAAAATTTGACCCAACTCTCAAGCACAGAAACAAAAAATGACCATGTGCTAACTATATTGTCCAGAGTAATTTACCTGATCTCGCTTCCATTCTCCCTCTGTCCAGCCAGATTTTAGCCCCTCTTTATGCACTCTCCTTTTATAGATATTTTAAAGACGATCCGCGAAAATAACCCGAGAAAGGATACCGCAATGGACAAAGTGAGAATCGGCGTGCTCAGCCACGCCCACGGCCACGCCAACATGTATTGCAGTGTTATGCACAGCTTCGAAGATACGGAGTTGGTCGCCTGCTGGGACGATGATGCCGACCGGGGAGGACAGGCCGCCCACCAGTTCGGCATGGAATTCCGCCCCAACGTCGGCGATCTGATCGATGACCCCACCATCGACGCCGTCATCGTCACGATGGAGACCAATCGCCACGCCGACTTCGTGGAGCGCGCCGCTGCCGCCGGCAAGCACATCCTCTGCCAGAAGCCGATGGCCACCAGTCTGGAAGACTGCGACCGCATCATCGCCGCCGTGCGCCGCCACGGGGTGAAGTTCAGTATGGCCTTCCAGATGCGCCACGACCCGGCCAATCAGAAGATCAAGGAATTGCTCGACGACGGCGCCGTCGGCAAGGTGGCCGTCGTCCGCCGCCGCCACAGCATCCCGGTGCTGCTCAATCCCTCCTTTGTCGACGGCCCCACCCGCTGGCACATCGATCCAGTCGCCAACATCGGTATGTTCTTCGACGACGCCACCCACGCCACCGACTGGTTCTACTGGATGTTGGGAGACGCCCGCAGCGTGATGGCCGAAATCGACCCGATCGTCACCGATGTCGCCCCCGACGACAACGGAGTGGCACTCTACCGCTTCGGGCGAGGGGAAATCGGCGTGCTGCTCAATTCCTCGACCACGCTGGCCGCCGTCGCCACCACCGAGGTATATGGAGACGAAGGGACCATCGTCCACGACTATGGAGACAGCCCGGCCACCAGCGCACCCCGTCCGGCCGATGCCGTCCCCCTGCGCCTGATTCGCAAAGGAGACAGCGCCTGGACCGAGTTTCACATCCCTATTCCCGACAGCCACGGGGAACGCATCGGCGCCATACCCCGTCCCTTCATCGACTACGTCCGTGGTCTGACCGACCTTACTATCAGTGCCGAAGAGGGAAGAAAATCGGTCGAAATGTCCCTCGGAGCATACCAGTCGGCACGTGAAGGCCGGCGCATCCAGTTCCCGCTGTAGCCCTGTGGTATAATCCGCAAACCGGGGGATGACCTGCACATGCACCGACTCCAGCTGTTTTACGTCGCCGATCCGATGTGCTCCTGGTGTTGGGGATTCTCCCCAACCATTCGGGCGATCGAAGATCGACTTACAGATTCCGTCTCCCTCCACTATGTCATGGGTGGCCTGGCACCGGATTCCGACGAGCCGATGCCCGAGCACCTGCGCACCTACGTGCAGGAAGCCTGGCGCTCCGTGGCCGACCGGACCGGAGCCGAATTCAACTGGGACTTCTGGAACCGGTGCCAGCCGCGACGATCCACTTATCCCGCCTGCCGAGCCGTTCTGGCCGCCTCTCTACAGGCGGCGGCCCCCCGGATGTTCCACGCCATTCAGCACGCCTACTATCTGGAAGCCCGCAACCCTTCCGACGCATCGACCCTGATTGCCATCGCCGGGGAACTCTCCCTCGACGCGCAGCGCTTCGCCGAGGATCTCTCCTCTCCCGAAATCGAATCGCGTCTCCAGGAGGGTTTCGCCCTGCGCCGCCTGCTGCACGCCAATTCCTTCCCGGGCCTGATCCTGATAAAAAACGACTCCCCGGTGTGGATCACTCGCGGCTGGGAAGATTCCGTTCCAGTTCTGGATCGCATCCAGGCGGCCGTGGCCGATGCAGAAAATTCTCCTCATTGAATCAGAGGTTGCTAAAGAAACTGAGGGGAATACTTATATAGGGCGTATTCCCTTATAGGACCGCTTCGTCGGGAGCTCGAATTCAATAATCCACGCTCTGACAGCTGAGAGGGTTATCCATGTACATCCTCGCCCTGGACCAGGGAACGACCAGTTCGCGAGCCATCCTCTTCGACCGGGAGGGGAATCCCCGAGCCGTTGCCCAGCGGGAATTCCCCCAGCACTATCCCCGCTCCGGCTGGGTGGAGCACAACCCGCAAGAGATCTGGGAATCACAGCTGGCGGTCGCCCTGGAAGTTTTACACAAGGAGAATATCTCCTCGCACCAGGTCGCCGCCATCGGTATCACCAACCAGCGCGAAACCGCCCTCCTGTGGGACCGCAGCACCGGGGAGCCCCTGGGTAACGCCATCGTCTGGCAGGATCGCCGCACCGCCCCCCTCTGCGAACAGTTGAAGGCCGAAGGGCTCGAGCCCCTGTTCGCCGCAAAGACCGGCCTGCTCCTCGACCCCTACTTCTCGGGCACCAAGATCCGCTGGCTGCTCGACGAGTTGCCCGGCGCCCGCGAGCAGGCGGAAGCGGGGCACCTGGCCTTTGGCACGGTCGATAGCTGGCTCGTCTGGCAACTCACCCGGGGCCGCTGCCACATCACCGATCTGACCAACGCTTCGCGCACCCTGCTCTGCGACATCCGCACCGGCGACTGGGACGACGAACTCCTCCAATTTCTCGACATCCCGCGCCCTCTGCTCCCCGAGATCCGCTCTTCCAGCGAAATCTACGCCGAAACTGCAGTCGACGGCTTTGCCACGCCCATCCCCATCGCCGGCATCGCCGGCGATCAGCAGGCCGCCCTCTTCGGTCAGCAGTGCACTTCCAGCGGCATGACCAAGAACACCTACGGCACCGGCTGCTTCATACTGATGCACACCGGCGACCGGGCGGTCCCGTCCAGCAACCGCTTGCTGACCACCACCGCCTGGCGGATCGATGAACACACGGAATACGCTCTGGAAGGCAGCATCTTCGTCGCCGGCGCCGTGGTCCAATGGCTCCGGGACGGCCTGGGTCTGATCTCCTCGGCCGCCGAGATCGAAGCGCTCGCCGCCAGCGTCCCCGACAGCGGAGGCATCTATCTGGTCCCCGCCTTCACCGGCCTGGGTGCCCCTCACTGGGACCCGCAGGCGCGCGGCCTCCTCGCCGGCATCCATCGCGGCACCACCGCCGGCCATCTGGCCCGGGCGGCCCTGGAGGGAATAGCCTTCCAGGTGGCCGACGTGCTCGAGGTGATGGCGGGGGACGCAGATCTGCCCCTTGCCGAACTCCGCGTCGACGGCGGGGCGGCGGCCAACGACCTGCTCATGCAATTCCAGGCCGACCTCCTCGGCGTTCCCGTCGTCCGTCCCCGGGTGTCCGAGACCACCGCCCTCGGCGCCGCATACCTGGCCGGCCTGGCAGTCGATTTCTGGGAAGACCGTCGGGTTCTCGCCTCTCAATGGCAAACCGATCGCCGCTTTGAACCATCCATAAAAAAAGAACGCGTTGAAGAGCTGCGCGCCGGCTGGCGCCGCGCCCTGGAGCGCTCAAAAGGCTGGGAGTTCTGAAGTGAAACGGGACGAAATGCTCCACAGGATTCAAACGACCACCGATCCCTGGGATCTGGTTGTCATCGGCGGCGGCGCCACGGGTCTGGGCGTGGCCATCGACGGTGCCTCCCGCGGCTATCGCGTCCTCCTCCTCGAAGCGGGGGATTTCGCCGGGGGCACCTCCAGCCGCAGCACCAAGCTGGTCCACGGCGGAGTTCGCTACCTGCAGCAGGGGAACGTCTCTCTGGTCCTGGAGGCGCTCAAGGAACGGGGCATACTGCGCCGCAACGCCCCCCATCTGGTCCACAACCTCCCCTTCGTCGTCCCCCGCTACGACTGGTGGGAGGGGCCGTTCTACGGTATCGGCCTGAAGCTTTACGACGCTCTGGCCGGCAAGCACGGCTTCGGCCGCTCCCGGATTCTAACGCGCAAAAAGACCCGGGAACGCCTCCCAAATATCGAAACCGAGGGGCTCCGCGGCGGCATCGTGTACTACGACGGACAGTTCGACGACGCCCGCCTGGCCATCAATATGGCCTCCACCGCCGTCGAGCAGGGGGCAACCCTGATCAACTACGCCCCGGTCATCGCTATTTCTCACGCCGACGGTATCGTCGACAGCATCACCGTCCGCGATCTGGAAAATGATCATCAGTACGAACTCCGAGCCCGGGCGGTCATCAACGCTGCCGGCCCCTTCGCCGACTCCGTCCGCCGATTCGACGACTCGCAGTGCAGCCCGATGATCAGCCCCAGTCAGGGGGTCCATATTGTCCTGGATCACACCTTTCTCCCGGGAGACAGCGCCATCATGGTCCCCCAAACCGACGACGGCCGCGTCCTCTTCGCCATTCCCTGGCACGGCCGCGTGGTCGTCGGCACCACCGACACACCGATCGACACCCTTTCCCCGGAGCCGGTGCCTCTGGCGACTGAGGTTGACTTTCTCCTCTCCCACGCCGCCCGCTATCTGCGCAAAGACCCGACTCCGAACGACATCCTCAGCGCCTTCGCCGGTCTCCGCCCTCTGGTCGATGATGGTGCAGCCGACAGCACCGCCGCCCTCTCCCGCGACCACCTCCTGCACATCTCGCCCACCGGACTGATTACCATCACAGGTGGCAAGTGGACCACCTACCGCAAAATGGCCGAGGACACCGTCGACCAGGCCGCCGAACTCGCGGAACTCGAAGCCAGACCATCTGTCACCCGCGACCTGCACATCCACGGCTACCACCGCAACGCCGACCCGTTCGGCGATCTGGCCGTATATGGCTCGGATGCTCCGGCAATCCAGGACCTGTTCCACGCCCATCCGCGCTATGCCGAGTCGCTGCATCCCCATCTGGAAGTCCGCGCCGGCGAAGTCGTCTGGGCAGTGCGCAACGAAATGGCGCGCACGGTCGAGGATTTCCTCTCCCGCCGCACTCGTACCCTCCTCCTCGACGCCCGCGCCAGCGTCGAGATCGCCCCCCGGGTAGCCGCCCTGATGGCCGAAGAATTGGGCCGGAACGCCGACTGGCAGACAGAGCAGGTCAGTGCCTACAAAAAACTGGCCAGAGGCTACCTCCCATCCTGAAGTTCCCCTTCCGAGGAGAGCGACCATGTCTTCACCCGAGAACCGGACCATCGATATCGGCAGCGACCGCCAGCTCTTCGTCGACTCCTTCTGGATCGCCGACGCCGACAGCGTCGAACACCGCCTGCATTCACCCGTTTGCCAGGAGCGCGTCATCACTCCCGAACTCCCCTGGGAACAGGGAGGCGTCTCCTATATGGTCACCTTTCGCGATGGCGATCGCTACCGCGCCTGGTACCGCTGCAACTGCTCCATGACCCCCGAAAAGCAGATCCCCATGCCTCTCATCGGCTACGCCGAAAGCGACGACGGCCTCTACTGGGAAAAGCCGAAACTCGATCTGCTGGAATTCGAAGGCTCCAAAGAGAACAACCTGGTGTGGACCGGCCCCGGCAACAACATGGCCCCATTCCGCGACGACAATCCCGACGCTCCCGCAGAGGAGCGCTACAAGGCGATCGTCCGCACCAAAGAAATCCACGCCCTGGTATCCCCCGATGGCCTGCGCTGGCGCCAGATGCAAGAGGAGCCAATCCTCACCGAGACTCCCTTCGACTCCCACAACATCCCCTTCTGGGACAGCTGGCGCGGTGAATACGTCATCTACTGCCGCGGCATCGCCGGCAAGGGCAACTTCAAGGGAGGCGTGCGCTGGATCAGGCGATCCACCTCCCCCGACTTTCGCATCTGGTCCCCCCTCGAACCGATCGACGCCGGCGACGTCCCTTTCGAGCACCTCTACACCAACGCCTGTGTCCAGTACGAGCGCGCCCCGGGCACCTATCTGATGTTCCCCTCCCGCTTCGTGTCCGAGCGGGAACCGATCCCCGGCTGGGAGTACGGCTCGGGCGTCAGCGATATCGTCCTCATGTCCAGCCGCGACGGCCTGCACTTCGACCGCAGCTTTATGGAGGGGTTCGTCCGCCCCGGCCCGGATCCGGGCAACTGGCACGAGCGGGCCGTGTACATGGAGCGCGGCATCCTGCAAACCTCCCCCGAGGAGCTCTCCCTCTACGGCATGGAGAACTGGCGACTGCCCACCGTCTGTATCCGCCGCTACGGTCTGCGCACCGACGGCTTCGTCTCGGTTCACGCAGGGTACGCCGGAGGCACCTTCACCACCCGACCGCTGACCTTTTCGGGAAAAGAGCTGGAGTTGAACTACGCCACCTCGGCCGTCGGTTTCGTCAAAGTCGAAATTCAAGATGAATCCGGCAGCCCCATCCCCGGCTTCTCCCTGGAAGAATCGGCGGAGACCTACGGCGACGAGATCGAAGGGACGATAAATTGGGGGGGATCGGAGAGCCTGGACTCTCTGGCGGGAAAGCCGCTAAGGCTCCGCTTCGAACTGAAAGACGCCGACCTTTACGCCTTCCGCTTCCGCTGAACTACATCAGGTAAAAAGCCAATAGTTGACGGCGTTGATCGCCTATGTATATCAAGATTATAGCCGATTTCTGCAACGCCAATCTCACCATATGAAAAAACTATTTCGACGATTGATAAAGATCGCGGTAGCGACATTGGCCATAGTAGTGTCGTTTGTCTTTGCGATCTCCCTGTTTGTCAAATTCGCCCCCCAATTCGGCGCGCAACCCGAAGGCGCCTATTTGGAGAAGATCCGCGCATCCAGGCATTACCAGAACGGGCAGTTCGTCAATCTCGTAGAGACAAAGATGGATTACAGCTGCTCCAATATCGCCAACATGACCAGGGATTTCTTGACCGTATCCGACATCGGCCCAACCGACCCCTTGCCGGTGAAATTCGAGGCAGAAACTGAACGCTCAGCAGTAGACACACCGGCGTTTGTCACCTGGTATGGCCATTCTGCATTCCTGATCGAGATGGAAGGGAAACGGCTCCTCCTGGACCCGATGTTCGGTCCGGCGGCATCTCCGGTCTCGTTTATAACCCGGCGTTATTCCTACGAGCGCCCCATAGACCTGGACCAATTTACAGATATCGATGCCGTGATCATTTCCCACGACCATTACGACCACCTGGATTATTCATCCATTACCAAACTCGAGCCACACGTCGGCCACTTCTTTGTCCCTTTGGGAGTGGGTTCCCATCTGAGACACTGGGGGGTATCTGAAGACAAAATCACCGAACTCGGCTGGTGGGAAAGCGCCGACCTCGACCACCTCACCTTTGTAGCCACCCCCGCTCGCCATTTTTCGGGCCGGGCAATCACCGATAACAAGAAGACACAGTGGGCTTCATGGGTGCTGAAAGGGCGGCACAACAATCTCTATTTCAGCGGCGACAGCGGTTACGCAGGACATTTTAAGGAGATTGGAGAAAAGTATGGCCCTTTCGACCTGACTATGTTGGAATGCGGGCAGTACAATACCAACTGGGAGGCCATCCACATGATGCCGGAACAAAGCGCACAGGCCAGTATGGACTTACGCGGCAAAGTGATGATGCCGATACACTGGGGGGCGTTCGATCTGGCTTTGCACGAATGGAGGGAACCTGTAATACGCCTGCTGGCTACCGCTGAAAAGCACGATATTCAGGTAGTGACTCCCTATATCGGCGAACGGTTTGCCGTTGGGCAGAATTTCCCCCGAGAAAAATGGTGGGAAACGCTGAACTAGCGGAGCGACTCATTCGGACTGCCGATCCCTGTTCTTCGATAAAAAACGCTGCACAGTGAATCGGAGAAATAGAAGAGCTGGAACGAGAGCGACGAACCGTTCCCACCCACTCAGGCCAAACTGGTCGAGCAGCCAGAGTAAACCGCCTAATACGACCAGCCAGATATAGATGAGTAGGCACCAGGTCCAAAAACGTCCTTTCATGGCCTTCTCCCTATGAATGATTCAGATCAATCCCCTTCCTTCCAACGCAGCGCCCCCTCGACCGCACTCCAACTCCCCTTCCCGCAGAACGTCAGTTCCTCGTCGTACTTCAGATCCCACTTCGACTCCTCGAGTTCCCTCACAAACGCCACCAACCCCGCTTCGAGCTGTTTATCCGTGTACAATCTGAGACTTTTGAACCTGGCATAAGGAGAACTCTCCTCCCAATCCTTCCCTTCCTCTCTGACACCTCTCATCCATTCCAGCGCCTGGCACCCCTCTTGGATTTGACTCTTGATCATCCGGGGAATCAACTCCGCCTTTTCTTTCTCATTCCCCTGATATGCCCAGGAGATGAAATGGGTTATGACGATATTGGCAAAGCTGCTCAGCACTCCTCCGATCTGATCCTTTGCCGGCCCCGCCTCCGTCGACACGGTAAAGGGGAGTAGCCCTTCCTCCTCGGTGAGTCGTCCGAGCACAAAAGCCCCGAAGCCTATATACGCGCCTCCCTCCACAATGGCATTGGAACCTACAAACGAACACTCCACCCCGATCGGCTTCTCCCTGCTCCCTTTGAGTCGGCAGCCTCCACCCAGCATCGGAATCGGATAGAGGATTTCCGTCCGTCCATCGCAATCGATCTCCAGCGGATGCGCTTTGATCCCGGAGACATCCCCAGCCATGTGCATCGACATCAAGATGGTATCGATCTCCGCATCCCTGAGTCCTCCCCCTATGATCACCGGCCTGGCAATCCTGCTCCGCGCGATATCGGCGAACGGAGATATCGTCGAATTACCGCTGATCTCCGAATCGACGATCCGACCGCAGTTAACCGTAGAATCACCCCCGACCTTCGACTTATCCACCAGCGACGAAATCAGCTCCAGATTCTCCCCTACTTCACTGTCGGTCAGATTGCTCCTCAGGACCAGTCCATTTTTCTCGATCGCGCTGTTGTGGACTCTGGCACCGAACAACCGCACCCCTTCCCCAATTCTGGAGTTGCCGGTTATCCTCACCCCCTTGCCGATCTCCGCCGTCTCCGCAACCTCAGCCGTCTCTTCGATAAACGTCTCGCCGGTATACAGTTCGTCCCGGGAAATCCCCAGCCTGGAATCGAGCGGCTCCTCGCCGCACTTCAAAAGATCATCGCCAGAAAACTGGTTTTCCAGGGCATCCGGGGAGATTCCCAGCAACATCTCTGCGTTCTTCGGAACCCATCTGTCACCATCCCTCTTCCAGTTCACCGGCTCCCCCTCCTCAAAATGCCAGAGATCCGACGCGAGATGTTTTTCGATCGCCCCCTTCGACCGCGCCAACCAGCCCCGCCACCCCTTTCCCGATTTCCCGGTATCCGCATCCAGATCGATGTTCCGCTCCGCCGCGTAGAAATAAGTGAGGGCCAGCGCATTCTTCAACGAGAGCGTCACGAGGCGGTCGATCAGCTTCCCATCCTTCACGATCGAGTGCATCTTCTGGACCATATCGATGATCTCGCTGCAGGCGTGGGAAAACGTCCACAGAGGAATCCGCTGTTTGTAGCTGTAGGAATTGCTCAGTTCCCCGATAGTCACCTGACCCATTACCGAACCACCCTCTAATCCCGAGACCGAAAAGGGCATCAGGTAAGTAGCCAGAGAATCCTCGATCAGATCCTTCGCAGAAGCGTGCGCCTTCAGCGACTTGCCGATCACCTTTGTCCAACCGCTGACCCAGCAGCAGGGACTCAAGAGGATCGGCTCGTGGGAGAGCACGCTGTCCGACCAGAGCCCGTCGATCTCCCCGAAGCTCGAAAATCGGTCGTCTGGCTGAGGAAGGACATTGCCGGAATTGGTCGAATTGATCGCATTCATCCCATAACGGCTTACATGCGGCAACTGGAGCGTATCGACGACCTCTATCCCCCGGCTCTGCTTGGCGAATTCAAAGATGTAGAAATCGTTGCTGAAAACTCCTTCGAAATAGCCGCATTGATCTACAGTTGCATAATCCCCCAGCCAGGCCTCGCTAATCTCCGTCGGCCCTTCGAGCACGACCCTTTCTCCGGAACGGAAGAGCAGCCCCTTGATATTCCGGATGCTGTTATCCGGCCCGATCTGCGCCTGTTCGATGTGGGAATCGAAACACCTCGTTTCTGCGCCGATAGCGGCATTTACCACCGTCGAACCGACCACCTCGGCATTCTTCCCGACCGCAACCGGCGCCCCTCGGGCGATCCACTTCCCCGCATTGTCGCATTTGTGCTCCTCGATCTCCTCTCTGGTGATCAGGACCGACTCCCTGATCGTCGCCCCTTCCTCCACGACGACGTTCTCCAGATAACTGTTCTCGATGACCGCCCCCGCCCCGATCCGGGTCCGTTCCCCCGATATCTGCGTCTGACCGATGAGCTTTGCCGATGGACTGATATTTTCGCTGTTCATTTCCTCACCTTTTCGACTGGAACATTGTCTATGTATTCAATGGACAACGCCCGATTCGACGCAATGCCGGCGCCTCACTGTTTCCGTTCGGCGCTGAGCCCCTCCAACCGCTCCAACAACGCCCTCCGCACTCTTCCGAATCCCTCTACATCCCCCCTGAATTCCCTCGGCGAAGAGATCATCCGGTCGCACAATTCATCAGCTTCCTCTGCTCCCAGCAAGCGCAGCATTTCGTAGTCCTCCAATCCGTCGCGCACATTCTCCAGCCTCACAGTGCTGATCGGACCGTTCGGCCCAGCGTAAAACAGACAGCCATCCCCATTGGCCGTTTTGAACGAAGCCGGATTCCAGTTCGTCTTGTTGTTGCCGTCGAGTCGCATCGGTTCCTTCTGATTTGGCCAACGGTTCATCGCGTAGTAAAGGAAACCGTCCGCCCGCTGTCGATAGGTCATCCACCACAGCAGTCGTGCCTCCACGGCCGGGTATTCGATAAACCAGTTGGCATAGGGGTGTCTGGGACCGATGCAGATGTACCACCAGACTTCGTCCCCTCGCTCTCTTGCCGCACCCGCCGCAAGCGGATCGTACGCCGCCGTCAGCGGCACCCAGATATCCACCACCTCGTCCAGTCCGGTCGCCAGCCCCAGGCTCGGATCCCGTGCCGTGGTCGCCGTCTGGATCTCCGGGTATCGCCCCTTGAGAAATCCAAACGCCAACCTCATCTCATCGAACCGATCCGCATTCACCTCGTCAAAGCCATAGAAATACGCCTTCTCAATCAACCCCAGCGCGCGCAGTTCCTCCACATACGGATCGAGTTCGGCCGCCAGCTTCGCCAGCCCTTTCCGCGAATAATCCCGTCCGGCGTTCAGGTAGAGCACATTGAAAGCGTTCAACTGTCCGCGCCGATCGAAGTAGCGCAGATCGGTGATCCGCGGAGGCGTGGAGCGATAGAGGTGGTCGACATTGAGCCGGTGCGCGGCGATGAAGTGCTGGTACTTTCGGTACAGCTGCCGCGGCACCCTTCCATCGTAGACCTGTTCCAGCATCCCATCGTAGAGTGAAAACGCGGTGCGCACCGAACTGCTGTCCGGCACCGACGCGTCGTAGACCCGCACCTCCAGCGGCCACTCCCCCTCCCGCTCCCCATCCTTCCAGATCCCCAGTTTCCCGCGATAAATTCCCGGCGCGGTGTTCACTCGCGACTTCAGCGATACCCAAACCGGCATGCATTCCCCGGGAACCGCTTCCATCTCGACCACCGGCAAAAGGGGATCCGGCCACCAGCCCGAGAAATCCACGGTGTAAGACTCCGGTTCTTTTGTAAAAACGTAGCCGACCTGATGGATCTCCGTCCCCTCCGCGGGGAAATCGATTCCCGTCTCCACGTGGCGCAGCTCTTCAACGGCAAAGCGCAAGCGGGTCGAATCTCGACACACCAGCCAGACCACCTGCGCCCCCTCCCGCTCGTTGCGACCCATGTCTATCCGGATCGGCGCCACCCCTCCAACCGCAATCTGCTCGCGGCTGAAAAACTCCCGCTCTGCCTCGGGCCAGCTATGCAGCATCACCTTGCGCGTGGTCGGCTCAGTCCAGGCCACGAAGTTCGGCCGCTCCTCTTCCGGAAGGATTTTGAATTTCCCCAATTCCTGGACCGCCGGCTCGCTGCTCCACGCTTGATCGGTGACGCTCAACTCCACCCGATACTCTCCCGGTGCACTCCCCTTCCATTTCCACTCCAACCGGGAAGTGGATTCTTCATACCTGGCTATTACCTCCTCCCCTTGCAGCACCTTAACTTCGCAAAATCCCACCCGCCGCAGCCTCGCTTCCACTTCGATCAGCCCCTCCCCAAACGGATCGCGACGCAGTTCCATTTCCTCGACATCCAGCGCATCCGCCTCCAGCCGAATCTCTGCGATAGTGAAGTCGTAGTCCGCCCCCGGCTGACTCATGAAGAGGTCGAAGTGAACCACCTGGGAACTATTGATCGATTCCCCCAGAACGGCGATATCCACCTGACAACGATGCGACTGCCCGGGAGGAATTGCAAAGAGGTGGACCCCTTGCTTCCCCGCCCGGTCGTCCAATCGCAGCTTCAGTTGCGCGACTCCAGCGCTCTCATTGGCGACCTCGAAGACCAGCCGATCGTACCGGCTCCAGTCCTCCTCGTCGAATCCGCCGTTGCCGAAGTCGAGAACCATCGCCGGCCACTTCCCCCGTCCCGCCATCCAGGCCGGATATCGAAACCGCAGCCCCTCTCCGGGCAACTGTTCCGCCTCCACCTGCCGCAGTTCCCATCCCGATAATCCCCCATCAGCGCGAAAATCGGACAGCCTCTTCACCGCCAGCGGTTCGGCCCGGGTACCCGCCGCACCGACGATCAGCAATACTCCGATCACCCAGCTTCTCATCGCCCCCTGCTCCCTGATATTTCCCCAGATTGAACCCCGGGAAAACTGTCCACGCCTTTTCAGTCTATGTGCGAAATCCGAATTCCGCAGGATACGCAGTCAGATATTGGTCCCGCCGCGCAGAATCGGTCCACCGATTTGTCCCGATCTGGGATGCCGGAGAAAGATCAAAATGACTGTATTACTGTATCGATACAGTGAAACAGCCCACTCGGAGACTACCCCCTCCTGATCCCCGGCTCGACTGCACAGGTCGGACAAACGCGCCGCAGATGCTCGCGCCGCACCTTCCACAGATCGATCCCCTTCACCAAACTGCAGTCCCCATTCCCCACCTTCCCCATCTGCTGCAACTTGCGCCGATTCAGCGTCTCGTCCAGCTTGGTCGTCGGCACCGGGCACTCCCCAGAGCGAAATGCCAGCCCCTCCACCTCCCGCACCGAACCGTCCGGAAAGACCACCGCGTCGATATTCCCAAACATATCGATGCAGGAGCACGGTACCGACATCTCCGCCACGTGGTACGCCGTGGAAGAGCTGTGGGAGACCCCCAGCGCCAGAATGTACCCCCCGCCGTGGATCAATCTGCCGATCGGGCTGTCCTGAGCCCAGATTCCCACCTCCAGATGGTCTCGGCAGATCTCCTCCGCCTTCGGGCCTATCGCCGCCATCGCGTGGGTCGGATGGTTGCTGCGCACCGCCTCCCTGCGGCGCCACATCGCATCGGGGATCGCGCCATTGGTCGTCGGCGTGGTCATCGGGTTGTACACCTGCGCCCCCTTGTGGTTGAACGACGGCATCACCAGCGTACCTCGCTTGCCGACCGCCGCCAGCAGTCCATCGACCACCGTATCCGCTCCCCCTTCGACATATCCCAGGGAGGACAGCGAACTGTGTACCATCAGATCCATCCCCGGCTCCACGCCCAGCTTCTTCAGATCCGCCACCAGACGAGCCCGAGAAATCATCTCCTTCGGATCCATCAACTTTACGTAACCCAGTTCGGCGTGCCCTTCGAAATATTCGATGTAGCGCTCCAGAGCGATCTCCTGTTTCTCGTTCTCCGTTTTCCGACCGACGCTGCCGGTCGTCTCGCAGACGGCCAACTCGGCGATCTCCGCGATATTCCTCTTCCCATCCGCCCAGAACAACGTCCACGGCTTCAGTCCCGCGGAGTTGATCCGCGCGGCGATACCATCCGGCACATTTTCCATAGTGGGGGAGAGCACCGCCGTCCGCCGGGGCACCTGCCGCGCCCCCGCCGGGATCCGCCCCTTCTTCGTCTTCCGCACTGCCCGTTTACACGCCTGCTCCACCTGTTGCCCATTTTCTTCCAATCGTCCCAGAACCGCCCCACGATCCCCTCCCCACAACCAGCGCTGCAGTCGCCCCATCGTCTCCCGATGGCCCGTTTCCACAAAGTGTCCCTCCGCCTGAGAGCACCGCGCGCGCTGCAACTCCTCCAAAGTGCGCTGCGTCTCCCATTCTCCGATCTCCGCCACTTCGCGACTGCCCATATCGGCCAGGAAGTAGAGATAGCCGGCCATCGACGCTGCGCAGGTCTCCATCCCCTTCGCGCTCATAAGTTTCACCGTGTCGGCTGAGGAGTGATACGCGTCGAAACCCCGCCCCGGGCCCTGGTGGTGTGTGGTGATCCACGGACACGGAAAGCCGTACCCGGGATCGCCGATCAGCGTGTCGGACGTGGACACAAATGGTTCCGGACAGACCCGGTACCCCGGTTTGTGCCGCCGCACCGCCGAGCGCAGAATAGATTCCCCCACCCGATCCACAAAACCGGCCGACATCGGAATAGTCGAGTGCCACTCCACCCGACCGCCGCACACCTCCGGACGCGAGCCGACGCTGTCTATGCAGACCCCGGCCAGCACCGTCTGCAGCCGCCGCACCCGCTCCAGATATGCAAAAAAGCCGTAGCACTCGTATCCACAGAGCAGGCGGATCGTGCGCCTCGGCCGCGGCAATTTTCCCGCCGCGATCAACCCCTCCAACACGCGAGCGATCTCCAATGTCAGCGTCACCCCCGAGGCGTTATCGATCGCCCCCGGCTCGGCACTGTGGGCGATTGCCCATACCTCGTCCTGCGGATCTTCCGCCCCTCTGATTATCCCGCTGACCACGTCGTGCGTGCCCACGTATTTGCGAATATCCGCCTTGAGATGCAGGATCAGTTCTCCGTGCTTCGCCACCAGTTTCCGCAGCTTCTTCCCCTGATTCTCCGACAGTACGAAACCGACCAGTCGCGCTGTGGCAGTCCCCATCGGAATCGCCCCCCACCCGAACTTGGTCCACTCCAGACCGTCCGGATTGTTCGGCACCGCACTCTCGTTGATCACCCCGACCGCCCCCTTGTCCGCCAGTTTCTTTAGCATCCCCCGCGCTCCCGCCCGAGTGAGTACGATCCTCCCGGCCAAACCGTCTATCCCAATCCGATCAATCTCCTCGCTGCTGTCCAGAATCGCCAATCTGCAGCGCAGACCCTCCTTCGGCGTGCCCGCCCCCCACTGGATTACGTGCCAGGGGTTCTCCCTGTAGTCGAGCAACCGCTGGCGCACCGGTCGCACCACGTCCACCGTCGCCGAGCGCACATCGGCCGCCTCCTGGATGATCCAGCGCCCCGATCCGATCCGCCCTCCGGTCTGAATCGGGTAGACCTCGGCTTCGGCTCCCCCGGCCTCGAAATGACGGACCATCGTCTCCGTGGTCTCGTGAAACCGATCGAATGAATTCCACTTGTCGGTCTCTACGATTTCCGCAACGGTCCGGAGCATTTCCCGCCCCTTGACGGCGCCGAGTATAGCGGGCACTGCGGTGCGATTGAATTTGCTCAGCGAGCGCGGCGTGCGTGTAGGCATTGAATCCTCCCTCTGACATTAAGTACAGATGAAATTTCTCCGGTTTTTTGAGATTTCATGGCTCTCAAGAAATGTAACAAAAAAACCGGCATGCCCGCATGCCGGTCCGTCGCTCCTCCTCCGCCCCTCCTGTTTTCAGCCTTCCCCCTCCAGCGCCTCCGCCAGTTCCTCCCACTCCCCCCACAGTCCCTCCAGCTTCTTCTCGATCTGCCGGTACTCCGCACCAAGCTGGTGGACCTGATCCATGTCCTGCACCTCCCCCGCCTTGCCGATCCGCTCGCTCAACCCGCTCATCTCCTCCTCAAGCCCCTGGATGACACCCTCCAGCTTGTTCTGCTGCCCCAGCAACCTCTCCGTCTGCTTGCGCGCCCGCCGCACCTCCTTTTGTTCCTCTCGCTGCGTCTGACGATCCTCCCGCGCCCGCTTCTGCGCCACCGCCGGAGCCCCCTCGCTGCGCCAGTTCACGTACTCCTCCCACCCACCTTCCAGAAAGTGCAGCGCGCCGTCTTCCACCACCCATACATGCGTGGCCAACCCCTGGATCAGATACCGATCGTGGCTGACCAGCAGCAGCGTGCCGGTGAAACCCTGCAGCACCTCCTGCAGAATCTCCTGGGAGGCGATGTCTAGATGGTTGGTCGGCTCGTCGAGGACCAGAAAATTGGCGTCCTGTATCACCAGCCGCGCCAGAGCCACCCGGCTGCGCTGGCCCCCGCTCACCTCGCCGATCCGCTTGAACACGTCGTCCCCTTTGAACAGGAAACTGCCCAGCAGATTCCGCCCCTGCTCCGCCTTCATCTGCGGATCGATCTGGAGCAGCGCGTCCAGCACCTCCATCTCCGGGTCCAGGTAGTCGTGGGTTTGCGACAGATACCCGATCTCCACGCTGGCCCCGATGCGCACGTCTCCGGCCAGCGGTTCCAGCTCTCCCAAAATGGTGCGCATCAGCGTCGTCTTCCCCGCCCCGTTCGGTCCGACCACCGCGATCCGCTGGCCGCGCCTTGCCTCGATCTCGGGAGGTGAAAGAAGCGGCTTACTCGGCTCGTAGCCAATGGTCAGATCCCGCAGTTGGAGGACGATATCCCCGCTCCGTTTTACCGGATTGAGCCGCACTCGGATGTGCTGGGGCTTCTGCGGCCTGTCGATCGCCTCGTCCCGCATGAACCGCTCCAACCGGGTGCGCCGTCCCTGCGCCTCCTTCGTCCGCTGCCCGGCGATGTGCCGGCGAATGAAGTCCTCAGTCTTGGCGATATGCTCCTGCTGTTCCTCCCACTTCCGCAGCCGCTCCTTGTAGCGCGCCTCCCGCTGGCGCACGTACGCGCTGTAGTTCCCGCGAAAGATCTCCAGCCCTTTGAACGCCATCTCCCAGGTGCGATTGGTGACCGCGTCCAGGAAGTAGCGATCGTGCGAAACCACTACCAGACTCCCCTTGAAGGTCTGCACCCAGTTCTCCAACCACTCGACTGCCTGCAAATCCAGATGGTTGGTCGGTTCGTCCAGCAGCAGCAGATCCGGCGCGTCCAGCAGCAACCGCGCCAGCAGCGCCCGGGTCCGCTGCCCCCCGCTCAGGTTGGCCAGCGTATGCTCGAAGTGCTCCGGATCGAAACCCAGACCGCTCAGCACCGTCCGAATGCGGAGTTCGTAGGTATACCCTTCGAGCCGCTCGAACTCCGCCTGCAGCGCGCTGTACTGCGCCAGCAGCTGTTCGCTGTCCCCGTTCCCCTCCAGGCGCCCGGCCAGCTGCTGCAATTGCTTCTCCATGCGCCGAACCTCGGCGAACACCTCCAGCATGTACTCCCACAGGGTCACCCCACTCAGCATCGGCGGATCCTGGGGCAAATAGCCGATGCGCAGGCCGCGCTTCCCCTGAATTACCCCTTCCGAGGGATCCTCCAGACTCACCAGCAGTCGCAGCAGGGTCGTCTTCCCCTCCCCATTCGGCCCCACCAGCCCAATGCAATCCCCGTGTTCGACCTTGAACGATATATTTTTGAAGACTTCGTGGCTGCCGTAGAACTTCGCAACGCCCTGACCGGTCAACAGCGACATAACATTTCTTATTCAGTTTGGTTATTAACCCAAGGTCGCAAAAGAGACGACGAAAATGCACTACAGGCGCTACGACCTGTAGAAAATCATCTCATTGGAGATGATGAGTTCAATCGATCATCCATAAGCCAATAAACTACAAGCACATATTTAAATTAAAAACCTCTTCGAAAAGAGCGCAACAGCCCCTCTTTCCCGCTCGATTTTTCACAGGCCAGCGAAGAGCCATGCCCTTCGCTGACCCGCTTCTAAAGAACAGCTTCCAGCTCTTGCTGGACCTCCAGCATCTGCTCCAGTTCCAGTTCCATTTCATCTACATTTCCCTCGAGAAATCGCTTTTCCTCACACCGGCGATGGCACTCCTGCCGGCGACGGCGCTTGCGCGCGTAGGGAGTTTCGATGTCATACAGCCGGCAGAGCCGGCTAAAACTGCCCGGGGCGATGCCCAGAGCCATGCTGGCTTCCTGATTGCTCGCGTAGATGCGGGCAACCCTTTCTATGCGTTCGGGATCTATCTTTTTCATTGCTGTGAATCTCTCCAGTTACTGGCGCTTTCCATTTCCGATGGGGCAAAAAAAACGGCCGCGACGCTTCTGCGTCGTAGCCAGCTCTCCGGAACCACCCGTTTCGGGCGATTCTCTTTTGCTCTATCGGAGCCAGCTTCTAGGACGCAGAAATGCCATCATTTCTCGAAGGCAGTATCCCGGAAACTGGCGGTGGCGCTCTGGCGGGATGCGCAAAGGTATGTGCGGCGTGCCGTTCGACACACTCGCCCGCCTGTAACAGCGATCCCGAATCCCCAACTGGCCCTACCGGGCCGGCCGGATCCTCGCCAGAACTGTATGTAAACTCGGCCGACCCGGCGAGATTTCTCCTCGCTGAATCAGCCGCACCGTGTTATTTCCCGGGACTACCCCGCGATTCGCTCACAGTCGCGATGACCATATTTACTTTCCTCCCGGTTGGTATGTCGATACGGTCGAACAGGTCCGTAATCCGCTTCATCGTCGATATTCCTTCCACGCAAGTGAAAAAGGGTGCTACTCTCAATTCATTGCCGCAAAAAACCATGTCTTTAATGGTTAAAAAGCGCACTGCAACAGTGTCAAGAAAAAAATGACATCTCATCTGAAAAACTTGACAGCGCCCCCTTTCTGATCGAATATCTCCACTCCGGAAGTCCCAATCTCACAGCCACTTCGAATACACCACTTCTTCTCCGAAGAAACCACTTCGAGGAAATCCATGCCCGCCACGCGCATCGACATCGAATCGATACTGCGGCCCTACGCCCACGAACTGATCACCCGCCTCATCGCCATCGAACAGGACTTACTCCCTCGCACCGGTGCACTCCTCGGCGACGCCCTTCCCCCCGGCCGTTGGCTGCTGGTCGCCGACGAGACGACCTGGAACCTGGCAGGCGAGGCGGCCTGGACCAGTCTGATCGAGGCCGGTGCCGACATCGAGCGCTTCATCGTCGAGCCCGGCCCGGGAGAGACCACCCCGGTCGCCGACGACGTCAAAGTCGAAATGCTGACCCAGCACCTCCGCAATGGCGAGTTCAGCGCCGCCATCGCCGTCGGCTCCGGCACCGTCAACGACCTGGTGAAGATGCCGGCAGACCAGGTGGGACTCCCCTACGCCGTCGTCGCCACCGCCCCTTCCATGAACGGCTACACCTCCAGCCTGGTTGCCCTGCTCAGCAAGGGGATCAAGATCACCGCTCCTTGCCGCCCGCCGGTCGCCTGTCTGGTCGATCTCGACGTTATGGCCCGGGCCCCCTACCGCATGATCGCCTCCGGTCTGGGCGACCTGATGTCCAAACCGGTGAGCAACGCAGACTGGCGCCTGGCCTACCGCCTGCTGGGCGTCGCGTACGCCACCCGCGTCATGGACCTGATCGACGCCGGCTCCGACCTGCTCAAAGGCGTCGCCTCCCGCCTCCCGGAACGAGACATCGAAGCAGTCGGCAAACTCACCGCCAGCCTCTGCATCTCCGGCCTGGCCATGGGGCTGGCCGGCTCCTCCGCTCCCTCCAGCGGCGGCGAGCACCTGATCAGCCACTACCTGGACATGACTCACTTCGCCTGGGGAGAACCCCACGACTTCCATGGCTGTCAGGTCGGCGTGGGCACGATCACCACCGCTTCTCTGTACGAACGGCTGACCGCCATGTCCCCCGACCAGATCGACATCGACGCCTGCCTGGCCGCTCATCCTACCTGGGACGAGCGCGCCGCCCAGGTGCAAGAGCGCTTCGGCATCCTGACCGATGCGGTCCTGCCCCACTCCAAAGAAGGCCATCCTTCACGCGAAGAGTTGGGCGACCGCCTGCAGCTACTCAAGCGGGAGTGGGACTCCATCCTCTCCGATGCGCACCAGACCCTGCTCCCCACCCGCGACCTGATCGCCGAACTCAAGGCGGCCGACTGCCCGAGTTCCTTTCCCGAAATCGACGTCACTCCCGAACGCGCCCGCCGCGCCGTGATCTACAGCCGCGACATCCGCGCCCGTTACACCATCCTCCATCTCGGCGCCGATCTGGGTCTCCTGGAGCAGTGGACAGACGAGGTGCTGGCGAAGTATCACAACATCGGTTGACTCGCAAACGGCAAACTCCGCAGATACACCTGTGCATTCTGGGCGTGCCTGCAGAGAGAATGTGATCTTTCAAAAAATGGCCGCCGTATCCCCTCCCCTCGATTTACTGTTCAAATCCCAGCCCCTTGTCCTATATTATAGAAACTGCTCTACTTGCACGATTCGCCCATCGACAGAGCAACCCTCGGGACAACGGCAGTGGGAAGAACACTCTATATAGCTGCAAACGGCGACGATAATTGGTCGGGCAATCTGCCGGATCCCCTTCCCGATCGAACGGACGGGCCTCTGGCCACTCTCGAAAAGGCACGCGACCTACTGCGGGAGACCGGACCTCATCCCGAAGGTGCCACCGTCTTCATGCGCGGCGGCATCTACGAACGGAGCGCCTGTTTCGAACTCGACGAACGGGATAGCGGCACCCCGGACGCGCCCCTGGTCTACCGCGCCAGTCCGGATGAAACCCCGCGCCTGCTCGGAGGGCGCCGCATTGGCCCCTTCACTTCGATCGAAAATCCACAGATACTCGCGCGGCTTCCGGAAGAGGCACGCAATCACGTGCGCCAGTGCGCTCTGAATGAACTCGGCATCGCCGATTTCGGTCGCTTCACCTCACGCGGCTTCGGTCGGCCCACTTCCCCCGCCCACCTGGAGTTGTTCTTCCAGGATCGCCGCATGGAAGTGGCCCGCTGGCCCAATGACGACTTCGCCCGCATCGAAGCTCCGGTCGCACTGAGCCCCGAAGGGGACGAGCACGGCGGAGAGATGGGCATTCTGGAGGCAGGTTTCCTCTTTGCGGATCAGCAGCCGACGCGCTGGCAGAGCCTGGATGATGTCTGGGTTTACGGCTACTGGGGCTGGGACTGGGCCGGTTCATTCGAACAGGTGGCGACCTACGATCCCGACCGTCACCTGATCACCACCCGCCCCCCACACGGTCTGTATGGCTTTCGCAGTGGCCAGCGATTCTACTTCCTCAACGTGCTCGAAGAACTGGATCGCCCCGGCGAGTATTACCTGGACCGCGGTACCGGCAAACTCTACTTCTGGCCTCCGGCGCCGCTCGAAGAAGGAGAAGCGATCATCTCTCTCCTCGAAGAACCGCTGATCCGCGCCGCGGCAGCCAGCCACATCTCCATCGAGGGACTCACCCTGGAGTGCACCCGCGGCCCTGGCGCGGAGATCCGCGGCGGCACCGGCATTGTCCTGGCCGGCTGCACATTGCGCAACATCGGCAACCACGCCGTGGCCGTCGACGGCGGCACCGAGCACGGTGTGGAGAGCTGCGACATCTGCGACACCGGTGACCGCGGCATCTCACTCAGCGGGGGGGATCGCTCGAACCTGACGCCGGCCAACCACCGCGCCGTCAACAACCACATCACCCGCGTCGGCGCCTGGTCGCGCTGCTACCAGCCGGGCGTCACCGTCGAAGGGGTGGGCAATCGGGTCGCCCATAACTGGATACACCACGCTCCCCACATCGCCGTCCTGCTCCACGGCAACGAGCACCAGATCGAGTTCAATCACATCCACCACGTCTGCCTGGAGACCGGCGACGCCGGTGCCTTCTACATGGGACGCGATTGGACCGAGCAGGGGAACATTATCCGCCACAACTTCTTCCACCACACCCAGGGCGTCGGCATGGGCTCTATGGCGGTCTACCTGGACGATTGCGCCAGCGGCGCCGTGATCTACGGCAACATCTTCTACGAGTGCACGCGCGCCGCTTTCGTCGGCGGAGGGCGCAACAATCGCATCGACAACAACATCTTCGTCGACTGCCAACCCGCGGTTCAGATCGACGGCCGCGGCCTGAATCCCAGCCCGGTCTGGCAGAATATGGTCTACTCGACCATGAAAGAACGGCTGGACGCCATCGACCATCACTCCCCGCTCTACAACACGCGCTATCCACATCTGACCGAGCTCGACCGCTACTACCAGGCTCCAGGGGGCATCCCGCCGGAAGGCAATCTGGTCGTCCGCAATATCTGTCGGGGAGGAGAGTGGCTGCAGATCCACTGGCACGCCGACCCGACCCAGGTCGCCGTCCAGCACAACCTGGTCGATGAAGATCCTCGCTTTGTCGATGCCGACAGCATGAATTTTGCCCTGGAGGAAGATTCCCCCGCCTACGAACTCGGCTTCAAATCGATTCCGCTGGAACGGATCGGCCTCTATCGAGATGAACACCGATCCGCACTGCCCGCCACAAATTGGAGGACGGCCCGCCATGGCTGATTCCGACGAACCCCGGGGAGAAGAGCAGGACAACCAGGCCAAAATCGAGCGCTTGAGCGAGGAGGTGGACCGCCTCTGGTCGCGGGACATGGCCCAGCAGTTGAAGCTGTCCGAGGCCAAATACCGCGCCCTGGTGGAGGGGAGCAACGACTTCATCTACGTGCTCGACAAGGATGGGTATTTCACCTTTGCCAATACTGAAGTGGAACACCTGCTGGGGTACCAACCCGAAGAGATCATCGGCCGGCACTTCTCCGAAATACTACATCCCGAAGATTTTCAGACCCTGGGCCGCTCCTTCCACGAGCGCCGCACCGGCGAACGGGCCACCAGGCGCTTGGAACTGAGACTGCAGTCCCAAACCGGCGATACCCGCGACGTAGAAATCGACATCCGTCACTTTTCGGTCTCCGCCAGCGGCATCTATCGCGACCAGACCTATATCGGCACCCACGGCGTGGCTCGTGACATTACCGAGCGGAAATATCAGGAGACCAAAAGACTCGCCCTGCAGGGAATCAAGGAGGTGGTGTGGAGCATGGTCCGCGGCGACGATATCCAACTGGTCCTCAATTCCATAAGGGCCAGCCTGGAGACCATGGGGATTCCCTTCAGCGAATTTGGTGCCTTTGTCCTGGATATGGACGAACCGCCCGTGCTCACCCTCTACAGCTCGCGCGGTGCGAAAGAGATCAGCAAGCGGGGGGAGTGGATGGTGACGGATACCGAGCGCTTTGCCAACGCCGTCGTCGCCGCCTGGAAACGGGGCAAACTCTCTTACTGCCGGGATCTCGACGGCGAGACCACTTACCACGAGAGGGAACGGCTGAGCGAGTTCTTCGGCGAGGTGCGCACTATCGTCGACGCCCCCTTCTCACACGGCGTCTTCACCGTCACCAGTTCCGGCCCCGCAGTCTTCACCACCCGCGATCTGACCTTTGTCAGCGAACTGGCCGAAGTCCTTTCCGAGGGCTTCCACCGTATGGAAGATCTGCGCGAGGTGACCCTTTCCGAAAAGCGCTACCGCACCCTGGTGGAGACGCCCAACCTGGTCGTCATGTTGCTCGACAGCCGGGGGGAGTTTCTCTATGTCAGTCCCCAGATAGAACAGTGGCTCGGTTATTTGCCTCGAGAATTCTACGGCGATCGATCGACCGTCGATCGCATCGCCCATCCAGACGACCTGGATGCCATCCGCACCTTCCTGGATTCGGGAGAAGCGCCGGTGCTGCGCGACCTGGAATTCCGCTGGCGGGCGGGAGACGGCACCTATCACTGGGCATCCGGTTCCCTGTTCCCCATCTTCGAAAGCCCCGAAGACGAACAGATCAACCGCGTCAGCATGACTCAGGTGGTGATCCAGGATATCACCGAACGCAAGATGGTCGAAGGCCTGATCAAGGAATCGCTGGAGGAAAAGGAGGTGCTGCTAAAGGAGATCCACCACCGGGTCAAAAACAACCTGCAGATCATCTCAAGCCTGCTCCATCTGCAGACCAATGACCTCGAAGATGCACAGGTGCGCCGCATCTTCGAAGACAGCCAGCACCGAATCAACTCGATGGCCCTCATCCACGAAGAGCTCTACAACTCGGGCGATCTGGCGCGCATCGACTTTGGCGACTACTCCCGCATTCTGATAGAAAACCTTTTCGATTCCTACGGCATCAGCACCAGCCACATTGCCCTCGACATCCAGGTAGACGCCCAGCCGCTCAGCCTGGATCAGGCCATCCCCCTGGGCCTGGTCATCAACGAACTAGTATCCAATGCGCTCAAATACGCCTTCCCGGGCGGGCGCGAGGGCCACGTCTCCATCTTCCTGCAAGCCGGCCCGGGCAATCAGTTCGCGCTGACGGTGAGCGACGACGGCATCGGCCTGCCCACAGACATAGACTTCCAGCATCCCAACTCTCTGGGCTTGAGGCTGGTCGAAACCCTGGCACACCAGCTCAAAGCCAACGTCGAACTCGATCGCAGTACCGGCACCACCTTCACCATCGCTCGCGAATCGAGCTGACGACAGGCCACTCGTCCCGCCGTTCCCCCTATAACTCCTGCCCGCAGTATCGCCGAATGCGGCTGAACGGCGGATCGTATCGCCGCGCCACCTCGACGATCACCTCCTCTCGCCTCATCTCCTGTTCATCTGCCGACAGGTCGACAGTGATATCTTCAACATCGTGCGGGCCGATGCGCCAGTGGCCGCACACCGCTCCATCCAGCGCTCCGTCGATCAGCAGATACTGCAACACCTCCCGCCCGGGGAAACGTTCCTTCAAGTTGCTGAGATGACTCTGCACCAGTGGATCGGCCCGGTGCAGCATGCGGACCGACCGGAGCGGAACCCGCTGCTCCAGTTCTTCATCCTGCGGAAGGATCCAGCCCGCTCCCAGGCCGTCGACCTCACAGGCGAGAATGCGTCCTTTAGCCTCCAACTGCTCCAGCACCCGGGACAACCCCCTGACCGGGAACTGCGACCAGTCGCGCAGCTGCGCCGTCTCGGCAAAAACCTGGCTGCGCAACAGACGCATCAGCACCTCGCCGGCCGCCTCTTCCCAGGAAATCCGCTTCAGGTCCACATCCTCCCACTCCGCCTCAAACAGAGACCAGCTCCGCTCCCAGCTGCTGTCCTCCTGCGCCTCGTACACCATGAAAGCCTTCTGCAGGCGGTGCAGGGCGGGCATGATCTGCTTGTTCAGCAGACCAGTCTCGTCCTTGAGTTGACGGGGAGTGAGCGGGCCGGCGCTCCACAACGCCTGATAGACCCGCTCCTGAAGCAGATTGAGGCGCTCGAGCTCTTTGCGGAAAGCCGTGGCGTAAAGCTCGAGATCTTCCGCCAGGACATAGCCGATATTCCCCCCCCAGAAGCGCCCTTTCACCAGCGCCCGGCACTCCCGCATCCCATCGGCTATCTCATCGTCGTCAAAGGTGGTCCGATGCACCAGGCGCGGCGGCGACCCCGGCATCGTCATTGCCACCGGAGATACCGGCTGCAGCGCTCGCAACAGTGCGATAAACGCCTTTTCTCTGCTGACCGGCTCGGCCAACCCCTGGCGGATCATCCTCCAGGCCAGAACGCTCTCTCTGTCCATCCTCGTATCTCCTTTCCCACATCCATGGGTTAAATCCTACAAAGTGATCCTCCCCCGATTCTGTGGACACCCACCTAAGGATAGTTTATTCTCATAGTTAAAGGAGATGTATCCATGGACTCGGAAAACCGCAAACGCACCTACTACACCCGCGAATTCAAATAGGAAGCGGTCCAGTTGGCTCTCAACAGGGACCGCAGCCTTCCCCAGATAGCGGCTGAACTGGGCATTCCAGTCAGCAATTTGCGTCATTGGAAACGGGCGTATCAGGAAGATGCCCAGGAATCCTTTCCCGGTTCGGGTCGACTTCCGCCCTCTGAAGAAGAAGTGCGGAAGCTACGCCGAGAGTTAGATCGGGTTAAGCAAGAACGAGATGTTCTAAAAAACATTGTTGTCACCGTTGGCACCACTTGTGATAGCAGAAACTCAGGGTGAGGCGACCGTCTCAAGAATCGTGGCAGGACACAGGACAGCTCAAGCCTGATTCACAACGAAACACGAGAAAATAAACATGTCGGACAGCGAAAAAACAAAGGACCAGATCATCGCCGAACTGCGCCAGCAGTTGGAAGATCAGAACCACCGCCTATCCCTCCAGGTAGCCGTCCAACGGGTCCACGTCGAAGCCGCCACCATGCGGCAAAGCGGCGACCTGGGCAAGGTCATGCTCGCCCTGTGGAACGGCCTGGTCGAGTCCGGCCTGCGCTTCGAGCGGGGATCGCTCAACATCGTCGACCTGGAGGCCGGCACCTGGCAGTGCTACCTCATGGCTCCCCTCCCCGAGGAGCTTGTGGAAGCCTACAGGTCCACCCCCTATTTCTACCAGGCCGACGTGGCGTCGGGCATCCACCTGATGCGTTCGGAGCTCCTGCCCCTCGAATTCTCTCAGGAATACGGCCACGCCAACCCCTACATGGAACCCTCGTTCTGGGTCGCTCCCGAAAACTTTCCCGCCCAGCTCGAACAGATGTGGGGAGGACCGGTGCCGGATTCCCAACAACTGATCGGCCGCCACGGCATGGACGTGCCCTTCTCCCACGGCGGCATCTGGTGCGCCGCCATGGAAGGGGAAAGTTTCGATCAGGACGACATGGAGATCGCCCTGCAGTTCTCCGACGCCGTGGACCTCGGCTACACCCGCTTCCTGGACCTGCAGGCCGCTGAAGAACGCAACCGCCAGCTACTCATCGAACGCGCCGCGGAAAGCCTCCGCGCCGAAGCCATGGCCATGCATCAGACGAGCGACATCGCCCTTCTCATGGCCGCCTTGTGTCGGAACCTGGAAACGGTCGGCCTGGCCTTCGACACCTGTCTCATCTCGCTGACGGATGAAGAGCTGGATGTGCTGCGCCTCTACGCCGCCATGGAGTCGGATTACGAGGCCCTGATCCAGAGCGGTTTTCCCATAGAGAGAATCCTCCAGAAGGACCTGGCCGACGATATGCAGCTGGTAGTCACCGACGTGCCTTTGCCCTTCGCCCGTGAGAACGGCTACGCCATGTCCGGCTTCGAACCGAGAATCATCGTCCAGCCCGACAGCTTTCGGGACGAAATGAAAGCCATTTGGTCCTGGCCAGGTGCACCTGAGGGTTTGGCGGGAAGCTACGGCCTGAACGTCCCCTTCGACTACGGTGGAATCTACATATGCGGTTTGAGGGGCACCGTGTACACCGACCCCGACCTGAAACTCGTCGAACAGTTCGCCGAAGCCGTCTCCCTGGGCTACACCCGCTACTTCGACATTCGTACCGCCGAAGAAGCCCAGCGGAAACTCATCGCCGATCTGGAGGAGGAACTGCAGACCGCCCACGACATGCAGATGAACCTCATGCCCGAACGCCCTCCGGAAATCCCCGGCCTGGACATCGCCGGTCGCTGCCTGACCGCCAACCACGTGGGTGGAGACTTCTTCCAGTTCTTTCCCCACAACGGCAAACTCGCCATCACCCTGGCCGACGTCACCGGCCACGCCATGGAAGCCGCCATACCCGCTGTCCTCTTCAGCGGCATCCTCGACAACCAGATGGAATCCGGCGCTTCCCTCGAACAGCTCTTCTCCCGCCTGAACCGCTCCATGCACCGCAACCTGGATTCGCGCACCTTCGTCTGCTTCGCCGCGGCAGAACTCGATCTGGCCTCCCGCGCGGTGCGCCTGGCCAACGGCGGTTGCCCCTATCCGTATCACTACCGCTCCGCCACCAACGACATCGTCGAACTGCAGGTGGAAGCCTATCCCCTGGGGGTGCAGCCCGACGTGTCGTACCCAATCCTCGACGCGACCTTGTCCCCCGGCGACCGCCTGATCTTCTGCTCCGACGGCATCGTCGAAGCGACCGACACCACTGACGACCTGTTCGGCTTCGAGCGCACCGCCACCGCCATTCTGGACGGCTGTCGGCAGAACCTCTCCGCCGCCGACCTCATCGAGCACCTCTTCGCCCGGTTGAAAGGCTTCACCGGCGACGTATCCCAGGGCGACGACCAGACCGTCGTCGTCGTCAACGTGGAACCGTGACGACAAAAACCGGACCTCGGAGTGGAGCTAAATGGTGGTTTGGGTTCCATTACTACTCACACCCCAAATCGAAGTGGCGAATCTTGTACCTTCGTAGGATTTAACCCATCCATTTGCGAACAGGGGCAACGGCATATGCCGTTGCCCCTGTATTGGAATTCATCACAACCGGATGCTGCCCATCCCCTTTTTCCTCCAACTCAATGCAGCAACCGACAGGTGATACTATTCAGCTCCGTCAGGCGGCGCAGCGCCCGGCGCTCTTCACCCGCACCTGATTCAGCTGAGTCATCCAGACATCCTCGTACTGCCGCAGGGCCCGGTACCAGGCAGCCAGATCCGCCTCACCGCGCAGAAAGAGCCGCGCCGTCTGATCGACAGTACTCTCCGCCTGTTTTACTTCCCGACGGGAAGCCGACTCCCGCATCGGAATCGGACCAAACGCTCTGCGCACCCTGTTGATCACCGCACTCAGTTCCCCACCCAGCCGAGCGAGAGGATAGCCTTCGTAGTGCGGCATGCGGCGAATGGAACGCCTGCTACCCGGTCTCCTGACCATTGCGATACCTCCTGGGGAGTTTGCCGGACCGTGGGGCGATCCGACGTGAATTTGAGGACTTGAGTATACAAATGTTCACTGCTTTAATATAGTGAACGTATGTGCAGATGTCAAGTTCTCTTTCCCTTTTTTCGCATGATCTTTTATTACAATATAACTATTTATTTTTTAACGTTTTATATTTCTCTGGGAAAAGCACCACCCGAATGTAATTCTCCCGATTGAAATACCGGCGTGCCAACTGGCGCACGGTCTCACCATCGAGCCGATCGACCATCTCTTCGTAGTCTAGGAAAGCCCGGGGGGCCAGATCGTGGAAATAGAGCATTTCCAGGGCGTCCAGCCAGAAGTCGTTCTCCTTACTCCGCACTTCGTGCTGGCGCCTGTGCATCTCCTGTACCTTCTGCACATAGGAGGAATCTGGCCCCGCCTGCGCCAGGCTGTCGATCTGGGAAAAGACGGTCCCGGTAAGTTCATCTACTCGTTCGGGGTCGCAGCCAAAGGTCACCCCGATGCGATATTCCCCCCTGGGAAAATGGGTAGTGGAGACGTCGACCCTCACTCCATAAGTGCCGCCTAAATCTTCGCGCAACACCTCGCGCAATTTGATGCGCAGCACTGCCGCCATGGCGTGGATCTGGTAGAAATTCTCGTAGCTCCACTCGAAAAGTCCGGTGAATATCAACCGGCTCAGGCTCTTATCCTCCACCCCCTTGAACACCTGTTTCTCCACCACCCCGCGCGGCGGTTCCATGCCGACATCCCGCCAGCTCTCCTCGCGTCCGGTCGTCGGCAGGCCGCCCAGATAGCGTCGCACCAGAGGGCGCATCTGCTCCAGGGAAAAATTGCCGACAAAGAAAAAGGTGAAATCGCCGGCGTCGCCGAACCGCTCGCGGTAGATGCGCATCGACTTCTCCAGATCCATCTCTTCGATCAGCGCCGGAGACCAGGGCCGCGACCGCAAATGGTGCTGCCCCACAGTCACCTGCACCGTATCGCTGAAGGCCGCTTCGGGGCTGGCGCTGCGGTTTTCTATCATCCCTACGAACCAGTTTCGATACGAAGCGAACGCCGTGCTGTCCTGCCTGGGCGCCGTCGCATACAGATAGATCAGCTGGAACATCGCCTCCACATCCTCAGGCGATGCCCCTCCCTGGAATCCCTCCTGGAGCGATTCGATGCGGGGAGCCACTTTCACCACCCGACCGGCCAGCATCTTTTCCAAACCGACCTTGCTGAAGTCGGCCACCCCTCCCTCCCTGACGATGAGATCCGCCGTCAGCGCGGCGATGTAGTCCTCATCCGCCGCCAGCGAATGCCCTCCCAGGCTGAAGGCCGAGAACAGGATCTCGTCATTCTTGAAATCGGTGGGCTTGAGCACCACCCGCACCCCGTTGCCCAGCCTCCATTCGGTCAAATTCAAATTCGGGAACTCCCGTGCGGATTCGATCTCCGCCAGCGGCGGGATCTCCGCCATCAGCGTCTTGCCCAGTTGCTCTTCCCGATAAGGCTCCGGCTCGGCGTTGGCCGCCCGGGTGAAAATCTCCTTCAACCCCTCTTCCGTCGGCGGCTGGAGCCCCTCTTTTTCCGGCAAACTCACGGTGATCACCCGGTTCCTCTGGCCGGTCCACTCGCGGGCGATGCCATTCACCTCTGCCAGTTCAATTTCCGGAACAAAGGTCTGATACAGCCCGTATTCGTATTCGAGACCGGGAATCGGCTCCCCCTCCAAAAAACTGCGCTTGTACTCCTCGGCGAACCGATCCGACTCCGCCTTGTCGCGCTCCCGATAGGCCTGCTCGATACTGCGCAGCATCTCCTTTTTCTCGCGCTCCAGTTCCTGTTGAGTGAAGCCGTGGAGAAATGCGCGCCGCGACTCGGTCAGCAGCGCTTCCAGACCGCGCGCGATCCCACCCCCGGATACGCCGCAGCTCAAGCTGCGCCCCTCCTTGGTCTGCACCAGCAGTCCTTGTCCCGAGCGCCCGTAGAGGAAAGGGGGATCGGCCAGCATGGTGAGTTCGTATAGCCGCTGGTTGAGCATCCGGTGGTAAAGCGCCTCTACCAGATGGTGCCGGTAGGCGCCGGTCGTCTGCTGCTCGCGCACCTCCATCTTCTGATACACCGCAATCGACGTCCGGGTCACCTCCGGGTCCGCCGCAACGATGAACAGAGTCTCCTCGTGGTCGGGCACGGGAAAGAGGGCACGCTCCCGCGGTTCAGCGGCCGGCGGCACCCCCGAGAAGATCTCCTTCAACCGCTCCTCCAACCACTGTGGATCGCAATCTCCCACAGCGACTACTGCCATCAGATCCGGTCGGTACCAGTCCTTGTAAAAGCGACGCAGCGCTTCGTGGTGGAAACTGTCGAGGACCGCTTTCTCGCCGATCGGCAGCCGCTCTGCGTAACGCGATCCCCACAGCAATACCGGCAGCTGCCGGTCGCGGATCCGCGCTCCCGCTCCCCGCCCCAGACGCCACTCCTCGATCACCACCCCCCGCTCCTTGTCGATCTCCTCCCCTTCGAAGCTGATCCGCTGGGCCCAGTTTTCCAAAATTCGGAAGGCGGTCTCCAGCACCTCGGGATCGTCGGTCGGCACGCGCAGTCTGTACACCGTTTCGTCAAAACCGGTGTACGCGTTGATTTCGGGTCCAAAGGCCATACCGATCGACTCCAGGTAGTCGATCATTTCCTGCTTGGCGAACTGCTCGGTGCCGTTGAAAGCCATATGCTCGACGAAATGCGCCAGCCCCTGCTGCCCCTCCTCTTCCAGCACCGATCCCGCCTTTACCACCAGCCGCAGTTCGAGTCGCTTCTCCGGCTTCTGGTTGCGGCGAACGTAGTAGCGCAGGCCGTTGGCCAGATGCCCGACCCTCACCTCGCGATCCACGGGCATGGTCTGCTTCAGAAAGGGAGTCATCCCCGTTGCAACTTCTGCGTGGCCCCCTTCTGCAGCGGGTTCTGTGGGGATGGTGGCGCAGGAATACAAAAGGCTGGATACAATAAAAAGCGGGAAACCGAATTTCATGGTGAACTCTCGGGAGTGGTGGGGAAAAGCGGGATGGGAAGCTCCGTTTTTAACATGTTCGCCTCACTCCCCGCTGTCAAGCTATCCTCGCCCCTCTTCTACCCCTTGACCACAGTCGGTAACCGCCTATCATTGTCAGATCGATCGCGGTTTTGCGCAGCGATCATTCACAAACGGAAAGATTTTTTGACGAGGATGTGTGAGGAGATCGATATGGCGAAAGAGCTGGAGAGACGCAAACTGGGCAACACCGGCATGACCCCCTGCATACTCAGTCTGGGCTGCGCCTGGTTCGGCAGCGACAAGAGTTCGGACGAAGACACTGTAAAAGGGGTCCGTCGCGCCATCGAATTGGGCATGGACTTCGTCGATACCTCGGCCGGGTACGGACAGAGCGAACGCCGCATCGGCCTGGCGCTGGAAGGGGGCTGGCGCGACAAGATCTACCTGGAGACCAAGGTCGGCACCCATCCGGAGCACCGGGGCGACTACTCCGCCAAAACCACGCGCTGGAGCGTCGAGAACAGCCTCCGCCAGCTCAAGACCGAATATCTCGACTCGGTCCTCATCCACGATCCCGAAGATATCGAAGTCCCCCTGGCCCCTGGTGCCTGTCTCGACGAGCTCGTCAAGATAAAGGCAGAGGGGCTGATCGGCCACATCGGTCTGGGCTGCCGGCGGCACGACTTCCACCGCCGCGCCATCGAGACCGGTGAAATCGAGATCATCCTCACCTACCTGGACTACACCCTGCTCGATCAATCGGTAGCGCAGACCACCCTTCCCCTGGCCAGAGCGCGCGGCGTCGGTATCATCATGGCCAGCGTCTTCGGCATGGGCTTGCTGGGAGGGAGAGAGCCGAATCCCCAGGCCGGACGCAACCGTCCCAAAGCGTATATCGCCCAGGCGATGTGGCAATGGTGCAAGGACAGGGAGGTCAACATCCAGCACCTGGCCATGCAGTTCTGCATGGCGGCCGACTTCGAGGGGATCGTCATGCCCGGCCCCTACAATGTCGAGAAGGTCGAGGAAGCGCACGCGGCGGCCACCGCCGAGGTGCCCCCCGAGATCTGGAGCGACTTCAAGGCCGAATTCGGCGTCGGCCTCTAGCCTCCCGTGCCCTTCGACTGGTCCATACTGCTACTAGACGCCATTCCCCTGGTCGTCTTCGTAGTCGTCGACAGCTTCAGCAACATGCGCTATGCGATCATCGGCGCTCTGTGTGCCGCCGCGCTGGAGCTGGGGTACAGCCTGTATCGCTTCGGTGAGATTGACGAATTCTCGATCCTCTCCGTGTGCCTCATCCTGCTTTTTGGAGGGTTGTCGATCAAATTCGACAACCCTCTCTACTTCAAATTCAAACCGGTAATCCTCAGCTCCGTCTCCGCCGCCACCTTCCTCATCACCTACGCCCTGTCTAAACCACTGCTGCTGATGGGGATCGACCGCTATGCCGACGTCCTTCCGGCGCAGATGCAGGAGCTTTTGACTCAGCCACACATCCGCCGAGTTTTCGAACGGGCCTCCCTCTATCTGGGCTTCGGCTTCATCGTTCACGCCGGAGCGGTCGCCTGGGTCGCCCTGCACCGAAGCAACTGGTGGTGGCTGCTCACGCGCACGGTCGGCGCCTATCTGATGCTCTTCATCGTCGCCTTGCTGGCGACCATGTAAAAAGATCGGCGGCCCCATCGGGCACCGCCGGTCTTTTATATATCTTCTTATTATTGTTTTATTTACTCAAGCTCATCCCCCGAACATCACGCCGAACATCACGATCAGATTTACCATCATCGGCAGGAATACACAAAAGGAGAGGCCGACCATCCATTCGCCGCTCTTTTTTTCTTCCATCTCTGCCTCCTGGTCGATTTGCACCGCGTTCTACTGCGATATATCGACCAAAAAGCAGAATCCTGCAGCGGTTTAAAATCCCCTTGCTACAGCTTGTATTTGGGCGGCTTCGGTGCCTTAGGAGGCTTCGGTGCCTTGGGCGGTTTCGGCGGTTTCGGCGCCTTGGGTGGCTTGGGCACCTTGAAGGAGCCGAAATCGGGAAAATCGAAATCGAAATCAAAGTCAAAACCATCCTCCTGCTTCTTCCCATCCCTCTCCGGCTCCCCCTTGCGCCCATCGACCCCCTCCAGATTGCGGCCGTGCAAATCGGCGCCGCGCAGATCGACACCGCGGAAATTGGCGTCTTCCAGATTCGCGCCCGAAAGGTTGGCCCCCTCCAAATTCGCGCCCTCGAAGTTAGCCTCCTCCAGATTCGCACCCGAGAGGTTCGCATCCCGCAGGTTCGCCCCTCGGAAGTTGACGCTCTCCAGATTCGCCCCGCCGAGCCGGACGCCCCGCATACAGGCCCCTTCGATGCGGGCCCCTTCCAGATTGACCCCCGCCAAATTCAATCCGGATAGATCGATGGCATTGGCGTGAAGGTCCTCGCAGTTGGCACCCGTCAATTTGGAGCCACTCAGATTCGCACCCTCAAAGCTGGCGTCTTCCAGATTCGCCCCTTCCAGATTCGCACCCCGCAGATCGGCATCTCGCAGGTTGACATCCTCCAGATTGGCCCCCTTTAAACTCGCCCCGTCGAAGGTCGCACCGGTCAGCACTGCATCCTCCAGATTCGCACCCTGCATATTGCAGCCTTCCCCCTTTGCCTGGCGCAAATTGACATCTTCCAGATTCGCATTACTCAGGTTTGCACCCTTGAGCTGCGCCCCCTCTATATCCCCCTCCTCCAGGTTTGTTCCTCCGAGATTCGCCTCCCGCAAATCGGCATCCCGCAGATTGGCATTCTCCAGGTTCGCGCCGTTCAAGCGGGCCCCTTCTAACCGGGCCCCGTCCAGCGTGACCCCATCCAGAACAGCCCCGGACAGATCGACCCCGGATAGGGGTGTATTCTCCTTGCTCTTGCCCGTTCCCCCGCCACCACCTATTGCCTCGATCAACCGCATAGCCTCCTCCACGGTGACCTTCCCCTCCTGCAACATCTCCAGGACCTTCCGGCGTTCCTCGCTCATCGCGTCCTCTCCTGTATTAACTCCCAAATAGAGTTGTGATGGGATGGGAACAGGCTCCATCCCCTCTCCCGATTTCTGTTTTTTTAACTATTTTGCTTCAGATATCTATTCCGCCAACCACAGGCCAGAATCGCCCCTGACGGTCCATCCCTACTCATCCATTCCGACTTCTGTCTTGCCCGTGATCAAATACGCCCTCAGCGCCCTGTCGAAGACGCCGGCCTCATCGTTATTGACCAGAAGCACATAACCCATTTTTCCCACTCGGTAGAAACCGGACTCGCTTGTAAAACCGAAATTTCTTCCCCCGTGCCCAAAGCGGAGTCCAACCGGCGACTCTTCGAGAGAAAAACCCAGTCCGAAGGAGGCATCCGCATCGGGCACTTCGGTTTGCACAGTCATCATCTCCTCAAGAGTGGCCCTGGACAATCCTACTCCCTTAGATACGGCGATGAGGAATTGGGCATAGGTTTTGGCATCGATATGCAGGCTGGCCGCCATATTCGGAGCGTCCCATTGCCGTCTTGACTGCGGACTCTTTCCATGCATATGTGCCATTGCTTTAGGTCGGCCGGACTCTTCATTCCAGACCAGGTAGGCATTCTCCATGCCCAATGGCGTGAAGACTTCGTCCTGGACCAGGTCGATGAGAGATTTGCCGGTAAGGTGGGAGACTACCTTACCCAAATATTCAAACCCCTCACCCGAATAGCCGAACTGGGTGCCGGGCGTAAACTGGATCTCCAACTTGCCCGAGCGCCAATTGGGAAAACCGGTCGTATGGGAGACGACCATGCGCGCCGTGATGAGTTTGTAGCGCTCGTCGTAGGCGATATCCTCGTAGGGCCAATAAGTATAGAGTGGGGTATCCCAGTCGAGCACACCTCTGTCCACCAGCCGGGCAACGGCGTAGGTGAAGACCGGTTTGGTCATCGAGGCAGCCTCGAAGAGGGTCGTAGCATCCACTTTTTTGTCCTCGGTCGCATCTTGCAGGCCGTAGCCGTGGTGGTAGACGACCTTTGCATCCTCGATCAGGGCAAGCGAAAGTCCGGGGATCTTATGGAAATCCATATACGCCCGGACAAAATGGTCGATCTGATCGGGTTCGAGCGTATCAAAATGGTGGAGCACACCCTCACTGCCGATAAGCCCCGGTTCCGGCAGCGGCATTACCCGCAGCAAATCGACCTGTGCCACTCGCTCTGCTACGACGTGCACGTGCACGTGGGGACCCGGGTCGATGCGGAGACGGCCGATGTCCGGGGTATGGATAGTGTAGGGTCCCAGTGGCACTGTGGCCCTATAGGCTCTCGTCGAGTCGACGGGAACCTGGGTCCACATGGAAGGGTTTTGCAGCGAGTGGATTCTCACGTGGCCGGGCAGAGGAATTGTCGACGGATCCTGCCATTCGATGCGCCCCATAAGCTGGCCGAATGATGTGGTGGCATCGACGAGGAACAGGTCGCCAACCCGATCGACCTGATCGAGTTTCTGGGTGCCGGGTCCCCAGGCCAGCCACGAAAAGGAGCCGTCCTCATCTTTGTCGGCAATCGATAGGTCAAAGCCCAGCGATTGGCCGGGATGCATAGCGTCGACGATGTCGATGCGCCACTCGTAAACTTGCTTAGCACCCGTCCGTAAGACGGCCACGTCATACCTGTCGTCCGTCCGACCATTGACTTGAGTCTGGTCGCCATGGCGGGTGTATTGAATGAGAGTGGGGCCAGTACGCAGGTGGGCCGAATCGACAAAAAGTTCGCACCCGTCCTGATTGTCCCACGACGAGCTGTCAGGCTCGGCGATGACGACGGACTGGTCTGTCACTTCCACGGCGATATAGAGGGCGTTTTCGCCCAAATCGTAGCCGATGCGAAAATGGGCGCTCAGATCCTCCGGGCCTTCCGGTTTGTCACCGTAATCTGCGTGGACAATCGGGTATACGGGCAGGTCTGTCGGCCAATCGGTCAGGTCCCCATCGGGTACTATTCCTTCTGTGAGATAGGCCGAAACAACGGTGCCGCTGTGTCCATATACCATCCGCGCCCCGGTCAGCAGCAGACAGGCAAAAAAGAGACATGTAATCTTCACGTTTCCAATCCCTCTTTCATCCGCACGAAGAAATCCCTATCGACCCCGTGGATCTTCAGTTCCACCAGCTTCTCGGGCGGCAGTTCCTCACCGCTCAGTTCGCGCATCTCGCCGATGAATTCCGGGCTCACACCGTGAATCTTCAATTCCACCAGTTGCTCCGCTGACAGATCCCCATACCCCTGGTCTCGGATTCCGCAGACGAACTCCGGATTTGCACCGTGAATCTTCAATTCCACCAGTTCCCTGGAAGACATTTCCCCAAAACCAGAATCCCGCATCCCTTGAATAAACTCCGGATTAACTCCATGGATCTTGAATTCCACCAACTCCCGGAGGGACAGGTCGCCAAAACCGGAATCGCGCATTTCCCGCACAAAACTCGGACTCACACCGTGAATCTTCAATTCCACCAACTCCTTGGCCGGCAGATCTCCATACCCCAGGTCGCGTATCTCTCGCACCAGTTCGGGACTCACGCCGTGGATCTTGAACTCCACAATCTCCTCATTAGACAAATCCCCCAGTCCCGCACCACGCATCTCCTCTATGAATTCTGGACTCACTCCATGGATCTTCATCTCGATCATCTCGTCCAGATCGCCTCGGATTTTTACTCTCGGATTTGGACGTGGGGTCGGCCTCGGGTTCGGGGTCGGATTCGGACGTGGGGTCGGATTCGGGCTGGGGTTTGCCCCCGATTCCGACGCCGTCGTGAGATCTTCAGCACGTTCCCGTCCCCGTTCCCCCTCATCCTCCTGTTCGACATCGGCGCCCAGTGCCTCAAACAACCGATCGGCCTCCTCAGCCGTGATCTTTCCCGCCGCCAGCATATCCAGGATCTTTCGCTGCTCCGCGCTCATCTCTCAGTGCTCCCTGTTTATCGGTGTGCCGCAATGAAAATCCGTCCTCCGTGCGCCACCAGTTCGATGCGAGCCCCTCCGCCGTTCAAAGCCCCGCGCAAAACCCGCCCCGACCGTTCGGCCAGATCGCTCCAGGGCAGTTCCTCGGCACAGACGATGCCTCCCTCACCGGCGTCGATCGCCAGGTCGCAGGCGCTCCCTCCAGCCAGGCGCACTTCGATATCTCCCCCCTGCGCTTCGCAGCGGAACGCCCCCTGATCCACCTCATCCAGCTCCAGCCAGATCCCTTCGTCCCCCTTCAGAGAAACCGCCGTCGACCGCACTCCCCGCACCCGGAGTCCCCCCCTAACGACTGCGACGTCGATCTCTCCTTCCACCTCGTCCAGCTCCGCCATTCCCCCTTCCAACCCGACTTCCAGCCGCCCGCAGCGAATACGCTCGCAGCGCAGATCTCCTCCCTGGCATCGAAGGTGCAGTTCGCGCAGCTGCAAGTCCCTGGCGGAAAGATCCCCGGGCAGGACGCGTGCCTCCAGACGAGCTACCTCCGCCGGTACCGACAGATCAATGCTCCCCGTCGAGCCGGCGACCCGCACCGCTCCCGCCTCCCTGCCGACGCGCAGGTCGTAGGCCCCGGCTCCGATCTCGAGCCTCTCCCCATCCGCCCCGCTCAAGCGCAACTCTCCTCCATAGAGCACCGCCCCCAGCTCTCCCCCGGCAGCCAGGTCGATCGCCCGGTCGATGTGCACGGGATGGTCGAAGTTCTGCCAGAGCCACTGCCAGCGTTCCTCCGGCCAGGGCCAGGGACGATCCCCTTTTTCCGGAGCGGCCAGCTGCTGGGGATCCCAATCTCCCACCCGTTCCGCCAAAACCATCGCCATCTCTCTTTTTGTGGAGATCGCCACTCCATCTTCTCCCCCTGCAGGAACGGCTGATGGGGCGCCCCCCTCTTCCTCCTCGGCGGGAACTACCGGCTCGACTCCTTCAATCGGGGGCTCAGTTATAGGCGCCTCTCCCTCCTCTCCTCCCAGCACTCGCAGCGCCTCCGCCGCCGAGATCTCCCCTCGGTCGATCTTCTCCAACATCGCCAGGCGATTCATCACTCCTCCTCCTCTTCTCCAAACTCTTTCAGATAGACATTGCCGTTCAGGGCGTGCAGCCTGACCTCCACTTCCCCTCCCTCACCGAGCTGCCCTACCAGCAGATTCCCCTTCTTCTCCTCGACGCTGGTCAGCTCGATATCGCTGCGCACCTGGCCGTTGGTAGTCTTGGCGTCCAGTTTCCCCGAGAAATCGGCCGGCAGCGCCAGCTTGACGTTGCCGTTGGTCGTCGTAGCCGTAAGCGGAGCTCGACCGACCTTCATTTCCACGCCGACATTGCCGTTGGAAGTGGTAAAGGTTCCCTCCTGCAGCAGTTCGTCCAGCGAAGCGCTGGCATTGCCATTGCGCGTGCGCGCTTCTATCCGCCCCTTGCACTCGGCCACGCGGACATTGCCGTTGGTGCTCTGCGCCTGCACTGCCCCTTCGATTCCGCGGCAGTGAACGTTGCCGTTGACCAGACGCAGGCCGACATCTACACTCCGCGGGCATTCGATCACATATCCCACCTCGACGTTGACACCGCCGGTCGGCTTGGGATGCTCGTTGGTCACCCGGATCACGTCTCCCTCACGCACGGCGTTCACCTCCACCTCTTTTATGAACTCCCGGGCATCCTCTTCAGTGCGAGCTTTGACCTTCTTGTAGGCGCGCACCGACACCTTATCTCCATCCGTTCCGGCCAGCTTGATCTGACCGCTGGTGGTCTCCGCCTCGATGCGCGCCAGACCGACGCCCTCCAGATTCCACTCCATCTCTTCGACTGCATTGCGCGCTCCCGCTCCCTCTACCGTCTCGGAAACCACATCCTTCACTCCTTCGACGATATCTCCCACCATGCCCCCCACATCCATCCGCTGCAGCGAGCCGACCGCCCGGTTTACCTCCTGGCTCACCACTCGCCCTATCTCGCTGGCCTGCACAGATTTGACCGCTTTTCGCACCTCTTCGCCAATCTCCTCCATCAGATCTCCGAGTTCCCTGTTTTTGGTCCCCTCCCGGCGATGTCGATCCCGGGGGTAATGACGACGCTTTTCCCCCGTTCTCGCACTCGGCTCTTCTTCCCCCACCGCCTTCAACAACTTTTCCGCCTCGTCGACGCTGATCTTCTCTTCCGAAAGCATCTTCAGGATGGCCATGCGCTCTTCAGTGCTCATTTTCTCATCCTCCGTTTTTTTGCTATTTGAGACTGGACAGCAGTTCAGTGGCTTCCGCAGCGCTGATTTCGCCGCGGTCCAGTTTGTCCAGCACCTCCCGGCGCTGGGCCGCAACCTCTCCCCCCTCCTCTTCATCTCCCGGCTTCACTTCGAATCCCATCTCCTTGACGATACTGTTGAGTTTGCCCCTCAAGGTCGGGTAGGGCTGCCTCAGCTCCCGCTCCATCTCCTTGAGGTTGCCCCGATTTTTGACGAAGATCTCCAGAAAATGCAGGCTTTCCGGAGGCAGTTTACAAAAAACACAGGGAGAAAAACTCCCCTGAATGACCGTATCGCAGGCACTGCAACTCATCTGCGTAACATCCAGATTGCCTCCGCAGGCCGGGCATCTCTCCAATATTTTCCTCATAATAACTTTCACCTTTCATTTTTTATCATGAAAACACAAATCAGAGACAAAGTCAAGGTATTTTTCCGAAAATTTTCCATTTCAAGTAAAAATTTTACTCTTCAGGTCATAAATTTTCTCTGGGAACAAAAAAAGCACCAGGTGAGTATCCACCTGATGCTTTCCTCTTCTTCTCAACGACGCAGAGCGATGTTCACAACCTTCAATCTTCGTCGACCTTCTCTCTCTCTATACGCTTCTGGGAGATACTCTTAACCTGCGTTGTTTGCTCCTGAGCCTCCTGCAAGCGCTCGGTCATCTCGTGCAGGTCACTGGTCAGTTCCCGCTCTCTCAACTCCACTCGCTGCAGTTCATCCTCGACCTGATGCCGCTGGCCGCCTACTTTGCGGTGCTCCGTCTCCAACTCGACCAGCTCTATCTTCATCGCTACCAGATTCTTCGACATCTTATACCTGGCAACTGCCGCAATAATAGCCAGCATCAAGCTCAAAATGACTGCGACACCCATAATCGACCCTATACTTCCAGAGCTTCCAACTCGACGAGGAAACCCTCTGGATCGTGCCGTTGCTCTTTGCGCATCATTTCGACCAGAAGGGCTTCGACGGAGTGGAGTTCGCGCGCCAGATCGTCCTTCTCATCCTCCAGGTTCATCACGCACTCTCTCTTGATTCCGAGCTTTTTCGATTTTTCCTCGATTTTGAGCACGTGCTGCTGGATCTTCTGACGCAACTTCCGGGTATCGTTGAGCAGTCTGTCCATCCTATCCATATAGTCGATCCAACTCTTGCCCAGAAAGGTGACTATGCCGATCGACAGACCGTAGAATATCCAATCCATATTTCCAAACTCCCCAATGCTCGGTAAGAACGGGCAAACAATATAAAAAAAAGGAGTTGGGAAAAAAACAAAAAAGCTGGGGGTTCCCATTTGTCCGCTTGATCGACGGACGCAGATGTCGTATATATACTGGAAAATCCGCCACAAAGGAGCGGGCCATGGGGTCCAGAGAGAAGTTGCTCATGGCGGCTGTCATCGTCGCCATCGCCTTTTACGCCTTCGGCTGGAATGCAGTCTACCTGTGCGGCGTGATCGCGCTGATCTTTCTCTTCACTCGACCGAGCCGCCGCTGATTGCGCCCATTCGGCCAGCCGCTGCTATGCACTTTTATTTCATGGTGTAAATTATTATTTACAATTAATTTACACCATGAAACCCAACCTTTATTCCAACTCCATCTTCGCCTTTTGCCCTTCCTCGATAAAGGCAGCCATCAGCTCTACTGCCGCCCGAATATCCTTCTTGTCGACCAGCTCTATTGAAGTGTGCACGTACCGGGTCGGGACCGACAGGGTGATCACCGGCACTCCGGCCTGCGTCCGTTGCATCGCCCCGGCATCGGTGCCCCCGCGCGGCAGAATCTCCATCTGGTGCTTGATCTTCCGCTTTTTGGCCAGCCCCTTCATATGCGCTACCAGACCGGGATGCGAGATGGAGGAGGAGTCCATCAGCTTGATCGCCACCCCTTCCCCCAGACGGGTCACCTGCTCGTGCTCGGGAATCCCCGGAATATCGGCGGCCAGGGTGACATCCAGAGCCACGCCCACGTCCGGAGCCACGCCAAACGCGCTGACGCCCGCCCCTCGAAGCCCCACTTCCTCCTGCACCGTGGCCACGGCGTAGGTGTCAAAGCCGAAGCGCTTCGCCTGCCGCATTGCTTCGATCATCACGTAGACCGCGAGCCGGTCGTCCATCGCCTTGCCGTTCACCCCATTGCCGATCTCCATGAAATCCCGCTGCAGGGTGACCATGGCTCCTATTTCCACCTGCTTCTTCACCTTTTCCGGCGGCAGGCAGAGATCGACGAAGAAATCGGCCACCTGCAGCGACTTGCCGCGATCCGCATCCGTCTGAATGTGGGGCGGTTTGATGCCCGGGTAGAGCAACCCGGGCAAATCCTTTTCGACACCGCACACCGTCACCCGCTGGGCGACCATATTGCGCGGATCGTGTCCTCCCAACGGCACCAGCCGCAGCAGCCCCTTGGCATCGATGTGCGATACCACGAAGCCAATCTCATCCATGTGGGCGGCGATCATCAACTTTTTGGCCGTCTTGCGCCCGGTCGCCCGCTTCGAGGCGATCACGTTCCCCAGCCCGTCGACCCGTATTTCATCGGCCACCCCTTTGAGTTCGCGGCGCACGATTCGCCGCAGTCGCTCTTCCCTTCCCGGCACTCCGGACGCCTCGCACAATTCCTTCAATAGCTTCATCACTTCCTCTCCTCGTTTTTGTAGGAAATCCCCGAGTCATTCCGGGGAAAAGACTCCATGTGAAGTATCCAAATGGCAGTAAAATTACCTATTTCCCCGGACACGGCAAAATCGATCGGCCACAAAAAAACCTCCGCGAACCTTTCGACTCGCAGAGGTTGGAAATACCGTTCGGATCCGAATTCAGACGGAAGCGCTTTTGCCCAACCGACTTTCCACCCACTCGCTGGTCATCGGCACCAGCGTCGAGCGTTGCTCGATCAGCTGGTTCAGTCGATCGATATTGTCGTACGCCTTCTGGACCAGTTCCTCCCGCTCCCCCTGGGCCTGAAACAGTTCAGCCGTGATCTCCATGGCTACCAGCACCGCCAGATTGCCCTTCGACAGCCGCCCCGACTGCGCCTCCACTTCCCGCATTTTCTGATCCACGTACCGGGCCACCTTCTGAATCTGAGCGACGTCCGCCTCTCCTGAGATGCGGTACTCGTCGCCGAAGATCTCGACGATCGCCCCCTGTATGTGCTTATCCCGGTTATTCATCGTTCACACTCGCGGTTAATTAGCTGCGGATGATTCCGCGCTTTGCTCCACATAGTTATTATACAAAAATACCAAGTAATATCAAGTCTTGTCAGTACGACGCTCCGGGTCGCGGTAAGGTTCCACTTTTTACTATATCGGCAGTTCCCCTCTCTCTCCCTACTCCACTGGCGCGTATTCGAAATAAGCTTTCTGGATCTCCTGAAATTCGGAAACCTCTTCCAAACTCCAGAATAAGCGACAATAGAGAGGCCCGTTCCCGTGCAGAAACGAGCCCCTCCAGCGTAAAACTATAGAAAATTTCAGATTTTCAGCGCCTTGGAAACCGACCGCTCCTCCACCTCTTCCACGCTCACCTCGCGCCCCAGTTCATCGGACAGGAAGATCCCTTCGCTGATCAGCATCGTCTGCAGTGCCAGCTCCGCCGTCGGCAGCAGGGCGACCTTCCCCTGCAGCGCCGCTATCCAGTGGTGCTGAGCCGAGTCGTACGCATCCTCATTCTCGTTCAGCCGGTGCCAGCGCGTGTCTGTGCCGTTCAGATCGAACGTCGAGTTCATCTCCACATCTTCGAACGTCGCGTGATAGCTGAACGGATCCAACCTGATACCCCCCTCCGAGCCGACGATCGAGCTTCCCTCGAACGAATCCAGATGGATTGCCCACGACTCGATGATATCCAGACTCACGTCGCCGACAAAGCGCACAAAACCCATGCCCAATTCCTCGACGTTGTACCCGCTGCTCTCCCGCCGCCCCGGATCCATCCCGGTCTCCTGATAGATCTTGCCGGTGACCCGCTCCACCTCGGGCTGTCTCAGCAGATAGAGCATCTGGGCGATGTGGTAGATCCCCATATCGAACAGGGCGCCACCGCTGGCGATCTCCTTCTGCACGAAATTGGAGGTGCCGTATCCGTCCACAAAAGGCCGACCCCGCCTGCGGTATCCACACGACCGGGCGTGATATACGTGCCCCAGGCGCCCGGCCTCGATCAATCGCTTGGCCACCTTGGTCTCCTTCGAAAACAGGGTGCCCAGCTGAATGCTGAGCTTGCGCCCGCAGTTCGCCGCCGCTTCCACCATTGCCTTGCCGTCGACATACGCCCCGGCAATCGGTTTTTCGCAGTACACGTTCTTCCCCGCCTCCAGCGCCGCGATGGTCACCGGAGCGTGGAGATTGTTGTGCAGGCAAACGTCGACAGCCTGAATATCGTCCCGCTTCAACAGCTCCCGGAAATCGGTATACGTATCCGGAATACCGAACTTCTCGGCCACCCGACCGAGTTCCGCTTCGTCGACATCGGCCGCCGCCACGATCTCGGCTCCTTCGATGTCGGCGTACCGATTCAGGTGGCTCTTGCCGATCTGACCGATGCCGATCGCCCCAATGCGAATCTTATCCGCTGCCATGATTCCGTCCTTTCGATTGAGAAATTTCCTAACCCATTCTCTCCAACGCGATGACGGCCACGTCCCGCCCTTTTGCCGTCAGTTCGATAATTCTCTCACTCACCTCCGCCTCTGCGCCCCACAGAGAATGCCCCTGGCGGAACGGCCCCCATTCTTCACTCAGTTCCAGTCTCACCGGCAGATCGCGCCGCACCGGATTCGCCACCCACAGGTAGACGCCCCCCTCCCCATCGTGCAGCCTCGCAGTTATCCGGGGCTCGCTGCAGCGCACATTCCGCTCCGCGCCGGCGTAGTCGAGGACATCGGCGAAAAACGCCGAAGAGCGATCCTCCGGATGCGTCGCGTACCCCGCCCCCGCCATACTCCCGATCAGCCGTGTCTTTCCCCTGCCAAAAGCGTTGTCCACCGCCGCCACTCTGCCATCATCGTACCACCCCACCGCCGTTCCTTCAGTTGGCTCATAAGCCTGCAGAGAAATCCCACCCCGCACTTCTATCCCACTCAGATTGAATTTCAATTCTCCGAGCAAATCCGGCGTAAACTCCACGTAGCTCTCCCGCGCCCCAAACAGCTCGTCCAATCCCAGGTTCGGCTGCGTCGGCCCCACATGGCCCCGATCGCCGAAATATCCCGGGCACCCCTCGGATACCAGAGTCCCTCCCTCTTCCACCCACTTTTTCAACCGCTCCGCCGTCTCCCCGTTCAGCATGTACGGCAGCGGCAGATAGAGCAGGTCGCAGGCGTCGATATCGTCTATATGGACCCAGTCCGCCTGGATATTCTCGTCGAAGAATCCCTGGTATGCCCCCTGCATCGAGCGCGCGTAAAATTCGGTCTTCCCCTGCTGCGCGTGGGTGAATATCTGTGTCTCCGGAGCGTAGACGATGCCGACCTCTCCCCTGATGGGTCTGGATTGCCACAGCGACTCCTGCTCCGCAGCACTCACCCACTTCCCCACGCTGCTGGCCATCTCCGATCTCTCCGTGCGCGACCCGTCCATCCCGTATCCCCCGAACGCCCCGAACAGCGGTCCGTCCAGCAGCGGCCGCCAGCGCAGATACATCAGCCCGGTCGCCCCGCACATAAAACTCACCAGATCCCAGTAGCGGATATCCTCGGGCACGGCGATCCGCCCCTCGTCCCGCGGCTTGTCGAGCACGTTCGACTGCATCCACAGCGGCCCGGCGTACGCCTCGGCGTGCCAGAACGACTTTCCCCGACTGCTGGCCCGCACCAGATCGACCGCGTGGCACTGCTTCCACGGCTCGTCCCCGTGCCGCGAGGAGCCCCAGGTGTAGCCGTAGCTCTCCACCTCGGTTGCCGCCCGCCAGTCGTCGGCCGCTCCCGGCGCCATTCCCGTCAAACTGGCGGCAATGCCGTGCGCCGTAATCCGGTGATCCGGATCGACGCTGCGTATTACCTCCGCTCGCCAGCGCATCAGTCGATACGCATCGTCGATGCGAAACTGTAGCCAGTCCAGCACGTGCGGATACGGCCCCAGACTGCGGGGAGGAGTGATATCCTCCCACTCGGCAAAGCTGTGCCGAAACCACGCCTCCCCCAACGCGTGCAGATCGCCGTATTTCTCCCTCAGCCACTCCCTGAACTTCGCCGCCGTTCCCGGGCAGTAGCACAGATCTGCCTGGACATTCGACTCGTTCCAGATGTCGTAACCCCCCAGACCGGGATGTTCCCTGTACCGTTCCGCCAGCGTCCGCAGAAAGTTCTCTGCCAGCTCCCGGAAATCTTCGTTGTCCAAACACAGTCCCGGAAAACCGCCGGTAGCACAGCTGCCGCTCATGCCGCTCTCCACCCGGTTCCCATCCCGCCGCTCGTAGCGCGCATGGGCGAACTTTCTGAATGCCCACTCCGGCGCCGCGCTGATAAACTCTGCAATGATCGTCTTGATCCCGTTGTCGGCAGCCAGGTCGAGCTGTCGGTCGTAGTCGTCCCAGTCGAACTTCCCCGGAGCGACCTCCACGGCCGACCACATGCACCAGTGCCGGAAGGTGGTCATCCCATCTTCGGCCGCCGTCCGGTAATCCCGCTCCCAGTCCTCCTTCGGGGGGTTCGATTTGCGAAAGTAAACGGCGCCGTATGGAAAAGCAGGCAGTATCTCTTTTTTCACATCGCACCTCTCTTGTTTGCCGGATGTTCGTGCATGCGCGTGGGAAGCATCCTGTCATCTATCATTGTTGCCGAAGATTGCTTTGCAGGAAATAATTGGATACGAGGGGCCTCATGAGTTTAATGAGTGTAGACGCTCATTTCAGCTGTTTCTACAGGAGGATTCTTCCTATTTACCCGTATATTGCACAATTTGTCCCAGGCGTGCAAACGGGGCAGCGACTACGCGGTTGTCAGCTGGGGCGGATCTCTTGACAGGGATTTAGCTTTGTGACATTTTGGGGCGGAAATCCACCTGCACTCTCGAAATCGATCTGGAGGAGGGAAAGATGATCGGTAAAATCGAGGAGTTGGTCAACGGGGTCTCCATCCACCAGACCACCGACGAGGAAGCGGACAAGAGCAACATCTACTGCGAGTATCCCTGGTGCCCGCCGAGCTCGCACTGCTTTGTCTATACCCGGCACGCACCCGAGCACGCGCCGAACGGCAGCGAGTTCATCGCCTGCGACTTCGGCACCTGGGAGAAGCGCCATATCGGCTACAGCAGCGGCGGTCAGACCATGAACGCCGGCAAGTTCTACTACAAGCGGGTCAATGACCAGGGGAAACAGGAGTTCGTGCGCCACGATCTGGAGACGTGGAAGACAGAGGTGATCGACCTGCCGGAGGGGGTGCCCAGGTCATCCTCGTTCGCCATCTCCAGGGACGAGCGCTACCTGGCCTTCAGCCGCAACCTCTCCTTCGACCCGCAGCTCTTCGGAGTCGGCATCGCGGACCTGCAGACCGGTGAATGCGGCATCATCCACGAGGATCCCTATATCTGCAATACCCACCTCCAGTTCGACCCGAAAGAAGGCCGCCAGCTGATGGTCCAGCACAACCGGGGGTGCGTATTCACTCCCGAAGGCAAAATGGAGTTGCTCTGCGGCAAGGAAGGGTGCACCCTGTTTCTGCTGGACATCCCCGGCGGCGAGGTGACCCGGCTGCAGGTGGGGCCGCCGTACACCGCCAGTCTTTCGGGACACGAGACCTGGCTGGGCGAGACGGGTGGGCTCATCGCCACGCTCAACTACGTGGAGGACTACGACTACGGCAAGGGACGGGTCGTGACCGTGCAACCCGGGGAGCCGTGTCGAGAGATCTGCGCCCCCTGGGAGATGAACCACATCGGCATCGAGCCGTCGGGGCGCATCTTCGCGGCAGACGCGTACCTGCCGGACGAGATCATCATCGGCTCTCCGCACACCAGCAAGGCGACGGTGATCTGTTCCTCCAAGGCGACCTACAACCGCGCGCGGCGGCGGACCGGCAGGGAGGGGCTGGTGCACGACTCCCATCCGCACGCGTACATCTCTCCGGACCGGAAGTGGGTGATCTTCAATTCGGACCGGATCGGAATCCAGCAGGTGTACGCCGCCGAGATTCCGACGGAGATGATCGACGAGTTGGAGAGCGCGTAGAAGGCACATGCGGCATTCTGCAAGATGGACGAAAGTCACTTGGCGAAGGGAATCGGACGGGCGCAGTAGAAATCGGTATTCGGCGCATCCCATCCTGCAGACTCACACCCTTTGAAAGGAATTTCCGTGAATCTCCTCACATCTGACCAGATCACCCTCGCCCGCCAGCGCGTGGCGGAAGATACCGCGGCTCGCAAGATGGCCGATTCGGTCTGCGCGGAAGCCACGAACTGGCTGGAACGCGACGACGAATTCATCCGCGACTTTTTACCCGAGGCCGGAGTGCCGCGCACCTGGACCGTCAACTACACCACCGGATGCCCGGTTCACGGGAGCGGCCCGGAAGGGAACCGGGGATACGCTCAGGGCGGCTGGCGACACGATCCGTTCGTCGACCGCTGGAAGGTCACCTGCGCCATCGGTGGGGAGACCTACCCGAGTAACGATTTCGGAGCGTTCTACCGGACCGGCATGCAGGACCGGAGCCTGCTGACCGGCCCGCACGCCGACGACGGCTGGGGCTGGCAGGGAAAGGAAACTCCCTACCGCCACTGGTTCGTAGCCTACTGCTGCGAGCACATCTGGCAGGTGGTCGTGTCCGGACTCACCTCCCTGTCCCAGGCATATCTGCTCACCGGAGAGGCGAAATACGCCCACAAGGCTCTGGTGATACTGGATCGTCTGGCCGAGATCTATCCGGACATGGACTACAGCACCCAGTCGATGTACGCCACGGAATTTTCTCCGGGATACGACGGCAAGATGTTCAACCTGATCTCCGAAACCATGAACGCCGCCCAGTTGTGCAAGGCGGTCGACGCGGTGCGCGACGCCATTCCCGCGGATCCGATCTTCGCCGCCACGACCGAAGCTACCCGGGCCAAGATCGAGCGCGGCATCATCGGCGCCAGCCTGGACGGGATATACGGGGGCAGGGTGCGCGGCAACTACGGAATGCACCAGGAGGCGCTGCTGTTCGCGGCGATCGCCTCGGGAGACCAGCGGGAGATGGATCGGGCCGTGGCCTGGGTGCTCGACAACACCGGGGAAGCGACCCTACTGAAGGAGATGCTCACCAGTTTCGACGACTACGTGTTCCGCGACAAGTCCGCCCATGCCGAAGGCCTGAATTTCGCTCTGGACAACCTGATCTTCAGGGAGGGGATCGGCTGGGAGTCGTCCCCTTCGTACAACAGCGGCTGGGTGGGCCACATCGCGATCATTGCCCGACTGCTCGAAAAACTGGGCGTGCAGCTCTGGGACCGGCCCAAAGTGCGCCGCATGTTCCGCTGGGCCACGGAGATGAGTTGCCTGGATAAGTTTTCCCCGGCTGTTGGGGATGCAGGAGGTGCCCTGGGAGGACTGACGGAGTTCTCCACGGCCGCCCTGCGCACCGCCTGGATGGGCACGGAAGATCCCTTTATCGGCGAACTGCTGCGCCAGCGCCGGGAGGAATTCGGCAGTTTCGAGGAACTGTTCGAGGAACTTCCCTCTCCCGAACCGAGTAAGGAAGGGGCCACGGAGATAAAGCAGCTGAAGGATATTCCCCATCTGATGGGAGGATACGGCCTGGCTCTGCTGCGCTCGGGCAGGGGGAAGGAGCGCTGCGCCCTCTCCCTGTACTACGGTCGAGGTGCCACCGAGCACGGCCATTTCGACCGACTCAACATCGAGCTGTTCGCATACGGCCAAAAGATTATCCCGGACCACGGGTACGGAGAGCACGCTGCCGAGGGCGACATACCCGCAGTGTGGACCAAGAACACCCTGCCCCACACCACGGTTGTAGTCGACGGCCGGCGCCAGGACACACAGGGCCCTGGCCGTCTGGTGCTGTTCAAGGCCGGACCGGGGCTCAGCCTGGTAGAGGTGGACGCACCGGATACCTACCACTCCACGGCGGAGTACCGTCGCACGGTGGCGCTGATCGAGATGGGGCCGGATGCCCGCTACGCGCTCGATCTGTTCCGCACGGCTGGAGGGGACCGGCACGACTACAGCATGCACGGGTTCGAGGGAGATTTCCACACGACGGGAGTTTCTCTGTCGGATCCGCAGGCAAAGGGCACCCTGGCAGGCGAGGATGTTCCGCAAGGAGCCATCTACGACGACGACGGGCTGGTCGATCCGCTGCGCAAGGGGCGCTCGTACTACACTTATCGAGGGGGCGGCTACTCCTATCTGTACGACGTGCGGCGGGGGCATCCGGACGGACCGTGGTCGGCCTCCTGGCGGGATGGAGAGGTGGGATTACAGACGCTCTTCCTGCCTTCGGACGAAGCCATCGTCGCCCACGGTGACCCGCCGCGCAAACCGGGGAATCCCCGGCAGTTCACCTATGTCCTGCTGCGCAATGAGGGAGATGGGATCGTCAGCCGGTTCGCGACCGTGGCCGAGCCGTTCAAGGGAGAGCCCCGCGTGCGCGCGGTCGAAGAGTTGGAGCGAACGAATCGGGCCATCAGCCTGAAGGTCGAGCACCTGCACGGAAAGGACACCATCCGCCACACAATCGACGGCAACGGCACTTGCTTCAGCCTGGTTCGCCACGACCCGGAGGGGAAAATCGAACGCCTCCACCTCACCGGGATCGGCAGCGTCCAGGCGGAAGAAACCAGCCTGACGATCGCCAGAGGACTTTCGGGCCGGGTCGTGACAGTAGATCCGGAAAATTCCACTGTGGAGATCGAGAAAGACCGGGAGAGCCAGGGTTTCGGAGGGCGGAGCCTGGTGGGCGAAATCGCCCGCATCGGCAACGATCGCCGCAGCACGGCCTACACCATAACCGGCGTGGAAGGCCGGGGGAGGCGTCTGCAGATCAGGTTCGGGACCGATTCTTTCCGGGTCGGTCGTTTCGCGGTCACCGCAGCCAATGCCGACGGTTCCGGTCTTTCGACCCGGACCAACCTGTACATGGCCAGCCAGGGGTACTATCGAGGAGCACGGCTGGTCGACGCAGAATATCGGAACTGGCTGCCGGTCGAGGATGTGCGGCTATCCCCGCACCGGCCGGGCTTTCGGCGGGACGGAAGCATCGCTCTGGTGGGAAAGCACGACCTGGAAGCCTTTGAGCCCGAGCAGATCGCCTTCCTGTACGATTTCGGTCCGGGGGATGTTCTCTCCGTGGCGCCGCACGCGACGGCCGTGCGCCGCACTGACGGAACGTTCCAGATAAAGGGAAACTGTCGGGCGGAACTGTCCGAGAAAGAGTCGGGTTAACCGTCACTGATGGAAAGCTGGAAACCGGAATTCGCGAAGAAAGGAATATGAGCGTACACCGACTGCCACTGCGTATCGAAGAACCGACCGGGATACACCGAAAGAAATGGCCGGTGCGACGAGGCGTGCCCTTTCCCCGAGGTGCTTTGGATTCGGCAAATCGCGTGCGTCTGCTGGAACCACAAGGGGACGAGTGTGCCTGCGAAGTCCGGGAGATGGCGTGCTGGGAGGACGGGTCGATCAAGTGGATTCTTCTGGATTTCCAGGTCGGACTCGATCCGCAGGCGACGGCGGTCTATGTGCTGGAGTACGGGAAAGGTGTGGAACGGACTCCGATAGTATCTCCGCTACAGGTAGAGGAATCGGAGGAGAGGATCGAAATTTCCACCGGGCCGCTGGAACTGGCAGTCTCCCGGAGCAGATTCGGCTTGCTGGAGCAGGTGCGGCTCGATGGGCGTGAGATGCTGCAAAAGGGAGGGCAGCGGCTGCGGATCGTAGCCGGAGATGGAACGCGCTACGAACTCTCCCGCGGAACGGTCGAGGAGGTGGTGGTCGAGGAACGGAATGCCCAGTTGGCGATCATCCGGGCCAGAGGCACCCACGGAACCGGAAAAGGAGGAGAGTTTTTCGGCTATCTGGTTCGGATCTACGCCTGGGCAGACCTGCCCTGGGTGCAGATCGAATACACCTTCATCAATACGGAGAATGACGAGTACACCGAGGTCCGGGAAATTGCCCTGGAAACCGGACTGGCGCTGGAGAAAAACCAGGTAGGTCTGTGCGGTTCCGGTCGCAAGCTCTTCCATTCGGAAGAACCGTCTTCCTTCTACCACGAGAGCCTGCTGGAGAACTTCGGAGTCTTTTCGGGCAGCTCCGTGTACAGGCAGGACGGGACCAAAGTGGAAGGGGTGGGAATGTACGAACAGCAGCTGGCCAGGGGCTGGCTGGATGTGAGCGACGGTCAACGGGGCGTCTGCATGAGTATGCGGGATTTCGTGGTCCTCTACCCCAAAGAAGCGTCCTGGGGGAAAGACCGGATCTCCTTCTCAATTTGGCCGGATCGGGCCCAACCGCTGCGGCTGCACCAGGGGATGGCCCGCACCCACGCCTTCCTGCTGCAGTTCCACGAGGGAGGCGGAGAACAGGCGCGGATACACGAACTGGCCACCGCCTGGGAAGAGCCCCTGCTGCCCGAGAATGGGGAATGGTATCTGCAGAGCGGAGCGTTTGGCCTGGTCATGCCGTTTCGCCCGGACAAGTATCCCTCCCTGGAACGAAAGATGCGGGACCAGGTCGTGCAGATCCGCAACTCCCGCTCACTCGGCATGATCGACTACGGCGACTTCGTCAACCCGGGCACCGGCTCGCAGGGAGGATTTTCCACCAACAACGAACACGATGGACTGCACGGCCTGCTGCTCCACCATCTGCGCTCCGGAATGCGTATCCCCTGGACAGTGGCCGATTCCATTGCCTGGCACGTGGTAGACGTGGACGTGGTACATCACACCACCCGCTCTCCCATGGAATTAGGAGGGCAGCGGATACACGGCCACGGCCACGTGCAATACGACGCCGAAGGGTACCCGGCAGTATCGACCGTGCCTTCCCACATGTGGACCGAGGGGCTGCTGGAATATCACTACCTGACCGGCCATCCCCGCTTTCGCGAAATCGCCCTGGGAATCGGGGAGTGCTTTCTCAAGATGGTCGAAGTCGGCTGGTGCAAACCGCCGTACCACAGCAACTGGCACAGCGCCCGCGACAGCGGCTGGCCCCTGATCGGCATGGCGACTGTGTACGAAGCCACCGGGGATGAGCGCTACCGGCGGGCCATGCGCCTAATCTTCGAGGCCGTGCGCCAGGCGCAGCACGACAACGGGGGCTGGTCGATGGAGCTGTTCTTCAACGTCGGCTTCAGCCCGCTCCACCTGGGTATCTGCCTGACCGGGCTGGCGCGCTACCACGAGGCCTGTGGCGACGAGGAAGCGCTCGCGGTCTTCAACAAAGGGATCGAGTATCTGGCCGGGGACAAAATGCGCTTTGCGGATGGGGCCTGGATGTATGTGACCACCCCCGAATACCAGTCCACCTACTACAGCGACACCCCGGTGGAACCGTTCGGATACGCGTATAAACTGACGCAAGATGAGGAGATGGTCCAACGGGTCTTGCGCGGCTGGTGCGCCAATATCGATCTGCGCGCCAGCCTGCGCTTTATGTGGGCGGCGGATACTGCGGGTTTGCTGAAAGATCAATAGTTGAAATCACAGGTGACCGTGCACCTCTGTCTCATCTTACCAACGCTAATTTCCGCGTCTCTACCTGCTGCCCATCGCCCGTCCTCAGTCGATACAGGTAGACGCCTGACGCGAGTTCCCGTCCATTATCATCTCGACCATCCCAGCGAATCGCATACACTCCGGCTTCCCGCATACCGTCAGCCAGCTTCGCCACTCGCTGACCGGCCAGATTGAAGATCGCCAGTTCGACGTTCTCGCTGGTCGGCAGGGCGAATCGGATCACCGTATCGCTATTGAACGGATTGGGATAGTTCTGGTCGAGGTTGAAAAAGGGCGGGAGCATGTGAGAATGTTGCTCCAAAACGGCGGTATGGGTATCATCACCCGGTTTGGCAGCTACCAGGCGGATATCGTCAAGATAGAATGTTCCTCCGAAGTTCCCGCTGAACCGGATCGATTCGACCTGTTCATCCCCCGTCAATTTCTCCATCGGAAGCGCCAGCACCTGCCATTCCCGCTGATCCGGATCTAATTTCTCCAATAAGTCAATTAACAAACCGTCGTTCATGCGCAGTTTGAAGGAAGGGCGGTCGGGCCATTCCACCTCGGCGGGACGGAAGGCGAAGCGGAGCACTTCGAATCCGAATAGACGCACCGATGTTGAGCTCTTGAACGACAGTGTCCAGGTACCACGCATCTGTTTTTCCGTATGGAAACGAGCGGCATGATGCCCCTGGTACACCATCTCCTCTTCAGCTATCGAATCCAGTCCCTCTATTTCCCAATCAGTCGCCAATGTTTCGTCGAACACCACCTGATCTTCAGAGGGAAAAACGGCGATCTGCCGAGACAGTTTCGTCCAGTAACCACCCAGCGAAGTAACCTGGTCGATCATCACCGACAACAAGTGGATCCCGGTTTCGATGGGTAGAAGGCGGTCGAACAATCGATACGTGCCATCTCCGGCATCTTCCAACGGGGTACCTTCTGCTCCTCCGAACGGACTCAGATCAGCAGTGGCTTTGACGATCTGAGCATCCGCTTCGAACAGCGCCGGCCGGACTATTGCCTCGAAATCAACAGCAGATCCCACTACCAGAGAATCGGAAGAACCTTCCCAAAGCGTCGGCTCGACGACGTAGTATGCTTCCCGTCCTTCGATGACGCGAATTTTCCGGTCGACCGGGAGGTCGGTCAACACGTCTACCTGCCCCGACGGCCAGCGAATTTCCAGCCGGTCCACCTGTGCGTGCGGCCCCAGGCCGAAGTGCGCCATCATTTCGTGCTGGTGGTATCCCATACCACCAGAAATCTCTCGCATCTGCTGCAACCCCCCGGCAGTGGCGGTCAGTCGCGCCCCAATTCCGCTGCGGTTGCTCTCGGTTCCCACTACCTCCACTCGCAACCAGTGGTTGTCATTGCCGTTGTTCCGCCACAAACCATCGCCCCAAAAATCCAGGAAGCCATCTAAATCGTAGTCTCCAATCGAATCTCCCCAGAAGGGATCGATCTGGGACGTCATATCTACGAACGTGCCATCGCCGTTATTGAGAAACAGGAAAAAAGGATAATAGCTATTGCCAGTATGCAGATCCAGATCCCCATCGTTGTCGATATCGGCTAAGTTGGCTCCTAATATCTGCCCCTCCAACATTTTCCGAGACAGTCCCACTCCCTCACCGGCATCGAGGAACTGCCCTTCCCCTAAGTTAAGGAGCAAAATGGACCGAAAATCCGCTCCTCCGCCACCACCTCCAGCCGCCTGGAAGATCTCCAGATCGCCGTCGTTGTCGATATCTCCCACCGCTACTCCAAAGGCCATCCCCGGATCGCCGATATCACCCGTTGTGGCATCCTGGAATTCCCCCTGTCCATTGTTCAAGAACAGACGGTTGGGAGACAAAAAGTTACCCGCGTAAAGATCCGGCCAGCCATCGTCATTGTAGTCGCCGGCGGCCATTCCACCATTGCTCCCCCCACAATCTCCAAACTGTAAATCCAAACCAGCCTCTCGGGTCACGTCCGTGAAGGTACCATCGCCGTTCTGGCGGTAGAGTTTGTTGCGCAACGTCGGATCCTGCGGCTCAGTACACCCTAAATTCCCTGTATAGAGATCCAGATACCCATCCCGGTCGTAATCGAGCCAGATGGCATTGTCCGTGGGCAATTCGTCGGTCAGCCCAACCTCCAGGGTCACATCCCTGAATACCCCCCGATCGTTGCGCAGGAGGACATTCAGCCCAGGATATTCCGACCAGAATTGCCCGACCGGCACGAACAGATCCAGGTCCCCGTCGTTGTCGTAATCGATGAAGGTCGACCCTCCTCCTCTCCGCCTGGGGGAGGTATCGGCCTGGATCTCAGTTACCCGATCCACAAAGGTGCCATCGCCCACATTATGTAGAAGGATCATCCGCCCCTTGTCGGAATAACTACCAACATTCGTCGAGAACAGGTCCGGCCAGCCGTCGTTATCATAATCCCCAAAGGCATGACTCCGACTCAACACATTTTGTGGAAGCATCACCTCTTCGGTCACATCTGTGAAAAGGGTCTGCGCTTCTCCGGCTTCAGCCAATGGACTGCTGCATGAGAAGACAAAATAGAGGATCATAAAACGGCGAAATCTGCCGATAACCATCACGCATCTCCTCACCGGAGCAATAGAAGTTTCTTCGTCTATAGCTGCTGCCCATCACCTGTCCGCAACTGATACAAATAAACACACCTGACGCGAGTTCCCACCCCGCTATCATCTCGGCCGTCCCAGCGAACCGCATACGTCCCGCCTTCCCGCACTCCTTCCACCAGCTTCGTTACCCGCTGACCGGCCAAGTTGAAGATCGCCAACTCCATATTACCGTCGGTCGGCAGCGCGTAGCGGATAACCGTATCGCTATTGAATGGATTGGGGAAATTCGGTATCCCCTCCTGCAGGAGGAAGTGCCAGCGAAATCGGCTATCTCCGTTGTTCTCCAGCAGATATGCGGCAGCACTACCTAAAGCAATGGCTTCCGGTCTGCCGTCGTTGTTGTAATCTCCGGCCGTCCACTGCGCACTCAAAGATAGACGGGGGACCAGACAATTCTGGCATCACCTTCTCTGAAAATAGTCTTCTGTCCGCTGACCGGACCGGCTAGCAGAATGGCGCAGAGCAGAATTCGGCACATGCGAGTTCCATTCCATAAAAGAGGACAGTTTCACAGATAGCTCACATTGAGCAGGTGCATTTCCGGAAAAATCTGTTTATCCTTCTTGGCGTATTCGCTCTCTCGAAGAAGGGGATTCGATGGAAGGTCTGCAGGTTGAACGTTTGGATCATCTGGGCGTTATCTCT
>Ga0233431_1000469_pt1 | contig 88242 bp, 71 predicted proteins | sample SI_118_April2016_FD_179867 | JGI IMG/M metagenome (GOLD analysis project Ga0233431, IMG submission 179867) | Seawater microbial communities from Saanich Inlet, British Columbia, Canada - SI_118_April2016_200_MG | ecosystem: Environmental > Aquatic > Marine > Inlet | place: Canada: British... | reverse complement strand
TCACGAACTTAACTGGCACAGGCGGAGGAACACTCACCGGTTCAGTCAATGCCAGCAGCTGGGATCTGGGTGGCACCCCAACCTACACCGATGCCACAGGCATCACCGCATTCAGTAACTTTGCGACCTTACAAGGTGGTCTGGATATTGACAGCTTTAATGTTACTGCAGCAAACATCTTCGATCTGCAAGGTGGCGCTGGTATTGATGTGTTTGATATTGCAGCAACCCTGACTGGAAGCATCGATGGTGAAGTAGCCGGTGGTACTTTGTCAGGAACGGGGATAACGGATGTAATGTTAACCACGCAGGGCGGTATTACCGGTTTTAACGGCAGCACTATCGATGTGACAGCAGGGTTTAGTAACATCAACAGTATCACCGGATCTGGTGCTGGCACACTGACGGGCCGTGATGTGAGCAGCAGCTGGGATCTGGATGGCAGCCCGACTTACAACGATGGCGCACTGACCCTCGATATCACGGGCTTTGGCACCTTACAGGGTGGATCGGATATCGATACATACAACGTTACTTTAGCCAGTAGCTTCGATCTGTTAGGTGGAGCCGGGGTTGATGTGTTTGATATTGATGCAATACTGACTGGTTCTATCAATGGTGATGCTGCCGGTGCAATCTTGCAAGGCTTGCAGATAGTAGATATTTCGATTACCGGTGCAAGCGCTATCACCGGGGTAAGTGGTTCAAACTTATCCGTGACTAATAATTTTAGTAACATAAATATCATCACAGGAAATGGAGCCGGCATACTCACTGGTGCTGATGCAATCTCATTCTGGAGTTCAACAGCAGCGAATTCAGGGGATTATGTTATTGGCAGTAATACGGTATCTTTTGTAAATTTCACGAACTGGATAGGTGGAAGTCTCTCTGACACCTTTAACCTGAGTCATGATGTTGACTCTGTGAATGGAGGAAATGGAGCCAATAGCTATAACTTAATAACCTCACTTACGTCGAATCTAACGGGTGGAATTGATGCTGATGAGTTTGTATTTGATGATGCAGTTGAAATTGTCGGCAGTATTGATGGCATGGCTGGCAGTGATACATTAAATCTTGGCAGTTACACCACGGCTCTTACTTTCATTCTAAGTGCCGGTACAACTGATGGTGCTACGGGTACTACAGCAGGTTTATTGAATCCGGTTAGCGTGGATTTTGACAATATTGATTTTATTACCGGGGGGAGTGCTGGCAATACGTTTACTGCAAATTCATCATTGACTGCGAATTTGACGGGTGGAACAGGTGCAGACACTTTGGAAGTAAGTAATGCAATGAGTTTTATAACAGTGACCCATACTTTTATAAATGCAACAGATGGAAGTATCAACCTGGATGGAGCCATTACTTCGTATTCTGATCTGGAGTCAGTTACGGATAACCTGAGTGCCACGAATAGAGTATTTGTTTTTGAAGGCGGGAATGAAACTATTGAGCTGACGGATATTGGTGGTATTGATGACAATTCTTTTATTAGCTCTACTCAGGGCCAGTCGATTACTTTTGCCAATCCTGTTGAGTTATTAACGCTTAATACCGGTAGTGGTGATGACACTATTCAGCTCAATACACTGGATGGTAACTGGGATGCGGATATTACAATAAATGGTGATGCGGCTACCGATACTGTTGATGTTATTTCACCTGTTACTGCCGGTAATACACGAACTATTTCAATATCGGTTGAAAGCATCAATGGAAGTAATGGTGCCAGTGCCGATCTTATTGCTAACATCATTGATTTAAATGCAGGGGATGGCATAGGCTCAAGTTCAACATTGGGTATAAATTCAGTGGAAGTCAGTGCAGTTTCTACCGATGGCAATATAAATATACATAGTTTTGCGACGTCCAATGTTGAAGTTTCTAATCTCAGTACGGGTACAGGGTCAATACTGTTTAGTCAAAGTGGTGATCAACGGTTAAGCCTGACATCGGTTGATACCATTAATGGTAGTGTGACAGTGACTAATGCTGGTGGTTTGTCTGCAGATATTGTTGTCGGAGAGATTACTACTGACACAATAGATGACGTAGTTGATCTAAGCTCAACCGGCTCGATTGATGATTTGTCCATTGATCAGGTTACTGATATCACTGCTTTTGATATCGACTTGAATGCAGAGTCGGGTATCGGTGTAAGTGAAATTCTGGAACTGTCTGCCACTCAGCTAGATGCTGACACTGCAAATGGAAATATTCGGCTGGATAATTCAGCCACGAACACGGAAGTTGGTACGATGAAAACAGCTAGCGGTAATATTCTTTTTACTAATAGTGGAGTGCTGACACTAAGTGATGTAGTCACTACTGATGGAGCGATCACAGTAACAAATACTGATCTTTTGACGGCTTCTAATGTAGCAACGGGTTATAGTAATACAATAAGTTTAACGGCTAATGGATTGATGTTGTCCGTAATTGAAACAGTTGGAGGTGTGGTTAATCTTGATGCGGGTAGTGGTGCAATATCTGATGGCAATGCTGACTTAAACAATATAACCGCGAATGCACTGACTGCAGATGCTTCCTCAGGCATCGATCTGGATACTGAAATTGACAGTGCTAATTTACAGCTATCAGCAAGTGGAAATATCAAACTTGATAATACTGGTGTTATAGATTTACTGGATGTTGATACTGTTGATGGAGATATAAGTATTAACAGTACCGGGCAGTTAACTGCTACAGATGTTAAAACTGCCAATGACAATGATATCAGCCTGACAGGTGCTGGCATTATTTTAGATATTGTTGATACCGGAACAGGTACGGTTGTGCTTGATTCTAGTGGGGCTTCAATAGCCGATGGGCTTACTGTGATGGTAGCTGGTGAAGTTATTATCAATAACAGTAACGGGGTCGGCAACAGTGCCGATGTTTTAAATCTGGCGGCTGAGACTATTAGCTTTGACAGTGGAAATACAGGTGCTATTTTTATCAGTAATAACAGTGCTGCAGGTTTAGCCGTCAGTGGTAGTAGTCAGGCAGAAATTCAACTGACTGAAATTTCAGGCAATACAGTCACCATCCCGGATGGTAGTAGCCTGATTAGTGTAGATAATAATATTACTCTGATTACGGATGGTCTGTCTGTGGGAACTGCCTCGACAGGATTGATCAATACCGGAACTGGAGATCTGACTATTCGACCGAACAGTAATACTTATCTCATCAATTTGGGTAGTGATGAGATCAATAGTTTGTCGATAACTGAGTCCTTTTTAAATCAAATTTCAACATCCGGTTCCTTTACCATTGGTAGTACAACTCACACAGCAGGAATAACAATTGGCGGTGCTTTTGAGGCTCCAGCTTCAATTAACCAGTTATCTTTAATTACCGCTGGCAGTATTTCTGACAATGGTACACAACTCATAACAGCGGCTACGTTAAGTCTGGTTTCAGGCAGTGGCATAGGCACTTTAGGGGATGCTATAGATGTAGTTAGTAATGAAGTTACCTTGCAGGTAACCGATATTGGCAATGTGAATTTGAGTAATACCGGTGATATTAATTTAATCGATATGGCTACTTTAGATGGCTTTATTACTATCAATAGTACAGGCCAGCTTATAGCCACTGATGTTCAAACTGGTAGTGATAATGATATTAACCTGAGTGCTGCAAGCTTAGTTATTGATCATCTTGATGCTGGAATGGGTTCGGTGATATTGAATGCAGGGACGGGAGGTATTAGTCAGTTGAATAATGTTTCTGCTGTTGAAGTTATTGCAAATCAGTTAACAGCTGATGCTGTGACGGGTTTTGATCTGGATACTCAAATAGCTTTAGCTAATATCAGTAATAGTGGAACCGGTTTTATTCTCTTAGATAATACAGGTGACCTACAATTGACAGATGTTGATACTGTAGATGGCTCCTTAACCATAAGCAGTACCGGGCAGTTGATTGTCACCGATGTTCAAAGCGGAAATGATAGTGCAATTAATCTGATGGGCACTGATATCGTGATTGATGTTTTAAATGCTGGAACCGGTACGCTGACACTGGATGCTAATGATGGATTGATCAGTAATGATGCGACAGCCGTAGTAGCAGGTATTGTAAATTTTCAAAATAGTAGTGGAATCGGTAGTGATACAAATGATTTTTCAACACAATCCAGTGAAATAAACTTTATAGCTGGCATTACTGGGGCGGCTTTTGTTACAAATAGTTCTGCTTCAGGAGTGAGTATTAGTGGTGATTCTGCCGGCAGTATTGAATTACATGAAGCTACGGGGAGTTTAATTATTGCTGCTGAAAATTTACTCAGTAATGATAATTCGATCGAGCTGTTCAGTGATCTTGGGAATATCATTCTGACTGGAAATGTTGATGCTGGAAGTAGTGATCTGGTATTACAGGCTGCGGGTTTAATCAGTGGTTCCGGGTTATTAACCAGTTCTACGCTGAATATTAATACAACTACAGGTATTGGCAGTAGTGGTAATTTGATTCAAAGTAGTTCTAATGAAATTCATTTTTTCAACTCTACTTCTGGTGGTACTTACATCAGTAATTCGTCTGTTGCAGGTGTCACTATCAGTAGTGATGTCAATAATGCGGGTGTGATTAATTTTTCCGAAACTGCGGGTGAATTAATTGTTAACGCTGTTTCAACGGATGGTGAAAGAGGCGTTTTTAATTCAGCTCAAAATATTACTTTGTCCGGTGAAATATCGGCAATCGGTAACAATATAACGATCAGTTCAGATGCTGCGATTAATGGTTCATCAACGTTGATTGCTGATGATATTGATTTAACGGCGCAGAGTGGTATTGGTAATATTAGTGGACTGGTGACTACAGCCAGTGATGTCATTTTTAGTAACGCCAGTAATCTTGTTGATATAACCAGTAATGTTTCCGATTTATATATATCAGGAAATGCAGGAAGTGGAAATATCAACTTAACCAATAATAATGGTCATATCACACTTGCCAATATTATAACCACTGGAGATATTCTGCTGGACAGCTCAAACGGTGCCATTATTGATGGAAATGCTGATGCTGTTAATTTAACCGCCAATGATGTTGTTATTTTATCTGGTAGCGGTATTGGCAGCAGTGATGAAATTGAAACTTCAGTTGATGGCCTTACATTTACTAATACATCAACTTCCCGGGTTCAAATCGTTAATAGTATTACCTCAAGTATGGATGTGCAGGGCAGTAATAATGGAGCGGAAGTTAATATTCAACAATCCACCGCTGACGGTGTGATCAATATTGCTGGTAACCTGAGTTCACTGGGTGGAAATATTATTTTAAATTCAGACAGCATGACTCAAACTTCAGGGCTGGTTGATGCAGGTACCGGTAGTGTCAGTTTAAGTAGTTTTGATTCTGCTAAAGCCATAGAAGTTGGTGGTAGTAACCCAACTTTTTCTGACTCATTGTTAAATAATATTGCGACCTCTAATGGATTAACCATTGGTTCAGAAACTCAAACCGGGGGAGTGTCATTAATTGGCATAGTGGATACGAGTTTGAATGTAACGGGTGGACAGCTTAGTTTGATCAGTAATGGCGATGTATCTATAGATGGGTCTATGACCAATGCGGTAGAAACCTCTTTAATATCCGATGCTGGAAATGTGAGCATCAATGGAGACCTGATCAGTATTGACGATATTATTTTGCAGACAACTATTGGTAACATTAATTTTGGAAATGGCATAAACCTTACTTCAAGCTCAGGAAAAATTGTTTTAAATTCTGCAGGATCAATTGTAGGTTCGGGGGCTGCTAATTTTACTGCCTCTTCAGGGTTACTGCTCAGTACTGAAATGATGCTTGGTGGTAATAGTACAATTCAATCTGAAGTTTTGAATTTACAGCAGAATATTACGACCACATCCGGTAATTTATTAATAACCAGTGCGAACCCGATAACCATAAATTCAGCAATAGTGTTGAGTGCTGGTGATGAATTGAGTCTATCGGCATTGGCCGCAAATGGTGAGTTGACGCTAAACGGTGGTGATGGAGTTGTGTTATCCGGGGAGACCAATATCAATAACAGCGGTAATTTAACCATTAATGCCGGAGATGGAAGCTTCGAATTGCTGGCTAACCTGATTGCTACCGGTGATGTAGATGTGGTGGCGAGTGATTTTGAAATTGATACAACAGCCTCGGTTTCAACGATTACTGGTATTCTTAGTCTTACTGATCAATTGACCAGTGATGGTATTGGTCTGGCAACATTTCAACCCGGTAAGTTGAATTTTGATGTGAATGAATATAATACTATCCTGGCTGCTGGAATCGAACTCAACTCGACACATGAAGTTACCCTGATTGGGGATTTTTCGTCTGTAGCATCTTTAGTTCCTTTAACCATTAATGCTGAATCGATGTTGATGACGGGCTCAACTCGAATAGCTCTGGGTTCTGACCTGAACTTTTCCACTACTGCAGTTTCTGTGACGGGTGGTCTTGAAATTGATATTGATGGTGAGTTTATGATGGATGGTGCTTTAACTGCCACCAGCACCGTAGATATTACTGCTGGAGCAGGTATAACCATGGGAGAGCCGTCTTCTATTAAGACTACAGATGATAAAATTACATTGTTGGCAGAAACCGGGGATATTCGCCTGGGCTTGCTAAATTCGGGTGCGGGCAATACGGTTCTTACGGCAACCACAGGAAATATTTTTAATAACAATGGTGTGTTTGAAGATGTCACGCAATCGCTGACGAATGTTATAGCGGCCAATGTCAGTCTCAGTGTGCTTGATCGTATAGGCATTTCCAGTACAGATGCAGTTACACTGGATATAGCCTCTAATGGAAAAATAACGCTACGTTTTAGTGCTGATACCGCCTATATCAATAACCTGCGGAACAGCCGTATTATTAACAATGGTGCCGGAGAGGTTATTGTTGGCCTGATATTCAGTAATCAAATTCTGGGAATAGGTCATAATCTGGGTTTAACGGCAACAGAAGAAGTTTTTGCTATCACTGGCCTGGGAACCTTGCAAAAAGATGATGCAGAAAATATTTCGATTCTGGGAATGGATTTCCTCGCCCTGCTGAATAATGATGATGAAGATATCATCAGCTCTATTATTCCATCCGTGCCTGTGTTGATCCGTACAATAGATGGCTGGAGGTTTGAGCCCCCTTCAAAACAGCAGAGAATTGACCGGGTAAAAGAGCAACAGGGTAATGGCACTAAATATATAAACTGGTTTTAATGCCCAACAGTTAAAGTGCCAGACTGCCTGAGATCTGAAGCCCCTGTCCAGCCATCGTCCACTTTAAGTATTGATTGAGTGCTACCCATAGCCCAACGACTGGCATCTATCTGATGTCCCTTTTGCTGAAGTAATTGAATGGTGTCTTTACTAAACCCTTTTTCCAGCGTTATTTTATCGGGCAGCCATTGATGGTGAAAACGTGAGGCTAAAGTCGCTTCTGCAATATTCATTTTATGGTCAATAATATTACTGATTATCTGTAATGTGGTTGTGATTATTCTTGACCCACCCGGACTACCGGTTACTAACATGACATCATCAGAATCGGGTTTGAACACGATGGTTGGGCTCATCGAACTGAGAGGCCTTTTACGTGCCTCAACCGCATTGGCATCACCACCGATTAATCCGTAGGCATTAGCGACACCGGGTTTCGCACTGAAGTCATCCATTTCATTATTGAGTAACACTCCGGTGCCTTCTGCCAGAATACCTGAGCCATAACTGAAGTTTAATGTGTAGGTATTGGATACCGCATTGCCCCAGCGATCCACCACAGAGTAGTGAGTGGTTTGAGGGCTTTCGTGGTGAATATTCAATCCGGCTTTAATGTCTTTGCTGTCACTGGCTTCGTCGGGAGTAATCTGGCTGAAAAGCTGTTTTGCATAATTTTTAGCGGTAAGTTGCTTTACTGGAACATTGACAAAATCTGGATCTCCCAGATATTCGCTGCGATCAGCATAAGCGCGTTTCATCGCTTCGGCCATGAGATGAATCGTTTGAGCACTGTTATGGCCTGAAGTGGAGAGATTCTGCTGTTCCATGATATTTAAAATCTGAATAATATGAGTTCCACCAGAGGAAGGCGGTGGCATCGATTTGATTTTGTACCCTCTATACGTACCGGTAACAGGCTGACGAGTTTTGACCTGATAACCGGACATGTCATCAAGTTGCATGTTGCCTCCTGCAAGGTTGACAGTATCAACAATTTTTTGAGCAATTTCACCCTGGTAAAAAGCAGATGAGCCTTGCAGGGAAATTTTTTGCAGTGTGCTGGTCAGGTCAGGTTGTTTGAATAATTCGCCTGTTTTATAGCTGGAGCCATCGCTATGGTAAAAAACTTTTGCAGTAGCAGGCCAGCGGGTAAGTCGTTTAACGGATCGTTTTAAAGAGAGCGCTAAATCTCGATCAACAAAGAAGCCATTTGAAGCAAGTTCTATGGCAGGTTGTAATACTTGTTGTAACGACATGCTGCCATATTTTTCTAATGCCTCAGTTAAACCTTTTACCGTGCCGGGAACACCGATGGCAAGTCCGTGAAAGCGAGAACGATTTTTGTCGACAGAACCATCTTCATTAAGGTACATATCTCGAAAAGCCTCTTGCGGGGCCATTTCCCGGTAATCTAGAGCAATTGTCTGGTTTTGTTTAGCAAGATGAACCAGCATAAACCCGCCTCCACCTAAATTACCAGCACGAGGAAGAGTAACGGCCAGAGTAAAGCCCACGGCAATGGCTGCATCAACAGCATTGCCACCCTGTTTTAAAATATTAACGCCCACTTCAGTGGCAATCTTTTGCTGGGATGAAACCATGCCATGCTTCGACCACACAGGTTGAGCAAGGCTGGCGTAGTTAATGATCGGTTGAGTTGCGTAAGATGTTGTGCAAATCAGGTATAGATTAATTAACACAATATTCAGCAGGTAATGGGTTCGAATTTGAGTCTGCATTTCAGGCATTTTCCCGTGCTTGAGTTTCTATTTTTGGATAAGATCAGATCAATCTTCTCGAACGAGTATATCGTCTTTTTCTTTTAATTTAATGTGTTTCGGGTTATAGATGATTTCTGGAATAAAAATGTAGAATGAAGAAATATGAATGGTTTTTATAAATTTCTGGTATCCATAGTTGTATTGCAAATGACAGCCTGTGCGGATTTGTCATATTACATGCACAGCGTTAAAGGCCAGCTTTCTATTATTCAGAAAACACAGGATATCGATGACTTATTACAGAATGAATTAATCGAGGAAAAGTTAAAGCAGCAATTAAAACTGGTTGGCAGTATCCGTCAATTTGCATTTGAAGAAATCAACTTACCTAAGTCAGATAGTTATACACAATATGCAGATGTGGGACGCCGTTATGTTTTAAAAAACCTGTTTGCCAGTGCAGAATTTTCGACTGCTTTGCAACGGTGGTGTTATCCGATTGTAGGTTGTGCGGGTTATAGGGGCTATTTTGATGAAAAGCTGCTGGAGGAATTTAAAGGCACTCTGCTACAGCAGGGTAAAGATGTTTATGTGGCTAATATCCCTGCGTATTCGACATTAGGCTGGTTCGATGACCCGGTGTTAAACACTTTTATATATTGGCCGGAATATCGTCTGGCAGGGCTTATTTTTCATGAGCTAGCGCATCAGCGTTTGTATATTGATGGGGATTCTCAGTTTAATGAATCATTTGCCATGGCTGTTCAATATAGTGCGGTTGAAAAGTGGCTGCTAAACAAGGGACAGTTTGAAAAATTAAAACGTTATAAACAGTATCAAAAGAATCGCCTGAAAGTCACCAGACTGATTGAAAGAGGTCGCTCCCAATTAACACAATTATATAAAGAAGAGCTTGATGAGAGAGAAAAGAGGTTGCAAAAAGGTCTGCTTCTGGAGCATTTAAAAAAAGACTATCAGCAGCTTTCATCGGGGTTTGAGGTTCCAGATGGTTTTAAATACTGGTTTAAGGGAGAGCTGAATAATGCGAAGCTGGCATCGGTTTCGACTTATCATTCACGAGTGAATGTTTTCAGAAAATTATTAAAAAGTCATGCGGGTGATTATGCTGAATTTTATCAACATGTTAAAAAAATAGGACAATTAGCAAAAGTAGAAAGGACGAAGTGTCTTGATTCATGGGACAAACCTAAAGATACTCCGAAAATTTGTTAGTCTTTAATCTATGTTAACTCCTGAGAATTCTACTACACTCAGTAGCTATAAATAATAAAAATGGTTTTCTCGAGCTTATAAACTAAGGTTTATAAATGTATCAATTGGATAACCTGTTAAATCTCTAGCGGACTCATAGAGAAAAAATTGATAAATAGCGATCACAATAAATTTAGCACCTTGATGCCGCTGACTTTAAAACGATTTGTTTTGATAGCAGTGCCTTCTTTTATTCTGCTTTTGTTAGTGGCAATAGCTTTGGGCTGGTTTGTGCAGTTTGAAAGTTCCAGTTACTACCATACGCAACTGGACCTGGCGAAGGCAGCAGTAAAAGGTACTGTTTATAATTTAAGCCAGTCAGTGGAGCAGCGGCGCCAGGTCGTCAATGCTCTGGTTCGTGAAGATCAGGAGTTACTACTGGGAATAGCAGATTTTCCGGTGGATGAAGATAATCTTTCACTGTTAAGAGTATCAGTAAAAACCCATCTACCTGATAATTTCACCTACCTTTTGACAGATCATGATGGCTTGCCTTTGCTAGAGGAAAAAGTGTTAAAGCTAGGTCCTGAATGCAAGGTTGGTCTTAAGTTCTTTTCGCAGTCCCCTGACAAGCATCATGAGACTGTAGTGATGCATGGTCAGAGTCCAGATGACTACCATTTTGATGTGATGGTTAATGTTGACTCAACACAGAATAGTCCGATTTTTTTTGTTAGCTTTAAAATAGCATCATTAGTGGATTTATTAAAAAACTCACAAATACCAGGTCAATCATTGCTGGTTATGAACAATGCTTCTCCTGAAAAAATTGAGTTAAGTGCTGAAGGAGTTTATCAAAGTGCCTGGTTTGGTAATTCATTAAGTAACGAAATACTGGCTAAAGTGCTTTATAAGGAGCAAGTGCCTGGTACGGGTTGGAGTATTCTGGCTTTACCCAATACAGATCTATTTTCAGAGTACAAAAGTAAGCTACAGGTTCGCTCTGGTTATGCTTATTTATTGCTTGTTAGTGTGTTATTTATTTTTTTATGGCGGCTATGGGTAGAGGAAAGCTCGCGACTGTTGGCTGAAGAGGGCTTGAAACGTTCTAACAATGAGCTGGAGTTGAAAGTTGAACGGCGTACCCGGGCGCTAGAAAAGAGTGAACAGGATTTGCAAAAAACCTTTATGTCAGCCCCCTATGGCATGCTGGTCATTAATGAAGCTGGCTTGATCGAGTTAATCAACAAACGTGCTGCTGCAATATTTGGCTATGACGATGATGAGCTGTTGGGCCAGAATATGGATATTCTTGTGCCTGATAATGTTCGTGGATTACATGCAAAACATCGAGAGGGCTTAAAGAATAATCCGCACACAGTACTCATGGGAAAAGTAGGCATTTGCTGGGGCGAAAAAAAAATGGAAAAGAATTTGCAGTAGAGGTTGGGCTTAGTCAGCTAGACCATTCTGATGGGCGTAAAGTCATTGCTTCGATATCAGATGTTTCTGAATTGGTCATTGCTCAGCAAAAATTAAAGGAAGAGCATGAGCGAGCGATCGTCACGCTTAACTCGATTGGAGATGGGGTTATCACAACGGATATTGATGGAGAAATTAATTCTATCAATCCTGTTGCAGAACGGCTCAGTGGCTGGAATGCAGAAGATGCAACTGGCAGGCATATTTCCCAGGTATTTATGGTTGTTAACGAAAAGACGGGTAAAAAGGTAGAAGATCCTGTTATTCAGTGTTTAAAGAAAAAAGAGATTGTTGAGTTAGGTAGCGAAACCGTGTTAATTCATCGGCATGGTATGGAAATTCCAATTGAAGATAGTGCTGCCCCCATTAAGAATGCGGATGGACTGGTTGTGGGTGCGGTTCTGGTTTTCCATGATGTATCTCAGTCCAGGGCACATGCCAATGAAATTGAGTATCAGGCCAATCATGATGCACTTACTGGCTTGTTAAATCGTAGAGAGTTTGACAGACGGTTGCAACAATCCGTAGTAAAAGCTAGAGAGGGTGACTGTGAAAATATTTTGCTGTTTATGGATCTTGACAGGTTCAAAATTGTAAATGATAGTGCGGGTCATGCTGCTGGTGATGAATTGTTAAAGCAGCTAACAAAGTTAATGTCCGGTAAATTAAGACAGCGTGATACTTTTGCCCGTCTGGGTGGTGATGAATTTGCGGTTTTACTGGAGTTTTGCTCAAAAGATATTGGTTTAAAGGTGGCTAATAAACTGCGGTCTGCCATAGAAGATTTCAGGTTTTTCTGGAAGGGGCGGGTATTTAATATTGGAGTCAGTATCGGTCTTGTGCCATTTTCGAGTTCTACAGAAACGGCTGATAATTTGCTAAGTGAAGCTGATGCTGCCTGTTACACAGCAAAAGAGGGAGGACGGAACAGAGTCCAGGTATATGACTCAGCTGCAGCAAAAAAACGTGAAGAAAGTTCTATTGTTAATATGCTGACCGAGGCTTTTGAAAATAACAGGATGACTCTGTTTCAGCAGGAAATCAGGGCTACTGAGGAAAATCAAAAACAGACTCATTATGAAATTCTGGTTCGCATGATGTCAGAAACCGGTGAAATAATTTCGCCAGCTATGTTTTTACCAGCTGCTGAACGGTATGGTCTGGCAACAACCCTTGACCGGTGGGTTATTAAGACGGTTTTTAACTGGCTGTCGAAGCATGGTTCAAAATTATCCAGACCTGTAATGTTGTCTATTAATTTATCAGGACAATCTATTACCGATAAATTTATGGCAGGCTTTATTAAACAGCAATTCAAGGAATTTGAAATTAAAGAAGACACCGTTTGTTTTGAAATTACTGAAACTGCGGCAATGAATGATTTGTATAGAGCCAGACAATTTATTGATGAGATTAAACTGCTAGGCTGTAAATTCTCTCTGGATGATTTTGGCAGTGGTCATGCTTCTTATGCACATCTCAAAAATTTACCAGTTAATTTTCTTAAGATTGACGGTATGTTCGTGAAGGATATTACTCATGATCCGATTGATTTTGCTATCGTCAAGTCGGTAAATGAAGTGGGGCAGGTTTTAGGTATGCAGACAATTGCTGAGTTTGTAGAAAATGATGAAATAGTTGAGAAGTTATCTGAAATTGGCGTCAATTTTTTACAGGGATATGCTATTTCACGCCCAGCTCCTCTGGATGAGCTTTTAGATTAAGCAGGTTTAAGTTTTAACTTGGTAATTTAGCGTTAAGTTCAATTGTGCCAAAGCAAATGATTGATCTAAATCAATAAAATTTGATAATTCCCCAGCCTTTGACATATGTCAATGCGACAATTTGACGCAGAGATCAGAATCAGCTGTTCTCAGGATTTTAACTGTAACTGAAACCTGTTTCTTATTTAATGAAGGTGGGGATAAAATGAAACCAAGATTAAAACAACTCGGCGCTGCGCTGCTAACGGTAGGGTTAGGCTTAGGTCTGGCCACGACTGCTACAGCAGCTCAATCGCTTAAAGAAGTCATGGAAGCTCGTGGCTTAACTGAAAAAGATATCTTGGCAGCCGCCAAGACGTATACGCCAACAGGCGGTCGTGACGAATACCTTGCTTTCGCATCAGGTGGTCAGAGTGGTCATGTGATCGTTTACGGTGTTCCATCAATGCGTATTCTGAAATACATTGGTGTATTTACTCCAGAGCCATGGCAGGGTTATGGTTTTGATGATGAATCAAAGCGTGTCCTGTATCAGGGTGAGCTGGATGGAGAGCTGAAGTTTGGTGATACTCACCACCCAGCTTTTTCAGAAACTGAAGGTGAATATAATGGTAAATACCTGTTCATCAATGATAAAGCTAATCCACGTATCGCGGTTATCGATCTGCATGACTTTGAAACCAAGCAAATCGTAAGCAACCCTTTTTATAAGTCATCTCACGGTGGTGCATTTGTAACACCTAATACTGACTACATCATGTCAGCTGCACAATATGCTGCACCGATCAGTAATGATTTCGTACCTCTTGAAGAATTCAACGATAAATATCGTGGTGGTGTGACTTACTGGAAATTCGACATGAAGAAAGGAAAGATAGATGAAGATGCTTCATTTACTTTCGAACTTCCTCCATACAGTCAGGATTTATCTGACGCTGGTAAAAATGCCAGTGATGGCTGGGGTTTCACTAACTCTTTCTGTTCTGAGCGTTATGTCGGTGGTATTGAAAGAGGTCGTCCTCCTTTCGAAGCGGGTTGTTCTGCGAAAGATACTGACTTCATGCACGTAACAAACTGGAAGAAAGCAGCTGAACTGGTTGCTGCCGGTAAAGTGAAGAAAGTAAACGGTTCTTACATGATCACTATGGATCAGGCTGTGAAAGAAGGTATTTTATACCTGATTCCTGAGCCAAAGAGTCCTCACGGTGTTGACGTTAGTCCTGATGGAACTCATATCATTGTTGCTGGTAAGTTAGACAGCCATGCATGGGTTTATAGCTGGGCTAAAATCAAAAAAGCTATCGATAATAAGAAATTCGAAGGAAAAGACCCTTACGGAATTCCAATTATTGCTATGAAAGACGCTTTACATAAGCAGGTTCAAGTTGGTTTAGGGCCTCTTCATACGCAGTACGATGCAACAGAATGTGTTGTTTATACTTCTATCTATGTTGACTCTATGGTCACTAAATGGGATTACTGTGAAGGTAAAGTTCTGGATCAAATTCATATCCATTACAACATTGGTCACTTAATGACTATGGAAGGCGATTCGGTTTCTCCTGATGGAAAATACCTGGTTGCTTTGAATAAACTGGCAATTGACCGTTTCAACCCTGTTGGACCATTGCATCCACAGAATCATCAGCTGATCGATATCAGTGGTGGTAAAGATGCCAAGATGTCACTGTTATATGATATGCCTTTACCTTTAGGCGAACCGCACTATGTTGTCGCTATCAAAGCTGACAAGTTGAAGCCAGTAGTTCGTTACAAGTCTGGTTGGGATAGTCGTACTGACAAGCGTTCACCTTATAAAACTCGTGCTGGTCGTGAGAAAGTTGTTCGTAAAGATGGTGTAGTACATGTTTACGGAACAGTTATTCGTTCACACATTACACCTGAAATTATCGAAGTTGAAGAAGGTGAAACTGTTTCTGTCCATTTGACTAACCTCGAACGTGCAGAAGATGAAACTCACGGTTTTGCGGTTTATAGTGAAAACGTTCAGTTATCTATCGAACCTGGTAAGACAGTAACAGCAACTTTTAAAGCAGAAAAAGCGGGTGTATACCCTTATTACTGCACAGAGTTCTGTTCTGCACTTCACCTTGAAATGCAGGGTTATCTGTTAGTTAAACCTAAAGGTTATGTAGCCAAGAAAACTAAAATGTCCGAAGGACAGGCTTATACCAAGAAGGATTACATGAAGCAGGTTAAAACCAATAATGATACTCAAGCGGTTATAAACTCTGTTGTAGGTTTCATCACTAGCCATAACTACAAAGACTTCCCTGAAGTTGTAGCACTGGTTGAAGATGCGACTGACCAATTAGGTTTTGCTGATGAAGCGAAGAAGAAAGCCGAAGCTTATGCCAAGAAAGGAGACTACCAGAATGCAACACTCTGGGCTGGTCAGCATTGGCAGTATCAGGTAAAAACTGCTGATATGGGTCTGCGTGCTAAAACCTTCCTGGAAGAGCATGGCGCCGTAAAGGTGAAAACTAAGTAATAACTTGATCTAGAGCTTTTTGCTTTTGCTTAAAGCTCTAGTATAGTTGTTCAGCTTAAATTCAGGGGGAGCATTTATGCTCCCCCTGTTTCGTTTAGGAAACTTATTTCCACATAAAATTAGGTGAAATTATGAAATTAACAAAAACTTTAGCAATTATCCCTGCGGCAATGATCGCTTTTTCTATGAGCCCTGTTGCTCAGGCTGATGGCGCGGCTTTATACCAGGCTAAAACTTGCTGGTCTTGTCACGGTAAAGATGCCAAATCTCCGTTACTACCGATTTATCCAAAACTTGCTGGACAAAGTGCTGCGTATGCTATGAATCAGATGAAAGATATTAAATCTGGTAAGCGTAATAATGGCCAGACTGCTGCAATGAAAGGCATTATGTCATTGGTTAATGAAGCAGAGATGCAGGAAATTGCTAACTGGTTAGCAACTCAATAGTAATTAGTAATGCTAATATATCTTGGCTTGATGTTAGTCAAGTATATTAGCATCTACTTATGTAATAATTTACAGTTCAATTTACACGGTTAACAGAGAATATACTTATGAAATTTAATTTATTATCAACGGCTGGAGTTGTAGTAGTTGGGCTAGCCATGAGCAGCACAGTATTAGCAGCTGGTAAAGCCGAGTGGAATGCAGACGGTGGCGAAAAAGACGTGGCCATGACGCTCACTCCGGATCGTGAAAATGGTATCGAAGTTTATGAAGTATGTTCTGCCTGTCATTTACTAGAAGGTTGGGGCATGACTAACGGTACTTTCCCGCAGCTTGCTGGACAGTCTCGAGAAGTACTGGTCAAACAATTAGCGGATATTCGTGCACTTAACCGCGATAACCCAACAATGTATCCATTTGCATTACCTGAATCTATTGGTGATGAACAGGCTATGGCTGACGTAACGGCATATATCGCAACATTACCGATGAATCCTGAAAATGGTAAAGGTGAATGGGCTGAAGGTACGCCTGAATTTGCTGAAGGTAAAAAGCTGTATAAAGATAACTGTATCCAGTGTCACGGCGATCATGGCGAAGGCATGCCAGATAAATTCTACCCACGTATAGAAGGTCAGCACTATGAGTATATGCTGAGACAGTTTGAGTGGATTAGAGATGGCAAGCGTCGTAACGCAAACCCTGATATGGTTAAACAGATCAAAGGTTTTTCTAATAAAGAAATGAAAATGGTTATTAACTGGGTTTCAAGAACTCCTGTTGACCCTAAAGACCTGGCCCCTTCTGTTGACTGGCAGAATCCAGACTACGATTAATCAAATGTTAACTCCTGCTTAGCGGGAGTTATTTCTATTTTAGATTAGGTTGGGCTGGCTCTTGTCGGTCCAGCCTTTTTCGTTTTTGGGCTATACAAAACCACATCAATCTTAAGGCCAATTTCATGAATATTCAAAACTTAAAAGTAGGCATCCTCAGTATTATCGCTATTGGTTTGCTGGGCGCTATTTTTTATTCACCCGTATGGTGGGTTTCTTTGACAGCTCCTAACTACCCTGCTGAATCTTTTCCTGATGGTGTTCGAATTCAGTTCCATATCAATGGTGTATTCAATGGCTGTAAAAAACAGGATAAAGTTGAAATAACCGAAGATGAAGCACTCGATTGTGTTCATGAAATGGATACTATTAACCACTATGTTGGTATGTACCCGATTGCTGCGGGTGGTCCGGTAGAGCGTGGTTTTGGACAGTTTCTGGTTGTTTTCATGATGGTGATGCTAATCGGCTTCATGTGTAGTAAGCCAAAAATTCGTATGACAATTTTGAGTATTGGTTTTTTTGTTATAGCTGTCTGGATGTATCAGGCGATGTACTCAGAAGATGGCTTCCATTTACAAAATGAAGGGTTTGCTGAAGCGCTGATGACATCTCTTGATCAGGACGCCACAGATACTACGGTGGATTCTGAGCCTGAGTTTGTTATTGGCGGTATAACCGGCGTTTTGAAGCTATCTCTGGAAGAGTCTGGGGTTGAAGTTATTTTGCCCTCCGAAATTGAAGAGCAGAAAAAACTGGCTGAAGAAGGTGAAGCAACTACAAAAGAGCATTTAATCGGGCAGTTAAGAGATACCTATGACATTGACCGGGAAAAGTCAGCAGATATGGAAGACTGGGATGGAAGCTCATTTCAAATAATGGCCTGGCATTATGAAAAAAGCCTGGGTAGATACTTTAATAATCCTGCCGAGATAGGACCAATGGTCAAAGTTCTGAATATGGCTTTGCATGTGGTTTTCTGGGGTTTAATAGGTGCAATGTTATTATTAATATTTGGTGCACGTAAAAATGGTGGGATTTTGTTCTGGCTACTGGTGCTGGTTCCAATGGCATTACCGTTATTTTTCCTCATCGATTATTCAGCCTGGTTATGGTGGTATGGTCACACGCTGAATGACATGGGTGCTTTCTCGGTTAAGCCGTTTATGCCTACCGTTTTTGGTGATGGTAAAGTAGCTCAGTTTGCGACTCATTCATATCCTGATACAGGTTTCTTTATGATGTTGGCTGTGTTCGCGGTACTTGCTCCTGCAGCGCTGATCCGTCGTAATCAGTTTAAGTCGTCTGAACAATAAAAATTAACCGCAAAGGACGCAGAGGTACGCAAAGGTTTTTGGTGATACTGTAAATTTAGATTATTTTAGTTTGATGAAAATTGCCTTTAATAATTCATAAAAATATGGTTTCCTCTGCGTACCTTTGCGTCCTCTGCGGTAAAAATGCTTTAAACTTAAAAAATAACGCATGCTTAAATACATAGCATTATATTTCGTTTTTTTAATTCCTCTTTCAGCTGTTGCTGTCGAGTATCCTCTTTTACAGGATCTGGTTGATGCTGCTGAACCAAATTCTATCCTCATTCCTCCTCCTGGTACATATTCCGGGCCAGTGACTCTTGATTATCCTTTAACCATAGATGGAAAAAACAAGGTTACGATTGACGCGGGTGGAACCGGTTCTGTTATTTTTCTGGATACAGATGGCGCTATTATAAGAAATCTTCACCTGACTAATACCGGTGAATCGCATAATGATATTGATGCCGGCGTTCAAGTCCGTGGTAATTTTAATGTCATTAAAGATAATGTAATCGATAACAGTTTATTTGGTATCGATTTGCAACAATCAGACTCCAATATCATACGCAGAAATACAATTTCATCTAAAGATGTTGATCTAGGTGTTAGGGGGGACTCTGTCCGACTCTGGTATAGTTTCAATAATAAAATAGAAGATAATGTAATACGTAATAGCCGGGATATGGTGGTCTGGTATTCGGCAGATAATACTATCGCAAGAAATGATTCGAGAGGTGGTCGTTACTCTCTGCATTTTATGTATTCTAGATATAATGATGTCGACTCTAACCATTATGAAAATAACTCGGTGGGTATTTTTTTGATGTATAGCGACGGTGTTAAGGTGCGTAACAATTATATAGCTTATGCTAATGGCCCGACAGGTATGGGAATAGGTTTTAAAGAAACCTCAGACGTCGATATTTCTAATAATAAAATTCTATACTGCGCAACTGGCATGTATATAGATGTGTCACCTTATGACCCTGAAACCACAAATCGAATTCACGATAATGTAATTGCTTTCACCAATATCGGAATTGATTTTCTGAATGACTGGACAGGAAACATCTTTGAACGAAATTCTTTTAAAGGTAACCAGACACAGATATCGGTAGCAGGTGGTAAAACCGCTAATCGTAATGTGTGGAAAGATAATTACTGGGATGACTATGAAGGATTTGACCTTGATAAGGATGGAATTGGTGATACCCCTTACGAACTTTACGGATATGCTGACCGGATCTGGATGGATGTTCCAGCAGCACGATTTTTACAGGGTACACCGGTGATGGCAGTATTAGATTTTCTGGAAAGACTAGCTCCATTCAGTGCACCTGATATGCTGGTAAGAGATAAAAGACCTTTGATGGAAGCGAAGGTAAAGGTGAGTGAATTAACTGACGAGTGATCACATATGACTGAACCTACAAAAAAGAAAAAACCCATACTCAGTAAGAACCGTAGACAGAGTAATCGCAGAGAGTTTATACGCTCAGCAGTGCTAACTGCTGGTGTGGTAACGCTTTCTTTAACCGGATTTATTCCGGTGGTACAGGGTACATCCAGTCGATTGCGCCCGCCAGGTGCGCTTAAAAATTTATTAGATGAGCAGAAGTTTTATTCATCATGCATTAAATGTGGACAATGTGTTCAGGTATGTCCAGTCAATGCCATCAAACTGGCCGATCTGGATGAAGGCGTAGGAGTCGGCCTTCCCTATATTGATGCCAGAGAGCAAGCCTGCGATTTCTCCTGTGATGGTTTGCAGTGCGTCCTTGCATGCCCGACGGGCTCGTTAACTCATGATCTCGATTACCCTGCCGATACTCGCATGGGTTTTGCTCGTATGGATAAACCCAAAAGCTGTCTGGCCGTGCAGGGAAAAGGCTTCAAAGGGGTAGCTAGAGGCCCTGATTACAAAGGGCTGTTAAGGTATGATGAAATTGACCGATGGAACCCACTTCCAGTTGCTGAACATGATTATGATGTTGAAATATGTGACCTGTGTGTTAGGCAGTGCCCTATTGAAATTCGAATTACCCAGTGTGTTGAAAAAGAAAAGAAGCGTGAAGAAGCTAAAAGTGCTGGCAAGCTTGCAAGGGTGGCTGAACAGCATGGTAATGAATGTCCGCCTAAGCATGCAATTGAAATGCAGGTTATTCAAGATAGAAATGGCTTGATGACAATGGTACCGGCAGTACTTGATGGCTGTGTGGGTTGCGGGGTGTGTGAAATGATATGCCCGGTTGAAGGTGATCCGGCCATAGTGGTTGATATTGATAAAATTACGGACTGGGGCTGAGTGAAATGAATTATATTATAGAGTCCTTATCCCAGGTTTTTGGTAATAAGCCAAGCAGGCCATCTAAAGATGAGCAGCCCGAAGCTTTAAAAGCTATTTATAAGGGGAAAGTGGGTAACTTGAGTAAAGCAGACATTGAATCTGCTCGTCATGAACATCGAAAAACCTGTTGTAATAAATGGACAAGACGTCGTTGGATTACGATTATTCTGGTAAATTTTCTTTTTCTTGTTTCCTATAAGTTTGATGTACAGCTTCTTGAAGGAGCGATGACAGCATCACGATTTGTTGGTTTTCACTTTGCCGACCTGAATTCGGCTTTACAGGTCATGTTGGCTTATAAGCATGTGGTTTTGAATCTGGTTATTGGAACCACCACAGTTTTCATTATGTGGTTGTTATTAGGCGGCAGAACCTTCTGTTCATGGGTTTGTCCATATCATTTGCTCGCTGAGTGGACTGAGATGATCCATGTCTGGTTAGTCGGTAAAAAAATAATAAAGGGTCATACATTTCATCGTAAAACGCGTAGTGTTTTTTATGTGATTTTTGCATTGCTAGCCTTATTGTCTGGCTATACAGTTTTCGAAACAATTTCACCAACCGGAATATTAAGTCGTGCAATTATTTATGGGCCAGGAGTCGCATTAATCTGGGTTGGAATTTTACTTTTGTTTGAAACTTTTGTATCTCGCCGGGCCTGGTGTCGATATGTCTGTCCAATTGGAGTGACTTATGCCGTCGTCGGGACAATTTCTCCTCTTCGCGTGACCTATAATGCTGAAAATTGTCACCATGAAGGTGATTGTCGCAAAATATGTGAAGTTCCTCATGTGCTGGATCTAACGATTCGTGGCCGGGCTCACGATATAAATCTTGATGTCGTTTCTGATTGCACAAGATGCGGTATGTGTGTTGATGTTTGCCCTACCGATTCGTTAAATTTTAAGTTCAAAGGTTTGGATAAGTTTTTATAAACCATGATTCAGTTTTCAAATGTCACTAAAAAATTTCGTCGAAACGAAGTCCTTAAGGGTATTGATTTATCCATAGAACGGGGGCAGCGAGTCGCCCTTGTTGGTTCTAATGGTGCAGGTAAAACTACCCTGATTCGTTGTTTGTTAGGGCAGTATAATTTTATCGGCGATGTCACTATTGATGAGATGGATCCTCGAAAGTTTCGTCAACAGGTATTATCCAAAGTAGGATTCGTGCCTCAGTTACCCCCACCTCTTAGAATGCCGGTCGGGCAGTTGATTAAATTTGCATCGAGTCTTTGCAATGCAGACCCTGAGCAAATGATACATGTAGCACATCTATTAGGTTTTGACGCTGTGCAGTTTAATCATCAACCTTTTGTCAAACTTTCGGGTGGCCAGAAACAAAAATTGTTGATCGCTATTGCGCTTGGAAGAGACAGTGAGTTACTAGTCATGGATGAACCAGCTGCGAATCTTGATCCGGAAGCGAGACATATTCTGTTTAAATTGCTAGCCGAAAAACAGCAGACTGCAGCAATGTTAATTTCCAGTCACCGGCTAGATGAAGTAGCTTCTCTTGTTAACAGAGTTGTAGAGATGGATCAGGGTAAAATTGTGCTGGATGATGAGGTCGCTGATCTTGTCGATATGTCTAGTAAGCTGGTGTGCAGTATTAAAATGATTCGGCCAGAAGATGCATTTGCCAAAGCTTTGACAGAGTGGGGTTTTAAACCTACTGATGACAGCACGCTTTGGAACGGCAGTATTGCTGGCCCAGATCGATTAAGATTTCTCGGTATGATTTCAAGATATGCAGCCCTGCTGGCAGGTATGCAAATGAATGAATTAAATGAATAAGTATGCGGTAAAAAATACCTATACTGCTTTCTGGCTGTTTATAGTTTTTATCATTTCAGCCTGTTCAGGGGAGCCAGAAACGGGTCCGGCAGAAGTTAAATGGGATAGAGATATTTGTGATCGCTGTAGAATGGTGTTGAGTGACCCTCATTTTGCGGCTCAGATTCGTTATTTTCCGAAGGATAAAAAGCGTTCTAAAGTGGCAAAATTTGATGATATTGGATGTGCTGTTTTATGGCTTGAAGATAAACCCTGGAAAGGTGATGACAAAACTGAGATATGGGTAAATGATCATCGTAATAAAGAGTGGATAAATGCAGAAACAGCTACATATGTATTAAAGAAAACAACACCTATGGAATACGGTCTTGGTGCTCAGCCAGAAGCAGCCCAGGACGGGTTAAATTTTGAACAGGCTAAAGCTCATATAAATGATGTTGAAGAACGATTCAATGTTCATGGCTTGCAATTGCAACAACGCCTTAAAGAACAGGCACTGGAAAGAGAAAAAATAAGATGAAACACCTGTGGTTGACGGCCTATACCGATATTATTGAATCTCTGCGTGCCCGCTGGTTTATGGTTTATTCGATGGTATTTGGCGGTATTGTGGTATTGCTTTTTGCCTTTGGGCTATCTGAATCGCGTATTATGGGTTTTACCGGTCTATCCAGGCTTTTGGTGACCTATATTCAGTTATCAATGGCGATATTACCCATATTTGTATTGATCACCACGGTACGTTCAGTGGCTGGAGACAGGGAAGCCGGTGTTTTTGAATACATGCTTTCTTTACCTGTTTCATTGGCTGCGTGGTTTTGGGGGCGTTTCTTCGGACGTTTCTTTGTTGTATTTTTACCTGTTTTTCTGGCTATGTTAGGTGCAGTAATATGGGGTGTTCTTAAAGGTTCTGAAATACCCTGGAATCTGTTTATGTTTTATACTGCATTGCTGATGGCATTAGCCTGGTGCTTTTTGGGTATTGGTATGTTGATATCTACTTTAGCGCGATCATCAGATGTTGCTCAGGGAGCTGCATTCATTACATGGTTATTGCTGCTTTTATTTCTGGATTTAATCTTACTGGGCATTATGATTCAGGAAAATCTTCCTCCCAATACCGCTGTAGCCATCGCACTGGCAAATCCTATGCAGGTTTTTCGTACTGCTACAATGATGTTATTTGATCCTCAACTGGTTCTTTTAGGACCAACTGCTTATGTCATTCTGGATAATTTTACCCAGGCAGGGTATATCGCATATGCTGTCATTTATCCGGTAGTTTTTGGATCCATATGTGCGGGTATTGGATACTTTCTTTTCAAGCGTAGTGATTTACCATAACCTTGTTGACTCGATTAACAGTAATGAAAAAAACTTTTGAAGGAATTAGTAAATCCAACTGGATAGCTGGAATAGTGCTGTCTTTTATAGTTATCGGCTGGTTTGTTTATCAGCAGTGGTGGGTTGTTCATCTTCCCCCGGAGCAGGTCAGAGTCTCTTTTGATCCGAAGTGTGATTTACGTGCCGGACCTTGTGTCACAACGTTAGAAGACGGCAGTCGAATAAGTTTTGCTATTGAACCTCGTTCAATTCCTGTCAGTGAAAAACTAAAACTTGAGGTTACTGTGTCATCCGGTCTGGATGTAGATGGGGTATCCGTCGATATCAATGGCGTGGATATGAAAATGCCTCCGAATATTGTCGATTTAAAGGAAACCGGTAATGGACGTTATATGGGTAAAGGTGCTTTGTCTTTTTGTACTAGAAGCATTATGGAATGGGAATCAGTTATTCAGCTGGATGCTGGTGATAAACAGATAAATGTACCGTTTCGGTTTATCACCAGTCAGCAGGGATATTAATCGTCAGCTGTCGAGAGCCAGGCAAAAATATCAGTTAACTCTGCATCCGTGAAATCGTCAAGTAACTCCTCATCTGGCTCTTCAATATCATGTATTCTAACTCTGTTACGTAGCTTTGTAACCTGATTCCACAAGTAGCTGGTGTACTGGCCTGCAAGTAAAGGTACTGCTTTTTTATGTAAACCATAACCATCCTTACCATGACAGCTTGCACATTCTTTTTTATACATCTTTTTGCCCTTAGGTATATCTCCAGGAGCTCGTGGTATTTGCATTAATTTTTTTGATTCCAAAAGCCTGGCGTAAGCATCAAAATCAGCAGCTGTTTCATCCACAGGGGGTAAGCGGGTATTAAGTTTAATTGATGCGATGAATAGAGATACGTTGTGTATATCTTCATCTGGCATTTGGCGCTCATCGATATATTGCAGCATTGGCATATTTGGACGCTTTCTATTTCTAAATAATACTAACTGTTGCGCGATAAATTCAGCAGGCATGCCGGCTAAACGAGGATATTCGCCCTCTTTTCCGCCTTGTCCATATTCACCGTGGCAACCTGCGCAAACTTCATTAATTTCTTCACCGATATCTGGGTCATAATCTAATGCGTGCGAAGGCATAGTGATAAACAGGCTGAATAGAAAAAAACTGGTTGCAGTGGTGTTTAACTTCATGAATTTACCCAAAGGAATTTAAGCTAATTATTATAGCTTTAACTGCTAAAGTCGACTCTTGATTCATGTCAAAGTCAGATACCCATTTTTCTTGTCTAATATTTAGTATTTTAAAGTTCCTTAAGCAGTTAAAATAGTCGGTATTGAACTGAGAATTTATTATGCAATCAATTTAAGGATACTTTGCTCGATGGTGTCGTTTTTCCATTGCCCTTAAAATTCCCCAACATTTACCAACAATGCTTGAGAATGAAAATGCCAGGCATTCATAAACAGTTTTAGAGAAAATATATGCAAAATATAAAATTAACAGTTACTTTGCTAGTCGCTTTATCATGGCTTTCACCTGCTCAGGCAACTACTGAAAATCAACTTAATGCAATAGCAAAAATGGGTGAGTTGAATGGAGTTGCACTGCAGTGTAGTTTTATGGAGCAAATGCAACGTATTAAGTTAAATCTGGTTTTGCATTTACCCAAACAACGAGAACTGGGTGACTGGTTTGAACAGAAAACGAGTGCTTCATTCATGGATTTTATGTCAAAAGATTCATCCTGCCCCGATTCAACAGAGTTCGTTGAGCAGGTAGATGCTGCAATAATGAATATTGAGACTACTTTTAAGCAATGATTGAACGAATATTGTCCGGTTTATACCGGGTTACGATTGCTTGTTTGGTGTTGAATTTACAAGTTAGTTGGGCTGCTGAAAATTTTTCTGTGGTAACCAGCATAAAACCAGTTCATTCAATTGTTTCGGGTTTGATGAAAGATATCGGTGAACCGGAATTATTAATCGGCGATAAAAAAACACCCTTTAATTTTGAGTTGAATCAACAGCAAAAAAATCAGTTAAGCGAAGCCAAACTATTTATCTGGGTCGGCCCCGAACTGGAAAAATCTTTGCAGGCTACGGTCGATCAGCTTCCGGAGAGTGTCAAAGTTGTAGAGTTATTATCCAGCCCTGATTTAAAAATACTGCCCTCACGGCAAAATCCTGATCGTAGAGACCCGTTCTTCTGGATGGATGATCGAAACGTGATGATTATGTTGGATGAATTGACTGAGATTATGATACAGGTTGACCCTTCTCGCTCACATATTTACATTCGTAATCGAATTGAAATGTTGGGGCCGTTAAGACGAATTGATAAAGAGTATGAATATGGATATCGGGGTTTAAAAGCAGGTCTGGGTGTTTTGTATTATGACAATCTGAATTATTTTGAACAGGCCTATGCCTTAAAAACAATGGGCCATGTTTCAGCTTCACCCTGGGATGAAGAGCTGGCCACTAATCTACTTAAAGTTAGAGCAAGAATTAGCAGCCAGGAAGCAGTATGCCTATTTCTTGATAAAAGTATGCCAGAACCAAATCTGCCGCTGTTAATAGAGGGTGAAAGAATTAATATTGGAAAACTGGATTCATTAGGTCTGGATTTAGAGGCTGGACCGGATCTTTATCTAAAGTTGATGGAATATAATACTGATGTTATTAAACGTTGTTTGAATGCTGATATGGATGAAGCAGCAAAAGCTCGGTTAGAAGCGTTTGGTGATGACAGTCCGGTCATTGATGGTTTAGGTGGACACTTCTTTCTGACTGATCATCTGGGTGCTACTGTTACCGAACAGGATATGATGGGCAAGTATGCGATTTTATTCTTTGGATATACCTCCTGCCCAGATGTGTGTCCTACAAGCTTATCGGTTCTGACACAGGCTTTCAGGAAAATGGGAGACTTAGCGGATCAGATTCAACCCTATTTTATTTCGGTAGATCCTGAACGAGACTCGGTAACGTTATTGCGTGAATATGTTGGTTATTTTGATCCTCGCCTGATAGGACTTACCGGTTCTGAAGCGATGATTAAACGGGTTGCAGATCAATTCAAGGTACAGTTTGAGATAGGTAAGAGGGATGAATCTAACCCTGCTATATACACTATGGATCATACGGCCAGTCTATATCTTATGGCACCGGATGGAAGTTTTGTCACCAAATTTGCTCATGGCATTACCCCTGACGCACTGATAAAAGAGCTGTCTGAAATAATACATTAGAAAGGGTTAAAATAACTTTTAATGGCTTTGTATGCAAATTATGTAGGGCATCAAATACCTGAGAATACGTAATTCCGGCAGTTTTTTAGCCGGAATCTCTCTAAATTTACTGCGAAGTTTAGAATCTGATTTACTCTTTTTACACTATCCTCTGGTGAACAGATTTATTATTTTTCTTGTTAGTCTTTTGCTAGCTTCCTAGTTGTTAAAATCGAAATAGTTAAGTAGCAAAAATGCAGCTACCGTTAAGTCTTCAACCGGAGATGATGTCTGTGAATTTATTCGTCAGTTACCTCAGGGTCAGGATGATCTGATAATTACTCGATGAAGGGTGTGTGCAAATGCACGGTTACCTTTATAGCCCTGCGGTTCCCGTTGAAGACAAGAAAAAGATATTATCCAGTTCAAAAAAATCCCCAGACAGTGAGTTTTATAAGAAAATATGGTCAGTTTCTGGCTTTTTAAATGATCCAGGCAGGTAGTCAGTTCTTCACTGAATATTTTGAAAAGTTCAGAAATAATGTTGATCTATATCAATTTATCTAAACATATATTAGCAGTTTAATCTTAAAATTAATGTTTTAATTAACGCTGTTAACTTATGTTGTCGTTTCTGATTACAATTTTAGTTACTGTAAAAAGCATAAATATAGAAGGAATATTCGTCAAATTTAGAAAATATAAATAGTTTTCGAGGTTTGATAAGAGTTCCCATATTTTTAAATACTTTGAGAGCTGAATAAAACGTGTATTTTTCGTTTTTAATTAAACGAAGGCCGGTGAATTGCGAAGTTTGAAATAGTGATTGTGTTTTTTAATTGCTAGTTTAAGGCGGCCATAATATGGATATGAATGGTAGTAAGCTCTTTTTTGATAATGATAAAATTCATCATATAAGGAAGGGCAAGCATGCACACCAAGACAAAAATTTCGATGTTATTTTCAGGAATTGTATTTTGTGGTTTAAGTCTAGTTTCAGCTACAAATGTTTTTGCTGACAAACCGATTCACCAGGTCTCATCCGAAACCTGTAAAACCTGCCATAAAGATATTTACAAACAATGGAAAGGTTCAATGCATGCAAACAGTACTGCATTCAAAGATCCCATTCACGGTACATTCTATAGAAAAGTAATTGGCGACCCTGGAAAGGAAGGTGTCAAAACCAAAGCAGGTAAATACCCTGTTTGTTTACAGTGTCATGCCCCCAATGCAGCAAAAGACAAAAAGACAAAACTTGATTCCAAACCAGCCTATGCTGAGGGCGTTAACTGTGTTGCCTGTCATACTCTGAAAAAACTGGTAGGAGTCGATGCAACGAAAGGTAAATTAGGACTGAAGGCATATGAAACATCTACTAAATTACAGGGCTCTGGACGTCACTCTAACAATAAACTGGCATCACTAGCTGCTCAGGGTGATGATTTTGGTTTTGGTGGTGATGATGACAAGAAACCAAACCCTCATATGGGTGAAGCAGTTGAGGTTGATGGCAAGACAATTCAGTCTCTGCCAATGGAAAGTAATCCTTCTCAGTTAAGAACATCTGATGCGTGCATGGGTTGCCATGATAAGCGTAACAATGCTCATGGAGTGCCTTTATGTGCGACAGGTGATGAATACATAGCCAGTAATGCTCAGGTCGACTGTCTCTCCTGTCATATGCCTATGGGTAAAGGTTTTGCTGACCACAGTATGGGTGGTGGACATGATATGGGAATGCTGCAGCGTTCGGTTGTTTTTTATATGGATAGTAAAAAGAGTGGCGATAAAATTACCTCGACAATCACTCTCAGAAATAAACAACCACATACTATGCCAACAGGTGCGCCGTTCAGAAATCTATATATGAAAGTTACGGCTTATGACAAAAACGGTAATATGGTTTGGGAAAATGCAAAAGGACATCCTGCCAAGCAAGACAAAAAAGCATTTATGTTCTTAACACTGGTTGATGCAGATGGAAAGCCAACGGGTCCTCCAACAGCAAAAGATCAGGGTGCAGATACTCGACTGAAAGCTTTTGAGAAACGTAATTTTGAATACTCTATTCCTGCCAAAGACGTAGTGCTAGTTCGTGCAGAACTTTACTACAACCTGTTATGGCCTGGACTGGTTAAAAAGTTCACTAAAATCCCTAAAGATGTTACAGCGCCTAAGATGATTGCCTCGGCAGAAAACTCTCTGTAACACCGGTTTCTGGGGTAAAGCTGGAGTTTATATTCTTCAGCTTTACCTCAGGCATTAAAAGCATTTAATTTTAGGGAGGGGAAGTATGTTTTCCCGTAATGGAAGTTTAATACACTCTGCTTTACTGGTTTTTCTCGGAATCAATCTGAGTATCATTTCAACAATTAGTTTTGCGGCTCAGAAAAATACGCCGATAACAAAAACAACTTCAACTGCTGACCATAGTAAGTTTGAAGAACTAAAAAAAATATTTAAAACAGGCCCTGAAGTTACCAAAGCCTGTATTAGTTGTCACACTGAAGCCAGTAAACAATTACATAAAACCAAACACTGGAACTGGCAATTTACCAATCCTGATAATGGTGAAGTGGTTGGTAAAAAAACCGTCGTCAATAATTTTTGCCTGAGTATCACCAGCAACCTGCCTCGTTGTACCAGCTGCCATATTGGCTATGGCTGGAAAGATGATAGCTTCGATTTTACCGCCCAGGATAAAGTAGATTGCCTGGTATGTCATGATACGACTGATACCTACAAAAAATTTCCTACCGATGCTGGTCATCCAAATTACAAAGAAAAAGCTTTTCCTAAAGGCAGTAAAAAAATATGGAAAGTGGCTGATTTGAGTAATGTCGCCCAAAAAGTCGGTAAAACTCGACGTGAGAATTGTGGAGTCTGTCATTTTTATGGTGGCGGTGGTGATGGTGTCAAACATGGTGATCTGGATTCATCCATGACTAATCCGGATAAAAATCTGGATGTTCACATGGGGGTTGATGGACTTAACTTTGGTTGTAGCGAATGTCATACCACAGATGGACATGATGTCAAAGGTAGTCGTTATAATCCTGTCGCCAAAGATACCCACGGAATCGATGTGCCAGGTCGTGATGATAATAGCCGGGCTACCTGTGAATCCTGTCATGGTGTAACTCCTCATGAATCAACTTTAAATAATAAGATAAATGATCATACCGATAAGGTTGCCTGTGTAACTTGTCACCTTCCAACTTATGCAAGAGGTGGCGTGCCATCAAAAATGTGGTGGGACTGGACCACGGCAGGTAAAAAAGATGCGGATGGCAAACACATTAAAATGAAAAATGAAAAAGGTTATGTGACTTATGTAACCAAAAAAGGAAATTTTGAATGGGCGGAAAATGTGGAGCCAGAATATGCCTGGTTATCTGGAGATGTACGTTATAAACAACTGGATGAAGTGATAAATCCAGATGAAGTGGTTGAGTTAAATACCTTTGCTGGTTCTTATGATGACCCGGATGCGCGTATTTGGCCCTTCAAGGTTATGCGCGGAAAGCAACCTTACGATAAAGGTAATAATACCCTTGTATTGCTGCACTTGTTTGGTAAGGATAAAGCCGCTTACTGGAAATCTTATGACTGGGATAGTGCTATTAGTGCTGCCATGAAAGAAGGTGGAGCTGAGTATAGTGGAGAATATGGCTTTATCGAGACATCGATGCACATGCCTCTGGCACATATGGTGCCTCCTAAAGATCAAACTTTAGGTTGTTCAGATTGCCATAGTAAAGACGGTAGACTGGCCAACTTAACTGATTTTTATATGCCCGGACGAGATAATAATAAAATACTCGATACTATCGGCTGGCTAGCAATAGCCGGCACATTAGGCGGGGTGGGTTTGCATGGTCTGGTACGAGTGCTTTTTGCCAGAAAAAGGAGGATGAAGTTATGAAAGAAGTCATGATGTATAGCCGCTTCGAACGAATTTGGCACTGGACACAGGGATTGTTGATCATCACTCTGATGATCACGGGTTTTGAAATTCATGGAACCTATCGTTTATTTAATTATGAGCAAGCTGTGGATATTCACATCATTGCTTCCTGGTCGTTAATTGCTATCTGGTTTCTGGGTATTTTCTGGAACATGGTGACTGGTGAATGGAAGCAATATATTCCACCTAAGGCCAATAAACTGCTTGCCATGATGAAATATTATGGTGTTGATATTTTTACCGGTGGTAGTGAGCATCCTCATCATAAAACCAGGCGGTCAAAGTTGAATCCGATACAGCGTATGGCTTATTTGGGGTTGCATACTTTTATGCTTCCTTTCGCCGTAATGAGTGGTTTGATCTACTTTTTTTACCCTTACTGGGCAATGATTGGGCTTGGAGGGCTAAGCCTGATGTTTATTGCTTTGGTACATACAGCGATGGCGTTTATGTTAGTGGCCTTTTTAATTGTGCATCTGTATATGGCTTTAACAACCAGTGAAGAATTCCTCGGTTATCTGAAAGCAATGATAGTCGGTTACGAAAAAGAATAAATATAGAAAATATAAACCTTGAATCAAACCCTGAACAAGGGATTGTTTTTATATAAAAAATAATATGTGGAGATATTTTAACGTGAAGCCAAGTCTACAGACCTCATTTCCAGTTCTGGTTTTATTAGTAACACTACTTTCTTCGACTTCTGTATACGCCGCTAAAGTCACTTTGGATTCTAGTAGCTGGGGGAGCGAAGAGGGTAAAGCCTGTGTTGATTGTCATAGTAAATCCTCGGCGGGGCTCACTCATCAGTGGAAAAATAGTGCACATGCCTTAGCGAATGTTAACTGTCTGGATTGCCATCAGGCTTATGAAGATGATGTTGATGCTATCGAGCACGAAGGTAGTGTAATCGCTACCATCGTTTCACCAAAAGATTGTGGGCGCTGTCATGTACAAGAGTTTAAGCAACAAAAAGGCTCTGTACATACTCAGGCACTGTCTATTATTAAAAATCGTATGCCAGCACTTTCAGAGCATTTTGGCAGCCCATCCATAAATGATGCGGGTTGTGCCAAATGTCATGGTTCCGAAGTTAAGGTTCGTGGAGATGGCACACTCGATCCAGCCAGCTGGCCTAATTCTGGGATTGGACGAATAAATCCTGATGGTTCTGTTGGTTCCTGCTCTGCCTGTCATGGGCGTCATAAATTTTCTAAAGCTCAGGCTCGACAGCCTCAGGCCTGTATCTACTGCCACTCAGGTCCTGATTCTCCAGATAAAAGTATTTATGAAAGCTCTAAACACGGCATGATGTATGAAGCTAATAAAGCAGAGATGAACCTGGATAGTGATCAGTGGATGGTTGGAAAAGATTATTCAGCTGCTCCGACCTGTGTTACCTGTCACATGGGTGCTGCTGGTAAAATGAAATCCACTCACGATGTGGGCATGCGTGATTCATGGAACTTGAATTCAGCGGTTTCTGAGAAGCAATATCTGGTTATTTTTGAAGATGGTGATAAGCGAGAGTTGTCAGCATCCGAGCCTGTTCCAAGGCGTGGAGAAAGTATTTCTAAAATGGATGGCAGTATGGCAAAGGTTAAAGCAGTAGCTTCACCCAAGCGCCGTCGTGGTGCGATGAGTAAAGTCTGTCTTGAGTGTCATAGTAAGGGTTTTGCTAATAATGCAATGTTACAGTTTGATAATGTCGTTGAGTTATATAATGAAAAATATGGTAAACCTGCCCAGGCCATTATGCAGGAAATGTATTCAGATAATTTATTAACACCACTGCCATTTGATGAACCTTTAGAGGTGACTTACTGGAATTTATTTCATGCCAGTGGAACGATGGCCAGACATGGTGCGGCAATGGGAAGTCCCAGTATGACCTGGAAAGGAATGAGTGAACTGGGCAGTGACTTTTATGGGAAGTTTCTGGCTCAAATTCGTGAGGTAGCAGGCAAAGATAAAGGAGAAGCACTCATCAAAAAACATATTAATAGCTCTGAGCATCATGACTGGTTAAATCATCCTGGTAAAGCTAATCCTATCCTGGGTTTTGGACAAGGGAAAGGCAATGAAGATTAGATTACCTCTGCCGGCTTTCATCACTCGTCATGTACTATTTGCTTTACTGATAGGCGGTATTGCAGGTATCGGCTTTATCCTGTTTTTGATTGAATTTGATCATTACACCAGTAGTGAAGAATTTTGTACCACCTGCCACTCGATGGAAATTGTTGCTGATCCCTATCGCCAGTCAAAACATTACAAACCGGATTCGGGTGTTCGAGCCAGTTGTGGAGATTGCCATGTATCTGAGGGCGTTATATCTGCAACCTGGGATCATTTTATCGGTGGTAAGGATGTCATTAATCAGGTTAAAGGGGCTTTAGTGGGGCCAGATTATGATGATCCAGTTATCAATGCCCTGCATTTACCTGAAGCAGCCTTTGCTGCCAGGCAATGGTTTAAAAAGAGGGATTCTGCAACCTGTAAAAAATGTCATGTAAAAGAAGCGATCTATGGTACCCGGCCTGGTACACGACAAATTCATCTTGAAGATGCAAAGGATAAAAGCTGTATCGAGTGTCACTATAATCTGGTGCACCGAAAAGTGCCCCATGAAAAAACCTTTAAAAGAACGGCATGGAATGAAATGATCGAAGTAGAGTTCGGGCTTGAAAAAGGAACGGCTAAAAAACTAATGGCTGAAAACAAATAAACACTGGAGAAAACGGCATGTTATTAACTTTAGGTTGTCAAACGATGCGAGAAGGAGTTGTCGCATCATTAATATTCTTTCTGGCCGGTGTCATGCTTATTTTGGTGGCGATGCACGTGCTGCCGCAAATTTGGAATTTACAGCATATCGTGATGTTTTTTGGGTTTATCCTGTTATTACTGTCACCCATAATCCTGTTATCCACTTTCCTGATTTCTGTACTGCCCAAATCAAAAGAGAAAATGGATAAATGTGACCACTAGGAGCCTGTCGGACTTAGGTAATCGTAGTGAGGGAAAGGCATTTTCCGCAGTAGATTTACCCTAAGTTCGACAGACTCCTGGTATTATTTAGTGCTGACATTGCTCCAGCTGTCGGCTTATTTTAGGTAACAAAATGACAACGGTGGTAATCAGCATAATAAGCAAGCCGACAAAAATTGAAATAAATCCGATATAAGAAAAAATAGCTGGAACAGCAGTATTCAGGTTTATAAACTGGGATATTAAAACTACCACCGTACCCAGAACAATCAGAGATACAGATGATGCAGCAGCTTTTTTCATTAAAAAACAGGCTGATTTAATCATTTTACACTTCCATTAAAAATCAATATATAAGTAAAGTATAATAGACGTTCAGCAAAAGATGTGTGACTAAGTTACACAGTGAAGTTGGTTTATTTCACAGTTATTGAGTTTTACTTGCTCGATGAATGCATGCGATACCAAAAGAAAGGTTGCTGTAAGAAACTTCATTTAATCCAGCGCTTGTAATCATTTCAGCCATTTCCTGTTGAGCGGGAAATTCTCTAATAGATTCAATCAGGTAAGTATAGGCATCGGGATGACCAGCAACCAGTGCGCCAAGCCGTGGAATGACAATTCGTGACCAGGTATTGTAGAAAGGTCGTAACCAGGCATAGGGTGTACTGAATTCAAGGCAGTAAAAGTGTCCGCCAGGTTTAAGTACCCTTGATATTTCCTGAAGGGATTTTGAGATATCAGTAGCATTTCTAATACCGAAGGATATGGTCAGCACATCAACGCTGTTGTCCGGTAAAGGAATGTCTTCAGCGGTAGCCGCTAAATAGCGACATGAGTTACCCAGGCGAGTTTCTGCTATTCGCATCATTTCAATGGATGGGTCGATAATGGTCACTTCCCGGTGATCATTAATCATGGTGCTGGCTATATCACCGGTTCCACCAGCCAGATCAACAAATACCTTTCCTGATGCTTTGTTAATCTCTTTGCAAAAACGATGTTTCCATACACGATGAATGCCCATACTCATTAAATCATTCATCAGGTCATAACGACCAGCCACGCGGTTAAATATACTGCGAACCAGTTTTTCGCGTTGCTCGGTGGTAACCCGGCTTTTACCAAAAGTTTTTGAAAGGCGGTGAGTCATTTAAGCTATTGCCTGCTTAGAAAGGTTAATCCAGAACAGGTAAATAAAAATAGGAATAAGCATCAAAATTCCATACATGACAGGGGCAATCGTCATTGCAGGGTTTTGCATGATGGTACCAGTCACCAGAATTGCAGTGCCTCCATTTTGAATGGAAGTTTCGATGGCAATGGTTCTGGAATCAGATTTAGTTTGTTTCATGCTGCGGGCAAAAAAGTAGCCAATAACTAAAGCGAGTGTTGCCAGCAATAAAGCGGGTATGCCTGTTTGATCGATGAAGTAAGGCATTTTTGACCAGTTCTGGTGGATAATGCCAGCGATAACCATTAATAGCATGATTAAAGGTGTTCGGGTCATCCAGAACTCATGGCCATCACAAAAGGCTTTTTTGTAATGACGCAATAACATACCGAGAGCAACAGGAACCAGGGTTACTACGGAAAGTTTGAGCACGGTAATCAGGAAGGGAAGTTTAATAGCAGTTGAGGCGTCAAGCTGTGAAGCCAGAATCAAGCCGGCAAATAATGGGATGGTTATTGGCGTTAAAAGACTGACAATGGCCGTTAAAGAGATAGATAAAGCCAGGTTTCCACCCGCCAGATAAGAAAATATGTTCGATGTAGTTCCACCCGGGCTAAGGGCGAGAATCATGAAACCTGCAAATATTTCTACGGGTAGGTTAAAAGGGATAAGCAGAACAAAAGCCAATACTGGCAATAATAACATCTGAGATATTAGCCCCGTAAGCACCGTTACAGGGGTATGTATGACAGTTTTAAAGTTGGCTATTGTCAGGCTGGCACCCATACTGAACATGATAAAGAAAAGGGTGACAGGTAAGGCAATAGCAAGTACCAGGTCCTGATTCATAATTGAGGTATCCAGATAGTGGCAAGATAGGCAACGCTATAAATAAAATAGAAACGGCCCGTTAAAGGAGTTAAGTAAATACGCTGTTTCTTTGGAGCATTAAGTAATTTGAATGGCTGCCAAAGTACGACAACGGTGATTAATAATAAAATCAGACCCGGTAATATTTCGGCTTGATACAGTAATACGCTAACGAGATAAACCATTGCCACAATCCAGTAATACAGTTTGACGCCAAGTTTATATCCCTGTCGAACACACAGGGTTTTGATACCGGCTGCCAGGTCTTCTTCATAATCACGTAATTCATTGCTTAACAGTAAAAGCGATGAAAGCAGGCTAAAAGGCAATGACAGCCAGAAAATATTCCAGTGATAATCACCCGATACAACGTAATATGAGCCACCGATTAGCAGCACTCCCATAAATAAAAAGACAAATAAAATGCCGAGGCCCCGTTCTTTATAATTAATCTGTCCACCGGTGTAACCCCAGGCACCAAAAACCCCGAATATGCCAAGTAATAACAAAGGCCAGCCCCTGATACTGACCATATAAAAACCAATGGCTATTGCCAGCAACATGACGATCCAGCCGAAACGGGTATTACGTTTAATGGCCAGCTGCTGAGAACTTGTAAACTGGTGATTGGTGAGATCCCGGTGGTCATTAATTAAATTCACTGCTATCTGCAAGAGTACACCGGTAAATATAACCAGACCTGCCAGGAAAGTGTTTTGAGAGTTTTCTACCAGCGCGAGACTAACGCCCAGACCACAGGTGGCAATGGCAACAATTAACGAAAAGGGGCGTAAAGCCCTTATAAAAGTGGTTTTATCATTCATAACTAGTCGTTGAATTCTAAAGCCCTTTGTCGAGTTCTCCAATAACATTGATCAGTTGTAATCATTGAAATGCTGCTAAAATAAAAATTAGGGGCTAACACTAAAGTACAGTAATCCAGCTGGAATTCTGTTTATGGGTTAACTCACCAATTTCAATGGCCATAGGTGCTAGTGAAAGAAATTCATTAATACTATCGGGTTCCACTGCGACTAATAGCCCACCACTGGTTTGTGGATCACACAGGATATGTTTCTGTTGTTCGCTAAGAGTAGTAATATGTTGTCCATAACTTTCATAATTGCGTTGGCCCCCTCCGGGTATGCAGCCCATTTGACGGTAAGTTTCAACAACCGGATCAAGCAACGGGATCTGATCAAAGTTGACAGTAGCGGCAACATTACTGCCCTGACAAACCTCCAGTAAATGCCCCAGCAAACCAAAACCGGTGACATCTGTCATGGCTGTAATACCAGGCATTTGTCCAAGCCGGGTGCCTATTTTATTGAGTTTGCACATGCTGTTAATTGCAATATCCTGGTGTTCGGGTTTGAGTTTTTTCTGCTTTTGAGCTGTGCTCAAAATACCTACCCCCAAAGCTTTGGTAAGAAAAAGAGAGCATCCTGCTGTTGCCTGGTCATTTTTCTTTAGCTGAGAAATTTTTACCCGGCCGGTAGCGGCCAGTCCAAATATTGGTTCTGGTGCATCGATGCTGTGGCCACCAGCAAGAATAATGCCTGCATCTTTACAGGCCTGTCTTCCACCATCGACCACCTCACCAGCAATTTCAGCACTCAGTTTTGTGATTGGCCAGCCCAGTATTGCTATCGCCATGATCGGGGATGCGCCCATGGCATAGATATCGCTCAATGCATTGGTGGCGGCAATTTGTCCAAATTTGAATGGGTCATCAACGATTGGCATAAAAAAATCGGTGGTACTGATAACAGCCTCGCCATTTCCCATGTCATAGGCTGCGGCATCATCTTTATTTTCATTACCCACCAGCAAATTTTTATCGCTAGAAAAATTGATTTGTCCCTGCAGAATACTATCTAAAACTGATGGGGCAATTTTGCAACCACAACCGGCGCCATGACTGTATTCAGTAAGTTTTATTGGAGATGTCATTTGTAAACCTTTTTATTAATTTTGTTCAGGTAACTATTTTTCATGGCTATTTCAAATTCACCATTAGAAGTATATTCAAAACCGAAAACAGGCTTCCAGAAGCGTTGATTTTCCATGCATAGATAATAAAAAACATATTCTTTCCAGTCATCAGGAAAGCTGTTGTAAACAGAAGTAAACAATGACAATTTAATGTCATCTGGATATGACAGCTTACCATCGGCATCGACCAGCGGCATTTTAAGTATCTGGCTGGGGATAGCTTTTTTGCGTATTTCCCGCATCACCGATTTTATATAAGTTAATGTTCCCAGAGAAATCAAGGCGACTTCATCGATATCAAACAGAGAAGTGAGCTGATTAACAACTGCCTGGTAATCCTCTTGCCAGTTATTGTAATGAATAATTGGATGAAAATGAAAACCGACCACAAAACCCGCATCGGCGACCTGCCGGGCAGCTGCCAGACGTTTCTCCAGAGAAGCTGTTCCATGCTCTTCATGACGAATAAGTGTCGGTGTGCTGAGTGACCAGGTGCAGAGAATATTTTTGGGTGCACCAGATTTAATAAGGTGACTGACATTAGCTGATTTGGTTTTTAGCTCCAGAATGACATTCGGATTTTCATGGGCAAAATCAATAACAGCATCTAGCACACCGTGACTATTTCCCCACATCAGAGAATCGGAGGATTGCCCTGTGCCAATATGATAGGTTTTATCAGGATCAAGTTTCAGGTTTTTAAGCTTGTCGGCAAAACCTTTATCAAAGTTGATTTGCTTTCCGTCAAAAAAAGACTGGATACTGCAGTAACTACAACCATAACCACAGTTATCCACGGCATCCAGTGTTTGCAGGTTGCAGCATAAAGTACGAGGTGAAGCGACAGGGCAACGGCCTAAACCCAGAGATTTTTTTTCAATTGCCTTAGGATTAGCTGCAGCGCTTATTTTAGGGGCAGAGCTATCGTCAGGATATCGATTATCTTCTGATTTAAGGTTTTCCCAGGTTGTTCTCAGTTGTTTCATAATCTGCTGTTTAAGAGCTTTGCCGGTAGCATTTAAACTGCTCTCATCTGGCCAGACATCCTGAATGGAGTCTCCTCCCCACATCTGCAAATCCAGTGCAATTTCACAACTTTGTCGGCAATCCTGAACGGATAAACGTAGAGACAAAGCCTGATCAGCCAGGAACTGTTTAGTCTCCGGGTTAAGCGATAAATAGAAAGGCTGTTCAGTAATAGGTGTTTGAGAAGAGCTCATGAATGTATGGGTTAACTGGTATTTATGGATCCTATTATACGGTTAAATATGCATTAAAAGTCATTTTAAACACAAGGAGAAATAGAGGGGGTTACTGGCTTTTAAGTATAGCTTAAGCAAAGCAGCAGGAAGAGCATGATTCAGATCAACGAAGACTGATCTATTGCGAAATATGGTTGCTTTAGTTATTTAGCTAAATAGTATAAACCCTAAAGATGTCATGGCAATGGAAGAGCTGTCTCAGCCCGTGGTGTCCGATAATAAAATGTAGAGCAGTTGAAGCACGATTTACTCATCATATTGTGAATGGAGAGGGAAAGTACGATGACTCAGGCTAACTTCAAGTTTATTAGTGACGATCTGGTTAATGATCTGGATGAGAACCCATTTACCGTTGTCAGCTTCACAGGGAATGAGGCAATTTCCACACTGTACGAATATCAGATCGAATTAAAAGCTCCCCTTTCTTATGACATTAACCTGGATGATGTATTGGATAGCCCTGCCAGTTTTGTTATCGATCTGGACGGTATTGAATATCCGGTTCATGGTATTTTGTCAAACTTTCAGGAGCTGCAAACCACACCAGAATATATCTATTACAAAGCTGTGCTTGTACCCCGTTTATGGGCGCTGTCTAACTATAAAACGAATGAAATTTATACTGACGAAAAAACTGTCGATGAAATAATTAAAACAGTATTTACTGAAGCTAATAATGAAGGTTTGGGTATAGATTTTGACCTAACTAGTCTGGTTAAAACAGATTTACTAGTCCGTGACTATGTCTGTCAATTTGGTGAATCTGATTTTGACTTCCTTTCTCGACTGCTAGAAAACGAAGGTATTTACTTTTACTTCGATCAAAGCAGCGGAGTTACAGAAAAAATTATATTCATCAATGATATGAATTATGAGTATATTTCCCATCCGGGATTAATTTTTGATGTAACACCTTCGACAAGTAAATTACATGACAGCATCGATGCCTGGAGCTGTCGCAAGCAACGTCTGGCTGCTGGTGTATCCGTTAGAGACTACAACTCTGAACATCCGTCGGTTGATATTTCTCGAACCTTTCCAATAGATAATGCATTAGCCGATACGCATACTCAGGGAATTGACTATATTTATGGTGGAAATATCCAGAAACCAGAGGAAGCAAGTTACCTAAGTGAAATTAGAGCCCAGCAAGCCCTGTGTAATAAAACCCGTTATTATGGAGAAGGCAGTGTTACACGTTTACAGGCAGGTTACCTGTTCGAGATGGAAATGCATCCAAATGGAAAATATAACGGTATCGAATATCTGGCTGTAGAAGTTAATCATGAAGGTCAGCACCTGGATATGGCTCTCTCGTCAAACACGACTAAAAAAAATCCATCCAAACCTCAATATCGTAATAGCTTTGTGGCAATAGAAGCCTCAGAACAATTCCGTCCTGCCCTGGTTACTCCAAAACCCCGTTTTTTTGGAACCATGACAGCTTTTATTTATGGAGAAGGAGAAGTTGACAATATAGCCCAGGTTGATGATTTTGGGCGTTACCGTGTTCATTTACCGTTTGATCGGGCTGATGGCGCTAATAACGATATTGATCCACCTGACCCTCATCGTAAAGCAAGTGCATGGATACGCATGGCCCATCCGTTTGTCGGCCAAAATTCGGGTATATATTTTCCTTTGACCGATGGTACCGAAGTATTGTTGACCTTCATCAATGGTGATCCTGATCAGCCTGTAATATCCGGGGCTGTACCTAATGCAAGTAGGCCATCTCGATTGAATAGCGGAGATACCTATAATCAAATAGTTTCATCAAATTTACAGGAAAATATTTCTGGTAATACAATATCTATTGGTGGAGTCATCAATGACGCTCTGGAAACTTTTTCAGATAATGATCTTACTGTTGGGTTGCATTCTCTAAATTCAGATCTGGATGAGGATTCAGTCAATCAGGGAAAAACGATCAGTGGTACTGATATGGAATTGAGTGATTCAATGTTACCCCCCTGGTCTAAGTCTCCCCCAGATAATTATGAGCCGAGTTTAATAAAATTTAAAAATTACCCCAATCCGTTAGTGACAACTCTTGCTCCATCAATGGCTGATGGTGACTGGAAAAGTGGTGATATAAATATTGATCGTGGAGCTGGTGATAATTATGTCTATGCCAATGCAAGAACCTTCGCTTATCCCCAGCATGAACGGGTTTATTTTATTGGAACTTTCCATGAAGACTTTCATGTTAAAGATGATTTTCTCAATGCGGCAAATAGTTGGACAGGAGTAAGTGAACAATTTAGTTTTCCAGCTCCAGGTAAAGACTTTCCAGAAGGGTTAACAGGAGTAGATAATTCTGATTTAGATGTTAATCCTAAGGGAGTCAGAGGAGTAGCAGAAGCAAAGATCTGGGGAGACCAGATGAACTATGCCTGGGGACGTTCGTTTAACTGGGCGGGTGGTCCAGCACTGGGAGGAGGTGATAATGGTTCCTTTGCAGAGTATAACTACGGAAATGGGTATACAGAGAACCTGCAAAACAGTACTGGTGGAACTTCTGCTGATTTGCTTGATGCTGAAAAAGAGCATATGGATGATTACACAACTTATGGTGAGTTTATGGGAGCTAACCTTGCTAATGTTTCGGTAGAAAAAACCTTTGGAACAACTTATTCCTATCAAAATGGATTTTCACTGGATATTAAGGTAGGTAATGCTTATGAAAGGGTTTATGGAGACGTAAATGAAGAGGTTCATGGTCATGTGGTTTCCCATGTTCGTGGATCGAGTCATGGAACTCACCATGGAGCAGTCAGTGAAATGTTTCTGGGTGCTAAAAATGAATTTGCCTGGAGCTTTGAAAATGCAATTCATGGCGGCTTAGCTACAGACTTTTATGGGGGGTTAAAAGTAGACTTTTTTCTAGGTGGAACACTGAATATCAATTTAGCAGCAGACTTTTTTGTAGGGTTTGGTGCGAATATAGGCTATCAGGGAGGAATTGTTTTTACTTATACGGGTGGAGCGGGAGTGGAAAAAAAATCCACAAGAATCAAAGATGTTCCTGTTGAAGTGAAGAATAATCTTGTTAATTTTAAAAAAGCGATTACAGATTTTACGGATGGCACAAGTGTATTAAATAAAGCAGGATTAAAGTTAGAACTAGCATCTATGTTTATTTTTGCATAAAAGATTAAGTATTTCTTTAACCTTAAGTTCTCATCCCGTTGGATGGACAAAATAAAAACCTAAAATATGTTGAGACTATAAATGAAGGTAATAAAGCCACTTCAGTTAAGTTTGCAAATAAAACCCTTTACCTGGCAGAAGAAAAATCAACTGGCAGTAACAGTACTGCTCGGCTTTCCATTTGATAGTAGCAAAGAAGTTTTACTGGAACAGGAACTATGGAGTCAGCTTCCAGATTTGCTGGGAGATTATACTTTTCTGGATGCAGGCATGCCGAAACCCTATGGAGAAGTTCTTGTTTACGGAAATTATTATGCCCCGGGAGGGCAGGCAATCGCTGCGGATCGAGTGCAACTGGTTATGGGGTCTGTTGATAAATCGTTGGCAGTTATTGGGTCGCGATATTGGCGAGCAGTGCTAGCTCCTACTGAACCCGAAGCATTTACTCAAATGTCTATTACCTATAACAATGCTTTTGGAGGTAAAGATTATAAAAAAAATCCAGTTGGTAAGGGAATGGATGAACAGGATGTTTTTGGTGAATTACGCCTGCCTATGCCGAATATAGAATTTCCAGATCATCTGGTTACCTCAAACAGTCAAAGACCTGAGCCCGCCGGTTTTTCTCCCATTGATATGATGTGGGAACCCCGTTCATTAAAAATGGGAACATATGATGAACAATGGAAGCAGGAGTGTTTTCCGGGATACCCGGTTGACCTTGATTGGAGTCACTTTAATGTAGCCCCTACAGACCAGTGGATTGAAAATTTCTGGAGTGGTGATGAAACTTTTAAAATTCTCAATATGCATACTGAAAAAAGTGAGACCTCGGGAAAACTTCCATCATTTCGTACTCGATGTTTTATGCAAAAACAGGCTGAAAAACATTCTCAATTTAGTGAAATAGATATGCGGGCAGAAACCGCTTTTCTTTTTCCCAATGAAGAAATTGGTGTAATGCTATTTAGAGGAACTGTGGAAGTGATCGAAGATGATGCTACTGATATTGATAACTTTCTGGTTGCCTATGAAGATCTGTCACAGCAACCACGCAGTGAAAAATATTATAAAGATGCATTAGAAAATCGTCTGGATGAGAGTAAAACCTTTAGGTACATGATGTACACCAAAGATATCATCCCGCTGTCTGAACGGTGTGGATTTGCTCGAATGCTTGATGAAGTCGTTGTGAGTAGTGAAAGTGAATTATCTAAAAATCTGGAAGCCAGGGGAGAAGCTGAAAAACAGAAAGCACTGGAAATGATTGAGGAGCAGAAACAGAAGTTCATCGAAACAATGCAAAAGCAGAATATTGATCCGACACCTTACCTTGAAAAGTTTGATATCCAGAAAAACCAGGAAATAGATGATCCACAGATTAAAGCAATTATGGAAACAGTGGAGAAAATTATGCCGGGTATAACAAAAGGAGATGCTACGGCGATTAAACCAGAGGAGGTTGATTTTAGTAAATTTGATGACTTCAATAAACAAATGGATGAATTAGCTGCGGCAAAGGTGGAGCAGGCGAAACAACAATTAAGAGATGTCATTGAAAAGGTAAAAGGAACTGAAGCTGAAGAACAGGTCAGACAGAAAGTTGAAGAGGCAATCAAGCAAATGGATGAACTTCCATTATTACCTCGTGTGTCTGATGATGAGGCGATAAAGACATTGAAGGTTCAGCTTACTCAGATCGAAGAAGAAAAAGATAAATTACGTCAGCAAGGAGTTTCAGAAGAAGATATATCACGTCTGAAACTAGATGTGGATATTGATGATTTAAGTGAGAAGCTAAAAAATGGAATGGCAGAACTAAAAGATCTGTATCGAATTGGAGCTCATTATATTGAGGGTAGACCACCGCATTCAGTACCGATGGATATAGTTCAATATCGATTTAAAAAAGCATTAGAAAAAGGTGAGTCGTTTACTGGAAGAGATCTTTCTGGAGTTGATTTTTCTGGTCTTGATCTTTCCGGGCTGGATTTATCTGATTGTTATCTTGAATATACAAATTTCACTAATGCAAAACTTAAGGGTACTAATTTTAAGCGGGCTATTTTAAGCCATGCTGATATGTCTAATGCAGACCTGTCTGATGCTATTGTAAATGAGTGCAATATGGGGGACTGCAAATTAAATGGGACCATATTTTCAAATGCTGATTTTTCAGAAGGTGTATTGGATAAATCTGATTTTACTAATGCAAAGTTGTCTCATTGTGATTTAAGTAATATGAATTATCTTGATGCAACACTGATCAATATTTTTATGGAGGACTGTAACCTTAAAGGGTCCAGCTTTCTGGAAATAAACTTATCAGGAAGCCAGTTTGTTGATTGTGATTTACAGGAATGTAATTTTATTAAGAGCCGATTAGAGGGTTGTAATTTTTCAAATAGTAACTTGAGCGTATCTAATTTTATTGAATGTAATCTTGATCATTCTTTCTTTACCCGTGCGTATATGGGAAATGTTCGTTTTCTTGCTAAATGCTCTTTGAAACAATGCGACTTTACAGCTGCAATTTTAGACAGGGCTTCATTGCGTGATGCCGATGCAGAGAGCAGTAATTTTGAAAATACAACTTTCAATATGGCTGATTTTGGTAATGCTAATCTTCAGAAAACAAAATTTTATGGTTCAGTAGGAAAGCGTGCCATGTTGATGAAAGCTGATTTAGCGTATTCAGATTTTTCATCGGTAAACCTGATGGAAGGTTCCTTAATGAAAGCTCGGTTGACCGGAGCTGACCTGAGTTATTCGAATTTATATTCTGTTGAGTTTATGGGTGCTACGGTAGGAGATACTGATTTTACCGGTGCAAACCTGGATTTGACTGAGTTGGAAATTTGGAGTCCATCGAGATGACTCCAGAAGAACTAGTGAAGTTAGTAAAAGGTGGTGAAATATTTGATGAGGTCGATCTGAGTCAGAGTGATTATGGCCAACTAGATATTGCAGGAGGGATTTTTAATAAAGTTAATTTTTCTCAGTGTAGCTTCAAGCAAAGTAATTTAAGGGAATGTAATTTTATTCAGTGCAATTTTACGGGTTCAGATTTTTCGAAAGCAGAGTTTGGAAAGGCAAATTTTGTAACTTCAGTTTTTACCAATAGTAAATTTTTAAATGCAAATATGGAAGAAGCTAATTTTGTTGATGGTGACTTCAATCATACAGACCTAACAGCATCAAATTTGACTAAATCAAATTTTGTTAATGCACAAATGCAGCAAGCAAAACTAATTTCTACAAATTTACTATTTACAAATTTTATCAATACGAATTTTTCAAATGCAAATATTCAACAGGCAAATATGGACCGTACCAATATTATTGAAGGTGATTTAGAAGGTGTGAGTCTACGAGATGCATTAATAAAACAATGCGTTTTTCAGGCTCCAAACTTGAAGGGACAAAACTTTGCAGGCATGGATCTTTCCATGACTCAATTTCGTGAAGCAGAAATGAGTGACTGTGATTTTACTGGCGCTAATTTAACCCAGACCGGTTTTATGGGAGCTAATTTGAAAAATTCTTTATTTGATAATGTTATTGCTGACATGGCTATTTTTTATGGTAGCAAGTTGTCTGGAACAAGTTTCAAGGGTGCTAAACTTGAAGGAGTTACTTTGAATGAAAGTGATCTGACAGATGCTGTTTTTACAGGAGCACGAATGGCCAAGGCCCAGTTAGGCGATGCAAACTGTGAACGTGCAATTTTTTCAGGAGCTGATCTCAGCTATGCTGACTTTTCTCATGCTATTTTGACCGATGCAGACTTAACTAATACCAGTTTGTTACAAGCTAAGTTACATGAGATTCTTGATATAAATACTTTATGGGATGGTTCAACGAAATATCTTGCACAAGGTATAGATAAGAAACGCCTCAAAGCAGAACAGTGGAAACCCCGACCCCGAACAGGAGATCGATAATGAAGCTAGATAAAGTTACATCTTTGAATCGACAGCCAGCAAAAGAAATTGAGTATGGAAGCGTGCAAAGTCTCGTTGATGATCAGTTTGTTGTGCATAGTCAGGATGATATTTTTATGGCTAAACGTGCTTTTAGTTGTGTCGTTAATCCTGAAGTAGGTGATAAGGTTATGTATTGTTGTGATGATCATCAACAATGTCACATATTGGCTATCATTGAACGGCCTGCCCATCAAAATGCTACGTTAGCATTTCAAGGGGATATAGCAATTGACTCTGCTCGGGGTAGCCTGTCAATTACTGGAAAGGAAGGTATTCAAATGGCTTCTGCCGAATCAGTAACAATGGTTTCCGACAATATCAATGTGTTGGCTAAGAAAGGCCTAATAAATATCAGTGATGTGGCTTTCACGGGTGAAAAGGCAACCAGCCATATATCCAGTTTATCTACTTTTGCAAAATCTATAGATACCGTTGCAGATCGGTTATCACAAAAATTAAAGAACTCATTCCGAATGATCGAAGGTGTAGATCAAACTAAAGCTGGAGATGTTCTTACAACAATAAAAAATCTGTTTTCATTACGTTCTCGTCAATCGGCAATTCTGGCTAAAAAAGATATCAAGATTGATGCGGAACGTATTCATATGGGTTAAGTGTGGAGCTATCATGTTTGCAAACTGTCAACTAGGTGGAATGAATATGGCGATGCCGGATGTCTGTAAGGTTCCGGCCCCACCTCCACCAGTAGGACCTGGAATGATCCCCATCCCTTTCCCCAATATTGTTAATTTACCGATGGCAATTCCGCCTACTGCCTGCTTGAAAGTGCTTATTTCTGGAGGCTTTGCTCATAATCTGATCACTACCACTCCGATCAGTAATGGTGATGAACCGGGCGTTTTAGGTGGTGTAGCTTCTCAGGTGTTTATTGGGCCCAGCAAACATTTGATAGGCTCATTTACGGTTTTATATGGTGGTATGCCTGCAACACGCTCACTTATGGATATTACGGGACAGAATGGACTGGTATTGAATGCTATTGGATCTACGCTTGTGCCATCGCAGTTCAAAGTGATGATCATGAAGTAATTCGCATTTCTATCGGCAGTTTTATAAAATGTTTAAATGAATATTATTCATTATTTTTTTGAACAGCCTGCCAAATCTGAAATCCCAGCCAGTTGTCGCAATCCATTTGATAATAATCCTTACCCGTTGGCTATTTCTGCAAGTGAAAATTTGCAGCAATGGTTGATAGAGTCTCCACTAATATCAGATCAACTTTTCCAAAAAGAAAATGGAAAAATGTTTGGTGTTTTAGTGATTGAGGATGAAGTTGGGAAAATTGGTTACCTGGCGGGTTTTTCAGGCATGTTAAACAAGCAGTGGGAAGTGCCGGGTTTTGTACCTCCTGTATTTGATATAAAAAAGCAGCAGAGTTTTTTACTCGAAGGTGAAAGACAGGTTAGCCAGCTAACTGAGAAAATAGATCAACTTTTAACATCCCCACTTCGACAGCAAGCAAAAACTAAACTTAAAGCGTTAGAAAAGCAGAGAGAGATTTTGCTTGAAAAACTTAAGTCCAGGCATAAAGAAAATAAACAAAAACGTAATCAGGATCGACAAAATAATAAGGAGAGTTTAGAAAAATTATCGTATCTGTCTCAACAGGATAAACGTGATTTTAAAGCAGAAAAATCCAACTGGGAAGAATTGATTAATAAGGCTGAAATTAATATTCAAAACAACTTTGAAATTGAAATAATTGAACTTATCAAAAAACGTAAACAGCTTTCGCAGCAGTTGCATAAAAAAGTTTTTGAAAATTATTTGCTGGTCAATAAGCTAGATGAAAGTGAATCTTTAATTAATTTTTTTGATGGAAAAATACCTCCGGGTGGAGCCGGTGATTGTGCCGCCCCAAAATTGATCCAGTATGCCCATCTAAATAAATTGAAAATATTAGCAATGGCTGAATTCTGGTGGGGAGCAAGTCCTGCAAAAGGAGTTAGGCATCATGCTCACTTTTATCCGCCCTGCCGGGGTAAGTGCCATCCGATTCTGCCTTTCATGTTGCAAGGTGTCTGTGTGGAACAGAGTGCAGTTGTTGAAGACTCACAACCACTGTTGCCTGAGATAGTGTATGAAGATGAAAACCTGGTGGTTGTGAATAAACCAGCAGGTTTGTTATCCATTCCGGGCAAGCAAATAAAATATTCTGTACTGAGCTGGCTACAACAACGTTATCCGCAGGCAACAGGGCCTTTGTTAGTTCATCGACTGGATATGGTTACGTCGGGATTATTGTTGGCAGCAAAAGATTCACAGACTCATAAGCAATTACAAAAACAGTTTATAAATCGAAGTGTGAAAAAACGTTATGTTGCCGTTTTATCAAAAAAGTTAGAAAAGCAGAATGAAACGGTTAATTTACCCTTACGGGTGGATCTGGATGATCGTCCCAGGCAGGTCGTTTGTTATGAGCATGGAAAAAAGGCGGTGACTCATGTGAAGGTTATTTCAACTGATGAAGACTCTAGCCGGGTTTACTTTTATCCTGTTACAGGCCGCACCCATCAATTGAGAGTGCATGCCGCCCACCAACTGGGACTGGCAGCCCCCATTGTAGGTGATGAACTGTATGGTAGTCGTTCAGAAAGACTGTTATTGCATGCGGAAAAGCTCGGTTTTGAGCACCCGCTAACAGGTGAAAAAATTGAAATTATAGCTAAAGCACCATTTTGAGGTAAAAAGTAAAAAAATATGTAATTCTGACTTATCTGGTCAATACAGTTAGTCTGATCTATAGTGGAAGAATTGAACCTTTATGGCGCAAAATTTTCTAAGTGATATGAACTATAACCGCTTGATAATTATTTCTGCCTGGCTTTTATTAATAATGTTTTTGCCAGGCTGTAGCACTAAGATACCGCCTGAAATCAGACAAAAGCCGCTTAACTCCCCGAATGTGGCTCAAGTTCGTGAGCAGCTTGAATCTCATCTATCTAATAATGTCCGTTGGGGCGGTATTATTGTCAGTACCCAGAACAATAAAAATAGCAGCAGGCTAACGGTTGTTAGTTTACCGTTGAACTCTTCGGGAAAGCCTAAACGTTCTGATAGCAGTTCAGGCCGATTTCTGGCCGTAGTGAAAGAATTTCTTGAGCCAATGGTATACAGCAGAGATCGTCAAATTACCGTAACTGGATCTATAGTGGGTACCGAATCTCAAAAAGTTGGCGATTTTTTGTACGAATACCCGGTTGTTGAAGTGAATCATTATTATTTATGGCCATTAGAACCGGATCCGGTCATTATCGAGCATCCTTTTCATAGCCGCCATGACCTCTGGTTTTACCCCATTTATTTCCCTGGGACTTATCCTTACCAACTAAATAATTTCTACCGTTAAAGTTTAGAAGCTGTGTGCCGAAACAGATTGTGTACTATATTTGTATGACTATTTTCGGTTTCAGGTATTACCATGCTTAAACAATTTTCAATTCACTCAAAGTTGACCTTTCTAAGTCTTGTATCGATCGTTCTGATACTGTCTTATGCAGCAATGCTTTCGCTCTCTGAATATGAGCAATACAATAGCTCAAAAAAATCTATTGATGTTGTTGAGCTATCGGTATATATGAGTAATGTGCTGCATGAACTGCAAAAAGAGAGGGGGGCCAGTGCTGGTTATTTAGGCTCAAAAGGCAAAAAATTTACTGAAAAATTGCCCCAGCAACGTAAATTAACAGATGAAAGAGTCTCACTTCTAAAAAAACATCTGAGTTCAGTGGTCAATCCGTTCACCCAGATAGCTTCTGAAAAAGTAAATTTCTCGAAGCTGAGCTCAATGCGTTCCAGTGTTGATAGTCAATCTGTAAATACAAAATCTGCCGTGGGTTATTACACTGCTTTAAATAAATCCATTCTCGATACTATTACAGAATTCTCCACGCTTTCCAAAGATCATGAAATACGCAATATGCTCAATAGCCTGGTGTTGTTTATCAGTGCTAAAGAGAGAGCCGGAATTGAACGAGCGATACTCTCTGCAACATTTGCCAGGGATGAGTTTAATGCATTTTTAAATTCGAAATTTTTATCAGTTATGGCCCAGCAAAATGCCTTATTTAATCTGTTTGAACACAGTGCTAATGAAAAGTTTAAGCAGTCTTATTTGAAAATAACAAGTGATAGTTCTTTTGCTGAAGTTCAAAGAATGAGGGATATCGCACTTTCTAAAACAAAAGGTTTTGATACAGATCCTGCTTATTGGTTTAAAACAATTACCCAGAAGATTAACCAGCTTAAAAAAATGGAAGATATAATCACTGGTTCTGTAAAAGTCATGGCCAGGGATATTGTAACCAGGTCATTATTTGTATTGATTTTTGTGTTTGTAATTTCCCCAAATCCACATATAGGAACTTAACCCAGCATCACCCTGCTTTAAAAAAAACTTTTTCAATCAAATCTGTCGTTACGGCCACTATTCAGTAGACTGTTTAATGAAAAGTCAGCTCACTAATGACAGCATTTATTGTTATTTCAATTTTTAGGCGGATTTATCCTGTCGTTTACAGGGGATGTTTTTGTATCGTGTTATATGGGCGGCGAGTCAAACCTCCTCAGTGCTTGAAGCACTTGATCCAGAACTGCCTGATGTTTTGCCTTTAGCTTTATAAAAAGCTGTCTGCCCGTTTTAACAACTTTTGCGGCCATTGCATATAAGCGCCACCGTACTGTCGTTGCCCGATGATGGGCTATTCTCTCTGGCAGGAGTTGGCGCATCAGTGCAAACAGGTTAAATGAGAGTGCGGCAATTAAAAAGTACAATGCATTCGCATTAAAATCAGAGCAAGGCAGTATGTCGCCACCAAAATCGAGTTTTAGCTCCTTGATCCGATTTTCGCTATCTTCTGCCCGCTGGTTATACCAATGAATAATTTGAGCATTGCTCCATTCATCCTGATTGGTGGCAATGGCCCGGTAAACGTATCCATCTGCACAAATTTCTTCGCCGCTATCAGGGGTGTCTAATTCCAGCTCAGCTTGACCCTGAATACGTTTGCGTTGAATAACCAGCGTAAATGACTTGTCATAATCACTGATCCAGTGTGCCATTCGCGTTGTATGCTGACCTGTTACAGGACCCCCTTTTTTATTCAGGAGTGGCTGCCAGTCTGCTTCTGTTAATGCAACGATTTGCTCTTTAATAGCGGCACTGGTTTTAGCCCTGATCGCATACTTAATGCTTCTATTATCACAATGCTCGATAATCTTTTTTTGATAGCCGGCGGCATCAATCCGTAAAGACTGAACAAAACAGCCATCGGGTAATGAATGCTCACATTGATGAATAAATTCCAAATTCTCTTTCGCTGGTGAGGCATTACCCTGGCGAAAATCACAGGCAACCACTTGCCCAACTTCAGCTATATGACCGACCATCGGCATATAGCCTTTGTTCTTTTTATAAGTCCACTGGGCATCAGCTTTATTGGCAATAACTTCTGTTGCATCAATATCAAGCGTTATTCCTTTGCATTGATGTAATGCTGCCTTTAAGACGGCTTTGTTAACCTGTGTCCAGGCGGTAAAGCTTTGATTGTGGTTACCCAGTCGACGTAGCCAGCTTCCCAGTGAACTGGCTTGTGGTATTTTATCTAAACCCAGTACCGTTCTTAAGGCTTCATCATCATTGAGGTGACGAACGTCATCCAGATGGAAGCCACCTTCATGCTGCATCAGAATGAGTGTCTCAATAAAGGTAGATGGCTGGAATCCACGATTGCTTCCAGGTGCTGGGAAATATTTATTAATTCGTTGTGATAGCTGTATGGATTCCATAACCTGTGCAATGGCTAATAATCCGGCACGGGAAGTTAATGAGTCGTTTGTGGTAGCGAGGTTGTAGGGTAAAATATTCATGAGCCTTGGTTGTTCACCTATTGGGTGCTGGTCTTGTGTGGTGCAAACCATTATACAGCCAGGGCTTTATTCGTTTTTTAATTTTCTATGTGTGGATCAGGGAATAGTGTTAAAATGAAATCTATAATAAAAAATATAAGATAAGGGCTATGTGACCCCATAAATTCTACAACTTAAAGGTAAAAATAATGCTAAAAAAATCTAAAATATTTGTTTTCTTACTTCCTATACTAGTGGCTTTTGGCTTCTCAACTGCTCAGGCTTCAGAAGAAATGATTATCGAGAAACTTAGTCCGTTGGGTTTTGATGAAACGATTACTAAAATCAAACAGAATGCTAAGGCTCTGGGCTGGAAAGTCCCAAAAAAATGGAAGAAGAATTTTCAGAAAAATCTTAAACATGTGACCAAAGAAGATATTGGTAAAAACCTTGTGTTTTCAATGTGTGAGCCATGGGCTGCTGTAAAACTGTTAAAGCATGATAGATACAAAAAATTCCTGGCTATGATGCCCTGTTCTTTTGCTGTTTATGAAAAATCTGATGGCAAAGTTTATGCTTCATTTATGAATATCCAGCTGATGGGTCAAATGTATAAAGGCCAGAAAGAAATTGAAGATCTGGTTAACGAGCTTGGACCTCACATGGTAAAAATGGTTGATTTTAATTAGGCTGATAGTGAGTAGTCAATCTAAGGCCGCAGTAGCTACTGCGGCTTTTTTATTCAAGGGAAAAATATCAGGATAATTTTTTTAGACAGGATAAGTAGGCATTATCATCAGGCATAGTGTTATCCCTTTGAGCAAGCCATAAAGCCTGTCCCAGGCATTCGATCATGGCATGTTCGGCTTCATGTAAACCTTTCTTTTTAGCTAGTTTTTGATGGATTTTTTTGATCCCTGATGGTCGATCTGTTGATGTTTGTTCACGTAAGGCTATGTGCATACCCATGTGTAAAAATGGATTGCTATTGCCTGATTCTGGATTGAATTCGGTATGTTGTACAGACTCTCCCTGTTGTAGAAAAGTGTGATACTCCGAGTGTAACTGGATAATATCAGCTATTACCGACTCCATAGGTTCGAGTATTTGTCCCTTTTGAAGCTTCTGCCAGACAGTTAGATAAACTTTTCTGATTTCATCTCTGTTTTGAAACATTGAGTAGGTTTTATTTTGCGGTAAAAAACAATATTATATCAGTTTAATAGACTGGGTTTAATCGGAACTCTTCTTTTTGAACTCACACAGATCTTCAATAATGCAGCTACCGCAACGAGGTTTACGAGCTATACAGGTATATCTTCCATGAAGAATTAGCCAGTGATGTGCATCTAGCATGAACTCTTCAGGTACCAGCCTTATAAGACGATTTTCAACTTCAATTACATTCTTTCCTGGAGCAATTGCAGTGCGGTTTGATACACGAAAAATATGAGTATCTACAGCAATGGTGGGTTCTCCGAATGCCGTATTGAGTACTACGTTAGCGGTCTTACGGCCAACACCGGGTAAAGCCTCGAGACTTGCTCTATCTGTTGGGACTTTTGATTCGTGTTGGTCGATCAGAATCTGACAGGTTTTAATGACGTTTTTAGCTTTTGAGTTAAATAAACCAATGGTCTTAATGTATTGCTTTAGCCCTTCTTCTTTTAATGCCAGTATAGTTTCAGGAGTGTTGGCTATTTTATAAAGTTTGTCTGTGGCTTTGTTAACGCCTACATCTGTTGCCTGAGCAGATAATACTACCGCTATCAGTAATTCAAATTCAGAAGAATAATTGAGTTCTGTTTTGGGTTCCGGGTTTTGCTCTTTAAGGCGAGAAAATATTTGTATACGTTTGTTTTTATTCATGTTTTGGAATGATGGTGTGCAAGACGTATACCCTAGGTTGTCGCAGGTTCTGCATCAGTATTTTTTACGGTAGGAGCTTTGTAGAAACGGGTCTCAATAAGATTTTTAGCAACAATTAATAAAGCTAAACCAAAAAATGCACCAGGAGGTAATATCGCTAGCAGGAAACCACCATATTCTTCATTTAAGGTTAACTTTAGAGCACTCGCACCTTCACCAAACATAAGGTTTGCATTAGCCAGTAGGGTGCCAAAGCCAATTATTTCGCGAAACATTCCTAACAAAGTAAGAACGATCAGAAACCCAAGTCCCATCATGAAACCATCTAGAGCTGAAACGGCTATTGGGTTTTTAGAGGCAAAGCCTTCAGCGCGACCGATTATTGAACAGTTAGTGACTATTAATGGAATAAAAATGCCCAGCACCAGGTACAGGTCATAAAAATAGGCTTGCATGGTGAGTTCAATGATTGTGACGATAGAAGCAATTATTAATACAAAAACGGGAAGGCGAACTTCATTTCTAACAACATTTCTAATTGCGGAAATCAGGCTGTTTGATAAAACCAGTGTAATCAACGTGGCGAGTCCAAGACCTATTCCATTTATAGTGGTACTGGTTACTGCCAATAATGGGCAAAGTCCTAGAAGTTGGACTAGTGCTACATTATTCTTCCACAAGCCACTACGGGCGATCTCTCCAGGTGTTGAACTCATTGGTAGAGCCTCTTACGGTTTAATTCATAATAGTCGAGGGTATTTTTTACTGCTTTTACGATCGCTCTGGGTGTAATTGTTGCGCCGGTAATTTGATCGAAATGCCCTCCATCACGTTTAACTTTCCAGAAATCAACGATTGGGTCGATTAGAGATTTTCCATCAAAACCGAGAATCCACTCTGATTTTCGTATCTCAATGGCATCTCCAAGACCGGGTGTTTCATTATGTTTAACGGCTCTGACACCAGCCAGAGTCCCATCATCATACACTGCAATTAATAGGTAGATATTTCCGCTATATCCGCCCGGTGCAATGGTGTTGAAAACTACTGCAACAGGTTCATCCTGTTTACGGGCTCGATAAACAATTGATTCTGAATCGGTGCCTAATAAATTGGAAGGTGTAACTTGTAGTGTATCCAGGGCAATATCATTATCCATTTGATCTGAGGGTATTAAGGCGTACAGGTTTCTTAATAGTACTTTCTTTTCATTGGCTGCGATTAGTTCAAGCGTGTTTTGTTGAGTAAATGCAACCAGAGTGGTTCCAATGACTGAAAAAAACCATAATAGAAAACCGGAAATCATAATTTGCTTATAGTTCATTTAAGCATTCCTAATGATCTTCTGGAGGATTTACACCAAAAACACGAGGTTGGGTGTAATAATCTATAAGTGGTACGGACATATTAGCCAGTAGAACGGCAAATGCTACGCCGTCAGGATATCCGCCCCAGTGTCTAATGATGTAGACAAGTGTGCCTATCATAAAGCCATAAATGAGTCGTCCTTTAACGGTAGTTGATGCGGTTACCGGATCCGTTGCAATAAAAAAAGCACCTAACATCAGGCCGCCTGAAAATAAATGAAAACCCGGTGAAGCTACACTATCAGGATCTACCACGTAAAATGAAAAAGACAGTAGCAGCATGCCAAGAATCATTGCTACGGGAATGTGCCAGCGAATAGTTTTAGTGAAAATCAGGTAGAGCCCACCAATAAACCACCAGTTGGCAATCCATTCCCAGCCGACCCCGGCAAAACTGCCAAACACGGGAGACTGTCGAATTTCGCTGATCATCATATTTAGGCTGAGGCTGGTTTTATATTGATCCAGAGGTGTAGCTGAAGTTAAAGCATCCCATTGTTGAATGTCGACTAGCCCAAGACTATAAGAAAAAGCCTGTAAAATATTTAATGAATCAGGACTGATCTGTAAAGGTAAATACCAGGTGGTCATTTCTACTGGAAAAGAAATGAGTACAGCAACATAACCAACCATGGCAGGATTGAAAGGGTTGAAACCCATGCCACCATACAGGTGTTTTCCGGCAATCATGGCAAAACCTATGCCTACAGCAATTAGCCACCAGGGGCTATGCATGGGAATACATAAAGCAAATAACCAGGCTGTTATTACTGCACTAAAATCAGATAAATAAGGTTTTAGAGGTCTTTTCCTTAGCAGCAGAATGGCAGTTTCAAACAGTAATGCAAAACTGATTGCAAATACCAGATTGACGATCAGTCCTACTCCGAAATACCAGATATAGGCTACTGTGCCAGGTATCAGTGCAATAAGGACATTCAACATCAGGCGGTTGGTTGAAGCTGAAGGAGTTATATAAGGTGAGGAATATGTCATCATGCGTCATCCACTTTATTTTTTTCACGCCTTGCATCGGCCTCATCAATCTGGTCCTGTTGGTCAGTGGTCAGATCTGTAGTGTTTTTAGGATCAACTTGCTGAGCTTTTTTACGCGCTTTCACTCTTTCCAGTGCTGCCTGTACGGCGTCTGCATTTTGACTGTTAGATGACTCTGCTTCAGTTTTTTCTTTAGCGGCGAGTTCTGCTGCTTTCTTTTTAGCCAGAGCTTCGCGTTTTAGTTTACGCTTCTCTTCATCTAATAACTTTTGTTTAGCGACTCGTGCATCACGAAATTCATGCCGCTTACGTGAACGATCTGATTTGTAGGTTTTTCTACGTTGATCCCAAATTTCACCCTTTGCAAATCGGTAATACTGAACCAGAGGAATATGACTTGGACATACCGCTGAACAACAACCGCATTCAATACAATCGAACAGGTGATAGCTTTCGGTCAAATTAAATTGATGTGTTCTGCTGTACCAGTAAAGTTGTTGAGGCAGCAACTGAACCGGACACACTTCGGTGCAGCGGCCACAGCGAATACATTCCTGGGCAATTTCCTGCTCTTGCTGATCCATTACAAGAATTGTGTTGGTCGCTTTAACCACGGGAATTTGATCGCTTTTTAAAGTGAGTCCCATCATTGGTCCGCCCATGATCAGTTTAGGCTTTTCAATGGTATAACCACCCGCCAGATTAATCAGGTGACTAACAGGTGTTCCTAAAGGGGTGAACCAGTTTCCAGGATTTTTGATCCCGGGGCCGGTAACAGTAACGACCCGTGATGTGAGTGGTCGGGATTTATCTATAGCCTGAGAGATGGCAGCGCAGGTTCCTACATTTTGACAGAGAATGCCAATTTCAAATGACAGCTGGCTACTGTGTACTTCAAACCCGGTCAGCAGTTTGATGAGCTGCTTTTCGCCCCCGGAAGGGTAAAGCGTTGGAATACTGGTGACTGTGATATTGCTTAAGCTGGACTCGGTTAAAGCTTGTTGCATTGCTTTAATTGCTGCAGGTTTATTGTCTTCTATTCCGATGATGGTTTTTTCAGGCTGTAAAATAGCCTGTAAGTAAGATATGCCTTTAAAGATGATGGACGCATAATTCTGCATTAATAAATCATCGCAGGTTATGTAAGGTTCACATTCAGCACCATTGATGATGAGTGTTTTAATGCCATGTTGATTTGCAGTTGTCAGCTTGGCGGCTGTTGGAAATACAGCGCCACCTAACCCAACGATGCCGGCAGAGCGAATTTGATCTAATAAAGCAGCCTTATCTAAAGCTGTAGATTCTGCTGATCTTATTTCAACGTCTATAGCTTCATCTTTACCGTCTGGAACTATAATAAAACATTCTGCTTTCTGACCTGAAGCATGAGCGATAGATCGGTTTTCAATAGCTTTGATTGTGCCTGAAGTCGGGGCATGTACCGGAGCACTGACTAATGCTGATGATTCAGCCAGTAGTTGTCCGCGTTTTACCCTGTCACCTATAGTCACAACAGGCGTATTGGGTTCACCGATATGTTGACTTACTTTTAGAATTAACTCATCGGCAAAGCTGGCAATTTGCAATGGCTGGGTTAGTGATTCACTTTTATGATCATCAAGATGTAAACCACCGTGGAAAGAGTAAACACTATTAGGCATGCTGATTACCGGATAATGTTTCGGGGGCAGGCCATTTCCAGTCTGCCAGAGTTTGTTTAATGGGAACCATGTCGATGCAATCTACCGGGCAGGGTGGAAGGCAAAGCTCACAGCCCGTACATTCATCTTCGATTATGGTGTGCATGTGTTTAGCTGAGCCTAAAATAGCATCAACCGGGCAAGCCTGAATGCATAATGTGCAACCGATACAGTTCATTTCATCGATGATTGCGACTAATGGGATTTCACTGTGCGCCCCATTTTCTTCATTCAGTTCCAGAATCTCTACATCGAGTAAATCGGCCAGAGCGACAATGGTCGATTCACCACCCGGTGGACACTGGTTGATGGGAGCTTCTTCTTTGGAAATTGCTTCGGCATAAGGACGACAGCCGGCAAAACCACATTGACCACACTGTGTTTGTGGAAGGATGGCATCAATTTGATCGACTATCGGGTTGCCTTCCACCTTGAAGCGAATAGCGGCATAACCCAGGATCAGGCCAAAGCTTCCGGCTATAAAACTCAGCGTTAAAACAGCGATTAAAATTAGCATAATAGAAGGGGCACTATACTTTAACCAGTCCACCCAGACCCATAAAGGCCAGAGACATCAGGCCCGCAGTAATCAGGCCAATGGCTGCACCCTGAAATGGAGCAGGCACATCGGCAACATTGATGCGTTCACGCATGGCTGCAAACAGGATGAGTACCATGGAGAATCCGACTGCGGCTCCAAATCCATAAAAAGCCGATTCCAGAAATGTATGATCTTCCTGAATATTTAATAAAGCCACACCGAGAACAGCGCAATTGGTGGTGATCAAAGGAAGAAAAATCCCCAGAACATTATGCAATAGAGGGCTGGTTTTATGCACCACCATTTCGGTGAAATTAACCACGGCTGCAATCGTAATGATAAATGCAATGGTACGTAAAAATTCCAGGTCAAGAGGGGCGAGAACCCAGTTGTTAACAATATAACTGAGAACAGCTGATAGCGTTAAAACAAAGGTTGTGGCCGCACTCATGCCGATAGCGGTTTCTACTTTACGAGAAACCCCCATGAAAGGGCAAAGGCCAAGAAATTTTACCAGCACAATATTATTCACAAATATGGTGCTGATGAGGATTAACAGGTATTCAGTCATGGGCGTGATTATACGGGTAAGCCCTTAACATGCCTAGTTAGTCTTGGATAAAAAAGAGTGAATTCTACTGCCTGTGACAATTTGCCGCATTCCAGTTTAAAAAGAATTTTTAGATAATGCCACCAACTAAATTTAGTCAGTGCTGAGAGCATCTATTTTATTTGCAGCTAAGCCTGAGTATAAAAAATATGAATATGAGAGGTATAAAAATGATATCAACCAGAATGAAATTACATCAAAGTAGTCGGGGCAGAGCATTAGCCAGCCTTGTTTTAGGGGGGCTTTTATTCGCTTTGACAGGGCCTGCACAGGCAAATGTCTATGATGAACCATCTCTTCATATTGCTATTCCTTTGTATGATGAGGATGGGAATCATGTGCTGGATAGTGGCAAAGCCTATAGCCCAAAAGAAAGCTGTGGAGGTTCCTGTCATGACTATGAAAAAATTACTCATGCTTTTCATATTGAGCAGGGGCGTGATGAAACCAGCGACGATTTTGGTGCCAAGATAGGTCTTAGCAATCTGGTTGGTCCCGGTTATTACGGAGGTTATAACTGCATGGGTAGTAATAATCCTGACTCTCTGGCTAAAAAATCTAACAGCAGTGCCAATGACTTTGGTGATCATGGTAGTGCTGGATTGATTATGCGTTGTGAAAGTTGCCATTCTGGTGGTGGCTGGATGGAGAAGGATCGTAATGGAAATCGTTATGATGAGACTGATCCTTCAACCGTGACTGAGTTCGATGGTGACTATTACAACCGTGGAACGGATGAGAATAATCATCACGTTGATTCTGATGTGGTTAGTCAATGGGACTGGAAAAAATCAGGTGTTGTTGAAAATGACTGTTTCAAATGTCACGCTGACCTGACTAATCTTGTGGTGATGGATTCTGAGATAGAAACTAGAAGTGCATCGAGAATGGCCAGTAATGTCAGACGTGGTGTGTTGATTGATCAGGGGCATTTTCGCGAATCCAATACGGCAATCCTTGAAGTTTTGAACCTGAATATAGAGGGTGTTGAAGGGGATGACCGGACATTGTTATCTTTTGAACGTGAAGATATGGTAACAAGTGATCATGGTATGGAAATGCCCAAAGATGGTGAGATTTCGGATACGGAAGTAGTGTTTGATGAAACGACCGGTGAACCAATCATTAACTGGAATGCAGATGCCTTTGTTGACGGTGACACTCCTGAAGAGAGAAAGGTTGCCATTCCCATGTTACGTTTCTCAGCCAATGACAATTGCATGGCCTGTCATAGAACCAGTAATTCCCGTCGTGGTTTTTATGGTTTTGGTGAAAATGCCGAGGCTGATCTTGATGATGACGGACTTATTGTTGAAGATTATCAGGATGATGTGCATAAAGGTAAAATATGGACAGAGGCCAATGGTGAGTCTCGTACCATTGAAAATTGTAATGTATGTCACTCTCGAAATTATTATAACCCTCTTTCAGCCAGTGCAGATATGAATGCCAGTCATGATTTTCTGAAAGGAAACTCTGATATGGATGTGCGTAATGACCTTGATTACAACCCGAATGCTAAATCCTGTGAGTATTGTCATGACAACTCAGATCCAACGTTGGCAGTACAGGCTAATCCATCTGGGGAAACCAATATGCAAGCGGCTCATGAAACACTGTGGAAACTCAGTGGAGACATGAGTGGACAACCTGCTAGTGAAGTTGAAAAAATCACCAAAGCCCATCTGGATGTAGTCAGTTGTCAGGCCTGTCATATCACCGATAAAGCTGTCAGAGGGACAGAATTCGAACCGATGTTTCGCTATCGTGAGGCAGAGAACGGCAAACAAACTATCGTTCCCTATAAGCCTAAACCCCGTTACTTCTGGAAAGATAATAATACTGGAATGGTATTAGACCAGACACAACGCAACAGCGTTTTTCGTGAAATTAAAGATGATGAAGGTAATGTAACAGGAGGAGCTATCTTTGACCCTGAAACGGGTGAAACCCTGGCAGAAGTGGGTGGTAGAATTTCTCACGGCAGCTTCCGTTATAATGATCCTGCTGATTATGAAGGTTTTGCTGGGTTAAAAATGGCTTATGACAAGGTATTTAAAAGTAATGGAATAGAAAATCCGGATGCTGTTCTGGTCTGGTCAGAGCCTAATCAGTATCTTATCTCTCATAATACCCGTCCTGCCGTTTCCTCGGTGCAGTGTGAAGAGTGTCATAACTACAAACAGGATGGAACAACTATCAGTGCCCTGGTTTCTGATGATGGAATTTTTGGTGAAAATAACAGTTATGAAGTAGCCACTATTATTGATCCAAAACTTGTGACTGATGGCATTATTGTATTCGATTATCCTTACATGAAAATGGTTGTCGATGAAGATGGTAATGCAGTTGTTGATGAAGATGGTCAGGCAACAGTAAGAGCCAATGTTTCTGATATTCTTGCCTACAGTACTGTTGACCCATCGATGACAGCTTTGAGATCTGCAGTAGCCACAGCAGCCACTGCGGCAGCTCAATCATATACAGTCACTCAGTTGATTGATCAGGCCATGGCTTCAGCCGGAATATCAAATGCTGACGATGTGACTCAACTGGCAGCCCAGTTAAGAAACACCAATGCATTTCTGTTCCAGTCTCGTCAGGGCGATTACTCTATTCGTGATGTCATCGTCATTTCTGATGATGAAGATTTTGCAGATTACACGCTTCAGGTCAGTATTGCTGATGATGATACGGGTGCTAATGCAGCAGCAGCCGGGCTTGGTGATCTGGTTGCCGGGGCAGAAGTTTTCTCTTTGCAGTTCAATAAACCTTCTGGTGAAAAACAGACATCATTCAATTCTTCTGTATTGGTAAAACTGCCTTATAGTGGAAGTAGTAGTGATGCAGATAAAATCAATATTATTACATCGACCGATGGGGAAACATGGTCACTTATTAACCCTGCTGATATTTTAATTGTACGGGCTAAAACTGATATGGAAGCTGGCTATATTGTTTTTCAAACGACTCATTTCAGTTTCTACACTGCAACTGAAGTAGCTGATACCAGTTCTACAATACCGGTTGATGATAGTGATGATTCCGATAGTAGTAGTGGTGGTGGTGGAAGCCTGGGTTACCTGTTCCTGATGTTTGGGCTGTTACTGGCCGTTGTTAGAAATATAGAATTATTTTCTATCAGAAAATAAAGATGGATATTAAGTCAAAAAATCTCGGTCGATTGAAGCAATTGGCACCCTGGGCTGCCGGTGCTTCATTGGCCGTGACTCATATAGCGATGTCTACAAATTGTACAGTGACCAGGGAAGGTCACTGTAATACCTGTGGTAGTTGTGCGGTTGCTCTTATTGCCCTGGTATCCTGGGCTGTCATGAAAAAAGGTGATCAGGAAGAGCTCAGCAGTACTCCGCATAAAAGGATTTAGAAAATCCTTTCCCGTTCTTTTTTACTGATATTGTTGTCATCAATATCAGGCGTTGTAAATGCCGGATTTTATGGGCAAGTGGATGGGCGTGTTCAAACAGACACCCACTTTAATAATTCAATGGGGTTTATCGAAGAGTATGCCGATATTCGTTTTGTTGATGATGCTAATGGTGTTGAGTCGGGATTAAGTTTTGCATTACGTCAGGATGATGAAAACGAAGCAAATGTGTACCAGATGTATTTTTCAAAAAAACTGGATGGGCTACTCTCAGCTTATAAATTGGGCCGTTTTGAACGTGCAGATAGTTTAGGCTTCTATACCCTGGATGGTGCGGTACTAAATTCAAATAATGATGATTTTCTGCTAAAGATGTATGCAGGAAATCCCTCCAGAATTGATGACTATGCCGTCGTAAGCGGTGAAGCACTGTATGGATTTGATATTTATTTTTCAGCTATCAAACTTCCCCGGTTATCCTCTGATATTTTATTCAAAACTTCTGAAGCACGAATTGGTTGGCAGCGACTGGAAGATGAAATGCTTGAAACTAAACAGCACGAAACTCGTCTGAACTGGGGGCTGAGTAGTTCAGGAGAAATAACTAATAGTATCTTTCTGAATTTTGGTATTGATTTTAATGGCAGCTATCTGACCAGTAAAGACAGTACTGAACAGCTTCAATTTAAATTCTATGGTGATTTAGAAAAAAACAAGCGTTTGCAAATTGACTATGAAACCTTTTCTCTTGATGATCCTGAATTATCATTTAGAGAACAGTTTTATTCAGTTTATGTGAAAGGAAGACAAACATCGTTAGCTGCTAGTTATTTTTTTAGTTCCAGTTCTACAATGAGCTGGAGTACCAGGGGCCGCACAGTTTTACGAGAACATGGTGAAAATGGCTATGGATTAACACTGGGTCTGGATTTAAATAAATACTCTGGAACCGAATACCTGGCTCAGGTGGATTTTCTTAAACTGGATAAAGATAGTGCTTTATCAATATATGGTGAGACGAATTATTCATTCTCACCATTAATTACATCAAGATTTAGTGCAGCTATTCAGCATCAACAGAAATGGTTGAGTGGCAATAATCAGGCTGTGGCCATTGAAGCAGATTTTCAACAAATGATTCGTTCTGATTTGTATTTTACTTTTTTTGTTTCCAGAGTATGGAATAGTCATGTCGATGATGAATATCTGTTTGGACTAAAATTGAGCTACCGTTTTGATGACCGGGCTAAGGGTTGGTTTGATGAATAATCTAAAGCTTATTTGTTCTATTCCAATGTTGATATTTTTAATGTTGATGTCTCATGCAGGAAATGCATCTGATACTATCAATAAACTGGAAGACAAATCCTGGTGGCAAAAAAGGCATGATCGTGCCGATATTTTTTATCCCCATAATGCACACATGGAAGTAATGCAGAAGGAAGGAGACCCCTGTTTGCTATGTCATTCTTTTAATAGAAATAAGCTTGTTAATTCTGAGCTGGTTAAATCAATTACAACGATTTCCAATGAACCGCTGGAAGCAATTTGTCATGACTGTCATTTGGATAAACAGAAAGCACCTTTTGAATGCGTTCTTTGTCATAATGATCCCACGGTTATATGGCCTGATAATCATGATTTTGACTATATCAACCAGCATGCAGAAGATTCCTGGCTGGACAATGGAGAATGTCAGACATGCCATCTGAAGTTGTCTTTTTGCACTGACTGTCATTTTAAACGTGACAGGTCAACACACCGTCAGCATAAATTAGCTTATATCAATACCCACGGTATAGATGCACGTATGAATGCTTACTCCTGTTCACGCTGTCACAATGCGGGTTATTGTGCTGATTGTCATCGGGGTGGTTCTCGATGAGAATCTTGAAGTGTTTGTTTTTAGTTCTGAGTGTATTGCTGACTGCTTGCAATAATTCAGACAAAGTCGAAACAGTATCGTCTGAAAGTGGCAACCTGATATTAACAGAGTCTCATGGAGGAGAAGGGTCGGCATGGGGCTTAGCTGAATGTGATGGTTGTCATGTGCTAAATTCAATTCACCAGCAGGCTGATTCCATTAGGTCCATTGTTCAAAGCAAGGGTTATGATAGTTGTACCGGGTGTCATGGTAGTAATGGCTCGTCTGAACCTAGAAAATGTTTAGTTTGTCATAACAGCACTGATTTAGCTGAAATGCCAATTGCTGAAGGTAAACACAGTCATACCTTCGATTCAGAAAGCACTGAAGCTTTAAAAGATGAGCAGTGTGTGGAGTGTCATTTGGCTTCAGACATGAATGGTGACTTTGATCCTAATCGCGATTTAACCCGACTTAAAGACTCCAGGCAACTTTATACGTCCTACACTTCAAGCTCTGACTTTTGTTTGCGCTGTCATAACCGAGACCATCAGCAAACAGGTTTTGAGATGGATGTTGATTATGAAAACCCGCTGATCGCTATGGCTGATAATTATAAATATGTTGATAAACATGGTGAGAAAGCAGGTACAGGTGAAAGAAGTTATGCCGGTCTGCGAGAAGGTTATAGATACGATAGTTTTGTTGAATGCACTGACTGCCATGTTATGCATGGTACTGATAATACGGGTCTGATTATTGATGATTCTAAAAAGGGTCTGAGTAAGCTTGACCCTGAAATCAGGATCAAACCATATAGTATCGATAATGCTTCCGGTAATAATGCTGAGTTATGTGTCATGTGCCATCAGATGGATGTATTGCTGGATGAAGCAGAACTGGATGTTGGGAATGGACTTTCCGGATTGCATGAAATAGCGGGTAACTGTCAGTTATGCCATAGTCATGGCGAAGCAGTGCAGGCAGGCATGTGATCATGAGAATAATATTTTTTTTATGTTTGCTTGTCTCAATGGCTTCCCATGCAGAAGTCAAACTTCCACCATTACATCATGTGGTCGATATAAATGTACCTGAGTCAATGACAGTACCTGAAAAGTTTCCTTTAAATAAAAAGGGCCAGATTGATTGTAAAACTTGTCATGACGTGAAAAATATTGAAGAAACTCCATTTGATGAAGTAGATAGAGATGCTGATGATTTTTTCAGGCAGGGACCCTATCAACAGATAACTGATTTCTGTTATCAATGTCATGATAGAGAATCAAACCAGAGGGAAAATATACACCGGCTTCTTGATGATAAGGGTGAATTAAAAAAACAGCAGTGTAAATTTTGCCATGTAGAAACCCCTGATCCCGAAGAAGAATATGTTCGTGAGGATTTCGAATTTAGATTACTTCCACAGAAACTCTGCCTCGGCTGTCATTTAAAAACACCTCATCTTAATGCTAATAATCATTTGCTGGAAGTTGATGATGACATGTTAGAACGGATTAAAAAATATGAACGTAAACATCAGGTGAGCATTCCACTGAATGGAAAATTAATTACCTGTATAAGCTGCCATGCTGTGCATGAAAAGGGTGTTCTGGATATGCATAAAGCAGCAGGTAAACAGGTACAGGATAGAGACCTTGAGTTAGGCATTGGTTATGAAAAACATGCCTGGAATAACATAGTGCAGGAAGATAAAAAATCACGGTTGAAAAAATTAGCAGAGCATAGTGGACAAGAAATAGAGCTTTCATATCAGCGCATCAAGTATGAAGTGTTATTAAGACTACCCGCAAAAGATGGCACATTGTGTCTGGTTTGCCACAAATTTGATTTATAGATGTTATGAAATTAATTAGCCAGATAGTAGCAATACCCAATGGCCAGAAATACAGGTATTTCATTATTATACTTGCCTGTTTTGCCATTCTTGCGCCGTGGGTGTTTTTACCGAGCCTTGTCGGTAATCCTGATTTATGCGGTAAGGTTTGTGTACGCAGATTTTTTCTTTATTTCCCCGGTATGACGCTGGAGGACCTGGGAAACCAGATGAGTGTTGCCTGGATAGGTGTTATTGCGTTGAGCCTCATATTGGTTACCAGTTTCTTTTTTGGGCGTATGTGGTGTGGTTATATATGTCCTATGGGTGGTTTTCCTGAGCTGGTTAGTCGAATGATTCCAGATCGCTGGAAAATTGAGTTTCGTGGTTTACCTCAGGTGCCGATTCGTTATGGGTATTTTAGTGTCTATCTGGTGTTGATGCCGATGCTTGGAATCAGTGCCTGTACGCTGTGTAATTTTGTAACGGTGCCTCGAATATTTCAGGCTTTCAGCGGTGATTTCATGGGTATTGCTTTTATCCTTTCTGCTGTTGGGCTGGTCAACCTGGCGCTGTTATTCCTGTTAGGTTTTTTTGCGGTTAAAGGTCGTGCTTACTGCCAGTTTCTTTGCCCTGTTGGAGCCATTGACGGGTTGGTCAATCGACTGGGATCTATGTTCCGTTTTACCCGTCATATTCGTGTTGAACGTAGTCGTTGCACAGGTTGTAATATCTGTGCACGAAATTGCATGACAGGTGCCATCAAAATGATCGATAAGATAGCGGTTGTTGATCAGCACTCCTGTATGTCCTGTCATGAATGCGTTGATGTGTGTGACTGGCATGCTATTGACTGGGTTGCGGTTCCACGAGCTGTTGAGCCAAAGCGTAAAAAGAAGGGTGCTGATTATTTCCCGCATCCTGAATGGAAAGCAGTTCATGATTTAAAAAAGAAAGGCTGGAAAGTTAGTAGCTGGCAGCGAGTAGTTATAGGTGTGATTTTTGGTCTTATCCTGCTGATGATAGTTGTTACTCAGGTGGACGCTGCAGAGCGCCATCCTGATCCTGATGGCTGTTTTAGCTGTCATGCTTTGAAGGGGCTTGAGTACATTGATGAAAATGGTGTTTTACGAAACTCATCTATTGATAAGTCACATTATTTTAGTTCATTGCATGGCAGTGTTCCCTGCAAAGATTGTCACCGTGAAATTCAATATTTTCCACATAAAGTTGAAAATGGTGAAGTCGATTGTGCAGAATCCTGTCACGTGGAAGAACCCTCAGGAAAAGAAGCCTATACACATAAAAAAGTAGTGGAAGAATTTCAGCAATCTGCACATGGTAATGGTTGGACTAAAGGATTAACCGGTGGCAATCGCCTTGAAGAATCTCTGGATGTATATCCTTCCTGTCGCAGTTGTCATACCAATGAGTTATTCATCAGCCAGAAAGATATGCCCAAGTTTAAGGATTCCTTTGCTCATCTGGATACAGAGTGTGGAAACTGTCATCAGGGTGAAGTTTGGTTGAATCAATTTGGTGGGCATATATTACGGCGTTTTATAGGTTCTCGCTGGGGTAAAAATGATAAAAATAAAATGTGCAATGACTGTCATGCAGATCATGAACGTATGGTAAAAGTAGAAATTGAAGATAAACAAACAGGTGAAAAAAATCTGGTTGGGCCCAGATTTGTACTGGCGAGTGATAGTTATGAAATGAGTTTACATGGTCGACTATTAAAGTCAGGGGTAGAAGAAGGTGCTTCATGTATTGATTGTCATGCACCGGACGGCTTTAGTCATGGTGTTAAAAGACACAATGATCCTGAAGCCTCCACACATCCTGAAAATTTGGCAAAAACCTGTGCTGCCTCAGGTTGCCATGGTTTTGCTATCAACCCGTTAAATATTGGTTTTGTAAAAACAGATTTACACGATATTGATATTATCCCACTGTTAAATCCTGACTCTCCACTCGATCAATCCAGAATGGAGTCAAACTGGGTAAAAGCCCTGGCAGCACTTTTACCGGTGCTTATTATTTTAGGTGGAGGCACTATTTTATGGAAAATATTTGGCAAAAAGAAAAATGTCATTTATGCCGTAGTGGGAGGCGATCATTTCCAGAAAAAAGTTTTAGGTCGGACTCCAGGTAAAAAAAGACAGGGTAAAAAAACAGCTCTAAGCTCTCAGGATAATGTTGAAAAAGATTCTGATTCAAGCGAGAAAACTGATGATTAAATTAATAATGTTAAGTTTTTGCCTGTTACTCAGTTTGTCGGTAACTGCTGATAATTTATTTATTGAACTGGTAGATGGTAAAAATGTTACAGATAAAAATGTAGCAGACGCTTTAAAGCAACTCAGGGAACATAAAGAGATAAAGCTTAAAAAGAATCTTTCTGTTAATCCTTTTCACCATAAAAAAGAAACTGAGAATAAACTTAAACAACCATTCTGCCAGAACTGTCACCTTGAAAAACCACATCAGGTGAATCAACGAAATCGAAGTTTTCTAAATATGCATACTAATTATATTAGCTGTGAAACCTGTCATCTGAAAGATGAAGGTATGAAACTGAAATATAAATGGCTTGCATATGGATACCCGAATGCTGGACAGGTAATTGATGTTTATAGCTCTGTTCATACTGAGGCTGAAAAAGTAAAAGTTTCAATTTTGCCTCGACCTGGTGCTCGAATTATTCCTATTAATAATGATCAAAGGATGCTGGTTTTTAAGGATGAAAAATTCTCCAGGGAAGTAGAAAATAAGTGGAAAACGTTTTCTATTGAAGATAAAGCTCGACTCAAAGCTAATTTACACAAGCCACTAAATAAGAAAGGACTAAGTTGTGATAAATGCCATAGTGAAAATCAGAAGGTATTAGATTTTAAATTACTTGGAGCAAATGAAAAACAAAGTCATTCAATTACCAGTAACAAAATTGCTCAGTTTTTTAGTCGATATAAAAAAGATACCGATCGATTGAAAATGAGTGATCTACTGAGGTAGAAATGACTGCTCCGGTTTTACTATCAAAAATAAATCTGCTATTAGCATTATTTTTATTAATGCTAATGGTGCAGACAGTCGAAGGCAGTGAAGGCCAGGCAGAGCAAGTTAAAAGTTTTCGATCTGGCTTTAATCAACCCACAGATATTGCCGTTTCTGAGGATGGCAGGCTTTTTGTACTGGATGGAGCTCAGCACCGTGTAGTTGTACTTTCAGCTCAGGGTAAAAGAATATATACCTTTGGTAAGCAGGGTAGTGGAGCAGGGGAATTGAACTTACCCATGGCTTTAGCTATTGAAGATAACCATGTGTATATTGCCGATACTGCTAATCATCGAATTGCTGTTTTTGAATTGCGTGGATGGTTTGTAAAAAATATTCCATTAGTTACTCAGAATAAAAATACCGGGTTACCGGAACCGGTTGGACTGGTTGTTCAGGATGATGTGATAACCTGGAGTGATAGAAAAAATCATCAGTTATGCCAAACTGATCTGATAACAAAAAAAGCAGCATCCTGCTGGGGTAAGCGGGGAGAGCTAAAATCTGAGTTCCAGTTTCCATTTCATATATCTGTTGATAGAGATGGTTATCTGCATGTGGTTGATGTATTAAATGGTCGTGTGCAAGTATTTAATCGTAAGGGAAAATACTTTACGCAGATATCAAGATTTGGCCTGGCGACTGGTGAACTGTATCGGCCCAATGGAATAACTTTTTCAGAAGATGGTCGTCTGTTTGTCAGTAATAGTTATCTCGGAACGATTTCTATTTTCAATAATGGTCGATTTATGGGCTTACTATCGGTTGATGGTAAAACAGCCGTTAACTTTAAATCACCTGTTGGTTTAAACTGGCATAAAGGTCATCTGTATATTGTTGATGCTATTAATAATACAGTAAAAAAAATTATAGCTCCGCTTAACAGAAGTGGTGTTTTAATAGCAGATAAATTTGGTTCTGAGCAAAATAAAACATCACGGAAAAATTGTGATATATGCCATTTTTCATGGGCAGAAGCCACTCACTCTGAACAGAAAGAGCAAGATGGTGTGCTTCCTGTAGCTAGCCAAAATATGTGTTATAGCTGTCATCATGGAGCGGTTATTGATTCTCGGCGTGTTATAGGTCGAGGTGAACAACACCCAGATATTCATCATAGAAGAGAAGAAAATAAATTAACAGAACGTCAGGATAAAATACCCGAACAGTTTCCGTTGTTAGCCGGTAAACAATTATCCTGTGGAAGTTGTCATACTCCCCATACATCAGGAATTGATGAAGCGGATACTTTATATGAATCCCATGCTAATCCATGGTTGCGGGTATTAAATAATGAGGGAGATTTATGTCAGAAATGTCATGAATCAAAGTTGAGTAGTGCTGTTGATGATGAGTTTCCCTTAACCGGAGTAAACCACCCTGTGGGTATTTTGTTAAAGCAAGCTCCTGATGAAAACTCAAAGGGTTATACCAGCATTGAAAAGTTACATAAAGGTTTACCCAGTGAGCTAAAGAATGCAGGTGCCAGTACTGGATCTCAACAACAGATGCTGTGTCAAAGTTGTCATCAAATTCATGGAGCAGAAAGTAAATCATTATTAATATCTGGATTTAACAGTCATGAACTTTGTAAATCCTGTCATGAAAATTTGCACAGTGAGAATAAAAAACAGGCAAGAGAAAAAGGAATCCATCCCGTTAATATAGAAATGGATGAAGCCGTTGAAATTGATGGTAAAAAAATCAAACAAGTCACCTGTCAGGTTTGCCACTCAGTTCATAATGGGAGTGAGAAATCAGCGCTGTTAATTCAAAGTCCAGAGAGTATAGAAAAGCTTTGTTCAAGCTGTCATCAACGCCATCATGCTGAAGATGAAAATAAAGCTAGAGATAAAGGGGTTCACGTCGTCAATGTAGAGCTTGAGAATCCTGTTGAAATTGCTGGAAAGGAAGTGACCAGAGTAACTTGTCTGAGTTGTCATAGTGTGCATGGCGGAGAACCCGGTACCCCTGTGTTACATGAAGAATATAAAAATGGAGAGCTTTGCAGTCAATGTCATGAAGGAAACAATGCCGTCATTTATTCAGACCATGACTTACGCATAACGGCAGATAAAAGTTTAAATAAATATGAACAGTTACCTCAGCAGTCTGGTGTTTGCGGAAGTTGCCATAGTATGCATCGAGGAGAAATAGCTGATAATTATTTATTTGCAGTTACCGGGTCGACTCATGAAGGTGAGGAGAATATTTTTAAAAGAGATCAACTTTGTCTTGATTGCCACCGTGAAAAAGGCAGTGCAAAGGAGTCAATAGTAAAATATTTTGATCACCCTCAAAAAGATCTGATATTGCGATCAGATCCCAAGGTTATGCCATTATTGAATGATCAGGAAAAGGTGTCAGAGTTCGGTTCAATTGCCTGTATTACATGCCATGAACCACATCATTGGGAGGTCGGAAGTAAAATTACAAATACTCATGTGGATGTTATAGATAACAAAAATAAGGTTGGAAATGTTTTAAATAGTTTTCTGAGACTAAAAGGTGTTAAAGGAACTTTCTGTGTAGATTGCCATGGAATTGAGACGCAATTGAAATATAAGTACTACCACGATAAATTGAGCCGTGATATCGGGGTTGATTATATTAAATAGTGCTGTAGCCTGATATTGCATATAAAATACTTTCTGATTACTACTAAGCTTTAGCTATCTATGCCATTAAAACCATTTATTCCTCTGCGCACCTTTGCACCCTCTGTGGTGAGACAATTTTTTGAGTTAAATTGACTGACTCTCAGGGGTAATCAGGAAATACTTTTTATCCATAGTTTTACTCATGCTTGATAAAGGCATGTGACAATTTGTCACATGTTCACGCTGCACCTCATTATTTATAATCCGACAGATATATTACCCGGAGAATTATTTTGTCAAAATTAAATTACCCTACGTTTGTTCGTTATACCCTGGCTTTAGTGATGACCACTTCTCTGGCTATTTCAGGTTGCGGTGGAGGCGGAGGCGGTTCTGATGATGGAGGTGTTTCCACATCTTCGATAACCGGGTCTGTGTTTGCTTCATACGTTAGTAATGCCAGTTGTGAAATTCAAAATACCGCGGGTACAGTTATAGCTGGACCATTTATGTCGGGGGCTGAAGGAGTTTATGTTACTAACGTACCGAGCAGCGAGCTGGAAAATGATCTGATTTTGACCTGTAACGGCGGTACTTATATTGACGAAGTGGCTGGAGGAGACCCAGTCTCAGCTGGCACTCTATCTGCCTATGTGGCTGGCGGCACTTTAAGCAATGGTGACAGCATTCATGCGACACCTGGCAGTAGTATTATCCAGCAATTGATTGCTACTCATAACATGACAATGACTATGGCTCAGGATGCATATCTTGATGGGTTTGGTTATATTCCGGATACGACTGTTGAACCTACTGATGCTACTGACCCGGTTGATGGTTCCAGTGAATCTGAACTTTTAGCAGGTATAAGAGCAGCAGCTTTTAGTCAATTGACTGCAAATCTTGGACTCGCTACTACCGAGCAGTTTAGTCTTTTAACTGCTCTGGCTCTGGATCTTTCTGATGGTAGTCTTGATGGTGAAGATGAATCTGTTGCAATTACTTTTGGTGCAGCTTCAACTACTTTACCTGCAGAAATTAAAAGCCAGTTTGCTGCTGCATTAATGGGTTTCCATGAAGGAGGGAATGATGTTACCGGACTTGAGAATAATCTGATCTTTGGCTCAACGGTTCTTACGGAAAACTATAGAGTAGAATTTTTATCTGATCTGGATGCAATGGATGGTAAGAGCCAGTTTCAAATCAGGCTAACCAATCTTGAAGGTAGTTTAGTTCAAAGCGGGAAAAGCATTACTCTGATGCCTATGATGTATATGGAATCGATGATGCATTCTACTCCTGTTGATGGATGTACTGAAGATAATGACTTTGCCGGAACGTACAACTGTACACTGTTTTATATCATGGAGTCTGAAATGATGGATGGTGGATCTATGGGTTATTGGGATCTGAACATCATGATTGGTGGCACGATGGTTATGGACAATGGTGCAATGACAATGGAAGGAGGTGAAATGGCTCATTTCTACCCGTCCGTTATGATGGCAATGGGTGATACGGTTCGTACTACGCTGAAAAATAGTGACGATACAATTGCCAATATGATGGGAATGCCAGCTGTTCGTCCTTATAGCCTGTTTAAATCTGAGCTGACAGGCATGGATGATAATCATACTTTTGAGATATTTATTGCAGCTGAAGAAAGCATGATGAGTTATCAGGCTGTGTATGAGAATGTCACACTGGACTCTGGTAGTGACATGATTGATGACCTGACTATTTCTACTATGACCGTACAGATGACAACTACTCCCGATGATGTTGATAGCTGGGTCACTGCTGAAAGTACTGATGATGGTTACTGGACTGCAACTGGTATTGCGGGTTTGACCAATGGTTCTGAAGGAATTATTTATGTTCGTATGGATATTAATGGAGTGCAATACAGTAATACTATCGGAGGTGCAGTAGCTGATAGTGACAATGGTTATGCCCGGTTTACAGTGACTCCGGGAAGCAGTATGAGCATGTAAGGTTTGTTGGTGCTGTTATGAAACTAATTTTAAAGTTTATGAGTGCTGTGCTTTTTTTAAGTGCAGTACAACTACTGGTTAATTCTTCAGCCTGGGCTGCTTCATGTTGTGGAGGTGGTTCAGGTTCAGGGCTTATACTGCCAAAGTTCTCCCGGGCTATGCTGGATTTATCGACAAGCTATGAGCACTATAATGGCTTCTGGGATAATAATGGTGACTGGGTTGCTGATCCTCAGGGTTCTGATCTTAATCAGTATCGTTTGAATTTCGGTTATGCCCATCGTCTGGCACCGCGCTGGCAGGTATCTGCCTCCTTGCCATATACCTGGAACAAGAATCAATACTCTAAATTGCAACGCGACACCAATGGCATTGGAGATTCCAGTGTATCGGTCTGGTATGAAGCCTTTGACAAGATTGCCTGTGTTTGGGAAGTGAATACCTGGGCAGATTTGATGCCCGCCATTTACTGGGGGGGAACACTGAACTTGCCTACAGGTATTTCACCTTATGGCGATGTACAGGATAATTTTGATATAACTGGAAGAGGTTTCTACCGTTTCGATGCATCGGTATTGATTGATAAAACCATCTATCCCTGGAATGCCAGCTTTAGTGCTAATTATGGTAAATACCTTGAAAGGCCAATTAATCGTGAATATGGCACCTATGTTGAGCCTTATGATAAAAAATTAGGAGATCGTTTCAGTTCAACTCTCACCTTTGGATATACCCATTTTACTGATGAGATGAATTCTATCACCACTACTTTTGCCTATTCCTACCTGAAAGAAGATAAGTCAGAAATTGATGGTATCACCGACCCGACTTCCGGTTTTAGAAAAAAATCCATGGCTTTGACTCTGGCCTGGGCCACACATAGCAGAGACTGGGTTACCAAATTAAGCTGGAGTCATTCTCCAACAGAGGATGGCTGGGGTTATAACTTTCCAGCCACCGATGTAATAACTGTGGGGGTGAGTCATGTCTTACGTTAAACAGTTTTTGTTGTTTGCAAGTCTGGTATTTTTAACAGCCTGTAGTGAAATAACAGATGATTTGAAACCTTCTAGTAGTGATCAGAGGGAAGATGTTGTTGATGGTTCAATAGGTAACATGCCTGGTCAAATATTATCTGATTTTACTATTATAGATACCGAGAACAATGACTTTACCCTGTCAGAGCACCTGAACGGTGGAACCACCCCTGCTGATGTGATTGTTCTCTATTTTACTATGTGGTGTCCGGTTTGCCTGTCTCACACCGACCATATCCATAACTTCATTATTCCGCAGTTTAGTGGACGAGGTACCGTTGTTTATGCGTTGGTTGACTATGTTTCGGGCAGTGTTTCTATTACTCGAGCCTCGGCCGAGGCAAATGGTTATTCTAATTCAGTTTTTACAATTCTGGCAGATGAAGATCAGCAATTATTTGATCAGTTAAATGCTGCAATGGGGTCTGTAGTCGTTATTGATAATGATGGGACAATTCTATTGAATGAAGATTATCGAACGGGTACTGCACTGGCTGAAATTCTGGAGCTGCAGCTGCCATGATTAAACGGCTCATTACTCTAATGCTGATTTTTTATGGCTGTACTACTCTGGCAGAAACTTCAGCCAATGACGAAAGTATTAAAGTAGGTCAGCAAATATTTAATACAAATTGCTCAAATATCTGCCATCAGACACCGGCTGCAAAACGACTGAAACCGAAGCAGTGGCGTATAGTGTTGAATACGATGCAAATACGTATGCAGAGTATTGGTATGCCAAAATTGACTCAGCAACAGCTCAACCAGGTATTTGATTACTTACAATCGGAAAAATGATGTTGCATAGACAAAAAATGCTGATCCAGATGGCCTGTCTGGGGCTACTATTTATCAGCACCTTTAGTCTGGCTGCTGAAATTCAGATGGGTAATAATCAACCTCTAGCTGATATCAGCTGGCAGGATAGTGAAGATAAAACTCACTCTGTGTCAGACACTAATGGAAAGCCCCGTATTCTGCATTTCTGGGCTGCATGGTGTATTCCATGTCGTGAAGAAATGCCGAAAATGCTGGATTGGAAAAAAGATAATAGTGACATAGTGGTTATTCCTCTTTCCATGGATCAACGTATGGCTCAGGCCAAATTTTTTATTAAAAAGCTGAAGCTTGAAATGCCTCCGTTATTAGTTAATAAGAAAGACAGGAAAAAAATAGAAGTTCCCGTATTGCCCTATACCATCTTCATAGCAAAGGATGGAACCCAACTAGCGACCATAAAAGGAATTGCTAGCTGGGAGGATGCTCAATTCAGTCAACAGGTTCGTCAACTTTTTAAATAATATTGGCCATAACTTTGTCGATGGTTGCAATTAAAGCAGCACGAATTTAAGGGCAGCCTAAAAAATTAATTCATAATTCTGGGGTTCCACTTACTCATTATGGCTGCGTTGCTCGTCGGTTAAATAGCTCACTATTCGCCCTCCTCACGCCTTGCCCTAATAGTAATTGCCAAATTAATAAATAATGGCCATAAATGTAAATTTATTTTTACGGCAGCTCTAAGTTGTTATAGACCAAGTTTATCAGCTACAAAATCAGCATCTTTATCGCCGCGTCCTGAGAGATTAATCAGAATGGTTTGGTCTGGACTCATGGTTGCTGCTTTGCGCATGGCATATGCAACAGCATGTGCTGATTCCAGAGCTGGGATAATGCCTTCGAGTCGTGATAAGGTCATGAAAGCATCAAGGCATTCTTTATCATCAGCAGTTTCGTATTCAACGCGTTTGATATCTTTCAAATAACAGTGTTGAGGGCCCACGCCGGGATAATCCAGTCCTGAAGCGATAGAGTAGACAGGCAGTGGGTTGCCTTCATCATCCTGCAGGTTGTAACACTCAAAGCCATGAATAGCGCCTTTGCTTCCTAGTGTTAACGTGGCTGCATGTTCATTGGTATCTAGTCCTTTTCCTGCAGGCTCTACTCCAACTAACTTTACATCTTCATCATTTAAAAATGCAGTGAATAAACCAATGGCATTTGAGCCTCCGCCTACACAAGCAGTAATAATATCGGGTAGTTTCCCCTGCTTTTCGAGAAACTGCTCGCGTGCTTCACGCCCGACAATACTTTGAAAGTCACGTACCATTCTGGGAAATGGGTGGGGTCCAACTACCGAACCAATGGCATAAAGTGAATTAACAGGGTCTTTAAGGTATTCCTCAAATGCGCTGTCGACTGCATCTTTTAAGGTTTGAGTTCCGCGAGTTACAGGCACCAGTTTACAGCCCAGGATTTTCATTTTAGTGACATTCGGGTGTTCTTTTTCAATATCGATCTGACCCATGTGAATTTCACATTCGATACCAACCAGTGCGCAGGCTGTCGCCAGGGCAACACCGTGTTGACCAGCTCCGGTTTCAGCCAGTACTTTGGTTTTACCCATGTGTTTGGCGAGCAATGCTTCGCCCAGGCAATGATTGATTTTATGTGCACCGGTATGGTTCAGATCTTCACGTTTTAAAAATATTTTAGCGCCACCGATACTGTCAGATAACCTTTTAGCGTAATAAATAGGGCTGGGTCGACCAGTATAGTCTGCATTCAGTGAAGCTAGTTCCTGCTGGAATTCTTCCGTTTGTCGTACTTTTTCATAGGCATCATTAATATCATCCATTATTTCAATTAACTGTGGAGGGATGACTTGTCCGCCGTATTCTCCGAAGTAACCTTTATCATCGGGCATGGGTGCAAAATCTATAGACATGAATATTTCCTTTAGTGAGTGATTTTAGTTTTATGCGTCACAAAACATAATATTGACTATACGTGAACAGTCAATATGAAATTAACTGTTAGCAGGGGGATTTATGCGAATAGCTGAGGCAGGGCAATTTGTTATACACGATCCACAACCATTACAGCTTCTGACTGAGATGGATGGCTTTCTTTTTTTGTTAAATTTAATGAGTTCTACCGGGCAGCTGTTCATGCATGACATGCATGTAATGTTGAGCCATGCATAGCACTTTTCCTGATCCAGATAAGCTTTTCCCAGTTCCGGCCTGCTGTGTAGTGGATCGACTGTAAAGCTTGGACAAGCCTTGTTACATTCACTACAGAAAGTACAGCCATTCTGGTCAAAATCGAGATAAGGCTGGCTTTGTAAATCATGAGTTTCCGGGTGGAGTTTAATGATTTTTTGAGGACAGATTTTTTCACAGTTTCCAGCACAATTCTGACAGTTGCTGGCTGAAATGCTGAGTCTTAAGCCGGGCGGAATAAGTCCCAGACGTTTTACCTGTACTTTAACTTCTTCGCGTCCTTCACGGGTGAGTAACTTGCCGGTAAAAAATCCACGGCGAGACTTGTCTATTGAATCACTCATACTGTAGAAGCGTAGATGCCGCAGCTTAAATAAGAATATTTAAGCTGCGGCTAGGAAAAAACAGGCTAATTACGCTTTATTTGAAAAATAAATTTTCAACTAGTGGAGGAGCGTCAGATAATACCACGTGACATTGTGTGCAGTTGTAACGAGCACCAGCAACATCTTCTACGCCGCCCTGTTTGTTGAAGCTACCGTAATGATTGTCAGGCATTGGTAATTTTTTACCTACTCGCCATTCACGTTTCAATAGTTTTCTCCTGTCGTGACAGTCGATACACTCATTATCTTCCATAGTTATTGGCATATATTCTTCAATAGCGTGACCAATTTGTGGTGGAAGTGTTGAGTAGGCGATGGGTAAACGATCCAGTTCGCCAGGTTCTATTTCACTAAATTTATTTACCGGAGGCGTGGGAACATCAAACACACTTAGTTGGCTTAAGCCCATGTTGATATCGTTCATGATGGCCGGGTCTACATAATTTGACATCTGTTTCTGGCTGCAACCAAATATAATGGCTGCGAGTCCGCTCAGTAAGAGTATCTTATTTATTTTCATGCTGCTTTTCTCCTAAGGTCTGTTTTAGTAGGGTTATTAGAGTTCCTGCTGGCTTCTTCGGCCAGCAGATGTTGTTGGTAGTCTTGTGTCATCCACAATTTGATATCAAATTGCAAAGTATTTTCTGGGCATACGCCGATACAGCGGCCGCAATTAGTGCATTCTCCGGCTGAAATGTATCCTTTACTAGAAGCCAGTTTTAAATCTAAAACCTGGGGTTCCGGGCAAATTTTTGTACATTCTACGCAATGTGTGCAAGTAGGGGTATCAAAGCTTATGCGCAACAATGAAAATTTGCCGACAATAGAGTAAAAAGCACCCAGTGGGCAAATATATCCACACCAGCCATCTTTTAAAATAAAAGCATCAAAGATAAATATGCCAAGCAAGATAGCCCAACCTGTGCCGAGTCCGAATATGATTTCACGATGAAAAATACTGATTGGGCTAATCCATTCAAATGCAGCTACTCCGGTCAACGCAGATAAGATGAGAGTTAGTGCCAGCATGGTATATCGAAATTTTCGACTGAGTTGTAGAGCATTTTGTATATTCAGTTTTTTACGGATTTTCCCTGCCAGATCACTGATTAAATTGATCGGGCAAACCCATGAGCACCAGACACGTCCACCGACAACAAAATAAAAGGCTAGTACTATCAGCGCTCCTATTAATACTTCTGTTAACAGGGATTGTTGTGAAGCTAAAATCTGTAAAACAGCGAAAGGGTCTGCCAGTGGAATAAAGCCGAATAGCATTGAGCTGGACAGGTTGCCACTGATAATGGGTAATTCGTTAAAATTCCATGCCCAGTGAGCCGAACCAAAAAATAATAATAAGGTAGAAATTTGTACAAACCGACGCAAAACCAGGTATTTCCAAACGCCCAGTTTTCCAACAAAGCTCGTGGGCATAACAAAGGGCCTTACCGGCTTACCGTTTGGCCCCATTTTAGTTGAACTGATTTTAGTCATTACAGTTCACCCGTATTTAACCAGTCCAGTCCTGTTGACTCTGCTTTAACTGGAGCATTTTTTTTCAGTTCTTCAGGTTTGTACTGCTGAGTAATAGAGCTGTCATATTTCCAGCCCAGACGATAATGTTCACCGACAGATCCTTGAACCAGTTTTGGGTGAACAACTTTAATGGCAGCTTCATCAGTGGGGCAGGCTTTTTCACAAATTCCACAACCGGTGCAGGCATCGCTGTGCACGAGTGGAATAAACATCGCATGTTTGCTGAGTTTACGTGGGTGATGCTCCACTGTTATAGCTGTTCCTTTGACAGGACATTCACGATGACAGATTTCACAGCGTAAACCTAACCAGGACAGGCAGTTTTCAATATCGATAACTGCCAGGCCCATACGTGAATCTTCTATTGTTTCTAGTTCAGGTGTTAAAGCACCGGTTGGGCAAGCATTCATGCAAGGGATATCCGGACACATGTAACAGGGCACATCACGCGGAATAAAATAAGGTGTTCCGATCGGTATTTGATCACTGGTATTAGCGAGAGTTAATGTGTCATAAGGACAGGAAGTCACGCATTGCCCGCACTTAATGCATTTGGCATTAAAGTCATCTTCTTTTAAAGCACCCGGCGGCCTGATGGCAAAAGGTGTGGCACGAGCTTCTTTCTGCAACAAAGATGCCCAGATCAGGCCTCCAGTCGCGGCAATCGCAGTATTCTGCGTAATGCCTTTTAGAAACTTACGTCGTGCTTTAAGAGAAGTAGAATTCATTTTTAAGTTTGATGAAAAGTGTGCCCTGCAAGGCTCGTTATTCAGACTTGGCAGGGCACCTATTTCTATTTACGCTTTATAAACTTTAACAGCAGCTTTTTTGAAATCTGTTTCTTTCGACATAGGACATGTCATATCGATACAGATCTTGTTAACAAAAACGCCTTCATCAAAGAATGGAGCAAAGGTATAACCCTTTGGTGGACGATTACGACCCTGAGTTTCCAGAACCGCCTTGATCTTGCCACGGCGAGATTCTATCCACACGATGTCATTTCGACTGAGGTTACGTTTGCCTGCATCATCAGGGTGCATCCACAACACAGCCGTTGGAACGGCTCTGTGTAATTCAGGAACACGACGTGTCATGGTACCTGTATGCCAGTGCTCGATAACACGACCAGTTGAGAACCACAGGTCATAGTTGTTATCTGGCTGCTCTGGAGGCGCAGCGTAAGGACGGAAGAAAATCTTCGCCTTATGTGCCAATTTGGTTTTACCTTTGCTGGTAATACCATCCAGGTCACCGCTTTTTATAGCTTTCAATGCTTTTCCGTAGAAATCAAAACCACTGCCTTTTTCACAATAAGAATCATATTCTTCGTTAAAACGCCATTTAGTTTCCTTGCCGTCGACAACAGGCCATCTTAATCCGCGAACATCATCACGCATGTAGGTGTCAAAGTCTGCCAGGTCATGAGCATGACCTACACCGAACTGACGATACTCGTTAAACAGTGCTTTTTCAGGGAACCAGCCATCGCCTAACCAGTCGGCCGTGCTATTCGCATGACCTTTGGCAACAGCCTCATCAGGCCAGGCAACTTGTTTGTTTTCCTTGTTGGCAAATAGTACATCGTACAAAGTGTCTTCAGGTGAATAACCCATAGACTCTGCTTCAGCCAGTACACTAGGTAACTTACCATCATCAAAACCTTTAGATTTCAGACCTGGAATGCTTTTCTCACCCCAAACTTCTTTCAGTTTAAAACGCTTGGAGAATTCCAGCATTTGCCATACATCAGTACGTGCATCACCCGGTGCATTAACCTGTTGACGCCAGCCCTGTGTACGACGTTCTGCATTTCCATACAGTCCCCACTTCTCATAGATCATTGAAGTTGGAAGAATAAGGTCAGCTACTTTTGCTGATACTGTAGGATAAGGATCTGAACAAACTACAAAGTTGTCCATTTCACGAGCGGCTTTAATCCAGTGAGTAGCATTAGCTGAAGCCTGAAAAGGATTGTTAACCTGTACCCAGGTGAATTTTACTTTTCCATCTTCAAGGCTACGCAAAATCTTCATGATGTGCGTACCAACTTTTGGGTTTAACGTTTTAGCAGGTAATTTCCACAATCCTTCAGAAAATTTTCTGTGTTTAGGATTCGCAACTACCAGATCAGCAGGTAAACGATGAGCAAAGGTGCCCACTTCACGTGCAGTACCACAGGCTGAAGGTTGACCTGTTAGTGAGAATGCGCCGTTTCCAGGCATAGCCTGTTTACCTAATAACAGGTGAATCATGTAAGCCTGTTCATTGACCCAGCTTCCACGATAGTGCTGGTTCATACCCATAGTCCAGAAGCTGACTATCTTGCGATTCTTTTCAATGTAAGTATCGGCAAGAATCTGTAATTTCTTCTTGTACTCGTCCATTGATTCATCTGGGTCACCTTTGGATAACTCAGCAACAAAATCCAAAGTATAGGGCTCTACACCTTTCTTGAATTCTTCGAATTCGATCATCCAGTGCTTAACAGGCTTCTTGGTATTTTTCTGCTTTACTTTCATGCCTGCTGTTTTACGCTGGGCAATGGCTTCATCTTTATCAAGAGTGATTTCCAATTCTTTAGCCTGAATATCTTTTTCTGCCTCAAACGCATATTTACTGGTTGAACGCATTCCGTAGCCAATGTCATAAGGACCGGTGGCAAACACGCAGTGCTTTTCTACAAAGTCATGATTAACGGCATCACGTTTGACAACTTCACGTGCAATGTAATTCCACAAAGCCAGGTCAGTACCTGGTTTGAAAACGATTTCAACGTCAGCGATATCTGAAGTCTGGTTAGAGCAGGTGGTCAGGTTGATTAACTTGTAACCTTCTTCGTCAGCAATTTTGCGATCAGAAACTCGAGCCCACAGAATCGGATGACATTCTGCCATATTGGCACCCCAGGTAATGACCGTATCGGTAAGTCCGATATCATCATAACAACCGGATGGCTCATCAATACCAAAGGTTTGAATGAAACCTACAACTGCTGATGCCATACAGTGACGTGCATTCGGGTCAATATTATTACTGCGAAAGCCTGCTTTCATCAGCTTGGCTGCAGCATAACCTTCAGGGATGGTGTATTGACCGGAACCTATAATGGAAACGCCTGCTGGTCCCATCGTGTTATAGGTCTTTTTAAACTGCTTTTCCATTTCATCAAAAGCGCGATCCCAGCTAACAGCCTGGAATTTACCTTTTTTATCGAACTTACCATCTGTCATTCTTAATAATGGTTTGGTCAAACGGTCTTTGCCGTACATGATCTTGCCATTGAAGTAACCTTTAATACAGTTTAGGCCTTTGTTAACTGGCGCATCGGGGTCACCTTTGGTAGCAACGATTCGACCATCTTTTGTGGCGACCATAATGCCGCAACCTGTACCACAGAAACGACAAACTGATTTGTCCCACTGCCAGTCTTTTTCTGCTTCGCTGGTAGTGCTTGCCTGAACAGCTGTGAGTGGAATACCGACAGTGGCTGCTGCCGATGCGGCGACGCTTGATTTGAGAAATTCTCTACGATTGACTTCTAACATTTGACCTCCAAAGGTTAGTAACAGGCTTTTGCCAGTACTATTTTTAATAGTTTAATTTTATTGTTTAAATTTGTAGCAGTTTATTGATTCAAGTACTCAGGGATGCTGCAGCTATCAGCCACCTGAGTACCACAGGTAGCATCGATGTTTTCCAGATCAGTACTGGGGTACAGGTTTTGATCTTCACCAAAATAGTGCTCGACCATTTCAGCCAGGATAATACCTGGTAGTGATTTAATTTTTTTCAGGCCATTAACTTCATCATGTATTGCTTCAGCTTCCTGAATGATGATGATTTTGCCTGTTGAAGTGTCATGATGAAAAACTTCAACATCTTGAATGCTGTTAAGAGTTTCTATCATATTAAGAGTGTTTTCTGGCGTTGTAGTGACCAGTATTGCTGATAAATTCATATGATTATTTTTAGTTATATTTCTTTATTTAGTGAAACATGAGTTTACTGTAAAAGCCGGTAACATAGGTTAATAATGGGTAATAAAACTTTCCCATTTAATATAAAGCCTGATCGGTTCTCTAATTATTTTACTAATTTAAAAATAGTCTAGTAAAAACAATTAGTTATGATAATAAATGTTTTCTATTAGCTAATACTATGGAAAATGCTCACGTTATTATTTTGTTGAAAATAATGGTCTAATTTGATATTTCACCATATATACGAAGGGTATTGATTGATATATGTCAAAGGTAAAATGGTTTATAAAATTAAAAATTTATAAAAAAGTAGTCAAATTTAAAGATTAAAAATATAAGTATATATAAAACAATGATTTATTAGGTATTAAAAGTTTCTTATTAAAACTTAGGCGGAGAGTTGACGATTGCTTAATTTGATAAATTATTTTTTATTCTTAAGGATATAAAATGATATTTGATTTATACACTCAATAAACCTGGAATTACCAGGCTAACTCAGTAACCATAACCAGATACTTACAGTTACAACAGACATGGCAGTAGCCAGCAGCACGACACTAGCTGCTATGCTCTGTCCTCTTTGATACATGTTCGCAAATAGATAGCTATTTATGCCTGGAGCCATTGCAGCGACTAAAACGGCTTTATTACGGAACTCAGGGTCTACTTCTAACAGAAAACATATCAGAAAAGTTAAAAGCGGGTGAACCAGAAGAGAGAATGCGGAGACTGTGCCAACTTCGCCCAGAGAATGGGTGAACTTATAACGTGTAAGTACTCCACCCAGACCAAATAAAGCAATGGGTAAAGCTGCATTACTAATAATATCAATGGCTGAAGTGAAAACCTGAGGTAAAGCGACCCCGGATAGATTGACTATAAAACCCAGACCTATGCCTATCATTAGACTGTTTCGAAACATTGCTTTAATGATGACGGAAAAGGTATCAGGCCATGAGCGTCCATCTGAGCGTAAAACTTCCATTGATGTAATGCCTAATAGGTAACAAAACGGGGCATGGATGGAGACAATGGCGTAGACCGTGGACAGGTTTTCTGCACCCCAGGCTCGTTCAGAAATAGGTAGACCCAGTAAAACTGAATTTGAAAAGAGAGCGCCAAATCCAATAGCCACCGATTGCCCCGGGTGATTTTTAAATATTTTATAGGCAATAAATCCCGTAGAGACAAAACTAACAGCTGCAGCGGAGTAAAATGCAAGCATGATTCGCCAGTCGTAGGCGGTGCTTAAGTCCAGTGTCGAAGTTGCACGGAATAATAATGAGGGAACGGCGAACAGGATGGCAAACTTCATTAAGCCATCGACCATGTCCTGATTAAAATAACCCCGACGAACAGCGATATAACCTGCAGCAATGACCAGGAAAACAGGGGCAATGATGTTTAGGATATGCAGAAACATGGTGAGGCAGAGTTTGCTTGGTTTTAAAAAATCAGAATACCTTTTTACTTTGATTTATTCTTCTTTAATTCTGTAAACGTACCCCATGCGGGTGCTCTTGAGGATGAACATTGGTCTTTAATAGAATTAATTAATATTTTGTGCTTTGAAATGGGTGACCGTGAAGGTCAGCCCTGCAGTTATTTGTTTTTAGCCTGTGAAAACTCGGCTGAACTGGAATAATTTTTCTCTTATGGTTGTAGTTTTGATAGTGTCGATTAATTCATCTAGTTTGAAAGCATGATGTTTTTCATAAGCCACGCCCAATTGTGGCATATCGGCTAAACCTGTTTCTCTGGCATGTTCTACAAACCCCTGGTTTTTCCAGAAGAATGCTCCGGGCATGGTGGTTGGGGTGACAACAACATAGAATAGTGCTCGGCCAATGATGTTACTCATCAATGTTAATCCTGCTAATATTCCGAGTCCAATTATCGATGTGCTTTGCAGGTAAAATAAACTGCTTGCGGTTAGCAGTGCTGAGACCAGTAAAATATTTCGTAACCAGTAAGACTTACCGTACAGGGTTGTCTGCAAATAAAATGATACAGCACCTTCGCTGGCTGCGGATTTCAAATTTTTTGAGTGGCCTGATAGTCCTGTAATTTCTAGTAATAATCCGACACAAATGATTATCATCAGGGTGGCACTCAGCGCAGGGTTTAAGACGTTAAAAATCAAAGAAAATGTAACTATTAATAAAGTGCCTAGAGTTAATGCAGTGGAAAGGAAACTGGCTGCTGTGTACCAGTGATTCCAGAATGGGCGAGCTTCAATGCGGTAAAGCTTGTACATGAAGTAACCACCTAACACTGCTCCGGCAACGGCTAAGGCGGCAAACACTGCTTGCAGCATCTGTAATAGGACATTGTCGAACAGGGCTAAAAAGCTGTATCCGATTAATCCGGTAAAAAAAGCTGAGACACCGGCAATTTCTCGGCTCACGGGAGAATATCTCAGGTTATAAAATCCACGGTAAAAACGGTGTGGTTTGCCCAGGTGCATATTCAGTTTGAAAAGCCCGAATCCCATTAAAACCAGCATCAAAAATAAGCCGGGCAGATAAGCAGAGCCGGATTGATATTCTGCCAGAGACGGGTTGAAGAAACTTGCCATTAGAATGAGAAAAGCCCCCATTACAGCCTGTGCGCTCAGGGTGAATGCAATATGTGCATTTTCATACGAACCGAGTAATTTATGTAGGTTCCATTCACGTTTTTGCCCTAATTTGTCATCCACCACCGGCTTGAAGCTTTGAGTGCTATCATCACGATGATATTTAACGACTGTTTGATCCACTCGATTCATATCGCGTTGAGTTGTTCTGGTTTGCTGAAAACGAATGTTCGGATGAGTAATATCGGTACGTGGAAAACCGGGGATTTCTACTTTGGCCTGGGTTCTGTTTTCAGGAATATTTTCGGTCACACCAAAATCCAGCGCATTACCTAAACAGGCAGATACACAGGCTGGTTTAAGACCTGCTTCGAGTCTATCCACACACATATTACATTTGGTCACCTGACCCTTAACTGGATCAAGCTGGGGAGCATTGTAAGGGCAGACCCAGGTGCAATATCCACAACCAAAACAAATGTCAGGATCTTGCAAAACAGCACCATACTCGGCAAATTTTGTGTAGGCACGGGTAGGGCATCCTTTCAGGCAAACGGGGTCATCACAATGATTGCACGCCATAGATATATTCAAACGCTGGTAGGCGGGATAAGTACCTCCTTCGACAAAACCTACGGAACGAAATGCGATATGCGCCGGGTTATCATTTTTTTCACTACAGGCTGCTTCACAGGCATGACAGGCGATGCAGTTATCAGCATTGAAAAAGAAGCCGTGTTGTTTGTAACGGTTGGGGTTTTCACCGATGCTGGCATCATCATTGATGTTTAATGATTTGCCGTGACGTTTATCATCAGTTTGAATGGTATCAATTGGTGTGCCATAACGATTAACGGTCTGACTTGTCGGATCGTTTAATAAAGCGTAACTCGGTTCATTGTCTCTTTTTGCAAACATAATCTTAATTCGTAGGGTGCGCCGTGCGCACCATTAGTTTGGTGAATTGTCATGATGGTGCGCATGGCGCACCCTTCTATGAGGACTCTCTTGTCAACTGCTTTATCTCTATCTAACTTGTCGTCGTTTTTTCATGTTCTTACCTTTATTGGTTTAACTACATTATGCATTGTTGCCCAGGTTATGTTTATTTCGTCAGACCTATAAGGGCCGTGACCACCTTCTATCCGTTCCGGGCTGTGCCGGGTACCTAAAACTGCGTTCGCGTTAACGTCGCCTTTAACCTGATTTGAAAGGACTCCTTCTACAAAGACGGTTCGTCTATTGGCTACCAAGGGTGCGCACGAGTACTTTCTTCAACCTGCCTATTTTTTACTGCTTTATACTATTTTCAGGATCGCTCCTTCAGGTAGTACTCCTTGATCAAGATATCGCCAAAGGGCTATTAATAGTTTTCGGGCCAGGGCTACAA
>Ga0233431_1000461_pt1 | contig 89720 bp, 112 predicted proteins | sample SI_118_April2016_FD_179867 | JGI IMG/M metagenome (GOLD analysis project Ga0233431, IMG submission 179867) | Seawater microbial communities from Saanich Inlet, British Columbia, Canada - SI_118_April2016_200_MG | ecosystem: Environmental > Aquatic > Marine > Inlet | place: Canada: British... | reverse complement strand
TTTAGGTTTTACCATAGTTTATATTTTAAGTGTTTCTTACTCAAGGGTAGTACACCATATATAAACCTTTCGTATTATTGTTAGTGGAGAGTAGTAACTTAACCCCTGTTAATTAGATATTAGAACATCATCAAACAAAGAGATAGATTATCCCAGAAACAAATAACAACATTAACAAACTTCCCAGAAAATAATGTTTCCCCATACTATACTCCGGTTTTCTATCTCCCAAAATCTTAGATCGCCAATAAGCTAAGATGATTAAAATACCATCTAATCCGCCAGCAACCGCCCCAGTAATTCCCAAAACAACTATGAATGAGGACAATTTAAAGATTACAATCAATAGGGGAAGAGAAAAAGCCAATAATAAAGACTTGAATCTAGAAATCCCATAATCATAATGATAAACTTCAACTAAAGCAATCCCAATTGTTAAAAAAGAAGTAAACATTGCTAATACTGCCAGAATATTAGCAAACACATTCATAATAGGATGAGAATACATTCCTAAAGCAATCGTAGCAATTCTTTCATTCGGACCTAAAGCTTCAAAATTATTTAGTCCAACAATGCCAACAACAACAATGGAGAAAACAATATACAAAACAATTGGAGTTAAGGAACCAATAATGATTGCTTTTTTCATTAATTTTTTATCCTTGCCCAATTCTTCTTGCATTTCAGGAATACAAGGAAGACCAAGGAAAGCAAATAATATTACACCATAAGGAACAAATATTTTTCCTAAATCCATGTAAGCTAAGTTTTGTAATTCAATTTTGTTAAAAGAGAAAACTCCAATTAGAATTATAACTAAAAATAATAATGAAATTAAAATTAATTCTGCCTTTCCTGTTGCTTTTACGCCCCTATGAATAATGTAAAATGTAACTGCAAAGAAAATTAAACTGTACAATAAAGGAGTACCAAACTTAAAGATCGAATGTAACGTTGCTCCCTCACCTATTAAATAGGCAGTAAGTGCACCATATGCCCCTATTAATACAGAGAAAGTCATTGCTCGCTTACCCCACTTTCCCAAATATTTTCCAACATAACCAGGAAGTTGATGTTGCGTTTTTGTCCTTAAAACAATCTCTCCAACAAACAGATTAACTAACATATAAGCAAGACCAAGAAGAACAATTAGTATTGCCCCATAAATTATTCCTATTTTGGCCACGACGTAAGGAATTCCCAAAATACCGGCACCAACAACAGTTCCAACTAAGGTAGTTGAAGCGACTGCTAATTTATGTCTTCCAAAGAATCCCTTATACTCTTTCTTCTCCCCTTTTTTCTTAAACATCTATTAACGAAATGAATGTATTTTTGTTTATATAATTAACTGTTGAAACCCACTACCCACTGGTCAGGTCCGGACAAGACATATAAACCACCGAATTAAATGTAAAACTACGTTTAATGTTATTTTTGCTGAGCACAAAATCACTTAAGTAATTTTACAAAAGTTGGAAGCAGTGGTTTAAAATGAATTCAAAACTAATTAACAAAAAAAGAGAACTGGTAATTGAATACGTTAAAAATAATCCTCATTGTACATACAAAGACATTAAAAACAATCTAAAGATAAAACTCGAGAGGATTAATTGGAAAATGGGTGATGTGTTTAGAAATGCAAATTTGCCTCCTTCCAAGAACTTAAAGAAAAGAAGTTTAGTAAAACAAAAAGAAGATGTAATCGAATTCATTAAAGATAATCCAGAAAGCACAGTAACAGAAATACAAAGTAAAACAAAAATAAATGTCCCCCGAACATTTGGTAGCATTTTGGATGCATATAAAGCAGCAAACATCGAATACGCCGAGAAAGATTCAAAAGATGGTGTCAGAAACCCAAAAGTAGTCGCAAGGTGCCACAAATATGAACTGGATGTTATTAATTGCCTATCAAAAATTGGAAAGGTGTATCCAAAAGTTAGAACAAAAACAGGAATTGCTGATTGTTTATTTAAATACAAGAACAAGAATTATGTTGTTGAAGTAAAGGATTTTAGATCCAGAAACAACATTACGATGTCTCAAATTAAACAATTAATCAATTATATGCAAGAATTAGAAATTAAAAATGGGATTCTCATTTGCCCAAAGGAAAGCTTTCCTAAGAGAAAGAATGGAAGATCAATCCAAAAAAGAGGCTTGAGAATCAACATAATTTCTAAAGAAGAAATAAATGAAAAGTGGGGACACTGGGATTCGAATTTCTGAACAATAAGCATGCACTTATCATTTCCCAGATCTAAGGCTTACTACAGGGAAAAGTTATTTCATTGCTGTTAAGCTCAACTCTCCATTACTGGAGGCCCCAATACTAGCCAGGCTGTACGGACTTGAATCCTTTATACGATGTCCCCACAATAAGCTTTAACAAGGGAATTATTTATTAAGCTTTTTGTTTTTTAATACAAAATGATTAAATTAGACGGTTCTTATGGAGAAGGAGGCGGAGCATTAGTTAGAACGGCATTAGCTATATCTACCTTAACAGGAAAACCATTTGAAGTTAATAATATCCGTGCAGGAAGACCAAACCCAGGATTAAAAGCCCAACATCTTCACGCAATTAAAGCACTTAAACAGATATGCAATGCTAAAACTTCTGAAATAGAATTAGGAACAAAAGAATTCTGGTTCCACCCAGGAAAGATTAAAAGAGGAATTTATGAAATTGATATTGGCACTGCGGGATCAATTACTTTGTTCTTACAAGCAATAATTCTACCTTGTTTATTTGCTCCTGGAAAAATTACATTAAAGGTTAAGGGAGGAACTTGTGGGAAATGGCAAGCTTCTGTAGACTATTTACAAAATGTTTTGCTCCCACATTTACAAAAGTTTGTTGATAAGATTGAATTGAAAGTTCTTAAAAGAGGATATTATCCCAAAGGTGGTGGAGAAGTACAATTAGAAATTAATCCCAGATTTAAAATTCAAGAATATGATTCTTTTGAACAATTTAATGAAGATTTGAATTTAAGAACAGCAAAAATTAAATTAGTTGAACAGGGAACTTTAGAACAAGTAAGAGGAAATGTTAACTGTTCTTCAGAACTAGAAGAAAAAGAAATTGCTGAAAGAATTAAACGCGCAGCAGAGTCCTCATTAAAGGAATTTGAAGTTCCAATCAATATTAGAACCGAATACAAAAATACATTAAACATTGGAGGAGAAATAGTTCTGTGGGCATTATTCGGTCAGAAAGGAACAATGGACTTTGATAACCCCACCATTCTGGGAGCAGACTGTTTAATTGAGAAAGGCAAAAGTTCTGAAGAAATTGGCAAAGAAGCTGCAAGAAAATTAAAAGTAGAAATTAATGAAAAGGAACCTATTGATAGAAACTTAGCAGATCAATTAATTCCATTTATGTCTTTACTTCCAGGATCAGAAATTTCAGTTAGAGAAATCAGTAAACACACCTTAACAAACATCTATGCAATTGAACAATTCTTAGATTTGGGATTTAAAATTGAAGGAAATAACATCCAAGTTATTGAGTGATAAACTTATTTTGTAGTCGCGATTAATTTAAATATTCTAACTTAATTATTGAAGGCTTTAAGGAGGAAATTAAAATGAAAAGAATTACGTTTCAAACAGGGGGGCCATCAGCCCATTTAGAAATTACTTATGCTAACCCAAATGTTCTTTGTGCAGGAAGTGCAGGAAGAGTTGAACAAGTTGCAAGATATCTTGATAACCCTGAAGTGACTGAAGGTGTACCGGGAGATGGGGGAAGAAAACATACCACCGTACATGGCATGTATAAAGGAATTCCAGTAACCGCATTCTCAACAGGAATGAGTCCAGGTAGTGTCTCAATAACACTACCAGAAGTAATTGAAGCATGTCCTGATAAAGATATGACAGTTCTACGATTAGGAACTTCAGGAGGTTTACATCCAGCAACCAAAGTTGGAGATTATGTTGTAACCACTGAAGTAGATAGAAGAGAATCAACAAGTAATTGGATTATGGGTAATGATTATGTTGCTCGAGCAAGTCCCGAAGCTGTTGAAACTTTACAAGCTTTAGCTGAAGGAATGAAACTTCCAGGACAAGACGCTCATGTTGGACCATCCATGGTAGTAGATGAACTTTATTGTTCAAATATATGGTTAAGGGACCAATATAAAGGAAACGAAGCACGAAGACAAGCAGAAATTCCAGATGTTCTTGCAGTATCTATGGAGTTTAGTGTTATCTGTGCATTTAGAGACTTTTACGCCCAAGACGGTGATAAAGACATCAAAGCTGGAAACCTATTAGTAGTAAGTGATTTACCGTTAAGCACAGAAGAAAGGGTAGACCAAACCGACTTTAAAGCAAGAGAAGCCGCAATTGAGAAAAGACATATTGAAATTGGTTTAGAAACCCTAGTAAGACTTAGTCAACAGCGCTAGATTATCTTCCTAATTTCTTTTTTATTTCTTTTTTATTTCTTTTATTGTTTTAGAAAAATTAAGATTAACAAAACATATTTAAATCAATTTAAATTCATTATATCTATGAAAAGAGGCTTCAGTACTAAAAAATACTTACAAGCACAAACTAAAGCGATTAAAGAAAGACTTTCTAAGTTTGATAATAAGTTATATTTAGAGTTTGGTGGAAAACTTCTTCATGATGGACACGCTCAAAGAGTTTTACCAGGCTACGAAGCAAATGCTAAAATTCAATTGCTGAAGAAACTTAAAAATTTGGAAATAGTTTATTGTATTAGTGCAAAAGATATTGAAAAAAGCAAAATTAGACAAGATACAAAGTTAACTTATGATGCCCAAGCATTAAATGAAATTAGTGAGATTAGAAATCAAGGATTAACTGTTTCTGCAATTGTGATAACATTATACGAGAATGAAAAGAAAGCCTTGAAGTTCTGTAATAAATTAAGAAGAGCAGGAAATAAAGTTTATATGCATCCAAAAGTTGCAGGTTACCCTCGGAATATGAAGAAGTTGTTAAGTAAAGAAGGCCTTCCAAAAAAAATATTTGTTAAAACAAAACAGCCTTTAGTTGTAGTTACCGGAACTGGTGGAAATAGCGGTAAGATGTCTTTCTGCCTAGCTCAACTATTCCATGAACAGAATCAAGGAATAAACGCAGGTTATGCTAAATTTGAAACATTTCCAGTTTGGAATATACCCATTAATCATCCATTAAATATTGCTTATGAAGCTGCAACTGCCGACCTTGGAGATATAAATATTATTGATCCCCTTCATTTGAAATATTATAAGAAAAAAGCTGTTAACTATAATAGAGACATAGAGAATTTTTGGATTTTAAAGAAGATTATTGGAGCAATTACTAAAAAAGACAATTATATCAACAATTACAACTCACCAACAGACATGGGAGTTAATATGATTAAGCAAGGAATTGTTGATGACAAGATCGTTCGAAAAGCTTCTAAAGAAGAGATTGCCAGAAGATTCTACCGTTACCAACAAGAATACGACAAAAAACAACAGACTAGAAAAACAATGAATACCATTAAAAGAATTCTAAAGAAGGCCAAAGTGGATGAAAAGAAATATCCTTTATTAAAAACATGAGTTCTCAGCACAATATTTATAAAACCAACGTGGTTTGAACAGATAAAATGGAACAAGAAAAACATTGTAGTTCATGTAAGATCAAAGTTGCTAATGACAAAGGAGGAGTTTCTTTCAAATGTCCTGGTTGTAATGAATACCAAATTGTAAGATGCACAGGATGTAGAAGTAACGCTACCAAGTTCAAATGTCCAAATTGTCAATTTGAGGGTCCTAATTAGTTCCCACAACCCACTGGACAAGTACGGACAAAGTATATAAATTAGTTTTCTTATTAGTATTCTAAAAAAGAAGTATTTTAACATCCAAATAAATATTTTTGTTAAAACATAAAATCAATTAAGAGGTTAAAACAGGGTATTCTTTTTTTATCTCTCACCTCTTAAGATTATGAAAGAGGTGATAAGGAAAATGAATTCAAATAAGAAATCTGGACTAACTCGAACTCCTGGAATATTTCACCTCAAAGACCTTAAACCAAGAAGTAACAAAAATAGAACTTGTTCTCTTTATGTTGAATTTGATCAAGATTTTAAAGAGAGATTGTTTAAGGATTTATTGGCTATTGCCAAATCTGTAAGAAATTTGTCAAAAGAAACAGGAATCAGTTTTTCTCAATTGTGGGACCAATTAACAAGAGTTCCATTTTCTGTTAATAACATTAAGAAAATATCCCAATTCTTAGTCAAGAAAGAATTTCAAAAATACTCATTAGACAATCTAGAAAAAGAAATATTCTACATAAAGAGTGGAGGTGGCAATTCTGAAATACTTTATTATCCAAACTTTCCAATTGATTTGGCAACAAAATCTGGGATGAGGTTGATAAGCCACATTTATCATGATGGAAGTATTGGTAAGAATAATAAACAGCCCAATTACCGAAACTTATCAAAAGAGATGTGCATCCAATTCTTAGATGATGCTAACATAGTATTTGGTAAGATAAATCGAACCACTAAATGGAATAAAGATAAGACATATTCAGTACATTTACCAACAGTAATCGGAGAAATCCTCATTAGCATTGGATATTGTTCCGGCAACAAAACAAAAAATAATCCCCCCACCTTCTCTTTTTTAGATCAAATAAATGATGAAGAATGTATTTCAGAATTTCTGGCTATGGCTTTCAATGATGATGGTTGTGTAGGGAGAAGATCAGTAATGATCCAACAATCATCCCTCATTATGAAAGATGAAAAGAAGCCATCCAATGTACTAATGTTAGATAAAAGATTCTTAGAAAAATTAGGGATAAAGGTAAATGGGCCTAATTTAGATAAGATTTATCCGAATCGTTACGGTAAATGTACAAAATATTCCATTTATGTTTATTCCAAGAAAGAACTTAGAAAATTTAATGAGAAAATTATTCTTATAGATTACAAAAAGAGGAAATTAGAAAACTATTTAAATAACGGTTATTTAAAAAAGTAAATTATGGCAAAAGCAATTATTACATTTAAACTAATGCCTGAGTCTGTAGACATAGACTTAGAACCGATTAAAGAAAAAGCTTTAGAAATTGCTAAAGAAGCAGGAGCAATTGGGCAAATGCAATCCAAGATCGAACCAATCGCATTCGGACTTAAAGCAGTTATGGTTGTCGCAATGCTTGAAGTAGTTGGTGGAGACTTTGATGGTATCGCAGCTAAGATGGGCGAGTTAGAAGGTGTTCAATCTTCAGAAGTTGCTAAAATGGACTTAGCTTTAGGATAGAATTTTTATTCTTTTTTATTTCTTAAATTTTAATGATACAGAGTTAATACAATAACGTTTTCCAGTAGGGTTTGGTCCATCATCAAAAACGTGTCCTAAATGACCACCACATTTTTTGCAAACAACTTCAATTCTTTCTGTACCAAGAGAAGAATCTTTCTTAAGTTCAACCTTATCTTTAACAACATCATAAAAACTAGGCCAACCACAACTAGAATCATATTTTGTTTCAGAAGAAAACAATTCTTGACCACAAGCAGCACAATAGTAAGACCCAGTTTCTTTATTATGTAAAAGTTTTCCAGTAAATGGCAATTCAGTTCCTTTTTCACGAAGAACGTTGTATTCCTCGGGAGTTAACTTCTGTTTCCAATCTTTTTCTGAAGTCATTTTATTTTCTTAACAATTTCTTTTATTCCTTTCTCTGTTTTAAATCCAGTTAAAGAGAAGTGTGTTGGAACAGCTTTTAGTTTCTTCAATACTTCATTCTTCTTAGGATCATGTTTGAATTTCTTAGCCATAATATGTAAGTCATAAAAACCTAGAACATCTTTCTTAGACTCTTCTTTCAAAATCTCTAAGAACTTTTGTTCTTCAGGAAAAGTATTGTTCTTAACCATCTTACTAATTAACTTAGAATCAAATAACTTTCCAGTCCATAATGGACCGACAACTTCAAATCTAGAAGAACAATCACAATTACCACAATTATAATTAGAAGCTTTGAAATTTAGGCACTTTGGACAATACAGTAAATACTGATGCTTTTTAATCAGTTCATCACATTTCTCCTTACCCTTCTCACTTCTAAAATAAATTCTAAAATAATGATCTTTGTGATAAGCCAAGACAGGAATTAGTGCTTTGTCAAACTGAATTCCCTGTAACTGAACTTTTCTAATTAAAATTCTTAAGCCATTTTCATGCATCATATAGTTTCTCAAACTTCGGCTCCAATATTTTCTCTTAGTAACTTTTGGATATGTTCCGGTTAAAGCTGCGGTATCAGTTGCAGTTATCGCTAAAATGCCATTACGAGAGATTCTTGAAATTGCTGAAGCTAAGAATGGATTTGGAGTTCCAAAAGGATCTAATTCAATATAATCAAAACCTATGTGCTTCAACATAAACAAATTGGCATCTTCATTATAAATTTTAGCATTATCAGTTTTTACAGAACTTAGTTTAGCATTCTCTAAAAATTGTAATTCAAACTTGTCTTTAATATCATTAATATGAAGCTCTCCAATCTTTCCCTTCTTTAACTCTTTAAGAAACCTTAATCCTCTAATTCCAGAACCAGCTAAAGGTAATGCCATCTGCATATCTTTGTTAGCAACATTATTCAATAAAACAACTGAAATGTTTCGATTAGACTTCATTAATGGATTGTAAAATACTTCAACTTTTTTAGTGAGGTCTTTCTTCTGAGAACTAGCTTTAATCTTACAAGATTCTTCTGAGATTTTTTTCATAAGAATTAAAAAACAAGTAATGTTGTTAAATGTTTGGATTAATCAATAATCATATCTACTCTTTCTAGGGTCTGGTGCTTCAGCTCCGATTTGAGCCAACAATTCTAAATTTCTAGGACCCATATAAACATCAGCAACTTGTTCCCAAGTATAACTCGCAGGAAATTGCTTATCAGTAAAAGAAAGTAACCACCTTGAATCCAAAGGCAATCCCGGAGCTTGAGCTTCTGCAGTGGCAACAACAATCCCAGCCCGAAAACCCATATTCATGTTCTGAGGGGAAATAACATAATCATCTCCATTCATTAAAGACAAAATTCTTTCCATTTCATTTTCAGTTAAAGCTTCATCATCGGCACTCATACGATAAGTTATGGGCTGATTACCATAAGTTCCTTTCTCCATTCTAGAAACTCTAGCATCAATGCCCTCAAGAAATGCTATGTCTGGATTAACTGAAGTTGCTGGTTGAGCCATTTTAAAAAAGAGGAATTGTTCAAATACTTATAATAATTTCCATGGTTGACCAGATAGATTTAAAAATAAAAAGCATTCAGAGAATAATATGGCAATTAGAAAAGTACTCTTAACAATTGTAGGACATGTTGATCATGGTAAGACTTCCTTATTAGATAAGATTAGAGCTACTGCCGTAACCACTGGAGAAGCCGGTGCTATAACACAAGCAATTGGTGTTTCAATTATTCCAATTGAAACTATTAAGAAAATATGTGGTTCACTATTAGATTCATTCAAAGGAAAATTAACAGTTCCAGGATTATTAGCAATTGATACACCCGGACACGCTGCCTTCACGAGCTTAAGAAAAAGAGGTGGATCCCTAGCAGATATAGCTATTCTTGTAGTAGATATTAATGAAGGGTTCAAACCACAAACAATTGAATCTATTGAAATTCTTAAAGCAAATAAAGTTCCGTTTATAGTTGCTGCCAATAAAGTAGACCTTTTACCCGGCTGGCAATATGATAAAGATAAATTCTTATTACCAAATGTTTCTTCCTTGTCAACACAAAGACAAGGTGATTTTGAAAAGAAGATGTATGAGTTAGTTGGAAAACTTTCAGAACAAGGATTACAATCAGAAAGATTTGATCGAGTTGAAGATTATACAAAACAAATTGCTATTATTCCTGTTTCTGCTAACACTGGTCAAGGAATTCCTGAATTACTGATGGTCCTTACAGCATTGGCTCAAAAATTCTTAGAAAAAAAATTAGAAATCGAAGAAACAGGAAATTGTAAAGGAACAATATTAGAAGTTAAAGAAGAAAAAGGATTAGGTATGACCTTAGATGCAATAATCTATAATGGTCAATTAAAAGTTAATGATACATTAGTTATTGGAAATGTGGATGAACCAATCGTTGTAAAAATTAGAGCATTACTAGAACCTGCAGAACTTTGTGATATGCGAGAAAAGAAAAGTCGGTTTAAGAATGTTAAAGAAGTTCATGCTGCTACGGGAGTAAAGATTTCTGCCCCTGGATTAGATAATGCAGTCGCAGGAATGCCATTTGTAAGTTGTTCTACAGATAAAATTGAAGAAGCTAAAGAAGAAGTTCAAGCAGAAATTGGAGAAATTGTAACGGAATGCGACGATTGTTTAGGAGTGATAATTAAATCTGATACGATTGGTGGATTAGAAGCATTAAGAAACTTATTACAAGAAAAAGAGATTCCAATCTCCTCTGCTTCTATTGGAGATGTAACAAAGAAAGACCTTTCAAAACTAGAATCTATTCGAGATAAAGATGAATTCAGCGGAGTATTGTTAGGATTTAATTCTAACGTGTCCGAAGAAATTTCCGAATATGCTAAAAGTAAAAAATTAAAAATTATTTCACATGATGTAATTTACAAAACAATTGAAGATTATGAAGAATATTTAGTAAAATTAAAAAGAGAAATTGAAATGCGAGACTTACATTCTATTGTAAGACCATGTAAATTTGCGGTTCTTAAAGGATACACATTTAGACAAAGTAATCCCGCTATTGTTGGTGTTGAAATTGAGATTGGACAAATTAAAACTGGCGATCCTATCATGAATTTAGAAGGTAAGAAAATTTCTCAAGTAAAAAGTATGCAAGAAGGAAAAGATCATGTTAATAATGCACAGCAAGGCAAACAAATAGCTATGGCCATGGAAGGAATTACAGTTGGTAGACAAGTTGAAGAAGGAGATTTCCTATACGCAGACCTTTCTGAAGAAGACTTCAAAAAATTAAAAGAGTTAAAGAAACACCTTTCCAAAATGGAAATTAATGTTCTTAAAGAAATTGCTGAGATTAAAAGGAAGCAAAACCCTGTTTGGGGAATAGGCTAGAATTCTAACTAATAAATCACTAACCCAACAATTACTATAACATAGAAAAAAGTCCATAGTGACCACATTATCGTGAGCCTTCTATCTTTATGAGCAACAGCATAAACTAATAAGGGGATGGTAAAGATTAACGCTAAAAACCAAGTCCAAAAGGAAACTCCTTCAGCACTTTTATCAACCCAAATCTTAAATATTTGAGGAAGTGTAGTAAAAGGAAAAATTACTGAAACAAAAGAAACTAACTGGTCAATAAAACGAAAATGTTTCTTAGGATGGGGAAACTTCTCTCGTTTTAAATGTACCCTTTTACGCTGATGAAGATGAATTTGTTCTGGATTCATTAAAAGATAACAAGTCTTAAAGCTTTATTAATCTTACTTAATTCACCATAATTATAGAAAAGCATAAAAAGAAGTATATATTCTATATGAGTTCTACATAATAATGGACGAAATAATTGAAATACTTTTAGAAGCTCGTGAAGAACTTAAGCGTTTGGAGCATATAATCTACGTTAGTTTGAAATATACTAGAACAGTAGATGTTATTATTAATGCCTTAAATAGGTTAGTTGGCATTTATGACTTGCTAGTTGAAGCCCTTTTAGAAAAAGCAAAGGGAGAAAGTTTGATTGAAGCCCTACCAAAAAGTCCAGCGTTAAGTGCAAAACGATTAGGTGAAATTTATCCAGAAGATATTTTTCTTCACAAACACCTCAAATTTTACTCTTTCTTGAAAACAATTTTGAATATGGAACATAAAAAGTTCAGAGAATATAGGCGTCATGTAGCATTGGTTGTTGATATTAACAATTGTACAGCTGAAGCTAACATTGATAATTTAACTAACTGTGAAAAATTTGTCCATAGTTTCTACAATTATGCCCGCGAAAAGATAGATCCGCAACCAGAAGAAGATGAATGATTGTCTGCCATGGTAGAAAAAATATTTAGTTGTTTTGCCAATAGAGGCACATAAAAATTAACAGAGATTAATTTTTAGTGCTAAAATAAACCATTCTACTTTATTTTATGCACACAGAAGCCTAAAATAATTGAACAAAACTGCTTCTGTAATCGTGCCGTGCAAACAAACTAAATACATCTATGGTAGAGAAAATATTATATACTCCCAAACATTATCTAAACTAATACTCAAGAGAGGTTTTAAGATGACACGTTTTATCGCTTTAGTTTCTGGTAAAGGAGGAGTTGGGAAAACTACTTCCACATTAAACTTAGGACATGCGCTAGCATGCCTGGGGAAAAAAGTATTGTTATTAGATGCAAACTTAGTAACTCCAAACTTAGCATTACATTTAGGAATGCTATCACCAGAAGGAACATTAAATCAATTTCTACGTAAGGAAAAGAATTTACAAGAAATCACCCATTTACATGAAAGTGGAGTTTCATTAATTCCTTCATCTCCCTCATATTCTGAGTATCAAAGAACTAACTCACAAAACCTATCTAAAGTGTTTGAACATCTAGATGATACTGCAGATTATGTTCTAATAGACTCTCCTAGCGGATTAGGTTATGAAGTCTCTCAAGTTTTAAAAAATAGTGATGAAGCTCTGATTATAGTAAATCCAAATTTAAGCTCTGTCATGGATGGACTAAAAACAATTCAGTTAGCTAAAGAAAATAATAACATAATTACGGGAGCTATCTTAAATATGAGCCATGGCGGAAGAAACGAACTAAAACAGGCCGAAGTCGCAAGAATTTTAGGAGTTCCAATTATTGCTGATGTTAAGCATGACCGTAAAATGAGAAAATCATTACATCAACAATCACCATTAACTTATCTCTATCCAAGATCTAAATCTGCCAAAGGATTTAAAACAGTTGCGGAATACATTAGTTTACGTTAAAAATGAAACAAAAACAGAAATTGAAACTAACTGAAAAAGGATGGAATGAAAAAGAGATTATTCATGCTGAAGAAGTCTTAGATCGAGCAGAAAAACAAGATGTTCATTTCTCAAAGATTGTTTTCTGGAGTGCTTTGATTGTTACTATCTTTGGAAACTTTATTGTTTCGTTAATACTAATCCCCTTCTTAATAGTCCTTAACAAATGGGTATTATATTCCATTGTAATCTTACTTGCAGGAAGTATTGGATTCCTTTACAAGTTATTAATTATGGACATTGGACATTTAGAAAGAAAGCACCACATTGCTGCTAGCATTGTAGTTCCATTAATTGCAATAGCAAATATTGTAGGGATGGTGTTAGTTTCAAATAAGTTTATTCGTGATATTAAGGTAGAAAATGTCCAACACAACCCTATAATTGTTGCAATTGTTTTTGCTGTTGTTTTGATCTTACCTTACTTGCTACATAAAGTATTCTCAGTATTTAGAAACAAGAAAAAAGCAAAGTTGACACATGTTTAATGAGTTCTAAGTGGTGTTGTTCCTTTCTAGAATTATTTAATTTAACTTCCTAATCCAATCAATACCACACCAACAATAATTGCTATTAATCCCGACCATTTCCAAGTATTCATCTCTTCTTTAAGAAATTTGATAGATAACAAAGTTGTCCAAATATAAGTTGTTGAAACTAAGGGATAAATAATGCTAAGTTCTTCTTTTCTTAAAGCCATGATATAAAATAGAGTTGATGCACCATAAAGAAAAATACCTAACCACATTAAACGACTTTTTAGAGAATTAAAAAAAGAATATTTGTCCACACTCTTCTTAACCATTAACGTTCCAAAAGAGCCAATAAACGCCCCAGAGAGTACAAGTCCAATTGCAGAAATATCAACCATTTTCAATTACAGAAATCTTCTTTGTTCCCCCAAATCCAATCATGCTCACTCCAAACAAGATTATTGTAACACCTACCCACTTCAATATATTCATTGAATCTGCAGGAAATAACCAAGGAGAGACTAAACTTACCCAAATATAACTTGTCGCAATAATTGGATAAAGTACACTCAGTTCCCCTTTCTTGAAAGCAAACATCAAAAATATCCACCCAACACCATAAGATACAAATCCAAGAATAAAAGGTAAATTAAGAATAGTTAAGTATTGAGAGAAATCAATTCTGTTAACACCAAATTTCCATAATACTTGACCAAGAGAAGTAAATATTGTACAGAAGATCATCAAATAAACTGCGGTTTTTGATGTTCCTGTCATTTTAATTTTTTCTTTTAATTTTGTACTATTGGTATTTATTCTTTTAACAACTGTTCAATGATTGCCGCATATGCTGGTCTTGCAATTAAAACACCAAAAGAAATTCCCACGATTGTTGTGAATGCAAATCCTTTTAATAATCCCGCTCCCGCAAACCATAAAGGTAACATACCCGCACAAGTTGTTAAATATGCTCCAAATACAATAAACATGGCGTTCTTAATTCTTTTTTTCCAATCTGTAATCATTTCACCCTTAAGAGCTTCATCAGTAATAACAATTAAATGATCCACACCAGTTCCTGCAACAATAATAATCCCTGCAATTGCTGCCAAGTCTAAGTTCCACCCAACTAAAGATGCAAACCCTAATATTAAAACTATTTCTGAAACAAGAGTTATAACCATCGGTAAAACAATCTTGATTTTTCTATACCTTATGAAAACAACAACAACAACTGATAAAATTGCTAATGCCCCAACTAAAACCATGTTGTTAAGAAATTCTTTTCCTAAAGATGGAGAGATAGTATCCATTTTAACAATTTCTAACTTTACTGGTAAGCTGCCAGTAATAATAATAGTTTGTAATCGCTTCATTTCTTTTAATGTATTCGTAACCGCATCTGCTTGTGTTGGTCCAGAACCAGAACCAGAAATTTGAATGTTGGTAGTAGCTCTACCTTTTAATTCTGCACCTATTCTTAAAGAATCAACTTCAGTATCATCTAACATTAAAGTTAAATCGTCGCTCAAATAAGAGTTCCCATTTTCTGATATTACTGTAAGACCATTTGTTAAACTTGCTTGCCTTTCTGCAGCCTCTGGACTTAAAGTGATTGAAAAGAAAAAACTACAAGAATATCCTCCATCAAATTGTGAACATCCTCTTTGTGGATCTATTCCAGAACAATCTGCACTTCTACAAACGTAAGTGATATCTTTCTTTCCACCAAAGAAAACTGTGTCGTTTCCAATGTTAGCTTCAAACTTTCCTTGTTTTGATAATAATTCTTTAACCTCGTCTTCAGTAACTCCGGCCATTTCAATTAAAATAAAGTCATCTCCTGCCAAGTCTGATGCAGACCTAACAACAACATCACTTAATCCATAAACATTTAATCTTTCCTTAAGGTTAGAAATTGTAATCTCTAAGTCATCTACAGAAACTTGTTCTTCTGGTTTTAATAATACTCTTGTTCCACCTTCAAGATCTAAACCTTTTTTCAAGTTTGATGTTGGTGCCTCACCAATTTTAATTCCTAATTCCCCTATATTGGTAGTTTGTAATGTGTAAAAGCCCTTATTTGTTTCAATTCTAACTGTTCGGTTTATACCAATCTCAGAAACAATAGAATAATAATCTCCAGTAGTTAAAACTTCATCCCCATTAATGGAAATTATTTTTTCTTTAGATAAAGGTGTTAATTGGGCAGAAGGGTTTTGTATTCCTGCAAGTGCTGCAGAAGAGTTTTGTGATATACTCTTAATCATTACTCCATCATTTCCAAAAATTTGTGGTTGGATTGAGATTAAAGCAAATACAATAAAAACTAATAAAGTTATTATTCTCCAATTTGTTAAAAGGTCTTTTAATCTGGTATTCATTTTCGTTTACGCTCCAGATATAATCTTAGTATTCCAACATTTTGAATCCAAGTCATTACTAAATCTACTAATAACCCAATAAATAAAATAAGCATAATTTGTTTTACAATTTCACTCTGTACAAAAATCAAAGCAACTAAGATTGCAACTAATGTAGTTGTACTCATAGTTAAGCCAGTCTTCATTGCACCATAAACTCTTTCCATAACACTTCCTTCTTTTCTCTTTAATAACCGACTACTAAGTAAGATGTCAGTATCAACAGAATAACCAATCAACATTAAAAATGCAGCAATGCCAGCAGTACTAAGCTTTATTCCAGTTAAATTGAAAATTGCTAAGGTAACAACAATATCAGAAAATGCTGCTAATATAACTGCTAAACTAGGGACAATTGTTCTAAAGTAAATTAATACTACAATTCCCATTAATAAGAAAGCAATTAATAAAGCAATCAGTGTCTGCTTAAAAAAACTGTTACCAAGAGAAGAACCCATTACTTCAACACTATATCCAGATTTTTCCAAATTTGTTTTTTCTTCAATAGTATTAACTAGATTATCAATTTCTTTAGTTTCTTGTGCATCTGAATCAATAGCAATACCAGTTATCCTTCCAGCTGAAGTAATTGTTCTAATACTAATATCTGCTCCGGGAAACTTTCCATCCAGAAATTGTTCTAATTCAAGAACATCAATAGAGCCATCTTCAATTGTTATTGTAGACCCACCCTTAAGAGTAATCCCTTTGTTAACAAAATCACCAGTTACTGCTGTTTGAATACCAATCTGAAGTAATGCTAAAACTAACAATAAGAATGGAATAATCAATAACAATTTGTACTTCTTTTCATAAACTGATTTTAATTTACTATTCATACTTAAATGGATAATTTTTGGAGTTATATATAAAGATTGTGCTGCCGAGGTATGCACGGCCTGTCCAGAAAGGAATAAATAAGTATACTGTGCCAATGGAGGCGCATAAATTTGGTGACTTGCGAGCAAACTCTTTGCTCGTTTGCTACTCACAAAATTTATAATCGCGCCGTGCCCAGTATACTTACTTTCTCTATTTTGGACAGACTAGGTATGCCGAAACTTTAATAAGAGAGATTTAATTCTAATAAAGAATGGCAAAAAACAATAATGATGAACAAATTGGCTTTCATAAAGGTAGTTTAGCAACTCTTGTTAAAGAAAGGGAAGAAATGATGCGAATTTTGCAAATTGTTGAACAATTGATGCAAATGCACATTAAAGAACTTAAAGACTTAGGAGTAGATTTAAGTGAACAAGCTAAAACTGCAACTAAATCACTTAAGAATAAGAAACCAATTGAAGACGTTCTCTAAAAAAGAAAAATAAATAAAAAAGAAAAATTAGTTTTATCCTAGCAATAAAGCTAAGAAAAACAATAGTACTGCAATCAGTACAACAATTCCAGCAATTAACCAAACTAAATATCTCGCGTTATCCCAAGCTGAGTTAACAGGCTCTGAATTTGCAAGATTTAAGTTTGCGAAATCTAATTGTTCAACTACAACAGCAGGTTCGTTTGAACTGGTACTTTTTGGAGGCACGTAAGTGCTTTCATAAACATATCCAGTATTGTTGTCTTCGCCGTTAAGAACGTTGTCAATTTTCTCTCTTAGATTTTCGATGTCATTTTCCAATTCATCAAGTTTATCAACAAGATTTTCATCAATGTCATCTTCAGATTCAACGTCGTCAATTAGACTTTCAACGTCATCGTCAAGATCTTTTAGGTCGTCATCTAATTCTTCTAACCTATCTTGATATTTCTCAATGTCATCTTCGTCATCATCGTCTACTGCGTTATTGTACTTCTTCTTATTGTATTGGTAATCATCTTCAAATGTTTCATACTCATCTTTAAGATCTTTATACTGATCTTTGTAAGTTACAGGATCAACAGGATCGTCGCCAGTATCACACACATCGCCAATTAAATCATTATCAGTATCTAATTGATCTGTATTAGCTACAAGAGGACAATTGTCTAAAGTATCTACAATAAGATCTGCATCATCATCAAGATCACAAACATTTCCAAAAGTATCTGCATCAGTATCTAATTGATCTGCATTAGCTACAAGAGGACAGTTATCTAAAGAATCTACAATTCCGTCTGCATCTGCATCTTCAACATCAGACAATTCGCAAACATCGCCAACACCATTATCATCAGTATCTAATTGATCAGGATTAGCATTGTTAGGACAATTATCTTCAGAATTAACTACTCTGTCACCATCAGCATCGTCAAACAGAACAACTTCACAAACACTAGGATCAAATTCTGAGTTTAAGAAAACTAACATTTCTTCAGTTAAGTCATGATATTTTCCAGAAAGTAATTCAAAATCAGATTCTAAAGGATTTCCTTGATCATGTAGCTCTAAAGCATAGTTGTGGAAACTAGTTTCGTAAATTGCAGTAACCATAGTACTTAGTGCAACCCCAAACTTAATATTTTCCGCTTGTTCAGTATCTCCTACACACATCGCTATTTGATAACTTAATTCAGATTCTGTGATTATTTCTTGAAAGCCAACAGTAAGTTCTTCACTTTTTCTTAGCATATCTAAGAAATTATGTTGGTCATTATCACAAATATCACCAATGTTATCTCTGTCAATATCTTCTTGTTCAGGATTTGGAATATATTTACAGTTGTCTAAACCATCAGTAATACCATCTTCATCGTAATCAACAACAGTAGGAAGGTCTTCACAAACACTATCATCAAAAGGTTCTGTGATTAAAGCTTCTGCTTCATGAGCTAAGTCTGCAAAATCGCTTGCTAAATTTACAAGGTTTAATGCAGCAGCATCTTGACCAACTTCGTCAGCTTCATCACTGAAAGTATCTAAAGTATCAACAAATCCAAACAAATTAACAATACCTTCTTCAATCAAAGTAACAGTATATTCAATTGTTTCTTCATTACCAAAGCACATTGCTTCTTGATACATAGGAATAACTTTGTTGTCATACTCTTCCTGGTAATTTGATAGTGTAACTTCATAATTTTCATAGATTGCTTGATAATCTTCAGGCATATCTGCGTTAAGAACAGTTACATACATATTTCCTGTATCACATGCTCCATAAGAGTCACATGCTTCAAATGAGAATTTGTATACACCTGCATCAGTTGATGTGGTTGTCCAAGTGAATACATAATTTGTATTATCAACTTGTTGTAAATTTTCTCCAGAAACTTGAGGTTCTGCAGAAACTGTTAAACTAGTTCGGTCGCCATCTTCATCATCAACAATTAAGTCAACATAAACTTCGCCTCCAGCAACTACTGTAACATCTTCCAAACCAGAAATTCTTGGAACTGATGTTGCATCAGCAAATGCTGCAGGAGCAACTAAGCCTACTAAGAAAATTGCTACCAAAAATATATTTAGTAATTTTTTCATCATTTTTTGTGCACCTTTAATTTTATCAATAAGTACTATGAAGTAGTAACTGACTTATAAATCTTTCGTTAGTTTTAACCACTCAGTAGTTAATCCCTCACAAAATTACTTCGCCACGATGTATTTTAGGCAAATAATTCAGAATTTTACCTTCTTTATACTTAGCATAGCCTAAAACATCGTTTTTATGAGTAAGAATAAAGGTTTTTGTTTCCTCACCAAGATCTTTCTTAAGATCAACACCAGCAAAGTAAGCTTTCACTTCCCTTTTGTCTAATTCCAACAAACACGTTAATTTGACACCATTTTCCTTAGCTTCTTGAACAAATAATTGTGCCCCTTCCTTACTAAGCCTAACAAGATTATGTTTATATTCAGCAAAGTAAAGCCCAATTCTGTCTACAACCAATTTATCTAAGTCTACTTTAACCAAATCTTTGTTTATTAAGAAAACTCTTTCCCTATCATTCATCAAATAAGCATAATCTTTCTTTAGAGAATAACCAAAAGTGTCTTCAAGAACTACTTTAAATCGCTTTATTTCCCGGGAATTTAAAACTTTATATTTCTTCATAAATGTAAAAAAGTAAGAATGTAGTTAAAAACTATTCTATTTTTTCAATCTTAATTATCGTAACTGGACAAGCTTCAGCCGCTTCTTGATTTCTTGCTTTTGAATCTTCTGTTGTAATAATTCGTTCCCAATGACTATCTACTTTAACACTTTCTTTTAAATGAGCCATACCCTCATCATCCATTTCCCAGAATTCTGGACAAATTGCTGCACAAGCTCCACAACTAATGCATTCATCGTAATTATGTAAAATTTTATATTTTGCCATCTTCTTCTCCAAATACCCTTTAATTAATTATAAACTTTGATTGCAAAAAGCTAATTAGTTTATAATTGTTTTCTTTAAAAAAACAAAAAGCTTATATAATTAATTTTATTATCTAGTTAGTATGAAAAAGGGTGTGAGTAAATTCCTAATAATTACTAGTATATGCCTAATGTCAATTTTCTTAGTTTCTTGTGGTGGTTTAATTCAATCAGGAGAAGATCCGCAAGATACGGCAGCAGTACTTAGATTGATCCAAACTGGTAGTCAAGGAGTTGACATTGAAATTTTACAAAATGCTCCACCCCCATTAATTTATGACCAAAATGAATTAGTAGCTTTGGTAGAAGTTCATAACAGAGGAAATCATGACCTTGCTGCTCAAGAATGTTTTGTTCAAGTTACCGGTTTTGATCCAAACATTATCAAAGGAGGTATGCAAACAGCCCAATCTTGTGCTTCTAATGCAGGAGGAATTCTAGAAGGAAAAAATGTTTATAATACTCAAGGAGGAATTAACCAATTAGAATTTAGATCACAAAATGTTGTTCTTCCACAAGGAGTATTTGAATATAGTCCAACTTTAAACTTTGTAACTTGTTATTATTATCACACAATTGCTAACCCATCAGTATGTGTAGACCCAATATTTTACCAGGTAACCCATGAGCAAAAAAGTTGTATTCCTGTAGATGTAGGTATGGCTGGCGGCCAAGGAGCACCAGTAGGAGTAAGTAGAGTAGGCGTTGATATGGTTGGAAACAAAGCAATTTTTGAAATTGATGTAGTTAATTTTGGTACTGGACAAGTATTAAGTCCTTATGCAGACATTAGAAATTGTGGACATTCATCTTTAGACTATGATGATTTAGACAGAGTAAGATATACTGCACAACTAAGCGGCGGCCAATTAATTGATTGTAAACCAAGAGATGGGTTTGTTAGATTAAATAATGGCAATGGGAAAATTGTTTGTAGTTTTAGTATTGCTGGAACTTCGGCTTTTGAAACTCCACTAATGATTGATTTTGATTATGGATACGTTAACTCAGTACAAAAACCAATTAAAATTGTAATGACACCCCAATAATTCTTTTATAATTTAATCAAGAGAGCAATAAACTTTATATATCTCTTAATATTGTCATTATATATTAGCTAAAGAGGTTATACAGATGAAAAGAATAATAATTATACCAATTTTAATGTTTAGTTTACTGTTTTTAGTATCTTGTGGTACAGAAGAAGCCAGTACTGGTGCAGCAAATGGTGCGTTTATTGGCGGTGCTCAAGGAATTGTAGCAGTGTTTGAACCCTTCGGAGTAGAAGAAGATAACACCTTTACAATATTTGATACTGAAACATTTCCAATGGAACTCACTATTGCTAATAAAGGAGAATATGAAATTAAAGCTAATGATGTTACGATTGAATTAAAAGGACCATCTTTAGACTTTAGTGGAATTGCAGCTTTAAGTAAATCCAATTCTGGTGTTGTAGGAATTGTTTCAGAATTGCTTCCAGATGGAGAAGAAGAAACAATTACTTTTGCAACAGATGCAAAATACGACCAAGATGTTAATGGTTACATTGATAGAGAATGGTTTGCAAACATTGAATACAATTACGAGACTTATGTAGTTATGCCAGATGTTTGTTTGAAAGGAGATCTGAAAGATGATCGAATTTGTGAAGTTGATGGTGCAAAAACTTACTTTGTTTCTGGAGCTCCAATCTCAGTAACTGCAGTTGAAGAAAGTACTGCAGGAAAAGGTATTATGGCTTTAAAAATTACAGTACAAGATCAAGGAACTGGAAAAGTTACCCTTCCTACTGAAGATTTTGGAACTCAAGAAAAGATTGCTTATAGCATCGATGATAATGATTGGGAATGTAAACAAGGTGGAAAGTTAAACGAAGCAAGACTAATTGAAGGTAAAGCAGACATTATTTGTAAATTAAAAGTTGCTTTAGGTGAAGATGATCTAGCTACTAAACAACTTAAATTAACTCTTGATTACAAATACAGAGACATTATCCAAGAGTCCATAAGAATTAAAGAAAGCGATAAATAAACGCTCTTTTTCTTTTTATTTTTTATTTAATTGTTATTTCTATACTAATTGGACAATGATCGCTTCCAAGAACTTTAGAAAGAATTGTTGAACTCTTTAATTTACTTTTCAACTTCTTAGAAACTAAGAAGTAATCTATCCGCCAGCCAATGTTTCTATCCCTAGCATGGAACATATAACTCCACCAAGTGTATTGTCCTGGATCTTTATTAAACTCTCTGAAAGAATCAATAAACCCTGAATTTAAGTATTTATTTAATCCGTCTATTTCAACTTGAGTATAGCCAGCATTTTTATTATAATTTGGCTTGGGATTAGCTAGATCAATTTCTGTATGTGCAACGTTTAAATCACCACAAACAATAACCGGTTTCTTTTCATTTAATTCTTCTATAAATTTATGAAATGCAACATCCCACTTAGCTCGTCTTTCTAAGCCTACTAGTCCTCTCTTTGAATTTGGAGTGTAAACATTAACCAAAATAAACTTTTCAAATTCTGCAGTTATTACTCTTCCTTCATTATCGTCCATTGGACCATCGCCATAAATTACAGAGATTGGCTTTATTTTGCTAAAAATTGCAGTTCCAGAATAACCTTTCTTTTCTGCAGAATTCCAATAGTGATGTTCATACTGCTTTAACATATCATCAACTTGATCAGGATGCGCCTTAGTTTCTTGAATGCACATAATGTCTGGATTCTCTTTTTTTACAAACTCTAAGAAACCTTTCTGTAAACACGCTCTTATCCCATTAACATTCCAAGATATAAGTTTCATTTGAATAGCTCCAGGTGTTTATTTCTAAACACTTCAGCTTTTTCAAAGACCAAAGGTAAAGGATCACAATAGTTAGTAGAGTTTTCTAAGAAATTCTTAAGTTCTCCAGGTTTAAGCCATTTAAAGTCTATTACTTCATTGTCTGTAAAGTGGACTTCTTTTGAAAGAACAACAACAAATCCCAAACCAACCCACTCATTATTTCTTTCAGTCTTATAATGAAACTTTTCAAATATAAACCCTAACGGTTTTTTAGGGGAAGCTTTAATTTCATTGATAAAATTATGTTCAGAATCACAGATAGTAATGTTAATTCCAATTTCTTCTTCAGCTTCTTTTACCAAGCTTTCTTCAAAGCTCAAAGGTAGATAAGTATCTCCTTTTTTGACATAACAATTATGTCCTGCCACTCCCATATCCCATTTTCCACCACCATATTTATCGTGTTTCTTAGGATTTTTTAGTTGAATTCCGTATGTGCCAGAAGGAAGGTGATAAATCATAGACCAAGTACTATAATGTGTTAACTTTGGTCTGATCTCTTCAGAATGAGCATGTAATTTGTCAATTGGCCCAATAATTTTGCCATTGGAGTCACATTGCACTATTTCTTCTTTTTCCATCTTAATTATATTTTTCAATCCAGTTCTTAATAATTGTTTTAATTTCTTTGAGATGTTCTTCTTCTCTAAATGTATGTTTTGCTCCCTTAATAATATGAAGTTCTTTATTCTCGTGTGAAATTGCATCAAAAAGAATTTTCTGATGTTCTGGTGGAGTGCCGTCATCCAAATCTCCAACAATTAATAAAACTGGCATTGTGAGTTTATCCACTTTTTCCAAAAGATCATGTTTTAATCTATCCTCAATATGTGACCAAGGTAACCTTTTAACAAGACCAGGTTTAGAGACGCTAGGTGTTTCTCTCCATCCAGTTCGCCTCCATTCTCCATCTATTTCTTGATGTTTCTTTGTTTCTAAACTTAATTTTCCAGAGATTACTGCTGAAATGGGAGCAACACCTTTAACTTTATCTGGAAAGTTTTCGGCATATAATGCGATTGATATTCCCCCTAAACTGTGACCAATTAACCAAAACGGTTCTTGATAAAATTCTTGTGATTTACTCCATTCAATAACATCACAAAGATCTTCATAATAATTTGTAGTAGTAGCATTCTCATAATCCCCTTCACTTTCCCCAAAAGTGTTTGTAGTATCAAAAAGGACAGTAGTAAAACCTTCTTCTTGAAAAGACTTTAAGAAAGTTTGAAGATGTGGTTGTTCCTTGAATCCACCTAATCCATGCATCACAAAAACGAGTCCTTTTTGGTCCTTAACAACTTCTGTAATTACACAAATCTTCAATCCTTTCCTGTTCTCAATAAATTGTTTCATTTCATCAAACCTTCCTTAATTAAAAATTCTTTAATTTGTTCATACATCAATTCATAACCGTTTGAATTTGGATGTACATCATCATATAACAAGTTTAAATAATCCATTTCTATCCACTTAGAATAAAGGTCCAAAAACAACACATTTTCTTTTTCACAACATTCCCTAACAATTTGGTTATAATCTTCTTGTTTTTTGTTTGTAAAATATAAGTCACCGATAGGATTCTTACTTTCATCTACAGGAATAGTTCCAATAAAAACTACTTTTTGAACATATTTTCTTGCCTTCTTAATTAAAGACAAAATATTTTTCCTGAATTTCTTAGGGTTAATAATAACAGCTTCTGGACTTCCTTTCCCACCAATATCATTAGTACCGACAGAAATAGTCATAATATACTCACTATCGGGCCGATGATAAATTGCTCTTGCCTTAGCTTCAACATCAATCCTATTCAACATCTCTTTAGAAGTGTTCCCTGGAATTCCTAAATTAAAAACACAGTGATAAAATTCTTGACTTTCATAATAATTTTTCAAGCGACCAACCCAACCAGTGCTAGGCATTTCACCTCTGCCATGAGTAATACTATCCCCTAAACAAAGGATCCCTTTCATCGTGTTCCAACCAAGACAACAAATGCCAAAAACGCTTCCAATTGAATGTACTCATCTGCTCCTTCAACCATTCGAAACTCTACTTCTCCTCATTTGTCAATAAGTTCAACTTTCTTACGATCATCTAAATCTAAGTTCCAAATCTCTCTTTGAACTTGTCTGATAACATCCATTCCTGATAAACCATAATTTAACATTAAATCTAATAACTTCTTACGAGAATCAATAAACTTTCCAGAAGCAGCCAGCCCTAAAGATTCCTTAATTTCTTTTGGCTTAGCAACAGAAGCCATTGAATAAACTAATTCTGCACCAATATCTTTCTTGATTACAGCACAGGATTGCATAACATTTTCTAAACGACGACAATCACCCTCACAAACTTCAAACAAAGCAGTTTTGGCTTCATCAGAAACAGTTAATTCTTCTTCTGCAGAAACCCGAGTAATAACTTCGTTAATCTCATCTGCCGATAATGGTTTAAATCTAAATACTGCACATCTTGATTGGATAGGATCAATTATTTTGGAAGAATAATTACAAGATAAAATAAAACGACACGTTTTAGTATAATTTTCCATCGTTCTACGTAATGCTTGCTGAGCTTCTTTTGTTAAAGCATCACTTTCATCAAGATAAATTAACTTAAATGGAACATCCCCAATAGCCCTAGTACGAGCAAAGTCCTTGACTTTAACTCTAACAACATCAATTCCACGTTCATCAGAAGCGTTTAATTCTAAAGTGTTCTGTCTCCAGTTCTCTCCAAATAATTGTTTAGCAATTACTAAAGACAAAGTAGTCTTACCCACTCCCGCAGGTCCTGAGAACAATAAGTGTGGCATACTCCCACTTTCAACAAAAGCTTTAACCTTGCTAACAATGTCCTTCTGCCCTTTAACTTCTTCAAAACTCTGTGGTCTGTACTTCTCTGTCCAAATAGCTGATATCATAATTATTAATCTGTTAAGCTTATTTATAAGTTTTATCTATTTCTAAAATACCCATAAAACAATGCCAGAGGCCCAGTTAAGCAATTCAGTATAAGAAACTCCAAAAAATATTACTAGAACCAATACAATCAGCAGTAAATAAAAGATCACTTTAAGAATCTTAGATAAGAACGTTGCAGAAATCATTACTATAATCGCGATAATAATCATGCCAACTATTGAAAAAGGATCCATAATAGAAAAGAAAGATTTGAGATTTATAAGAATTTCTCTATTCCAGTTAAATGGTAGAGCACGGCACGATTATGGCCCTCATCTACGATTCGTACCATGTGCCTCCTTTGGCGCTACCATTTAAGCATTACTTCTTCAAGTATACTGTACTAGTAGGGAATGGAATTCCAATCTTAGCTTTGTTCAAAGCATTGTAAATTAATTCAGTGGCCTCTACCTTTTTATCATATGCCATGCCCCATTTCTCAACCCAGAAATATGCTTTAAATGCTAATGCTGAATCATCCATAGATAAGAAATGTACTGCAGGAGTTGGTTCTTTTAAAACTCCATCCATATCAGTCATTATTCCAACTATTAGATTTCTAACTTTAGCTACATTATTACCATACTCAACACCAAACTCAACTCCAACCCGAACTTTGGGATTTGGTCGAGTGTAATTCTTAACTCTAGAATTTGCTAGATAACCATTAGGAACATAAATAACTTCATTATCATAAGTTCGCATTTTAGTACTTCTTAATCCGATATCTAAAATTGTTCCAACTTCTCCACTCTCTAACTGAACTTTATCTCCAATTTGATAAGTCTTATCTAATAATAAAGTAACTCCACCAAAAATATTCTTTAATGAATCTTGTAATCCAAATCCAATAACTACTCCTAAGATTCCTGCTCCCGCTAAATAGGGACCAATATCTATTCCCCAAATATCTAAAACCCACATCAATCCAATAATAACAAATATTACCTTTATTGCCTTGTGAAACATTGGTAATAAAACATCATCAAGAGTACTTTTTGTTCTTGTGGCAACCTCTTTACCCCAAATCTCAACTATTACATCTGCAATCCTAGCAAGAATAAACACAAATACGATCGCCATAATGGAGTTTACTAATTCTGAAACAATCCCACCATAACCTAAATGTTCAACTGCTAACTTTAATCCAAAAGCTAAAATTAAATAAAATATTGGCTTTTTTGTTCTCTCAAGAATAATATCGTCTGCCTCGGTCTTAGTTTTTTTCGCCAATTGCTGCAAATACTTCTCAAAAATAAACAATAACACCCAAGCCAAAGCAGCTGAACAAACAATGATGAGTAATGCAAATATCCACTTGTTCTGTAAAAACCCACTATAAGGCAATGTTCCAATGAAATTAAAAATTCGATCTATAATCATTTTTTACTCCTTTTCTTCCTTTTAGGCTTGGAATCTTCTTCATCCCCATCTTCCACTGTCCGCATTTTTCTTTCAATTAAAAATACCCTTATAGAACTTAAGATTATCGTTCCTGTAACAGTTACATAAACAATTTTAGCAATAAATTCTGCATAAGGAATACCTGCAGTTACTGCCAACTGAGCAATTGCCGCTGCTGCTAAACCCCTGGCAAAGATAGAATTAACTAAAATTCTAGATTCTAAAGGCATTTTCTTTGTTAGTAACGATGAAGAGGTTCGAATAACCATCAATACTACTGACAAAACAATACCAATCAATAATGCTTTCCAATCAGAAATATCTAATAAAACACCAATGTAAACAAAGAAAAATGTTTTTAAGAAAAAAGAAATTTGGTGATAAAAATATTGTTCACTTGGAGTTGTTACAGATACTCCCAACTCACCCTTTAATGCCTTTTTCTTTTCTCTAGAACTTGTTGTAAGTATCCCTTTGATTATTGAAGATAATTGTTTAGAGTTTTTTAAGATTAAACCAAAGAAAAGAGCGGCGATTGCACCATTTCCACCAAGAAATTCAGTGAGAACATAAATCAATAATAAATAAGCGATAGCAATCATATAATTGTGTTCTTTGAATACCCTCAAGATTAAGAAAATCCAAATGACTCCACCAAGCAATCCAACTAATCCAGCTACTGCAAACAAAGCAATTAATTGTGAAATGGTAGACTGTATTCCAAAACCACCCAAACTAAAGATTTCTATAACTGTTAAAGAAAACACAATACAAAAAACGTCAGTTAATGCAGATTCCAGAGCTAGTAATGAAAACACCCTCTCACTGATCTTAACCTGCTTCAGTATAGGAATCACAAATGATGAAGAGACTCCACCTAAAGCAAATCCTGTAAACAAAGCTAATAAGAAACTAAATCCATCAAACCAAAATCCAAGTAAAGATAATAATCCTGCAATTACTAAGGAAGATATAATAAAATTAAAAATGGTTAAAACAAAACTGTGTGAAAACTCTCGTACTAATGAACTTAAGTTAATGTTAAATGCACCATCAAATAATAAGAAGACTAAAGTAAAAGTTGTGAAGATGGGAGCAATTCCAATTAAACTTCCGGGAGTAACTAAGTTTAAAACAAAAGGCCCAATAACGAAACCAAGAACAATTAAGAATAATACGTCTGGAATGCTAAACTTTTTAAAAATCCAGCCAGCGAAGAAACCAAAGAATAGTATTAAACTACCTGACAACAAAGTTAAAGTTACAACATCCATGTATACTATTAAATATTATGCGTTTATATATATTACGGAAAATATAAACTGGAAAGTCAGCTTTGCCAAGGGAGGCACATTTTTTGGAACAAAAAATAATCGTGCCGTGCAAGCAGACTTTCTATTCACAAACTAAAAATATAGAAAAAGAATTATGCGGCAATAATTACAAAATCTTCTAATTCTTCATAGTTTCCTTGTAGAAACTGATAATGAATTAGTTCTGTAAACCGCTTTTCAAATTTCATTCTTCAGATTCAGACCCATCATCCATAGAACCAGCAGGAACAGCACTCTTTGATATAATCAAAATGTCGCCAACAGCCTTAACTAATTGATGTGGAACAATAACGCCTTTAGCACTTCCGATAACTCTACTCAAAAAGGAATTTTTAGTAGATTTAATTTTCCAACCGGAAACTTTGTTTGTTTGAACAATACTATCTTCAACATCTCCAAAATAATCGCCAGTGTCAGTAAATACTTTCAAATCGTAAGTTTCAGAGACTTTTTTCATCTTTAACATTGATAACCACCTAATCTATTTAATTATAAATTAGTTTATATACTTTTCTGTTGTCTCCCCTATATATTAGAAAGTAAGTAAATCTTATACTTTCTAGATGTTGTTCATAAATTTACAACATATTAGAAAGCCTTATATCTACTCCAAAATATTGATTGAAAGATGGAATTCAAGAATGTCAAAATGGGAAGGGGGAAATTTCTAACTAAAAGCCCAATTTTGAACACGCCAGAATTCCAAGGGAATTCTCAGCGTTTAAAGATTATTGGCACTTCACATATTGCTAAACAAAGTGTTAATGAAATTAAAAAAGCCTTTGATGAATTTCAGCCAGATGTTGTTGGGGTAGAATTGGATGTACAACGAGCAAGGTCATTAATGCAAGATCAAAAAAATAAGATTTCCATTACTGCAATAAGACAAATTGGAGTGAAAGGTTATGTTTTTGCTAAAATCGGACAAATCGTTCAAAAAAAACTAGGAACTGCTGTAGGAGTCTCTCCAGGAACAGAAATGAAAACTGCAGTAATCCTTGCTGCTAAAGAGAAAAAAGAAGTAGCATTTATTGACCAACCAATCCAAATTACATTAAAGAAATTCTCTAAAACCCTTACTTGGAAAGAAAAGTTTAGATTTGTTGGAGACATTTTCAAAGGGATCTTCCAACCAAAAAAACAAATTAAACAGTATGGATTAGACCAATTTGATTTAAGTAAAGTTCCTAAAGATGAATTAATTAAAAAAATGATGTTACAGATGAAAGTGCGCTATCCAAATGTTTACAAAACCTTAGTAGAAGATAGAAACAAATACATGTTTAAACACATCGTAACCATTCTAAGGAAATTTCCAGAAAAGAAAGTTCTAATTATTGTCGGGGCAGGCCATAAAGAAGGCATAGAAGAAATGTTAAATAAGGTTGATATTGTTTAAAAAATCAAGAACAAAGCACTGAAAAACCATGACTGGGTTTATTCGGAACTTGACATAATTTCTTCTTCATTAACTTTTCAGCTTCATCAAAAGCATAATTCCTTTCATCACAACTTAAAATTTCATTTTGTGACATAGAAAATAAGAAATTAATATGGGCACCCATAACACTTTTAAAATCCTTATCCCCTGTATTTCCAGAATCACAATTTAAATTATAACTATGACCTTGCTGATACTTGTGAACCGCCTCATGGTAAATAGATGAAGCAGAGAATAATCTTTTAGGAACACCAATAGAACTAAGTGTCACCATATTCTTACATATGTAAACCCTATTTTCTCCACCAACATTCTGAAAATTTGCAGGACCTTGATCTTCTTCACATTTTATAGTTTCAAAATTTTCACTGTAACTTTCAGGTTGAGAACCATCATAATAAATTAGGTGCTCATCACTTAAAATAAAAGAATATGCATCTGTAACTTGATTAGTAAGTAAAATTTCATGGTTAACATTACTAGTATATTTTAATACTGTAAGATATTTGATAATATATTCAAAATTACTCTTCTTTTCTGCTGGAATTTCATTAAAACAAAAAGTCTGCACGCCAAAGAATGATAGTTTCTCACAATAATTAGAAGAAAATTTATTCTGAATTCCTAAAAAATAATCAAAGCTATATTGGTTTTTATAATATACTCTTAAAGGATTACCCTTATCTAACACTTTCTCCTGATCAATATTAGAATAACCAAAATAACCAAACAATCGATATAATTCTTGTCGACCTACAAACTTTTCTGCAATAAATAAACTTTCACAATCTGATTTTGAAGAAGTAAGCCAAACAGCCTTATCATTTATTTTTAAGTAACATCCGATTTTAATACTTTCTAAAACCTTTTTTGCAATTTGTAATCTTCTTGTTGGATCAATCTTGTAAATTTTTGTATTTTGATGTTTTCTCTTGAAAGAATAATAAGATTCACCAACTAATGCCTCTGATTGATTTGCTTCATTAATAATCAAAGTAAGTTCTTCAGCAGTAAGATTTTCCATTTCTGCCTCTATTTCTTCATCAGAATAATTAGTATTACAACCAACTAGAATTAAGAGTAATAATGAAATTATAACCACACCAATTATCACCTTTAGTTTGTTCATCATTTAGAACATTTTATAGAGATATATAAATATTCACATTCTCTCATAATTTAACACCATTATCCCAATACCACTAATCAGTAAATATTCTCCAAAATCTTTATAAAGAACTGACAGGATTGATTCCTTTGGTAGTGGTGGTAGTTAGCGGAGGGCAGTGACGTTAAATTCCGTAGGAATTTATGGCGTCTTAAACGCTCAGGAAAGTCCGCCCACCAAGTTCAGATCGCTCACATAAGTGAGGTGGAGAAATCCCACAGCTCTGGATCAGAAACGAAACGTCCATACATCGGGATGATAGTGGCGAAGCGTTCAGCGATGAACGTGAGTTAACCCTTTGACTATGTTGTATGGGAACGATGGAACGACGAATCTCGATCGGTGCAAGTCCGTTGTGACGCTTAGTAGAATGCTAACACAAACCATCGCAATTACAATGTTAATTGTTTGGGTTTGACAGAAGGCGGCTTATTCCACCCTACCAACTTTTTTATATTTGATAGATGTTCTGAGGAAAATTAAAAATGACAACAGAAAAAAAAGCTTTAATTATATCCAATAGAGTGGGAGTAATACAAACGTTCTCCTCAATATTTGAAGAGTTAGGATATCAAACTGAAATGAGGCGCGTTTTAGATCTCCAGGCTGATAATTCTACAGCCCAAGGAGCATTGGACAGAGGCATCACTGCAATTTATATGCACCAACCTTGTTTTGTTGCATCAGGTAAAAACCCCTTAACCACGGGAATAATGAAAGGATTAACAGACTCAGGATATCAAGGAATTGTCCTTCTAGGGTCTAAAGATAGTCTTTCTGGAGCAGAAAGAGAAGAAATTGGAAGAAGCCAATGCTACGAAGAATGTAAACTTCCAAAATCACTTCCAGAAGTAAAATTGCAAATAGTAGGGTTAGAAAGTCGAATGTAATGGTGGTTTTATCAAAAACCTTATAAAACAATAATAATTCAACACTAAAATGGGAAAAGACGACAAAATAAGAATGCCTTCTGGTCAAGGAGGATTAACTCGATACTTTGATGAAGTTAAATCTAAAATTGAATTCTCACCGGGAGCAGTTATTGTTCTTAGCGTAGTTATTATGGTTATAATTCTATTACTACATTACTTTGGCGGACAATTCTTTAGTTAGATCTTAAGAGTGTAAGTTAACAGAAAGTTAAACACATTTTCTTTAAATGAATATTCTGATTGTGTACCCAACCGACCATACTGTTTGCCTTGAGAAAGGATGTTCCAATTTGTTTCTAATTGAGCAGATTCCTTACCAATTTTAGTATCTAATTTGAAGTTTTTTTCTTTAAATGCATATCCCGCTGAAGGATTTTCGCCTTGAATAGCCACATAAGCAGAAGAAGAACCAGAATCAAGTGTTAATGCAGTATGTTGCTTCTTTTTTAAAGGATCATATTTTGAACGTAAAACAACTTCAACATTTTCAGTGATATAACCTACATCCCCCCCAATAGTCTTTCCAACTTGAACTTTTGCACTCCAAGGGCCTTTGTAAACTGTAATTGGAACTAATCCCTCTTTGGTTAAAGCTACTTTAGAAAAAAGTTGTGATGCGCCTTCCGGAACCGGTAAACCCAATGAATCACCAACGGTGGCAAAAATTGTCCCTGCAGGACCCAAGATTAATCCAACTAAGTCTTCTGCTTTTTTTGAAACAAACTCTCCAGTTTCAAATAAATGCTCTTTTACTTTACGTTGAACTTCAGCAAAAGAATCCTTTTCTGAAACATCAATGTCTTTAATTATATTTTGATATGCTTCCCCGTCCAATACTGAAATTTTTCCTACTGCATCTCCTCCTGGAAAAAATACTTCAGTCCCATCCGAAGTCTCAACCACGCAGTTTTTTAAAGTCACTTTTTGATCAGAATAATCGTGAATAAATTTTCCGTCTATAGGTTCCTCGCCAGAAATGCCAACCATTACCGACCTATATACTGAATTTTCCGGGATTATTAATGCGACACCTTCAACAATCAATTTTTCATCATCAATAATGTATTTCGTGCCTTCAGATAATGATTCAATTAATGATGTTTTTGGATCAAACATCATTGCATGTTTTGATAAAATAACTTCACTTCCAGTAATCTTTATTGCTCCTTCCGCTTCTGTAATATCAAAGTCTAAATTTCCAATAGCGAATAATCCCTCGCCTTCACCCTTGGCAATAGAAAAACCACCTCCCGCTAACGCAATAATTTCTGTGCCTTTTATCTTTTCATAATTTAAATCCAAACTAACATCACCATTAGTTAAAACTCCATTTTCATATACTGTATTTCCATTAGCAAGATCTATTTTTTGAAATCCAGGAGAATGTTTGTCAAAAACTGCTTTTTGTGCTGATGGGTATTGGCTCAAATCTCCAGCCTTGTTTAAGTTATCTTCATGTTCCCATTGTTCTGAAGTTATTTTAGTTTGGTCTGAAACAGTTTCAACGTTAATTTTAGTTATGGGAATTTGATTAATATAATCAGAAGGAACCTGACTTTGATCAACACTCTCCCAAGGGATTTGGTTAAATTGTACTTGGTTCCATTGTACTTTGTCATAATCAGTCCCTTCCCCCCAAAATGAAGCGACATTGTAAGTAAGTGGACTATTATAATCAATCTTTGGAATGTTAGGATCAACAAATGTTCCCGAAGGCAGAGCATCATCATCTCCAATCAAGGATATTGAAAATAAAGAAATAAACAATAAAATAAAAATAAGCAATCTCATATTAACACCCCGGTAGAATTAACCTTACTAGCAAATAAAAACCTTAATGGTTCATAATCAACGATAGAACTATTATCAGTAATTAAAAACACATAGGTGTCATTATTAAACAACGAAACATCAGTGGAGTAATTCTGTTCCAGAAGATAAATTGCATCAATTAAATAAGGTCGTTCTTTTAATTTTTCCATAAACTCTTCTAAAAACAATCCCATCCTATTTAACTCAATATTCAAACGAGTATTGGGAAATTGTTCAATCTCCTTAACTTTGTCCTTAAAATTAATTTTTATTGGCCAATTAATATTAAAGTTAACAACCCCACTATCAATTACAACAGAAGAATTAACTTTTCCTTTCTCCACTTGAAAAGATTCTGCAATTAGTCCAAAATTAACAACTTCCTCATTAACATTAATTTTCTTAAGACTCTCAAATTTTTCAAAACATTTTGGTAATTGTTCAGTCATCATTCCGCTAAGAATAACTTCCATATCGTCTATGGAAGAAGTTTGTTTCTCTCCAAGATAATATAAGTAATTGGCATCAAATACTTCTTCATCAAAGAAAGGTCCAACTAAATCGTCCTTGCCACCATAATAACCCAATGTGATAACTGCATCTTTAGCAGTTCTGTCAATACACCAGTTTACTTCGCTCTTAACCTTATCAGCATTAAGAGACAATTCTAAAGTATCAGCTTCATCTTGTTTAATTTGTTCAGTGGTCATATAATCCTTTAAAAAGAAGAATGAAATTGCACTTAAAAGTATAATAACTCCCAAAATAATAAAAACTGTAACTTGTCCTCTTTTTTTCACAGTAGTAATAAAACGAATAAGTTTATAAAAGTTTATTGGATTTAATACTTAACTAATAATTAAAGGAGAATTAAACAAAATGATACCAGGAATGAACCCTAGAAAAGTACAGCAAATGATGAAACAGATGGGCATCCAACAACAAGATGTTGAAGCTACTGAAGTAATTATTAGAACCGCAGATAAAGAATTAGTTATTTCTAATCCTAGCGTACAAAAAGTTAATATGATGGGCCAAATAAATTTTCAAATCTCTGGAGAAGTAGAAGAAAGATCTTTAGGAACTGCACCAGAAATTAATGAAGATGATGTTAAAACTGTTATGGACCAAACTGGAAAGTCAGAAGAAGAAGCTAAAAAGGCTATTGAAGATGCAAATGGTGATTTAGCAGAAGCAATCATGAATTTAGCTAAGGAAGAATAAGCTTTTACGTATAGTTTTTATATTTCTACTTCTTACCTAATAAAAATGGCCTCGCCACAAGAGATTCTTGCTGCAAAAGATAATGCTACTCGGAAGTACGAAGGGGCCAGACATTTATTAAACGTAACTTTCCCTATGATTAAAGATCCAAAGTTACTGCTTGGAGTAGTCCATAACCTTTCTGCTTCATTAGAAAGCTCAATGGATACCATTCTTACTTATGAACGATTATTAAGATTAATTCCGATTTATAACAACAATTATGAAAGTAAATTTAATTTGTTTAGAATTAAATCCGTTAGAAGAAATAACATTCCTCCGGCAGCCGTACATTTAATGTCAGAATTAAGATACATCATGGATTTGCATAAGAAAAGCCCTATGGAATTTCAACGAGGAAATAGATTTGTGATATGCAACAAAGATTATCAATTAAAGGTTATTTCAATTAAAGACCTTCAACAATATCTCTATACTACAAAAGACATGCTTGATTTGGCACATCAAATCGTAAGTAAACACATTTAACACAGAATTCTTCACAAAAACAGACTTCATCAAGAATACTCTCATTTTGTATACTGGCGCCAAAGGAGGCACATTTTTTGGAACAAAAAATAATCGTGCCGTGCCCCGGTATACAACTATCTTCTATTCTTGATGAAGTCTTAAAAACAAAAAGATTTAAATGGTTAAATTATTTCTTTACTCTTATGGGAATATTTAGTAAGTTGGCATTTTGGAAAAAAGAGGACGATTTTAACTTTGATGACGTTGCTAGTAAAGATATGGGGCAAGACTTGTTTAAGGGTGATAACCTAGGGTTAAAGGAGCAACCATTGACCCAAGAAAAAGATCCATTTACTATGCCCACAGAAGAAAAAGCACCATCTTTTTCTGCACCAGAAGAACAAACAAGCGGGATTCAACAATTGCAAGAACAAAATCAACAAACCCTACACCCTCAACAAAGTGCCACAACTGGAATCTCTGCTAGGGATGTAGATTTATTATCTTCTAAATTGGATACTATTAAAGCATTATTAAACTCAATGGATCAAAGGATGGCCAATCTAGAAAGATCTTCAGGAACGCAAAGAAAAGAAAAATTATGGTAAGTAAAAGTTTTCTTAACAAACAAGAATATATTTTTGCAATTGTTACCCTTTCTGTTGTTCTTTTAGACCAGTTAACAAAATTCTTGATTAGACATTTCCAACCAGTTTGGGATCTTAAGATTCTAACTATTCAATTCATTCAAAATACTGGCGCAGGATTTGGGATTCTGCAAGGTAAAGTATTTTGGCTAGGAATCCTTTCTTTAATTGTTGCAGGAGCAATACTCTATAATTATAAACACATTTCAAAAGAAAATTGGATGCAATACGCCTTTGCTTTGTTTTTAGGCGGAACTATTGGCAATATGATTGATAGGTTGTTAATTGGTTATGTAACAGATTTTGTTTATTTTAAATTCTGGCCAGCATTTAACGTTGCAGATGCCTGTTTAAGCATAGCAGTAATTTTTATTGTTGTTTTAACATTAAGAAAAAGAGAATAAGAAAAGAAAGATTAAGCTACATCCTGATGTGCTTTGTAGCCTTGTTTGTAAGCTTCTTTTTTATCTTGGAACCAAATTTGATTTGCTTTAGTAATTTTCTTAGCCCACTCTGACTTTGGCTCATGAAAATACTTACCACGTTTACTCGCAACATATTTCCCAGGAGAATAACTAGTTGCTTTTTTCCGTTCTGAAGTTACTTTCCTTTCCGGTGTTTGTCTTTCCGGTTCTGGAGGAGCATCAAAAACTTCACTATGTGGTTCTTCTTCCTCAACCGTTTCAGGTGGAGATGGCACACAAGTATTGCAGCCTGAACAACACTGTCTTGGGACGCTCATTACAAAGCCCAGTAAAGCTACGAATAATAAAACTAAGTATAAAGGACCTACAAAATACCAAACTAAAACCAAGTTTGTAATGTAAAACAAAAACACAAAAAACAACACCCTTTCTCCCCGGCTCTTTTGATATCCACTTAAAGCAATTAATGATAGTAATAACAACAATAACATCCCTGCTAATTCCAATCCAAAGAATAATCCATTCGCGCTAATAAAGATTCCAATCAAACCAAAAAACAAGATTATTAATAGAATACCATAAAAAATTAATTTTCCTTTATTTTTTTCTTCTGCCATAATCATAAAATGTGGATAAAATTGAATATAAGTATTTCTGTCTTACATCCTTCATTCTACAATCTAAAGTTTCCAGAACTATAAAATATTCTAGTATTTAAAACTCTAAATGGGGAATTTAAACCTTTATTTTGAATTTATTAGAACTCGTCTTCAATATCCTTCAAATAACCTTTCTTTTTCAAAAACTGAACTTCTGCTTTACTTCTATATTTGTAAATAACATCACCCTTATCATCCCCACCTAGTTCCCAAGGTTCAATGATAACAATGTCATTCTCTCTTACCCATAATGCCCTTCTTAATCTTCCAGGAATCCTACAAATTCTTTCCCTTCCGTCTAAACAAAGAACTCTCATTCGGCTACCACCTAAACGTTGTTGGACTAATCCTAGAATTTCCTTACCTTGGGGAATTCTTACTCTGATTAAAGGTTGTTCAGGTTGTACGTATGCCATGTATTAACTAAATTCGCTCATCTCTTTATAAAATCTTCCCAAAGATGTAAACACCATACCAAAAAAAGGAAGAACAAAAATTTATTAACAGAATAAATTTCTTGATGTTTGCTGGAAACAGAAGGTTTTTAAAAAATACCACTAAATAGCATATTTATGTCTGAAAAACAAGTTTTTGTCAAAGTAGAATCTAAAGGAGAGTTTGGTAAATCTCCAGAAGAAAGAACTACAGAGGAATTGTTAGATTATGGAATCGTTAACATTGATAAGCTTAAAGGGCCAACTTCACATCAAATCTCAGACTTTGTTAAAAAAATATTACATTTAAAGAAAGCAGGACATTCTGGAACATTAGATCCAGGAGTTACTGGTGTCCAACCTGTTGCTTTTGGCCGAGCAACAAGAATTACTCAGTTCTTATTAACTGCTCCAAAAGAATATGTCTGTTTGATGCATGTACACAAAGATGTTGAAGAATCTGTTCTTAGAGAGAAAATTAACTTGTTTGTAGGAAAAATTAAACAATTACCACCAGTTAAAAGTGCAGTTAAAAGAGAAGAAAGAGTCAGAGAAATCTACGAATTAGAAGTTATTGAAATTCATAAGAGAGATGTCCTGTTTAGAGTTTTATGTCAAGCAGGAACATATATCAGAAAACTTTGTCATGATATGGGCAAAGAACTGGAAACTGGTGCACAGATGGCAGAATTAAGAAGAACACAAGCCGGCCCATTTAGAGAAGAAGATAATTTGATTACCTTAAATGATTTAGATGACGCATATTATTATTACAAAGAAGAAAATAATGATAAATTCATTCGTTATTGTATTCAAAATCCAGAAAATGCTTTGAAATACCTTCCAAAATGTTGGATCTTAGATACAACAATTAAAAGTTTAACTCACGGCAGAGATTTAGGCATTCCAGGAATAAGTAAATTAGAGAATTTTAAGAAAGGTCAAGATATTGCAATTATGACATTAAAAGGAGAATTGGTAGCAATTGGAGAATCTTTAATGTCTGCTGTTGAGATTAATACTTCTCAAAAAGGACTAGCTATGAAAATTAAAAAAGTGTTTATGGAAGCTTTCTAATCATTTACTATCTAATAAGATTTATAAAACAATAAATTATTCTATTGCATATGGCTTTACTTGACTTTTCAAGCATTAATGGTGGTTTCCTAGTACTCGCTATAATAATAATTCTAATTATCTTCATTTACCCAAAGTTACACAAGAAAAGAATAGAAAAGAAAGAAGTTGCTAAAAGTGGTAAAACAACCAAAGCAGCATATGCCGCATTAAAAGCAGAAGAAAAAGAAGAAAGGCATGAAGAAGCTGAAGAAAAAGCTGAAGGAAAACAATTACCAAAAGGAAAAGATGGAAAAGCAGGAAAACAAACAGAGAAAACTGCAGAAGCAGTTGAAGAGATGGAACAAGCTGCAACCAAAGTTCAAGAGATAGGGGTTGCCTTAGTTGCAGATTTAAGAAACACTACTGAAGCTATTAAAACAAACACCCAAGATAAAATTGCCATTGAAACTGTTGGAGAAAGAGAGATTGCTAGTTTAGAAACTCTTGAAAAGAGAATGAATTTTCTCAACAAACATAATGAAATTGATGAAAACACAAAAAAGTATCTTAAAACAGAATTAAGCAACTTTTCTGAACATCTAGATAAACAAGCGGAATTTGAAACTCAAGCTGTAGAACATCAAAAACAGTTTTGTACCCACCTTAAACAATCCACAAAAGACTTGAAACCAATTGCCTCAGACGGAAAATTAAAAGTAAAAGAACTAGAAAAAAAAGAAAAAAAAGAGAAGAAAGGATTCAGTAAAGAATTAAAAGCTATAAATAAAGCTATTAAAGATAAAGTTAAAGAATTGAAAAAAGAAAAAAGAAAAGGAAAAAATGCTAATCCTGGTTTAGTTGCTCAGCTACAAAGAGAAGTAGCAATGTTAAAAAAGAATTATAAACAATTAGCTTTGCTTCACACCCAAGTTGATCGTGCAAATGAACTAATAGATTTAGAAATAAGCAAATTAAAGGGGCTTGTTCAAAAAGTGATTAGAATCGCTGGAGCACAAAAAAGGGAAATTAGGAAAATTAACAAAAGAGAAAACAGATTACACAAAAAGTCTAATAAACTCAAAGATAAACGTGACAAAGTACAAAAAAGTGTAGAAAACTTTTCAAAAGAAGGTTCTTCACACGGACTAGCATTAGCATTTTCAAAGTCTATTAATGAATACTTTGAATTTTATTTAGAAGAATTAAAGGATGATTTACAGTTTGAACAATTAGTAAAAGTATTTGCTTCTGATAACTTACTTGCTTTACAAGTAATGGAATCTTTCGAAGATCTTCTTAGCAGTATTGTGAAATCGGAAGAAGCATTAGAAGGAGCAGTCCAAGAATCTTTGCAAATAATTGCAATAATCATGACTTCAGATGTGCAAGGAAGTCTAGCGGCACAAGCACAAGAATTAAAGGGACACATTACCAAATTAGATAAAGAAAGTAATATTGATAAAACAATTGCAGCATTAGACCAACAAACCATAAAAGAAGCCTTGATAGAAATTCAACAATTAAATGTGTTAATAAATAAGTATAAAAAAATTATTGTTGAAAATGAAGCATTACATAAAGCAGAATCTCAACATTTAGGTAATGTCATGGGAACAATGATGAACAGAAAAGTAGCAATTGATGAAAAATATATGGGTCAAGCAGCAAAGTTTGGTGAAAACCTACAAAAGAAAAATGCTGAAGCGGCCGAAGCTTATCAACAAAAGAATTCTTAACTCAATTCAATAACCATTCCTTCCCAGCCAGGATTAACTAGTTTGGTTTTACCAATAACATCTTGTGCATTAGCTGTTTCGTGAAGATGACCAGATATCGCTAAACGAGGTTTAATTCTTTCAATAAATTTACGATAATCGGCATTGCCAACATGCCTTTTTTCTAAATGATCTAAAGTACAGCCATATGGAGGACCATGAGTAATAAGCACAGTTTTATCATCTTGATATTTGCTATACCATTCCCTAGAAACTTTTCTGAATTCAGGATCTTCTGCAGCAAATCCACCACCACCATAACCCATAAAGATATAATTGTCCACCTTAAAGGTTTTCTTGTTAAAATTAACTACATGTTTATAATCGCCAACAACTTCGTTAAGCATCCTATCACTTTCATGATTACCAGGGATAAGATAAAATTTCTTTCCCAAGTCATTAAACTGTTTAAGCACATATCTTAAACCACGACCAAACATGGTAATGTCACCAGCACAAACTACAAAATCAATATCTTCATCACTAGCTCTATTAACTAGCGCTTTAAGATACTTCTTGTCCTCGTGCAAGTCCACAAATGTTAAAAATTTCATTTTAAAATAAGAAAAAATAAAGGAATTACTCTTCCTTTTTTTCGGTATTTTCAGCTTCTTTAACTTCAACCTTAGGTTCTTCTGCTTTAACTTCTTCAACTTTAGGTTCCACTTTAGGCTCTACTTTAGGTTCTTCTGCTTTAACTTCAACTTTAGGCTCTACTTTTGGTTCTACTTTCTTTTCAGAAGATTTGTCATCAACAAGAACTTCTTCTACTACCAAACCCTTATCCATTAGCTTAAGAACACGAACAGAAACTTCTTTTGCAGGAAAGATTTTCTTTAACCTTCTTTTAGCATCATTTAGTATTCTTCTATTAACCAATAGAGAAACAAATGTTGCAAAGTCGGTCTTTTCTAATTCTGCTTGCAAAATGGTTTGAAATTCCTTACGTAAAGCAGTCCTTACTGATTGTTGAACTTTGTTAATAGTTACAACTAAAGTTTTAACAATAACATTTTTTCCGCCTTTTGTTTTTAGAATGTAATAATCTTCAATTTTAGCAGTATTCTTTCTAACTGCCCGTTTAACATATGCGGGAGTTAATTGATAACTTACCACTATTGTTCTTAATGTACTACCATCAATCTTGTTAATCTGCATTCCAATCATAACATTTTGGTCTTTAATATTTCCAGTTAAATCTTTTAAATTAGATACTAACTTTCTACCAATTGCCTTCTCAGGAGATTGTAAATAACTTTCCCCGACATCTTTATTTCCAAAGATCTTTGGAGAGATTATTTTATGCCATGCTTTTTTCTTAATCTTAATTTTACTTACTTTCTTTTTATCATTCTTAGCCATTTTTTGAATAGTCCTTCGATTATTTATATAGATACCCGTTTAAATACTTAATTCTAGGGCTTATTTAAAAAGGTTATGCTTAGGAATGTACTTCTGCTTGATTATCGTGCCCCCACCAATAACCCTGTACTTCTTTATTGGGAACTCCATCCTTAAGTCCTTGAGCACATCCTTTTTAGAATTTTCCTCTTCTTCTACCTCTATTAAAAGGTCATAATCACCAATAAATCTCGTTAAGGAAACAATATTGTTATGCATTAAAGAAAACTGCAATAACTTTTTGTCGTCCGATAATGATAAATCCTTAGACTTTAAGAAAATGTGTTTTTTATTAATATTTAAAGCTTCTAGGTTAAAGTTAGTCAAGTATCCCCTTATAATTTTGCTAGCCTCTAAGAACTTCTTGGTTTTAACAATAGTTTTGGGATTTAATTTTGTCTTTTTATGAATTTCAATAATCTTTTGATTTGCATTTTCCCACAAACTTCCCAAAACGGCCATTTCTGCAATTCCCAGCTTTTCCACATCTCTGTCACCAGCAATTACACTTTCGTGATCTTGTTTTCTGGGCGCAAGATACTTCCTCAGATATATGTGTTTAACAACAATTGGATAGGTTTCCGCTACGTTTACACTACCTTTAAACTTTTGTAGAAAATCCCGGATCAATTTGTTATAGTAAGATAAATTAGGCACTGAGAAAATAATGGATAAATCATACCCTTGGCTGAGTTCTTCAATCTGAACAGCATGGGGTTCTTCTTTAAGGTAATTTAGAATCTCTTTTCTTTTAGAAAAGTCAAAGTAATTGACGTACACTTGTACTTGCGAGTAACCAAATTTGGAAGGATCAATAAGTGTAGAGTAATATAAAATAGTCTTCTTTTCTTGTAAACTATTGATTAAATAAGATGCTGCTTGCTGGCTGATCTTTAATTTTTTCCCCAAATCTTTTGTAGAGATCCTCGCATTATTACTGAGTTCATACACTAACGCTTTGATTTTTTTATTCATTTATTGGTTAATAATCCCTTTGTTTATATATTTATGGACATAGTACAAAATATAGAATAGATTTTCTTAATAAGTTAATCAGTTACTTAATAATTAATGAATCTAACAATCGTTACAAACCCAGAACATGCATACCTAGGATGGGGAACAAAAACAGAAAGTGTAGAATATGTTGCTGAAGCATTAAATAACGCAGGAATTGACACAACAATTGTATCCATTTCCACAGAAGAAGACCTAGAAAAAGAAACGGAAGCATTATCACGTGCAGATTTAGTCTGGCCCAACACATATCATTACAATAAGAAAGGAGTGACCTCATCTCTTCCTCAAGATCTAGAATCAATTGGAGCAAGACTAGTAGGACCAACCTCACAATCTCTTGAAACAGTATTATTAAAAGATAAATGCCAATCAAGGTTAAGAGAATTTGGAGTTCCAACCCCAGGATTTATTTCAGTAAATGGAGAAACTTCAGAAGAAATCTCTCATTTATTAACAGAATCTAATTTAACTTACCCAATTATTGTTAAGTCTGCAGAAGGATCTATTAGTAGTGGCATTTTGCCAGACTCAGTAAAAGAATTTCCCTGCGAAGTTCCAAGCTATGTAGAAAAGTTAAGACGCATTGCTAACCCCCGAAGAATCTTGTTAGAGGAATATATAGGAGGTCCAGAATTTACAGTTGCAGCCATAGGAAATGGAGAACATCAAAAAATATACGCAGTGAATACAAGAATTACTGACCCAGTGACAGCATCACGCAAATATTCCTTTCTGGATGGAGAAATGCGCCCTGGTTGTTTAAAAAAAGGATTAGTGAAATTAGAACCAGTAACTGACGAAAATCTTCTTGGATCTCTTAAAAAAATTGCTCAAGAAACTTGTCAGGCATTAGACATTTATGATTGGACACGTTTTGACGGAAGATTAGACAGCAATGGCTCCCCCCGAGTGTTTGATGTTAATGGAATGCCAGGATTATCCTTAGAGGTTAGCGTTACAACACACCAATTTTCAGCACTTTATCCTGATACACCGAAGGAAGAAGTGTTTCAAGGATTAGTTTATTCAATAGTTCACTCGGCAGCAACCAGACATGGAATCACCCCAACAACACAATTAACAGACAATGCACTTTACTTAAAATAAAAAAATGGATGATAGACCAATAGGAGTTTTTGACTCAGGAATAGGAGGACTTAGTGTAGTTAAAGAACTGATTAAAGAACTTCCAAATGAAAGCATAATTTACTTTGGAGACACTGCAAGAGTACCATACGGTTCTAAATCCACCAATACAATTAGAAGATTCTCAGTAGAAATTTTAAATTTCTTAATAAAATATGATGTGAAGGCAGTGGTCATAGCTTGTAACACTGCCTCTGCTGTTGCGTTAGATTTGCTCAAAATATTATCTCCGGTTCCAGTGTATGGAGTGATTGATTCCGGAGTAATTAGTGCAATAAATAAAACAGAGAATAAGAAAGTAGGTATAATTGGAACTAAAACCACCATCCGAACAAACGCTCACATAAAATTCATGGAAAAGTTAGATTGCGAAATCGAAGTTGCCCCTATTGCCTGTCCAATGTTTGTTCCACTAATAGAAGAAGGGTGGATTGATTCCCCCATTATGAATCAAGTTATAAAGAAATACCTAAGCCCATTAAAAAATAATGTAGATACGATCATCTTGGGATGTACCCATTATCCACTAATTAAGAGGAAGATACAAAAATTCATAGGACCAAATGTAAATATTGTTTGTCCCGCAGAAGAATTGGCAAAAGAAATTAAAAGAGATTTATGGGAGAATAATAAAGAAAGTCAAAATGTTGCAACACACAGATTTTTTGTTAGTGATGTTCCCGATGATTTCATATTGGCTAGTAGCCAGTTCATCAAGTTAGATCCAAATTACATTGAAAAGGCAGTATTGGACGAAGTTAAGATAGAGGAGTTAAATGTAACCCCTTCTTTAATACAATCACAGGTATAAAATGGGAAATGAAAAAGTGTTAATTGTTGATTGCGGAAGTAATTTTATTAAGAAAGCAGAAGAATATTTTAAAGAAAATAATCTTATCTTTGACAAAATAAAGATAGAAGAAATTGAAAAAAAGGACAACCACAGTTACACACATATTATAATTAGTGGAGCTCCAAAATTACTTACTGAAGTTGATCCAACTCCAGATTTAGATAAAATCAAGATTTTACTGGACTATTCACTACCAACATTAGGCATCTGTTTTGGCCACCAATTAATTGGAATGTATTTTGGAGCAAAAATCTCACAAGGAAAAGAAAGAAGAGGAGATGAAGAAATTAGAATACTTCAACCCTCTAAACTTTTTGAAGGGATCCAAACTGATAAAATAATTCAACAAGAAGCACATCTTGAAGAAATCACCCTGCCAAATGAATTCACTTTAATTGCAACATCAAAAAGAACTAAAAACGAAGCAATGGAACACAAAGAAAAACTAATCTTTAGTACTCAATTCCATCCAGAGATCTCCGGAGAAATTGGGCAACAAATAATTAAAAACTTTCTTAGAATCACTCAACATTAAACCCTTTCAATTCCAAGATCTTAGTAACAGAAGCATCTATTTGTTCTAATGGAATTTTCCCAGATTCAACAGCTTCCTTAACAATAATAATCATTCTGTAAATTTCATTAGGATCTTCATTAAAATTCAACACAAGATCATTTCCAGCTTTAAACACAGCAATGTACATATCATCAATAGAAGGATAAAAGTCTTTCAACCCTAACATATTAATTTCATCACTAATAATCAATCCAGAAAATTCTTCTTTAAGGGGCATAATAACATCAGAAGAAACTACTGAAGGAATCCCTAAAGAATCCACCCTTCCATTTGTGATTATATGGCTTACCATCAAAGAACCAAGGTCATCTTTCTCCATTAAGTATTCATAAGGATGTACATCAGCAGAATTAATAGAAGCGGAAACAATGTGTTTGTGAGGGTCCTTAGCAACTAAAGTTTTTCCAGGATAATGTTTGGCAGTAGCAATAACATCATTACTCTGTAATCCTAAAACATAAGCCTCTGCAAGTTTAGCAACATTTTCCTCATCTCCAGGAAAACTTCGACAGCCCCAAATATCATCATTTAAATCAACTACAGGGGCAAAGTTAACATTAAATCCCAAAGAATGTAATAATTCTCCATCAATACTTCCTTTCTCAAAAGCTTCGCCAACGGTTTTGATCTCACTTGCAACCGTAGCATTAATAAAATTTGCAAATGGATTTAAACAACCTTCATAATCTACTGTAACAAAAAACGGAACCTCCATCCCTTGTTGAAATTTCTTAATAATATTACTATACAACTCTGGCTTTTCTAAAGCAAATAAATGAAACCCACCAACTTGCATATCTTTCCAAGGCTTAAGATTCCATTGCCCCCCATGAACAACTACCATTTGAGCAATCTTTTGTTCTAAAGAAAGAGAATCTAAGTAAATAGTTCCATCTTCAATAACAATTTGATCCATCTCTGGAATTAACCAACCCCTAGCCTTAGCAACGTTTAATGTTCCTAAAACCAGAACGAGAACTATAAGTACTAAAAAAACTCGTTCATGAATACTCCACCTTTTCTTTACCATATTACTTGTTCCTTGCAATAATTATATGCTTCATCACTCAACCAATAATTTAATTGGCCAGTACTACATCGCCATTCAACAGTTTTATCAGTATAATATCCTTTATCCCTAACACAACTTAATTGTTTACGCACTTCTAAACAACAAGAATCAATATCTTCCCAAGAGTTATAATTCTCTTTAAAATTAACAACACAAAGCATTTCAGAAGGATCATAAACCGCCCTTCCAGTAGGAGAAATCTCTAAATCAAATAGACTTAACAATAACATTCCAGCAATAATTACTAAAGAAAAGTTTAATGCTATTAACAACTTATCACCGCGCATAGTTAAAATAAATGAAAAACTATATATAAAAGTATCTTAATTTAAGCTATATGGAAGTACAAATATATACAACACCAACTTGTTCTTGGTGTGAAAAACTAAAAACTTGGTTAAAGAAAAAGAACATTTCCTTCATCGAACATGACATTACTGAAAGTGATAAAGCTAGAGACGATGCATTAGAAAAATCTAGCCAATTAGGAGTTCCAGTAATAGATATTGATGGAAAGATTATCGTGGGATTTAATGAAAAAGAATTAGAGAAAGCTTTGAAAGAATAAGGAATGATTTAATCGCTGACCAACTTTAAAACTAAATCTTCTTCTTTCTTAACATAATCTTGACCCTCGCGAACATATTCTAAAGCTCCCCTTTCAACATGCTCGTTAATGATATAAACTGCTAAAGCGAATTCTGTGTTTGCAGCTCCTAATCGCGAGTCCATCAACAAAGTTGAAAGCCGTTCCATATAACCGTGCGGCAAACCCTCATCTTGATCTAATTCTTTGCACATTTCCCTCAATAGAGTTAGTCGTGGCAACTCATCCCTTCCAGCGAAATAGCACGCAATATTTTCTAAGGAAAATATTTCATCAAGGTTACCATAAAGGGCTGGTGGGATCATCTCCCTAAAACCTTCTGTTGTTGTTAAAAGTGGATAATCGGCACCTTCAAGAACTTTAGCTTGGATTCCAGCACCGACACAAGATCGCATTTCAGAATCATTATCAAATTTTCCCATTTTATTTAATATCTAAAGATTTGAAGAATAAATAGTTTTCGCGATTACAGGATATAAATAAAAGATTAAATTCCTTTCAAAACTTAAAAACCTAAATGGTTTTTAATACTTCTTTTACCTTTTTTCCATTAAACAGAATCTCGTACAATCCGGTAATTAATGGCAGTTCTAAGTTAAACTTTTCTTTCAGCTTAATAGCTTCTTTTACAGTTGTAACCCCCTCTGCAACCATTTTCATCTCATCAATCACCTTTTTTAATTCTCTTCCTTTTCCAACTTCCTGCCCTACAAATCTATTTCTAGAATGTTTACTAGTACTAGTAACAATAATATCTCCAATTCCCGCCAAGCCATAAACAGTTTCTTCCTTTGCCCCAAAAGCCAAAGCAACTTGCTTAATCTCTTCCAAGCCACGAGTGATTACATAAGCTTTAGCATTATCTCCTAGCCTTGCTCCATCCAAAACACCAATAAATACTGCTAAGATGTTCTTTAAAGCTGCAGAAACCTGCACACCAATAATATCAGAAGTATAATCCACTACAAAATTCTCCCCCTCAAAGACTTCCTTAAGTGAAGAATCCTTACCAGCCAAAACAATTCCAGAAAACATTCCCTTACAAACTTCTTCAGCATGAGTTGGTCCATATAAACAATAAACATCTCCCAAAACCTTTTCCGCAATAACATTGCTTAATAATTTCAAATCTGAAGCAAATCCTTTTGAACAAATAACTACTGGCTGTTTTGAAATGAATTCTTTAGCAGTTTCAATAGTCTGCTCAACCTTATCAGAAGGAACAACCACCATAACCATCTCAAAATCAGTTAAAACCCCTTCTAATTTATGAGAAACAAAAATATTTTCTGGTAGCTTAGCTTCTGGAAGTAATTTACAAACTCTGCTGTCTTGCATCTCCCGGGCTTGCTCCTCAAAGAATTCCCACATCTTAATATCATGTTTTTTAGAAGCTAAGTGTACCGCTAAAGCTGTTCCCCAACTCCCTCCACCTAAGATTGCAATTTTCATAATAACCAAAAACAGGCTTTAATTTAAATTAGTTTCTACTAATAATCATAAATTTTACCAAGAAGATTGAACATTAGGGTTAACTAAATTCAATTGGCGCTGTTCTTTTGTTTCATAATCATAGTCAAAATCAAAAGCTAAGGTAGTTTCATAAGAACTACTAGATGCCAAAGTTGTCTCACATAACAACATTGCTTCCTGTTTGTTGGCACTTAATAATGCCTCATGAGAATTAACTATAGGTCCTTGAAATTCACAAGATTGGAATTCTGTCCCACCTAACAGAGCGCTCTTTAAATTAATATGACTAACCATCCCATTTCCTAAATTTCTTAATAGAATTCTAAATTCAATCTTGGCTCCAACTCCTACTGGATAAGCCACTAACTCAATATCTGTAATTGCTAACGGCGCCCCTTGCCCAGAATACCCTTTCTTTTCTTGTGGATTACAGCCAGAATCATAAATTTCATATAATCTTGGACTTAAACAAATAGTATCAGAAAACTCAACTGCAGACTTGAACTTTGTTTTAAGAAAGTAATTGCCCCGATAACTTTGAGCATTCTGAAATAATTTTTTGGCCTTCCCTTCAAACTCCATAAACATTTTTCCCCCAGAAGGATTTAATAAACTTCTTCCTTCTAATATTGGAAACACTTGTTTTACTGGACCTACTTCGAAATACTTCTCATCTAATCCAATGATTGAAATTTCTCCAGAAGTAAGATCATATGCAGCATCATTTTCAAGCTGTAAGATTATTCTAAAATCCGAACTGGGATAAATTTTATCAGGAGGAGCATTATTAAAGAAACTCATTCTTAATCCCCCAGAACCTGTTTTGAAATTAGTTTTTGCATCTCCTTGCCCAGAAGAACCACAGCCAACTAGGAAAATAGCCAAGATTACAATTATTAAAACATTTGTTAATTTCATGTTGTAACCAAATTCACCTTTACTCCTGTACTTCTTTCAATTAAATAATCATAAACTATTGTTGCTTCAAATTCCTTTAACACATAATCAACATTGGGATCAGATAAATCTGCAGGCATTGTTTTAGTAAAACAGGTTTTTAATGGAATTGCTAATCTTCTTAAAGTTGGCAGATTCACCTTATCCCCGTGTGTACACCCTTCCAAATTTAAGTCTCCAAATCCTTCAAATCCTTTAAAATCATAACTATAAATATTAACAATTTTACCATTTCCTAAATTTTCAATACTTGATGATAAAGTTTGCCCATACTTTGATTCAACAATAGGATCTTCAATTGTGTTACCATATCCAAAATTAATTCTTGCCAAATCGGGAGCTCCCTGAGATAACCTGGAATTGCCAGAGAAATGTATGGCCATAATCTTAGGCATCCATTCTTCTTTCCATTTCTCATCCTTATCTCCAATAAATGCTCTCTGTAACTTTGAAGATGAAATTAATCCCTTAATGGTTGCAGAATAAACCAGATTATAACTTCCATTAAGACCTTGATCTGAAGGAGATTTACATATAACTGTGGTTTTTGGATTTTCCCCACTAAATTCTAATTTTTCCCCACTAATTATTGTTCCTTGAAAACTTTCTTTCTTGTCTTTCTTATTTGTAAAATTACAAGAAAACTCAAAAGTAAGATTTTGTTTTCTAGGGTTAACAATTTCTAAGTTAACAGGATAATCAATATCTTTCCCTGTGTCGTGAGTCATTTCTCCAGGGAAATATTTGCCAACGACAAACTTAACAGTTGTTGGCTCTTTAATTGTAGGATCATTAATTCCGCTTACGGGTGCGCCTTGTTTACTAATCTCTTTTTGTTCAACAATACATTTATTATATGCTGTCGAACCATCCTCATAACCCTCGGAGATACATATAGACCTTAATTCTGAATTAACTTGTCGATCATTAATACATTCTTGTAAATCAGTAAATCTTCCAGCAATTAAACACTTCCAATTCGAAACTGCTGGATTTTCCTTTTCCCCTAATTTTTCTCTTAATCGAGCTTGAGCATCTTCAAACTCTGCAGAACCAGGTAAATTCCCTTGTGTATAACCAACATTTGGAATTGCAGGCGCAATAATAACAAAAACTAAGTAGAGAATTCCCAAAATTTTTGTAAGATTTACTAAAAAGTTTACCGAACTATTTTCACTAGCATCACTTGGTAAAGTTAAAATCCCAAAAAATGCCCACCAAGGCATAAATAAAACTAACCCTTGAATTAAAGGAGTTATCTGAACATGTAATTTCTCAACTAAAAAAGGAATCAGTCCGATATCCAAAAACAAAAATAATACAGGAAGAAATCCTAATAATTCCGCCTTTGTTGCTTCTCCTTTAGTCACAACCCCAAGTAACAACATTACCCCAAAAGAAATCCCTAAGAAATAAGCTAAAAACATTGGTTCATAACTTGCCCCAAACCAAAAATACCATATTACAAAAGCTAACATGGGAAACAATATCGCCCAACGATCTTTTGCGTCTTTACCAAGTCTTTGAGATAAAGCATAACCAGAAAAGACAAATAACCCTAAAGAAATAACAAAAGCCAATCCATAATTCCCACCAGAGACTATTCTAAAAGCATAATGAATTATTCCTAAAATAACAAGAATCCAACTAAGGTTTTTCCCAGCCCCCATAACTTGTTTACCTACAGCAGCGGCCCCACTATATTTAGCTATTGTTGCCGCAGTACCAACTTCTCCGCTAGCTGCCCCGCCAAGTATACTGCCAATTCCCAAATATTACACCTCTTTTTTAAACGTTGATTTAAAAAAAGGCACAGAAAATCTTGATTTTCTCGCACCTCTTTTTTTTGAAATAATATAATAAAATAAAAATTTATCCAAAACAAAGCAAAGACTTTGTTTGGATACTAAAAATGATCCCCGTCATTTTTATTAACTTACCAAATCAACTCTAATTTCTCTAACTTCTAAAGTTTTCTTTGGTTTAAGCTTTATTGAATTACTGCCCTTAACTGCATCATCAGTTAAATCAATAGTATAAGTTACTTCTTTTGTATCAAAATGTTTAACGTGACCATTAAAGACAACGTCCCCATACTTACTAACAACAACATCAACAAAGTCTAACTGCAACCTTAATCTTTTATTCTCATCCATAACATCATTATATTGTTCTAGAGAAAGGTCAAAGTAATAAGTAGGATATTCTACTTCTGCCAACTTAGATTCAATAAGGACATGAGATAAAACATAAGTTCCCTTATCAGTTTTGAAAGTAATCTCATTCTCTCCTTGATAAACCATATCTGGAGAAAATTCAATAGGTACCATACTTAAATCACAGTCTGGAACCGCAGAATAAACTTCAACATCGTTAATGTTAACGTCTAGTTTGCCAACATCTTCAAAAATGCAGTCTGGTTTAAACTTAAGGATTAGTTTTTCCATATTCTTTTTCTCAATCTCTGATATTAAGAAAATGTTCTTTGACTCTTGCGCTTTTACACTAGTAACATCAGCGACAACTTTAATATTTTCTAAGGTGATTTCATTAGTTGCCCAAAATGCAATCCCTGGAGAGGAAGCAGCAATAATTAAGTCATTCTCTTCTAAAATATTATTTTTGGGAAGGTTGATAGTAATAGAATCACCATCAACACTCTCAGAATTGTAAACTCCGTCACCATTTAAGAAAAGTTGGATTGCTCCATCTGCATTCCTTACTTTAAACGTTAACAAGTAGTTCTCGCTATTCTTAAAATCAGGGATATCAAAGCTAAAGGACGCTCTTTCTTCTGAGAACACTCCTTTTTTTGCTGTTGCCACATTCTTTTCAGCAAGAATTTTTGTTTCTGTTTTGGTATAAATATTAACTACAGGCAAGGGATGTTCAATCTCATTGTGAGATAAAAAGTCAATCCTACCAGGAGATTCTTCTAATAAATTTTCCTTAATCGTTGCCTCTTCTAAATCAACATCACCACTAGAACTACTACTTGAAGTATATGGTTCATCTAATAACTCTGCACGATCTTCTGGAGGAATTAAAATAATAAATGCAATAATTAAACCCATCACTAAAGCCAATAAAACTGCTGCTGATGCCGCGTTTTGCCCTCTTTTATTTGCTGTTGCCATAATAAGTAAATAAACTCTTTTTATATATAAAGTATTCTGTTTTACATAAGATAAGAAACATAGGAACTTTTTTATAGCCTCTTCTCTTTCACGAAGCTATGGACATCACACATAGCGACTTTAAGAAAGGGATTGTAAAATTAAGAATTACAGACCCAGAAGATTTATGGTACCTTAGCCATTTAGTAGATCCAGGAGATTTTGTTAAAGGTAAAGCTACAAGAAAAATAAAGATTGGCGAAGGAGAAAATGCTAAAGTAGCAAAGAAAACTTACATCTTAACAATTGATGCCCAAACAATAGACTTTGATACTGAAAATCATGCCCTGAGAATTAATGGCAAGATCAAAGATGGACCAGAAGACCTCCCAAGAGACAATTATCAAGCGATTGCGTTAGAATTAAATAGTGAATTTTCTTTACAAAAACCAACTTGGTTAGAATATCAAAAACAAAAGTTGAAAGAAGCCACAGAAAAGAAATACAATTATTTAGTATGTATCTTGGACCGAGAGGAAGCAATATTTGCTTTAACAAAAAGTTTTGGATATGACATATTGTTAACGGTTAAAGGAGACGTTCCTAAAAAAGATCAAAAAACAGAAATTAAAGGAGATTTTAAACAAGAGTTGATTAAAGCGTTGGAAATTTACAGTGGTCGTTTTAATCCAGAAGCAATCATCATTGCCTCACCGGCTTTCTATAAAGATGAACTAGCAAAGAAAATTACCTCCCCAGAAATTAAAAGCAAATTAGTATTAACTTCTTGTTCAGATGTTTCTGAAAGTTCATTGTTTGAAGTTCTTAAAAAACCAGAATTAGAAAATACATTAAAATCTTCTAGAACTAGAAGAGAAACTATGTTGGTCGATGAACTATTAAGTGAAATTAATAAACAAGGATTATCCGCTTATGGCTGGAAAGAAGTTAAGAGCGCCATTGAAGCCGGAGCAGTGAGCAAATTATTGGTGACAGATGATTACATTCAACGCAGAAGAATCAACCAAGAATACGAAGAGCTAGACCGATTAATGAAACAGATTGATGTATTAAAAGGAACAATTCATATTATTTCTTCAGAACATGAAAGTGGTAGAAAATTAACAGGCATAGGTGGAATTGCTGCTACCTTAAGATACAAATTATCTTGGTAAAAATAAAAAAGTTTACCCTTTTATAATGGTGGTTGTATATGTTGTAAAACCACAACCTTTTAATAGTAGTTATTATTACTGATAACCAAGTAACAAAAATTCATTTTTGCGAAAAAAAAAGGGGGAGGGTTTGAAAAAAAATGATTGTAAAAGAAGAATTGTTGAGTACGCTAAGGCGTTATTTTGATCTTAATTTGTATGAAGTAAAGTTATGGACTTCTTTGTTAAGTAGGGGAGTTTCAACCGCAGGAGAGCTTTCAGATATTGCGGACGTTCCAAGATCCAGAAGTTATGATGTTCTAGAATCTTTAGAAAAGAAAGGGTTTGTGGTAATGAAATTGGGTAAGCCAATTAAATATATTGCAATTCCACCAGGAGAAGTTGTTGACAGAGTTAAGAAAAATATGAATGCGGCAGCACAGGAAAAAGTTAAAAGGTTAGAAACCATTAAAGGATCACCATTATTAGTTGAATTAGAAAGTTTACACACTAATGGAATTAGTTTAGTTGACCCATCCGAATTAAGCGGTTGTTTAAGAGGAAGAAATAATGTTTATAACCATATGGACCTATTAATTAAAGAATCCAAGAAAAGTGTTAATATTATGACTTCAGATACTGGGTTTATGAGAAAAGTTGAAGGATTACGTCACTCTTTTGAGAAGGCCAAAAAGAGAGGAGTAAAAATTAGAATTTCAGCTCCATTAAACAAAGAGAACCAAAAATTAGCAGCTAGCCTTAAAGGACTTGCAGAAGTTAAGCATAATGACAAAATGAAATCTAGGTTTATGACAGTAGATAGTAATGATTTGGTCTTTATGATGATGGATGATAAAGAAGTACACCCATCATACGACTTAGGAATTTGGGTTAAAACACCATACCATGCTACTGCAATGGACCAAATGTTTAACCACCAGTGGAACCTAAAATAGGTTTATTTTTTCTTTCTTATTTCTTTTATTATCTATCTTCTTGTTTAATAATCTTTAAAAGCCAATTTAACAAAAACGCTTGTTATGCCAACTGATTTAGAAAGACTAGTGGACCAAGCAAGTAAAAAAACAGGATTAGATCCAAATAAATTGTTAGAAGGCATTTCAGAAGGCAGAGTTATCTTAGGAGTAAATCCAGAAATAGTTCGGCAACATTATGCTGCAATGGAAAGAAGTATTGCAAATCTGGCATATACTATTGGAAAGGTTGGAGTTGATGGTCTAAAATTAGAATACCCAGACGAATTAGGAATAGAACTAAGTCAAAGAAATGAAAAGGATTTAATTATTTCTGTTAATTCCCCCCTGAGAATAGGATATCATGTGAGGGTTCTTGTAGGAGCAAGTTTAACTCCAATTACAAATCTTCGTTCTGATTTAATTAGTAGTTTTGGTAAAAATGACTATGTGTTAGGTAAACCCAGGTCGTATAATCAAGAAAGGGTGGTTAAAAAAAAAGGTGTTACTGCTTTTGATGGTTTAGAAGTTAAAGATCATGTTTGGCAAAAAAGCAAAATGACAGTTTATATTTCTACAAACATGACCTCAATCCTTGATTCTCCGGAAAAAAGAATTTATTTCCAATTAATACCCTGGTTAAGAAGCGAAGGATTAAACGAAGGGAATAGAGAAATAGTAAAAGGATTGCAATTCTTACCTTATGCTATTAACGAAGGAGTTGCGAGAAAGGTTGCTTCTACTTTAGAATCCCCAGTATCCTGATGATTTTGTCACAACATTTATCAACTTCTTCTAAACAAGCAAAGTTAACTTTATATAATAAAAGAATAATCAAATCTATACAAAATGGAATCAATGATTGCAAAGTTACATCCGTTGGAAAGAACGGTTCTACCAGTATTAAGTAAAGAAACAGAACTTTCTGCAATAACTAAAGCTTCTAAGTTGCAAGAGATTGAAGTTATGCGTGCTTTGCAATGGTTAGAAAACAAAAAAGTTCTAAAAATTAATACTAAAAAAAAGAAAGTAGTATTATTAGACAGAAATGGTAAATTATACCAGAAATCTGGATTACCAGAAAGAAAATTATTAGAATCATTAACTAATGAATTTTTAGAATTAAGTAAAGTTGCTAAAAAAACAAAATTAAGTACAGAAGAAATTAATGCCTGTATCGGATTATTAAAAAGAAAATTAGGAATCGATATTAAGAAAGAGAAAGAATTGATGTTAAAACTTGGCCCCCAAGGAGCTAAGTTGATCAAAGAAGGCAGTTTTGAAGAACAGTTTCTTAAAAATAATTTTCCCCTAGATTTAGAAAAAATTCAAGATATTGATAAACTCGCCTTTGATGATTTAAGAAAAAGAAAAGAGTTATTAAAAGTTGAAGAACAAAAAAGTACAACGATTGAATTAACAGCATTAGGCAAGAAGTTAAGTAAGGTTAAACTTTCTGGAGAAGTAGTTAACAGACTAACGCCTGGAATGTTAAAAACTGGCAGTTGGAAAGGAAAATCATTCAGATCTTATGATGTTGAGATTAACGTTCCCAGGATATCTGGCGGAAGAAGGCACCCATATAACGAAGCAACGAATATTATAAGAAAATCTTTTTTAGAGATGGGCTTCCAGGAGATGTCAGGCCCCTGGGTAGAAACTGCTTTTTGGGGAATGGATAGCATGTGGATTGCTCAAGATCATCCAATGCGAGAGGCCCAAGACACCTTTTATTTAGATACCAAAGGAGATCTTCCAAATAAAGAATTAGTTAATAAAGTTAAATCTGCTCATGAAACTGGATTAAATACAGGAAGTACTGGCCATACAAAAGAATGGAATCCTGAAGCAGCAAAAGAATTAATTTTAAGACAACACTCTACAGCCACAACATTCAGGTATTTCTATGAAAAGAAATTAAATGAAAACTGTAAATACTTTTATATTGCCAATAACTTCAGAAACGAAGCCACAGATGCTACCCACTTACCAGAATTTGGACAAGCAGAAGGATTTATTATGGGAGATAATTTAACGTTAGCAAATCTGATGGGTTTTGTAAAAGAGTTTTATGCAAAACTTGGAATTCATAAAATTAAATTTAAACCCACATTTAATCCCTATACAGAACCAAGCATGGAATGTCATTATTATAATGAAAAGTTAGGAAAATGGTATGCATTAATCAACTCAGGTATTTTTAGGCCTGAATCTCTAGCACCATATGGGATTACTAAGTCAGTAATTGCCTGGGGAATGGGGAGTTCAAGAATCGCTGCATTATTAACTGGAAAAACAAAATTAAAAGAAATTATCGGACCAGAAGTTGGTTTAGATTGGATAAAAAAACATAAACAAGTAAAAACTCTATAAAAATGGTAATTGTAGATACAAATTTCAAAAGATTACAGGAATTGGTTAAAAAGAAAATCTCCTTAAAAGAACTAGACCAAACCCTCACAGACATTGGGATGGAATTAGATGAAGTTAATGGTGACGAAATTAAAATTGAGATTACTGCTGAAAGAACTGATTTGATTACACCAGAAGGATTAGCAAGAGCAATTAATTGTTATTTAGAATTAGAGAAATATAAAGAAATTAAAGTAAATAAAGGCAATTATATCCACAAAATAGAATCAGCAGTTAAAAAAATAAGGCCATTTACTAAGTCTTTTGTTGTTAAAGGACTAAACTTTACTGATGAGAATATAAAAGCATTAATGTGGATTCAAGAAAAGTTACATGATACTTATGGAAGAAAAAGAAAAAAAGTAGCGATAGGAGTTTATAACTTAGAAGAGATTAAATTTCCAGTAATTTATACCGCAAGAAAACCACAAGTAATAAAATTCATCCCACTAGGAATGAATCAAGAATTAGATGGTCTTAAAATTCTACAAAGACACCCAACTGGAAGAAATTATGCTCATTTGTTGGAAGGACAAGATAAGTTTCCCTTACAAATTGATGATTCTGGACAAGTATTGTCCATGCCACCAATAATTAATTCCAATATTCTTGGAAAAATAGATGAGAATACCAAAGATATTTTTGTTGAATGTACCGGACCAAGTGAAGATGCTTTAGATAGTATTATGAATATTCTTGCTACTATGTTCAATGATTGGGGAGGAAAGATTTTCTCTGTTATGATAAAAGATGGAAATAAAACATCTACTTGCCCACTCCTCTCAATTAGAAAAAGGACCATTAAGTTAGAAGAGATAGAAAAATTAATTGGAATAAAAATCAAAGCTAAAGAAGCTGCTAAATTCTTAGAAAAAATGGAATATTCTGTTGAAGAAATAAAAGAAAATAAAATTACTGTTTCTATTCCTTCAGTCAGAACTGATGTATGGCATAATGTTGATTTAGCCGACGATGTGGCTAGAGCTTATGGTTACAATAATATTGAATTAATCTTACCAAATTTATCCACTATTGGAAAAATGTTGCCCGAGAATATCTTAGCAGAAGATTTAGCCAATTTCTTAGTTGGGCTTGGGTTAATTGAGATAAAAACCTTTGCCCTAACAAACCATTTAGACCAGTTTAAAAAAATGAATGTTAAAGAATCAAAACATATGGCCCTTGGGAAAAATACTGAAGATAAAAATTTAAGTATGGTTAGGTGTTGGTTGACTCCAGAATTAATTAAAGCTTTGGTTGCAAATAGAAACCAAGAATATCCCCAAAACATTTTTGAAATTGGTACTGTTATTATTCCCGATAACAAATTAGATGTTAGATCAAAGAACGTTAATAAATTAGTTTGTTTATTATGTGAAGATACTGTTGATTTCACTCGCATTAAACAAGTTTTGGATGCAATTATGAACTTTATAGGCATTGATTTTTTAGTAAAGGAAACTAAACATAATTCATTCATACCTGGGAGAGTTGCTAGTATCCATATTAAAGGTAAGAATATTGGAGTACTTGGAGAAATTAGTCCACAAGTATTAGATAACTGGGAATTAAAAATGCCTGTTTGTGCATTAGAAATTAACTTGGAGAATTTACATCAATTGTAATGGATAAAATAATATGATAACAGCAAAAGAAATAGCAGAATTTTTGAATAAAGAACTCGACATTAATTGTATTGAAGATAAATCTTGTAATGGACTACAAATGGAAAATCAAGGAGAAATAACTAAGATTGGTTTTGCTGTTGATGCTTGCTTAGAAACCTTTGAAAAGTCAGCTGAAGCTGGATGCCAAATGTTGGTTGTTCATCATGGAATGATTTGGGATAGATCAAAACCAATTAGAGGTAATAATTACAAAAGATTAAAAATATTATTTGAAAAGAATCTATCATTATATGGAGTACATCTACCTTTAGACAAACATGACAAGTATGGGAATAATATTGTTTTAGCAAACTTACTAGGATTAACAGAAATCAAACCATTCGGTTTTCATGGGAAAAAAACTATTGGATTTTACGGATCAATAGAAACTAACTTGGAAGAAATTAAAGCCAAGTTAACCGCAAATGGAATGAAAACAGATAGTTTTTGCTATGGCCCAAAAGAAATTAAAAAAGTCGCCATTGTTTCTGGATCTTTTGGAGAAGGAGCATACCAAGCAATTTCTTTAGGAGCAGATTTATATTTAACTGGAGAGAAAAAATATAACTATTTACAATTAGCTAAAGAAAACAACTTCAACATTATTTGTGGAGGACATTATGCTACAGAAACTGTTGGAGTAAAAGCACTAATGCCATTACTAAAAGAAAAATTCAATGTAAAAGTTGAATTTATTGATAATCCTGTTGACATTTAAATAAATAAAATAAAGAAAAAATAAAAGAAATTATTCTTTTTGTTCTTGAGTTTCTGTTTTCACTTCAGGAGTAGCTTCTTCTGCTTTAACTTCTTCCTTCTTCTCAACAGGAGCTTCAGTCACTGCATCTTCTACTTTAGATTCTGCTTTAGCTTCTTCTTTCTTATCTTCTTTCTTAACTTCCTTCTTAGGCTTAGAAACTGGTTTATCTTTAGTCTTAGAAGCAACTTTTCTTACTTGAGTAGGTCTTTTTGCAACCTTCTTACTCTTCTTGTTCCAAACTTCAATTTCTAATTTATCAAAAGCAGCTTTAACATCTTCATGAGAAGCTTTTTCTTTAATCTCAAGTACTGTGTTTAATGGTTCTAGATGTTTAACATTAACTTTCTTTCTTCTAGTTGCACCATCAACAAAAACAAATGAATCATCAACATTTTCGATAATCACACATTTCTTTCCAGCATCTCGACCAGCAATCTTTAAACATAATCTTCCAACTGTGTATAGACTCATTCTTCTGACCTCGCTTTTTCTTTCATTACTCCCCTCATACAAGCTGAGCATAAAACTCCGCCGTATGGTCTCTCTGGTCGCTTTGCAGTCTTTGGCATATTTCGCATCTTAGCAGGCAGTTCTCTTGGAACCCCCATTAATTCTTTCTTACAGTGTGCACAAACTGCTTTGGAAGGTTTCCTCTGTCTATATTGAACATGAGTATTACTTCCAGGTGTTTTTACGAAGATTTTTCTTAATCTTCCTGATTTAAACATTCCTCTTGGCATTTTATTTATTTCTCCATATTTTCAAAAGCGTTAGAAGTCATATTGACTTGAGTCGCCTCCAAATCAGTCTCTTTGAGACTATTACTACCAGATTAATAGCTGTTTATAAACTTTACCTTGAAAATTTGCTAAAAATAAAATAGAAATAAAAAAAGAAAAGAACTAACCACAACTTGCTGCAGTCGCTGCTCCCACTTCATAGCCAAATCCTGGGCTGTAAGTGTCTGTACTTACTCCCTCTGAATCTGTACATTCTTTTGGAGCTTCGTTAAAAGCTGCACAAATAGTTGCTAAGTAAGCTGCTGGACTTCTAGCTGAACTTGCTTGTTCTCCATTGATTACTAAAGTAGGACTTCCACCAACACCATACTTCTCATTATCTTCCTTATCAATGTTAAACAAAGGATAATTTCCGCTTAACCAAGTTGACCTATCATTAAACAACTCAGTTACTTTATACTCTGCATCTGTTTTAGCAACACAACTTTCCATTTTTGCAACGTTAATATCAACTTCAGTTAAACACCGATCTGTATCTCCATCTTCTAAGAAACAAGCTAAATAATCATTAAACTTATCATTTTGCTCTTCTTTGATACAAACTTGTTTTAACTGTTCATCAAGCTCTGTTTGACCATGCATTGCATAATAAACAAACTTTAACTCAAAGTCAATCTTATCGCCCAGTAAATTAACTACTGGTAAGATTCCCTTCTCAGCTTGAGTTCCGTAAGGACAATGTGACATGATAAACAGTTCAACTACTGGCTTATCAGATTTAACGACATCTGCTGGAGCCGATGGTTGTGCTGTATCTCCTGCACTGGGAAGAGATACTGAGGTTTTCATTCCTTGTGGGAAAAATAGTTCTCCGTCTTTTGTAACATAACTATTAACTTCTTGACCAGACACAGTTAGTTTAACATTGTAAAGGTCTCCCTCTTCAGTCACTGACTCTAGTTTAGCATTAGCTTGTCCCTGTAATAATTCTTTGTTAACAAACTGGACAACTTGAACACCAGCTTCTTCCTTGCTTAATCCACTTCCACCCATAAATTGTAAAGCTAATACAACAATTAAAACTACTGCTAATACCATCGTTGCTATCTTCCATGAATTAATTTTCACCGTACTTTTCTTATGAGCATGATGATGTTCCTTCGCTTCAGAATGATGTTTAGCCTCATGGTGTTCCTTAACTTCATGATGCCCTTTGGTTTCATGATGTTCCTTAACATTGTGATGCTCTTTAGTTTCATGTTCCTCTACTTCAGGATGATCTTCAAGTTCATGATTTTCTTCTTTTTCAAAATGTGTCATTTTTTAAACCCCCTCTTTGAGTATTGTTTGAAATTTTAAAATTAATATATCTTTAGCACTTTTCTTAAACTCATACTAAATATTAATGATAGCACAATGTACCAACCTAACCATCCCCATCCGCTAACCCAGGGGATTCCAAGATTCTTTAACGGTTTTAATTTATTATGTACAACATTAATCTGTTTAATTTCGGAGTTATCGTAAGCCTCCAAAGGAGCGATATATTCTTGAGTTGTAGTTACCAGAATCTGTTTAGTTTTTTCTTCAGTTTCTGTTTTTACGGTGAGCAACTTTTCCCCTTTTTCCTTAGCCTTAAACTTCCAACTGGCCCGATTGTCCTCAATTTCCTGTGAAGCTTCAGAAACCAAAATAATACTGTCATCAACAACTAATTCTGCTGATCCTGTTAAACCTTCCATAAAGTCAACATCAACTTCGTAAGTCATTCCAGGTAATAATGGTTCGTAACTTAAATGAGCCGCCATCCATCCAAAAATAATTAAAATTGGAATCATTGTAATTAAAGTTGGCTTGAAAGAACTTTTCATATATTCCATATTAACTTTCATTGCTTCCTTCTGAACTTTCATCATTTCTTCAGGATTGCTACGTAAGTCTTTCATCTTTTTCTGAAATTCCTTTTGCTGGCCTTTCATATCCTTCATCTTTTCCTGATTAGTAAAGAATTTGTAAACTAATGTAATAAGTAAAGAAATAATTACTGCAAGAATAACCAAAGCCAAGAAGGGACTTTTATCTAATATTGGTTGAAGCAAAGGGTTAAATACAGGATTTAATATTTCATAAAAAGCCATTTTAGTAAATTATTTAGTCGATAATATATAAACGTTATGGATTTAATGCATTAAGAATTTATTCCATAAACTTACGCATAGAAGGATGTAAGTCCATCATGTGCTGTTTAGCAATTTCTTCGTATAGTTTGTATACAATCATAACTGCTAATAAAATTCCTGTTCCCTGTGATAAAGCCCCACTTAAATCAGCCACGGCAGCTAATAACCCAATAGATGCTCCACCAACAATAGTTAATGGCCAAATGTACCGTTTAAGAATTCTTTCCAAAACCCTCTCATCCCTTCTAAAACCGGGGATTTGAAGTCCAGAATTTAAAATTTGTTTTGCTTGACTTCTTGCATCCATGTTTGCTGTCTGCATCCAGAAAATACTAAAAATAACAGATCCAATCATCATTAATGTAATATAAATTGCCGCTTGTCCCACCATACTTGCAGTAAAGCTACCTCGAATTATGTTCTGAACAACATCTGGAGCACTAACCCAATAAACTACACCACTGATTGGAGTGTTACCAGAGAAAGTACCAAGAATAGGATGTCCCCAATTCTCAAATAATCTTGCAACTAATTGAATGTTTGCCATTAATGCTGCTACTAAAATAACTGGAATGTTGGAAGTATAAAAAAAGTTTAGAGGCCATCTCATTCCATATCCACGAACTTTTCCAAAGGATAAAGGGATTTCAACTTTCATTGCTTGCCCATAAACACAGATCATGAATACCAAAATTGTTGAAACTACCGCCGCAATTTGCAGTCCCGCAGTGGTTATATCACCTATTGCTAATGATTGAAACAATGCTGGAATTGCACCGGAAGCAATTTCCGGATTTGTTGGAGAAGGCAAAAAGTTTAATGCCCGAATAAAGATTTGCTGTGAAACTCCCGCAGCAATAAATAAACTGATTCCAGAACCAAAACCCCATTTACTGACAACTTCATCTAAAAACATGATTACAATTCCACCCAAAATTAATTGAAAGATTAATATAAACTGAAATTGAGCGTATAGAGGAGTTCCTGCTAAAGCTGCCGCAGGTGCTAATCCACCCATTAAAACATAAATTGCTCCTTCTAGAATAATAAAACCAATTGCCAATAATTTTTGTAATCCCTGAAATCTTTGTCTTCCTTCTGTTGTATTAAGATCCATGTTTAGAATTCCAGTTCCAGACAATAATTGTAACACAATAGAAGATGTAACAAGAGGACCAATTCCTAAAGAGATAATACTTCCAAATGAAGCCCCAAGAATAATTGATAAGAATTCAAACTGTTGTAATGCGTTTTCACCCAAACCAAATAATGGAATCATCCCCATTACAAAGAAAATAACTAACGTAACCAAGGTCCACTTTAACTTTTCTTTAAACGGTAACCGTTTTTGTTTTGGACCCCTAACCTCTGGTAAGTTCTGGGTAATTGTATCAAATAAAGACATCTTTATTTATTTTTCAGCAGGTGCTTCTTGAACATCGCTGGAAATAATTTCTCCACCTGCAGCTTTAACTTTCTCTTCCGCCCTTGGAGTAAACTTCTTAACTTTAATCTTAAGTTTTAGCTTAGTATCGCCAGTACTTAAAAGTTTCTGATACCCTAACTTAGCTAAGTCAATAGAATAGAAATCATTTTCCTTAGTTATAAGTTTCTTTTCAACCAATTTGTCTAAAGTTTTAGCTGTAAAATAGTTTAAAGTTATTGCCTTCTCACTAACTGTCTTACTAGTAAACCCAGTATGTGTACCAATACCTTTAGTTTTAAGTCCTGCAACTTTTTGACCGGCCCTTTTTCCCGTACCTGCGTTTCCTCTTCCACCTCTGGATCCCGCTCCACGTCTTTTCTTTCTGTGGCCGCCACCATGGGTAGTATGAGCTCGGTACTTAGTAACTTTTTTTCTTTTGTTTACAACCATCTTATAACATCCGTTTTATTAAATCGTTAATTTTCTCAGCACGGTATCCCAAACCACCGCCAACTTTAAATGCCATTTTTATTCCTTTTCTTCCAAACCCTTTCTTAGGAGGATTTAATCTAAAGTAAGGTTTGTATTTCTTACCGTTTATTTCTAAAGAGGTATAAGAATACTTTTCTTTTCGATCAGTCAATCTTGCTTGGAATTCTGCGCCACGCTTTTCAACTAATTCCTTAAATGTACCTTCATCAATTTCTCCCCAAGTAATAACGTCTTTAACTTTTTTAATCATTCCAAGATTAACTGGGTTATTATCAATTACAACACAATGATTTTTTCTGTTAAGTTTAAGTAAGGACAACGTATCTTTAACTGATTGAGTAACTCCAACTAAGCCCCTAACTAAAATGATTGCTAGTTTACCAGATTTTGCGGTTTCTCCTTCAGCCATTATTGTTCTTCCTCCTTAGTTTCTTTCATCTTACCTTCAACAAGACCAAACTTTGCAATGTCATCAGGTTGAAATTTAATTTGAGATAAGTTTTTTAATGCATCCATTAAAGCTGCAATCAGATTAACTTTAGTTTTAGTCTGGCCCTTAGTTGTACTCCAAACATCTTTAATACCAGCTAATTCTAAGATTTTTGCACATTCCTTTTCTACACATAATCCTTTTCCCTTAGGAGCAGGCATTAAAGTTATTTCTACCGAACCTAATTTTCCAGTAGCTGCAAAAGGAATTGAATGAGGTTCTTTACAACCACATTGCCATGATCCACATCCTCTTCTAACACGCATTAAGTTTAATTTTGCTTTTCTTTTAGACTTGTCTCTTGCAGGAACAGTTTCTTTACTCTTGCCAGTTCCAACGCCAACATACCCGTTTTTGTTTCCAACAACTGCGTAAGTCATAAAATGAATTTTATTTCCTTCTTTAGTCTTTTTTTGAGTTTGACGGAAGATTCTTCTTTGTCCGCCCCCAAACTTACCTTTTGCTTGACCAATTAATAATAATTCTTCACCTAAGCCGGGAAGTAAAACGTCAACAACCTCTGCTTCCAGAATTTTAAGGTTCTGGTTAAAGATTTCATCTATGTCTGTGATCTCACTATCTTTAACCATCTGACCTAGCTTAGTTACTGGTTTCCACACATCAATTAATGGTGGAACATTTTCCATAGCAGCGTCTGGCCTTCTTCGGTGTTCTTTCCTTTTTTGTATTTCTTTACCCATTTTGAAATCTAACTCATAAGTTTTTGTTTGATTTTATCAACATCTGCTGATAATTTTTCATTGATATGTTTTCCCATAATTCTATCCTCAGATGGGAAGAGATCTTCTGATCCATGTGGTACATTTAAACCTGAATCAACAACACCCTTAAGGAATGCTGCAATCTTGCCTGCCTTTAAAAAAGATTTGAACCCAGTGTCAAGAATAACTTCTTTACATCCGGTCTTTAAAGCTTTCTTTCCTAACATTAATCCAGTTAAGTATGCTGCAGGTAAGTTTTTAGTGCCATGTTGCCATCCTTCTTTCTTCAAAGAAGAAGAATCAACACCAGCAACAATGTTATCGCCTTTCTCTGTAAAATCAATCACTTGACCAATAACTCTTTGATTAGTTATTCTAACAACTAATCGAGACTTTCCGGACTTAATTAACCGTAGTCTTTTCGGATAAGAAGTCTTACCTTCTCTCTTTCTTTTATACTGTACTGTTTTTGGTTTTCTAGTTGCCATCTTTCTTCTCGATTAAATGATATTCTGTTAAGTATAACTTGATGTGTCTTCTATTCCTAAAATAACCACCTTTAACTTTCCGATAAAGTATTTGGTAATTTTGGGTTGAAACTAATTTTTTGTCCTTTAACTCTTTCAAAAAAGTTCTTTGAACTCTAACTTTAGCCATCCATCTGTCTTTTTTAGTAACACGTGAATATTTAGCTCCTTTCTTAGCTCCTTTTCCTTTCTGTCTTCCTTTACTTTTTTGAGTTGCAATTTTTCTCGCTCTTGATCGAGATTGTTGATTAGCTTTACTCTTAACAATTTTCTTAACTGCAATTAGTCCTCTCAAGTCTGAACGAGTAATTGCTTTTTTAATCTCTTCAAGTGCACCAACTAAAAATTTAACCTTCTTTGGGGAGGTTTTCAAAATTTTCGCTGCTAATTTTTTCTTGCTTCTCATTTTCTTAGGGCCTTATTGTTTTTTGATTATTTCTTTTTCAATTGATTTCTTTTGATCTTTAATCATTTGCTCTTTTTCTTCGGTATTAGGATTCTTTTCTTTAGCTTCTTTAGCTTTCTTCTCTTCTTCTTTCTTTTTCTTTTCTTCAGCTCGTTTAGTTTTCTCAGCTTCTTTTTGATTCTTATCTTTCTGTTTACTTTCCCTTAATTGTTTACGAGCAGTAAAATCAGTAGTTATTTGTTCAACTTTCTTATTAACATCTTTAACGTTACTAACTTCAAGTTGATTTTTTTGTGCTACGTCTAAAATTGCTAACATTTTCTTTTTACCAATCTTAGCAATTGTAATCATCTGTGTATCTTTATTAAGTCCTTCTAAATCAGTGGTGTTCTTAACCAAAACCATTGCCTTACCAGACTTATGTAAATGTCGAACTTCTTTTGGAGAACCATAACCAGTTGTTGGTTTTATTGGTTTTCCTTTATGATACTGTCTGGACCCGTTATGCATTCCACGAGGATATCTCCATTTCTTCTTAACTCCAGAAGAAAACTTTGATTCTTTGATAACAAAGTCTGGTTTTGACTTTTTACTTTTCTTCCTTACGTCCAACAGTTTTTTTATTGTTTCCATTTTTTACTATAATTCCTTGCCTGCTTTGTGTGTTATGTAACAGCCATCTTGGAATATTCTGAGATCTCTGTTTGTAATTCTGCACATTTTTTCAATTCTTGCCGCCATTTGTCCTGTTAACTCTTTATTCAAACCACTAACAACAATCTCTTCACCATTTATTTTTACATCTACTTTTGGAATTAGTTTTGCTTTTCTAGGTACACTTTCTCCCAAAAAGTTTTTGATAGTAATGCTATCTCCTGAAACAGTTACGTTCATTGGAAAATGTCCAGAGCAGATTTTCAATTTGTAAATAAAACCCTCTTGTACTCCTTCCACCATATTCTTAATATGAGATTCATAACTACCAATAATTGTTTTTTCTCTTTTGGTCGCTTGTAATGAAGTTAATACAATTGTTTTTCCTTCTATTAAAACTTTAATTTTTGGATGATGAAAACTTCTTTCAATTTCTCCTTTAGGACCCTTTAACTTAACTAAACTATTTTTTTCTAAGTTAACAGTTATTCCTTCAGGAAGTTCAATTTCTTTTCTTAAGTCTATTTTCATTTTAGTAACAATAAGCTAATAACTTTCCCCCTATTTTCTTTTCCTTAGCTTCAATATGGGTCATGATTCCTTGTGAAGTTGATACTAATAGTAAACCAAAATCCTTTGCAGGCAAGTATCTCTTCTCCCATTTCTCAAAGCCAGTTGTCTTTGTAGAAAATCGAGGTTTAACTACTCCACATTTGTTGATATTTCCTAGTAAGTTAACATTTAATTCTCCGCCTTTATCGTTTTCAACTTCTTCAAAAGAACCGATATAATTATTATCGTTCATAATTGTTAAAATCTTCTTAATGATTTTTGAGGCTGGTCTTACAACTACTTCTCTCTTGCCAACTTTCTCGGCGTTCATTACTTTTCCAAGTGTCGCTGCTAATGGATCGTTTAACATTTTTTGCCTTTACCTCATCTAACTATATTTTTTGAATCCTAATCCTAAAGCCATGTCTCTAAAACACTGTCGGCATAAGTGTAACCCATATTTGTTAATATGTGCACCCATTCTACCACAGTTACGACATTTTCTTAACGCTTTACCGCAAGATCTATCTTTTGGTTGATTGAATTTTATGTACTTTGCTTTCTTTATTGGTTTTGCATCTAATTGCTTGAAAGCCTTTTTATGATCGCTAGTTGTCATTTTTAATTCAGTAAACCTCCACACTGAAGTTTTCTTTCATGAAATTTATTGCATTTTCTTTATTGATTTTATGCGTCTTACCGATTGCTTTTGAAGCAATTCTTCGTTTATTAATTCGGTAACCTGCTCTTTCTAAAGTAACTGCAACTTCTAATCCCAGAATTTTTAAATCCGGATCGTACTCTAATCCTTCAATATCAATATATTCTGGAATTCCAAATGAAAAGTTCCCATGATCGTCAAAACATTTTTCTTTTAATCCTTCTTCCTTAGCCACTAATAATCTTTTCAATAAAGCATCTGCATCTTTTCTTACAGTAACTTTACAACCAATAGCTAATCCTGGTCTTAGTCCCCAACCTGGAATTCTACGGTTAGTAATAGTCTTAACCGGTTTTAGAGGAGTAAGTTTTTGTAAAAGAACTAATCCTTTCTTCAACATATCCTCGTTCTTACCAGCACCAATATTTAGTGTAAGCTTGGCAATCCGTATTTTCCTAAGGGGATTTTTATTTTCTTCCATTTTTCTTAATTATCAATTGTAATCATTGCTTTGTCTTTTCCAATAACAAACAAATATGCTTTTGCAGTTTCAATTTCGGTTTTATCTACCAAATAGATTGCTTCTTTCTTTATAATCTCTTTAAATTGACCAACATCTCCACTATGCTTACCCTTTGTTAAGTAAACTGTTGCGCCTTTTTGTAAAGGTAACACTTCTTTAACTTCTAATTTTGGTAAGCTTAACAATAAAGTGTCGCCAACCTTAGCTTTAACATCTGTTAAAACATTCTTACCATCATGTAGATGATATTGAACCTTTCCACCAGCAAGAACTGTTTTACCAATTACTTGACAAGGTTTTAAACTCGATTCTTCAACAGATATTTCTTTAATAATTATTCTTCCTTTTCGATCAAAATATAATCGGTAAGATTTTTTTGCGCTTTCGATTGTTAAAACATCAAACAATCCAACAATAAATTTATGATCTTTTCTTGCTTTTCCATCAACTAAAATTTGATTGTTATTAAGTAGTTTTTTCACTTCGCTAGTAGTTTTAGCTAATCCTAAAAAGTCTCTTAATACAGTTCCCAAGGCCAAACCATCTTCAAGTTTATGACTGCCAGGCTTAGGTCGAGTAGTAAATATTCCACCTTTTCTATCAATTGTCCAAGTTCTTGGTGAAGCGATACGTTTTAAGTGATTCTTCATTTTTTTACCTCAGCTTTCTTTTCACTACTAATTTTACTAGAATCCACTGTGTCCTTAACAGGTTCTTTCTTAGCAGTTTCTTTCTTTGCTGGTTCTTTATTTTTTTGTTCTAACTTTTGCTTTCGTTTCTTGTCAGCCAAGTTTAACTCAATAATCATTAAATTTGATGCAATAAATGTAAGCGGTAATTTAGTTCCGTCTTTCTTAACAATTTCCACACCAGTTAAGTAGACTCGTTCTCTTTTCAGATCAATTCTATCAACTTTTGCTTCTTTCTTATTATGCTGACCGTTCATAACTCTTACTTTATCTCCTTTCTTAAGTTGAACATTTCTAAATCCATGCTTTTTCCTTAGTTCTGGAGATAAGTGTGAACTTACCATGTTCTGTTTAACATGTAATGGAGCATTGTACGAGTATTTCCTCTGTTTTCGAGGTTGAATACTACTTTTCCAAGTTGTTGCGAAACTAGTTTTTACCATTTTTTTATAGGATTATTTTAGCGACTTTTGCTACAGCTGGCCACCTTTCAGCAGCTTCCTTAGCAATAGGTCCTTTGAAGATAGTCCCTTTGGGATTACCTTTTAAATCTTTTAATACAACAGCGGCATTATCTTCAAACTTAACTCGAGTACCGTCTGCTCTTCTAAACTCTTTCTTTTGTCTAACAATAATTGCAGGAACAACAGTTTTTCTCATTTCTAACTTTCCTTTTTTCACAGAAGCAAAAACTAGATCTCCAACACCAGCTGCAGGCATTCTTCCCTTAACAGTCTTGTGGCCTTTAACTCCAGTAATTTTTAGCATTTTTGCTCCGGAGTTATCACAAGTTGTTACAAACGCTTGCACATTTAGTGATTTAGTTATTCTACTGCTTATTGCTTTCATTTTTTAACTTCCTTAATATCTTGTTCTTTGTTAACTACTGTTAAAATAACATGATTTTTTGTTTTACTTACGGGTCTAGTTCTTGCCACCATAACTTCTTGGCCAATTTCAGCATCAATACAGGTAGGGTTATGAACTCTCATTCTTGATCTTTTAACAGCATAACGTTCATATTTCTTAATGTAAATTGATCTTTCCCATTGAATAGTAGCGGAACGGTTAATATCTTTCTTAACAACTTTTCCTCGGAAAAGCTCGTCCTTTACGTTAAGAGTTCCATGAAACGGACATTTAGCGTCGTCGCATTCTTTTTCAGGGGCACTTATGCCCAATATTGTTTTTTTCATTTTTTGATTATTTTCCTTTGATCCGGTCTTCCGGTCTTTTGGCAATTTCTCGCCCATGAATCGTCTCTCCTGAAGAGAGATGTTTGATGGTGATATTATTTTTCAACAAAACCTTGCCGTTAATGTTTAACGTTGATTTTGTTTCATCAATTACTTTTCCTTTGATCCCAACTTGGCTTTGGTTGTTAGATGAAATTACCTCTACTTCTTCCCCAATTAATTCATGAGGGTAAAGTTTTTTTTTCATCTTTAAGCTATCTCAATCGTTTCCCCAGGAAAACCCAAGTTAACAAGTGTTTCTTTGATCCGTTTCTTATGATCTCCTTGCAATTCAAGCTTTCCACTTTTGGCTGTTCCGCCACAAGCAAACTTTGCTTTAAGTTTCTTAAGGATTTCAGTAACGTTAGCTTCTTTTCCGATGCCTTCAATCACCGTATACTTCTTACCGAACTTTCTCTTTTCGGTTTTGACGATGATTTTTTGTTGCTCCCGTGCGATTGTTTCACAAACGCAAAGGTCTTCTGGTAATCCACATTGATTACATACACCTACCATGTTGTTTATTTGTCCTCCTTACTTTTCTCATTAAGGATTGTTAATATTCTAGCGACGTTCTTTTTAACTTGTTTTATTTTTCCGGGACTAGAGGTGTTAGCTCCACTAGCAACTTCAACGTTTAACTTTAATAGTTCCTTCTTTAGTTCAGCCGTTTTTGACCTTAACTCTTCTGGTGCCATTCCACGGAAATCTTTTGTGATTTTCATTCTTCTTTTTTCTCCTCTACACTAGGTTCTTCTTTAACTTCTTCTTTAGGAGATTCTTCAACCTTTGGTTCTTCCTTAGGAAGTTCCTTGGTTTCAGTTTGATTGTTATTTTCTTTTACTTCTTCCTTCTTTTCTTCAGCTTTAGGTGCTTCCTTAACTTCTTCTTTAGGAGCTTCCTCAACTTTAGGTTCTTCTACAGGTTTCTCTTCAGCTTTAACTTCTTCTTTCGGAGTTTCTGTTTTAACTTCAACAGTTGCTTCCTTAACTGCGCTTTCTTCTTTATTAACAGTTTTCTTAACTGCTTTTTTAGCTGGTTTCTTAGCTGCGTTTGTTTTAGTTGATTTCTTCTTAGCAGATTTAACTGCTTTCTTCTCGTCTTTTATTTCCTCAACAATTTGAATTGGTTCAGACAAGATATCAATATGATCTGGTAAGATTACGTCTGGTGGCATAATAGATACTTTAATGCCTACAATTCCACTTTTTAATAAAGCAGATATCTTTGCACTTTTAACACCATGAACAGCAACATCTCCACATTTCTTTAAATAACCCTGATAAAATCTCCAGTTTCTTGCTCTTGCACTTGGAATCTTTCCTGAAATTATAATCTCTACTCCCAATGCTCCGGAGTTCATAACATTCTCCATAACTTTATGACCTACTCCCTTAAATCTTTGTGAACCAAACCGTTCTAATGATCCCGCAATTCTTTCAGCAACAACATGCGCATCAAGGAATATTTTTTTAATTTCAGTGATTTCGATTTGTGGGTTCTCTAATTTAAAGTCTCGTTTCAAAGTTTTTGTTAACTCTTTGATGTTTGATCCTTTCGAGCCAACAATTAAACTAGGCCTACTTGTTTCAATAATAATTTTCTCTCCCAAAGGAATTTTCTTTAATCTAATTGAAGAGATACCAACTTTGTTTAACTTGGACTCAATGTATTTCTTGATATAGTACTCTTTCGTCTTCTGTGCTATGAATTCTCGTTCAATCATTCTTTCTTATCCCCTACAGTTTCCTTTTCTTGGGTAATTTCTTCTGATTCAGTTTGATCATTATTTTTAGTTGTTTCTTCTGTAGTTTCAGCATTAAGTTCTTCCTTTTTCTCTTCTGCTTTTAGTTCTTCCGCTTTTGGTTCCGTAGATTCTACTGAGGAGCTAGTAACTTTGTTACTTTGCTCTTCTGTTTTTACTTCTTTCAACTTTTCATCAACCTTAACTTCTGATTTAGGAGTTTCTGTTTTAACTTCCTTCTTTGCTTTTTTATCTTCTTTCTTAGCAACTGCTTCCTTAACTTCAATTTCCAAACTTGATCTTTTTGTTCCAGTCCGACTTCTTCCACCAGTACTAGGAATTGAAGCCTTGTTTGATATTAATTTTGTAATTTTTAATCCACTAGTATTTAATCCTTTAAATTGTGCATTTGCTTCAACAGAGTTTAATAAAACTAAAAATTGTTTAGCCGCTTTAACTGGATATCTTCCGGAAGACATTCCTTTTTTATGCCCAACGTCTCTGATAAATCTCTTTAAAGGAATTGCTTTTTTCAGTTCAACTACTTCTTCAAGATAAGCTTTAGCAAAACTTAATGGTTTGTAACGTAAGAAGTTACTAATTTCTATACAGTCTTTAGTAGAGATTGCTAAGTTTAAGGAACTAGCCTTAGCAATATTCTCGTTCTTAACGTTATTTTCTGTTTTAGCCATTTTATCTTTATCTTGCTGATACTGCTTTACTTGATCTTGTTGCTCCCACTCCTGCTGAACTATGTGTTACATATTTTCTGGAATGAGCGAATTCTCCAAGATAATGCCCAAGCATTTCCAAAGTAACAACGAATAGGAAATATTCCTTTCCAGTGTAAACTCTAAAGCTCTTGCCTAACATACTTGGAATAATAATCATATTTCTACAGTGAGTTTTGATATTATTAGCACCCGCATCAATTCTTTTCAAAAGTTTTTTCTGTGCTTCGGTATGACCTCTCCTCAAAGATCTTCTTTGTCTTGAAGGGATAAGTGTCATAAACTCTTTAAGGTCCATTTCCTTAACTTTCTCTTCAGTTCTTCCTTGCCAAAGTAATTCTTTTGCCATTTTCTAATTCTACCTTTTCCTTCCTGTTCTTCGCGGAGCAATCTTACCAACTTTTCTTCCCGGAGGTGCACTTCTCGGCGAAAGAGTTGGCCTACCTTTATGAGTACTGTGACACCCACCAAATGGATGGTCTACAGCGTTCATAGAGATTCCACAAACTTTTGGATATAATTTGTTTCTTGCCCGCATTTTAAAAAATTTGTTTCCTGCCTTCATAAAAGGTTTTTCTAATCTTCCTGCACCAGCAGCAATTCCAATTGCAGCCCTACAAGCAGGTAAAAATGCCTTTTCTTTATTTGATGGCAATTTGATTTTAATCATAGTCTCAGTCTTAGCTACAACCTTGGCAAAACTTCCACCAGATCTTACTAATTTTCCGCCATCTCCTGGCTTAACTTCTACATTATGAACTAACGTTCCCTCGGGGATATTTTCAAGTTTCAAAACATTACCTGTTTTAACTTCAGCATCCCCACCAATAGTAATAATATCGCCAACTTTGATTCCTTCAGGAGCAACAGATAAACAACTTTCTCCAGAGAGATAATTAACTTCCATCAAAGGAGCACTATGTCCAGCACAATGAATCAAATCCCTAACGACTCCGGAAGTTTCTAACGGATAATGTCTTACCGCTCCCTCATACCTAAAGCTAGGAGCCCTATAAGTAGCAGTCCCTCGTCCTCTTCTTTGTTGTATTAGTCTCTTTCCCATTTTATCCTTAGATTAATCCTAAATCAGCGCTTATGTCTGAAGCCACACTTTCTGGTCCTAATTTAACGTAAGCTCTTTTCTGACCTGTAAATGAATTTTGAATATTAACTTTAATTACTCTAACTTTAAACAGCTCTTCAACTGCTTTTTTAACATCTTTCTTAGTTGCTCTTGGATGAATAACGAATGATAATCGATTATTAAATTCAATTTGTCTGATAGCTTTCTCTGTTGATAAAGGAACTTTGATAATCTTATAAGGGTCAAATCCTCCTTCTTTAGATTCAACGATCTTAGACTTTTCCTCTTTCAGTTCCTTGCTTGTTGTTTTTGCCATCTTATGCAAATAAATTTTCTTTTTCTAACATGTCGACTGCTTTTTCAGTCCATAAAGTTACTCTTCCAGCCATTGTTCCTGGAGCAAGTAATTCTACGTTTAAAGATTTAACTGGAACAACTTCTACCCCAGCTAAGTTCTTTGCTGAATTTAATAAAGGACAATCTTCTCCAACTACTACCAAGATTCCTTTCTTTCTTTTGTATCTTCTGCCTCTCATTTTTCCAATTCCTGCTCGAATTTTCTTAACAAGAGATCTTTCTAGTTCTTCTTTAAAACCAAGAGAGACAAAAAGAGCTTCAACTTCTTTAGTTTTTGTAATTTTTTCTGTTTCAGATGAAATAATAAAAGGATAATCTTCAGGAATTCTGTGACCCCGAGATGTAACAAGTTCTTTGCTAATTGTTGCAGCGATTGCAGACCGAATTGCTTTTCTATTTTCTTTCTTATTAATTTCTTGTTCGAAAATCTTTTCTGCTTTTGGAGCGTGTGATCTTCTACCACCAACAGTTTGTGGAGAAAATGCTCCAACCCAAAACATTCTAGTTCCTCTTCGAGACAGAATCTTTCTATTTACTCTAGAAATTCCAAAACCATAACATCCTCGATATTTTCTTCTTCTTTTACTTAATTTAGATGAGTGCCTCATACCCGCTCGTGGATCTGCTCCGTAAGCTTGTCGTGCTGCACTTTGTAAAGCGTGTACTGCTCTTCGAATTAGATCTGGCCGATATTCTTCAGAAAACTGAATAGGCAAGGTCTTTTCCCCAGAACTTTTCTTTTCTAAACTTAGTATATTTAATTTCATTTTTATTTGTGAATATGAGCGATAGCTGGTGCCTCTTTAGTTATTTTGCTGTTTGGTCTTATGGACTCTGTGATTACAACAACCCTTCTTTTTGGGCCAACAACAGATCCCTTTAATAATAAATAGTCATTTTTGATATTCCCGTAATTTCTTAATCCACCAGCAGGCATAATTTTCTCAACATCATTACTGATTTCAATAATCTGCTTGTTATGTTCTGTACGTAAATGAAATCCCATCTTTCCAGATTGAGGAACTCTAAAATCAACTCTTTTTGGAGTCCATGCTCCCAAGTTACCAATTCCTCTTTTTGTTTTCTCGGATTTATGTTGTCTAATTGGCGCTCCAAATCGTTTTACTGTTCCTTGGAATCCTTTTCCCTTACTAATTCCATGAACATCAATTGAATTACCGATTTCAAAAACATCACTAATCTTAATTGCCTTGCCTAAATTTTCTTTAGCAAAGGCAAATTTCTCATCATTACTACCACCTACAGCAATTTCCAATAACTTTGGTTTTTTACTGCCGTTAGAAGTTTGTTTTGGATTTGAGTAAACTAATATTTTTAAATCGTCAAATTCTTTAACTTCCTCAATCTTTTTAATAGTTTTTTTAGGAAGTTGGATGGTTTTAGATAACGCCTTGTCTAAATTTCCAGCAAGAATAGAAACTGTTTTTTTCATTCCTAATAAAGAATTTTTGTAAAAAGCCACACCCATAACCATTAATGGAGGACATTCAATAATTGTAACCGGAGAAGCAATTTTGTCTCCTTTTGTAATAGATTTTGGACGATTATCAACAACAAGTAAATGAGTCATGCCAACCTTGTAACCAATAAATGCTTGAGGTTTAGCTTTCTTGCTTTCTGCCCAGGATCTAATTCTAGCCACACTATGTCTTGCCCGTTTCCTAGGCCAGAACTGCATACTACCCAATCTTGGTTTATGTGCTTTTGTCATTTTATTAAACAGCCTTTTATTGACACCCATCAAAAGAATCTCTCCCGAGATGGTTGCCTTTTCAGGCCAATTGTAACCGTAACCATTTACTTCCTTAAGGAAGCAGTCTGACCACGATTTGGTCTTGTTTGGCTCTTTGTTAAATGGGTGATTTATAAAGCTTTTGGTGGTTTTCAAAAATGTTAGAACAATTAGGATAATTAAAACACCCCGCACTATATATAATAGCTTCGTGCTAACTAATTTTTACCAGAATTTTCGCCTTCTCTAACCTTACGAATCATTGATTCAATAGGGTCAGGATTTTCTTTAAGTAAATTATCGTGTCCAGATCCAAAGAAATCTACTTTAACCCAAACTTTATGCCCACATCCACAAACTGCTGATTTATAGTGATGATTATCTGGTTGTTTATCGTCCCATTCAGAATCCCATTTTTCTTTAGCGATGTCATCGCCACAATGATGACACCTAACTACTTCATCTTTCTTGAATTCTTCAATAACCCTTTCGATGTGCATAACGAGATATTTTAGCAAGAGAAACTTTATATAGCTTACGGCATAAATTACGAAAATGGTTTATAAATTCAAACATATATTGGGAATGTTTAACTTTAATCAAAAGTTTGAGATTACTGAAGAAAAAGGTATGGAAGAGATGCCTAAAGAAGGTATTCCTCGAGTTTTAATTAATTTTAGAGACAAAAAATATTTTAAAGAGTTTTATAATAAGAATGTAGAGATTACTAAACAAAAAATCAAAGAATCTGTAACTGAAGATGGATTCATTGTTAATGCAATTTCTAACATTAATGAATTAGACAGAGCAACTAACACATTAATAAAACGATTAAGAGAATGGTTTGCATTATATTTACCAGAATATGAACATCTTATGAATAACCAAGAAATTTTTGTTCAGTCCGTCATTAACAAAAGTAAAACAGGATTAATGAAAGAACTTGGAATTGAAGAGACAATGGGAGCAGATTTGGATGAAATACATGTTCAAGAGATTCAATTGTTAGCTAAACGAATTAGTTCTTTACAATTATTAAGAAAAGAACATGAAGATTATTTAGAGAAAATAATGAAAGAATATTGCCCCAACATATTAGAATTAGCTGGAACGACAATTGGAGCTAAGTTATTAGAGTTAGCTAAAAGCTTGAAAAGATTAGCAATGTTACCTGCTTCAACTATTCAATTACTTGGAGCTGAGAAAGCTTTGTTTCGACACATTAAAACCGGTTCAAAAAGTCCAAAGTATGGAGTTATATTTGCCCACCAATTAATTCAAGGATCTAAACGATCAGTGAGAGGAAAAGCTGCTAGAATTCTTGCAGATAAATTATCAATATGTGCTAGATTAGATTTCTTTAAGGGCGAATTTAAAGGTAAGGAATATAGAGAAATGTTAGAGGAGAAACTAGGATGCAAGAAATAGAAGTAAAGATCCTGGACATTAATCTTGAAGAGATTAGAAAAAAGTTATTAGCCTTAGGTGCGGAGAAAGTTTTTGATGGAGAGATTCATGCAGTAGCTTTTGATTTCCATGATATGAGATTAGATAAAGAAGACAGTTTTATTAGAGTAAGAAAAGTAGGAGAACAAATAGAACTTTGTTTCAAGGGCAAGAAAGAAAAAAAATCTAAATTTAAAATTAGGGAAGAAATTGAAGTTAATGTTAGTGCATTTAAAGACACAATGGAAATTTTAGAGAAGATTGGACTGAAGAAGTACAATGAAGGAAAGAAAAATAGAGAATCGTATAAACTTAACAATGTACGTTTTGAAATTGATTCTTGGGGTAACATTCCACATTTTATAGAAATAGAAGCAAAAACGGAAGAAGAAATTGAAAAATATGTTAAAAAGTTAGGGTATACAATGGAACAAACAAATATCTGGACTTACTTAGATATAGAGAGGCATTACAATGCAAGAAATAGAAGTTAAAATCTTGGAAATTGATGTTGATGCAGTTAGAAAAACTCTCTTAGACTTAGGTGCAAAGAAAATATTAGATGATGAATTAAGTTACGAAATACTTGACGATGAGGAACAGAATTTGTTTAAAGAAAAGAAACTGTTAAGGGTAAGAAAATCTAAAAGTGAAGCCCACCTTTGTTTTAAAAGTAAAGCAAAAAAAGGCAAGTTAAGACAAGCTGAAGAAACAGAAGTCAAAATAGACAATTATGATGATACTATTAAAATCCTTAATGAATTAGGATTTATTACAAGACACAAGGGTAAGAAACATAGAGAATCTTACAAATTAGGCAAAATAAGATATGAGATTGATACAATGCCTGAGATTCCAACATTTTTAGAAATTGAAGCAGATAATGAAGATGACCTAATTAAAGGGATCGAAAAAGTTGGCTTTAAACTTGAAGATGCTACACCCATGAATGGGCACGACGTTATTGAGCACTATAGGAACAAAAAATGAGAGAACACAAACTATTTGAAATTTATGAAAATCGAAGAAGAATTTACACTAAAAGTATCCTTCCTGGAAAAACTCACTTTGATGAAAGAATTGAAAAAGAGAAAGGAGAGATGTACAGAGAATTTGATCCACAAAGAAGTAAGTTAGCCGCCACTATTGTAAAAGGTTGTACAAATATGGGCATTAGAAAGGATGACATTGTCCTTTATTTAGGAGCTTCGCATGGTTACACTTGTTCTTTTGTTTCTGATATAGTTGGAAAAGAAGGATTAATTTTTGCAATTGATCCAGCTCCAAGAGTAATGAGAGATTTGGTATTTTTATCTGAAGAAAGAAATAATATTGTCCCAATTATTGCTGATGCTAATCATCCAGAACAATATACCAACAAGGTTTGTCAAGCAGACGTTGTCTATCAAGATATTGCCCAAAGAAACCAATTAGAAATATTTGTAAAGAACTGTAAACTGTTTCTTAAAAAAGGTGGTTATGGATTACTGGCAGTAAAAGCTAGAAGCATCGACATTTCAAGAAAACCAAAATCAATTTTTATTGAAATTAGAACTGAATTGGAAAAAATATTTACAGTTATTGATTATAAAACACTTGATCCACTTGAAAAAGATCACGCTATGATTATTATTAAAAAATGAATACAAACTTATCTTGAAACAGAACTAAAAGAGGTAAAAGATGAAATTAACTAGAGAAGCTGCATACCTGTATGTCCATTCTAAAGAATTAGTTGCTTTAACAAAGAAATTAAGAAAGTTAAGCGGAAAAGCGGACAAACATGCTAAAAAACATCAAAAGACAAGAAAAGAAAAACATCGACACAAACACATTAAAGTTTCTGCGGAAATAAAGCATCTAATTGAAAAACACGACACAATAATTAAAAGATTAAGACACCATTACTCAAGATTTACTCATGCATTAAGAAAAGAAGTAAAAATTAATTAGTTTGTTTGCTTACTGCCTCTTTCAAAAATCCAAAGTATAAAGGATGTGGTTTTAATGGCTTTGAAAGATACTCTGGATGAAATTGTGTCCCAACAAAGAATGGATGTTTTTCCTTACTTAATTCTAAAATTTGCATTATTTCTCTTCCTGGCGCCTTACCAGAAAAAATTAAACCGTTCTCTTCTAACTTTTGAATGTATTCCAGATTACATTCCCAGCGATGTCTAAATCTCTCACGAACTAAATTAGAACTGTACATTTCAGCAGCAAAACTTCCACCTTTAATCTCAACATCTTGACCACCTAATCTCATATTTCCACCTAACTCAGAAATATCTTTTTGTTCTGGAAGAATATCTATTACAGGATTTGAACAAGAAGTTTCAATTTCAGTGCTGTTACTATTATCTAAGCCACAAACATTTCTAGCAAACTCAATAACTGCCATTTGAAAACCATAACAAAGACCCAAGTAAGGCAACTTATTTTCCCTAGCGTATTTGATACAATTAATCTTTCCCTCACTTCCACGAGAACCAAAAGCACCAGGAACAATTATTCCACCAACATCTTGTAACGCAAGTTTAACATCTTCCTCACTTAAATCAGTAGTGTCAACCCATTTTAATTCGGCTTTAATTCCCAAATAAGTTCCCGCATGTTCTAACGCTTTGATTATAGAAGCATAAGAATCCCTTAATGAAGTGTACTTTCCAGTTATTGCAATCTTAACTGTTTTTTGTAAGTTCATAATTTTAGTAACATAATTATTCCATTCAGCTCTTCCTTCATGATCGCCCTGAACCTTATACCTTAATCCCAAGCAATCAATAACTTCTTGTTCTAACTTGGTTTTTTCAATCATATTGGGAATTAAATAAATGCTAGAAGCATCATGTAAACTAACTACTCGATTAATTGGAACATTAACAGAAACACTAATTTTCTCCCTAACTTTTTGTGACACTTCATGCTCACACCTACATGCAACAACATCTGGTTGAATCCCTGAAGCCATTAATAATTTCAAACCCAATTGAGCAGCTTTACTTTTTTGTTCACCAAGAAATCCAGGATTAATTATGTACGTTAAGGCAGCATAACAAACATTTTCTTTTCCTTCCTCATAAGCTAATTCTCGCATGGCTTCAATAAAATAATTATTTTCCACATCTCCAACCGTTCCACCAACTTCAACAAAAACAACATCGGCCTTAGATTTCATAGCCAAAGTTCTTACAAAACGTTTAATTTCTCCAGTAACGTGAGGGATAAATTGGACATCCCTGCCGAGATAATTGCCCTTTCTTTCTCTATCTAAAATTGTTTTGAATAATTTCCCCCCAGTAAGGTAATTATTCCGGGTTAAATGTAATCCTAAAAATCGTTCATAGGTCCCAAGATCCATGTCTGATTCCGTTCCATCATCTAAGACAAACACTTCCCCATGTCTAAATGGATTTAACGTTCCTGCATCTACGTTTAAATATCCATCAAATTTCATAATACTAACTTTGAGATTATTTAGTTGTAATAATTTCGCTAAAGAAGATGCAAATATTCCCTTTCCCAATCCGGACATTACCGTTCCAAAAACCACTACATATTTTGTTTGTCCTTTTTCATAGCCTTCAGGCATAGTATTATAGAACTCATTTTCTTCTTGTTTTTTAGATACATTGTCCAGAACTTCATTGACCACTCTAACCACCTCGAGTTTATTTTAACAGTTTGATTACTTATTTAAGTACTTTCCCCACAACTAGTTGATGATAAAAACAACAGAAAAAGTCTCAACAAACACAATTAAATTATCTAGACAATAAAAACTTTTATAAACATATTACTATTAGTGGTACTGATGGATTTAATAAAATTAAAAGGGGTATCTAAGAGTTTTAGGAAAAACCACATTTTAAGAGATATTAATCTTACAATTAAAAGCGGTGATTTACTAGGTATTATAGGTCAATCTGGAAGTGGAAAAACCACTTTATTAAATATGATTACAGGGTTTATTGAACCCACTGAAGGCGAGGCAGTTTACCTTTCAAGAGCCGAAGGTCATGAAAAAGATTTGAATAAACATCTTCATAAAATTAAGAAGCACATTGGATTTACCCCACAACATAACTCATTCTATCCAAAGTTAACTGTTGAAGAAAACTTAGTTCATTTTGGAAGATTATATGGAATGGAAAAGAAAACATTGCATAGTAACATTGATAGTTTGTTAGAATTTACAAAATTAAGCCATCATCGGAAAAAGCTGGCATCTCAGCTTTCAGGTGGAATGCAAAAAAGACTCGACATCTCTTGCAGCTTAATTCACAAACCTAAAATTTTAGTTTTAGATGAGCCAACTGCTGATTTAGATCCAATTCTTCAAAAAGAAGTATTAAATTTATTACAAGAGGTTAATAAACAAGGGATTACAATTGTTATTGCTTCTCATAATTTAGAAAGTATTGAAAAAATCTGTAACAAGGTAGCGATTGTTCATAATCATACTGTACATACTCACGGATTAATGGAAGACGTTACAAAACCATTTGCTAGAGATAGAGATAATTTTGTGGTTAGTGTTAGTTCAGGAAAACAAAAAGAACAATTAATCAGGAGATTACAAATGCACCCCTTCAAGAAAATTGTTGATAAAGGACACCAATTAATAATTTATCCAGAAGATATTGAGAAAACTATGACTCATTTAATTGGAGCAATTAAAGAAGAAAATATGCCCCTTAACAATATGGATGTAAGGCACCCTAGCTTACTAGAAGTATTTGAAAAGATCACCTTAGAGAAATAGATCAAACATTTCTTCGATAAATACGAGGAATTGAAAAAAAAGAGGAATGAAAATGATATCACTGTGGTTATTAACTAAAAAGAATGTAAAAATTCTACTAAGGGCCAAGGCTTCCGCACTGATAATTCTGTTTGCACCATTACTTATAGTTTTGCTATTAGGTGTATCTTATAACAGCTCCTCATTATACGGCTTAAACATTGGAGTATATGCTAACTCATATACTGAAGATGTAAATTCTTTTGTCACCCTTCTTCAAGAGGAGGAGTTTACAATTACAACTTATGATACCTCATTAGAAGATTGTTCAAATGATGTTAAAGCGGGGGAAATACATACTTGTGTACATTTGCCCGAAAGTTTACAAGTAGATAGTAATGCCGCAAAAGAAATTACTTTTTATGTGGATCCAAGCAGAGTAAATATTGTTTGGATGGTCCAAGAAGTTATTAAGGAGAAATTTAACATTAAATCACAAGAACTTTCTGAAGAACTAACCGGTGGGATATTAGGAAAAATAACTGAGGCAAAAACTACAGTTAGCGCAAACAATGAACTAATTTCTTCTGCTAAAGATAAAGCATCTTCCGCAACCACAACTGCATCATCCACAAAATCTGGACTAGGAAGTTTAGATTTAAATATGCCAACAAGCAATTATACAAATACCCAAATTAGTGCAATTAGTACTGATCTTAAAAAAGTAGAAGGAAAAATAAATTCTGCTTTAAGTTATTTAGAAGAATCAAATATGAGTTCTTCAGACAAATCAACATTAAAGAAAAAATTAGAAGTTGCACAAGAAATACTCTCTGGAGAATCAAACATATCTACTACTGGAATTGTTACAATAGTAGAATCTTTACAAAATGATTTAACTGCTTTAAAGAGCAAAGTTAGTGCTGCTGCTACAACTGTAGAAAGTTCCACTTCAAACTTAAATTCTGCAGTTTCAACTTTAACTCAGAGCATTACTTCCTTAGATCAAGTAATGATTAGCCTAACAAATCTCGTTGCAAGCTTAGATGGCCAACAAGTAACTGATGCATCTACAATTTCTTCTCCAATAACTACAAAAATTGAAACTGTAAGTGAAGAAAGCACATACTTAGCTTATTTATTCCCAGCAATTTTAGTAATTGTGGTAATGTTCAGTTCTTTATTGTTAGGAACAACTTTAGTAATGATGGAAAAAACTAGCCCAGCATTCTTAAGAAACTTCTTCTTACCAATAAGAAAAACATCATTTATTATTTCAACATACCTTACAAACTTGATATTGATTTTAGTCCAAATAATTGTGATTTTAGGAATTTCATTAATATTCTTGAAAGATTCCCTTCCCTCAATACCTTACGTTGCTTTAATATTATTTGTTTCCGCATCCATGTTTACGTTCTTAGGAATGGTAATAGGTTACATCTTTAATTCAGAAGAAACTGCCGTTCTCGCTTCTTTCTCAATGGGAAGTTTATTCTTGTTTGTTTCTGGAGTTATTTTGCCATTAGAAGGATTATCTCCAATAGTAAGGATGATTGCTGCCTTCAATCCGTTTGTGATTACTGAAAACTTGTTAAGAAGTGTCTTTATTTTTGGAACTGCATTACAAGAAAGTTGGTTTAGTCTTGTGTTATTAATTGTGTATACAGTTGTTCTGTTTGTAGTAATCTGGATTATTGAATCTGTATTGCATAAACATTTAGTGAGAAGGTTTATGCGCCACCACCACTATGCACACAGACAAAAAGATAAAAAGAATAAGAATGAAGCATAAGTTAATTGTTATTTCTGGAACTCCTGGAACAGGAAAAACTACACTTGCTCTTTGGCTATCAAAGAAACTTAAAATTCCAAGATTAGATTTACATGATTATTATAAACAAATATCCACTGGTTATGATCGTTCTGGAAAATGTTATGATATTGATATTAAGAAGTTTGAAAAATTAGTGATGGAGAAATTAAAAGAATCTTCATTAATTGTGGATACCCATATTGCCCATTTGCTACCAAAAAAATTGGTTAATCTTTGTATTATTACAACTTGTTCTAATTTGAAAAAGTTGGAATCACGATTAAAAGAAAGAAAATATTCTAAAAAGAAAAATAGAGAAAACTTAGATTCAGAAATATTTCAAATCTGTTTAAATGAAGCTAAGGAAAGAAAACATAAAATTATTGAGGTTGATACTGCTAAAAGAAGTAGTAAAGATGAGCTTCTGGATAAAGTTATGAAAGTTTTATAAATCCAGCTTATTCTAAAGATAAACATGGTTGGAATGACTGTTCAGGAAAAAATGCACTTAAAGAAACTGCTAAAAGAATTACGTAGCCAGAAGGCCCTACATACAGAGTTTGTTACAGTTTACATTCCTGTAGGTTACGAATTATCTAAGATTATTAATCATTTGTCAGAAGAACAAGGAACTGCCTCTAATATTAAATCAGCTGCTACTAGAAAGAACGTTCAATCTGCATTAGAGAAAATGATCCAACATTTGAAAGGCTTTAAGAAAACACCTGAAAATGGACTGGCAGTATTTTCAGGAAACGTTGCATCTTCTGAAGGAAAGCAAGATGTTAGAGTTTGGTCCTTCGAACCACCTGTACCATTAAACACAAGAATTTATCGATGCGACAAAGGGTTTGTAACAGATCTTCTTGAAGAAATGTTAGTTGAGAAGGAAGTTTATGGATTAGTTGTTTTAGATAGAAGAGACGCAACCATTGCTTTGTTGAAAGGAAAAACAATTGTTCCATTACAAAAAACTCATTCTGAAGTTCCAGGAAAAACGAAAGCTGGAGGTCAATGTCTTGTAAATTCAACTTTGATCCAAGCATGTAAGGGAGAAATTGTACCAATAGAAAAATCACATAATCCCAAAGTCATTAAGACGATGATTATGAATAATTTTTCAATGGCAGATTCCCCCATAACAGACAAATGGGATGTAAAGAAGAATCAAGTTTACAAGATTACAACTAAATCACCTCGTCTTGAAGTAGAAGCTTCCAAAGACCACATATTCTTTGTAAGAACTAATGAAGGCATCAAAGAAAGGGCAGCCGAAGAACTTCAAGAAGGAGATTTTTTAATTATGCCTGAAACAATTAATGTAAAAGGCGAGTTTCAAACAATAAAGGCTATCCAGTATTACAATTCTTTTGTAATTAGTGAAAAAGGAAGAACTCTTCTTAAAAATAAAAGGGAAGAAAAAGGATTATTACAGAAAGAATTAGCAAAATCTATTGGCTTAACTCAAACAGCAATATCTTCATACGAAATTGGAAAAAGAAATGCTGGAAGAATAGCTTTACAAAAAGTATGTGCGACTTTAGAAATTGACTTTTATGATTTTCTAAATAACAATACGACTCCAGAATTATATCAAGAGATAAAACTTCCAGTTCTTGTAGATGAGGAATTTGCACAATTTTTAGGATATTTGGTAGGAGATGGATGTATTGAAAAAGACAGGATTACCTTCTTTGAACAAAGAAAAGAAGTTGCCTTGAAATATAAAAAACAATTTGATAATTTTCTTAACTTAAATAGTAGTTATAAATTTAGAGAAAGTAAGAATTATCATCAACTACGGTTTACAAGCAGACCATTAGTTAGATTAATAAGTTCAGAATTCCCAGAAATTAAGAAAGCGATGGATACGTTGATTCCAGAAAAAATATTACTTTCCCCAAACAAGATCCTAGCTGGTTTCTTAAAAGGGCTCTTTGATGCAGAAGGATACACTTCAACAAGAGGACAAGTTGCTATGGGAATCAACAACAAACCATTAGCACAACAGATTCAACTGGCATTATTAAGATTTAGTATCATTTCTTCAATACATGAATATGATAATAGGAAAAACCCTTATAGTAATAACCCCAGATTTACTATTGATATTACAGAAAAACAATCTTTAGAATTATTTCAGGACAATGTCGGTTTTTCATCAATTGAAAAGATAAAAAAACTTGAAAGAACAATTTCTAAGAAAAGTTCTAAGAGTAATGTAAGACAAATTATTCTTCCTGGTTCTGAAATCAGAAAAACCATAAATAAAGCTGGCCACAATCTTCAAATGTTCCCAAAAGTTAACGGATTTTTCTTAAATAAGAGAATGATAAGTAAACAGGCTTTTAAAAATTCAATTTTAGATAATATCGAAAATGAAAGATTAAAAGAAGAATTAACAAAAGTTTACAATTATCCGTTTTTACCAGTGAAAATCAGTAATATCCAGATTACGAAGAAAAATGTAGAGATGGTTGATATTTCAGTTGGAAATCAAAACTTTATTGCAAATGGAATAATGGTTCATAATTCCGCCCAAAGATTCGCTCGTATAAGAGAGGGAGCTGCTAAAGATCATTTTAAAAAAATTGCAGAGTTTATGAAAGAACAATTTCTGCCTTTAGGAAACGATTTAAAAGGAATTATTCTCGGGGGGCCAGGGATTACAGTTAATGATTTCATGAATAAAGATTACCTTACAGGCGATATTAAAAAGAAAATTATTGGCACTAAAGATTTATCCTATACTGGGGATTTTGGATTACAAGAATTATTAGATCGTTCTGAGGATTTGCTTGCAGAAGAAGATGTTGCTAGAGAAAAGAAAACAATGCAAACCTTCTTCAAACAAATGTTAGATGACCAAAAGAAAGTAACTTATGGTGAAAAAGAAACGTTAAGAGCATTAGAAATGAATGCTGTTGATGTTTTATTATTGTCTGAAGTCTTAGAAGAAGAACGTATTTTTGAGCTAGAAGAACTAGCCCAAGTAGGCGGAGCAGAAGTTAAAATTATTTCTACAGAAACAAGAGAAGGTGTCCAACTAAAAGAGTTAGGCAAGATTGCTGCTATCCTTAGATTTGAGATTGGATAGACATTTTATATAAAAACTTTTAAAGCATCTCTTCTTTTAAAAAACAATGGATCTAATTCAAGAGTCTTTTAATAGACTATTCCCCGAGAAAGAATTTAATTACTTAACTAACGTAGAATATAATAGAAGACTTTCAGATTTCAATGCTAACATCAAATTAGTAAGGAACAATATTTCTGTGAATTTAAACTTACAATGGAAAGACATTGAAGATGAAATTAAAATAGGATTAATTCAATCTCTACTTTTAAAAATCCTCAAAAAGAAAAAAAACACTCAAAATATTGATTTGTACAACAACTTTGTAAAAAACATCCCAATCTTAACACCAAAAACTAAGTCCGACCCACATTTAGAGTCTTCTTTTAATAGAGTTAATCAACAGTTCTTTCAAGATACTATTGAACAACCAAATTTAACATGGGGCACAGCTTCAAGAAGAAAACTAGCTTCTTATAATTTCCATGATGATACTATAACAGTATCAACAATATTCAAAGAATCTAGAAAAGAAGTTCTAGATTACTTAATGTATCATGAATTATTACATAAATATCATAAATTTAACAATAAAAATGGTCGGTCTCACTTTCACACTCCAAAATTTAGGGATGATGAAAATCTTTATCCACAAAAAGAAGAAATTGATAGGGAAATAAATAGGATTATTCGTTATTCTAGAGTCAAAAAGAAAAAAACAGGTTTTTTAGGATTTTTAAGGTGAAGATAAGCTAATACAACAGAACCTTACAAAAAATAGCATTTTCTGAGGAATTTCTAGAAATCTTTAAAAAGGGGTCCCCTTTTATTTGCTCTATGAGTAAGAAGAGTTTTCTCTCACTTAATGCAATGGATAAAATCATCCGAGACTCCAGTGCAGAACGAGTATCAGATGATGCGAAAGAAGCATTAGCGAAAATATTGCAAGAAAAAGGCCTGGAAATTGCCAAAGAAGCGAAAAAACTTGCAGAACACGCTGGGAGAAAAACGGTAACGAAGAAAGATATTCTTCTTACTGTAAAAAATTAACGATTAGGAAGGTGGATCATATGTATGAAAGCAAACTTGTTAGCGTAGGAACATTGAAGAAAGGCGATACAATTATTATTGATGGTGCTGCCTGCAAAATTACAGAAACTTCAACATCTCGTCCAGGAAAACACGGACACGCAAAAGTGAATATGATGGCTGTTGGTATGCTTGATGGCAAGAAAAGAAATTTAGTTATGCCTGGGCATGATAGAGTTGAAGCACCCGTAGTTGAAAAAAAGAACGCTCAAGTACTATCTATAGCGGGAAATAAAGCAAGTGTAATGGACACCGAAAGCTATGAAACATTTGATCTGGAAATTCCCGAAGAATTACAAACAGACGTTCATGAAGGTTCAGAAGTACTTTATTGGGTCTTAATGGGTCTGAAAGTAATTAAACAAGTTAAGTAGAGGATATAAAAAATGGCAAAGTTTGAAGAAGCAATAACCAGAAAACAAAAAAATATTTTTGTTTGCCGAAGTTGTAAAGCTAAAATCAGAGCTCCTAGCTTAAAAGTTGCTCAGAAGAAAATTAGTTGTAGAAAG